>Ga0156401_1041_pt1 | contig 54377 bp, 54 predicted proteins | sample RifOxyA3_FD_116161 | JGI IMG/M metagenome (GOLD analysis project Ga0156401, IMG submission 116161) | Desulfobacula sp. RIFOXYA12_FULL_46_16 | reverse complement strand
AATTAATTTAAGTAAGGAGAAAGTCACAATGGCAAATGGGATCGTAAAATGGTTCAATGATTCAAAGGGATTTGGTTTTATCGAGCAGGAAAACGGGCCGGATGTATTTGTTCATCATTCAGGCATCCAGTCAACAGGTTTCAGATCGCTGAATGAAGGCGATAAGGTGACCTTTGATATCGAACAAGGACAAAAAGGGCCTGCTGCAGTCAATGTAGTGGTCCAATAGATTTTCCAAAGGAGGGCTGCTGATCCGAAGTTGTCCTCCTTTTTTTATGTCCCGCGCCTATCCCGCCTCAATCATTCCCATGGTCAGCCCTGCCTTGACCGGCAATCTTTTTTTCAGAATTCTTATTTTTATTATTCTTGGGATCATGTTAAATGAACAACGGGTTTTCTTGTAAAAAGGATGAAGATGGACATTATCCGGGTCGATCAGCTTAAAAAATATTTTCCCGTCACCAGCGGTATCTTCCTAAGACAGACCGGTCATATTCATGCCCTTGACGGCGTGTCGTTTTCCGTCAAAAAAGGGGAGACCCTCGGCATTGTGGGGGAATCGGGCTGCGGTAAAACCACCCTTGGCCGGTGTATCATGGGACTGACGGAACCGACGGCCGGCGAAATCAGGATTAAGGGGAAGCCGTTTTTCGGAACCCATGGTATCTCAAGAATCGAATCGGCAGCCACTCTGCAGATGATTTTTCAGGACCCCTTCGAATCATTGGATCCCCGGCAGACGGTCCAGCAAATCCTTGAAGAAAAATATATTATCCATGGTAGGGATGGAAAGCATCTGGATCAGGAGATCCATGCGCTCATCGAAAAGGTGGGGCTGCTGCCGGATGCCCTCACCAAATTCCCCCATGAGTTTTCAGGAGGCCAGCGGCAGCGGATCGGTATTGCAAGGGCCGTCAGTCTTGACCCGGAAATCATTGTGTGCGACGAACCGGTTTCTGCCCTTGATGTTTCCGTCCAGTCCAAAATTCTGAATCTTCTGTTGGCGCTTCAGCAGGAAATGGGGCTCACCTATATCATGATTTCCCATGATCTGTCCGTTGTCCGCCATATTTCAGACAGGATCGGCGTCATGTATGCCGGCAAGATGGTTGAACTGGGCGATGCCGGAGATATCTATGAAAATGCTCGGCATCCCTATACCATGGCACTTTTGTCGGCCGTTCCCATTCCAGACCCCAGGGTCCGGAAAAACCGGATTTTGCTCAAAGGAGAAGTCCCTTCAGCAGAACATCCGCCTGCCGGTTGCCGGTTCAATACCCGGTGCGGATATGTGCAGGGCCTCTGCTTTGAGCAGGAACCCCTTCTGCAAGGCTCTCAAGAGAATCCCGATCATTGGATCGCCTGTCATGTCTTCAACCCTGGGGGGCAAGCTTGCCGGACCATTGACCTGTGATGCCCATGATTTCAAGAATGGCGGGTTTCTTTGGATCATATTGTGTTGGCGGGATGATTGTGGCATAATCAACACAATATCGTTTTTCATCAGCAAAAGAATAATAATGACCGGAAAAAAGATGCAAAAAAGGATAGGACATTATGAATCTTCAGGGCGATTTTGAGGGATTGACGCTTGCAAGCATTCTTCAACTTCTGTGCAATGACCAGAAAACAGGGGTATTGACGGTGACTTCGGATACCGAAGAAAGCCGGGTTTTTTTTGATCAGGGAACCATTGTTTATGCTTCTGCTTCTTTAAAAGAAGCCAGGCTTGGATCTCTCATGAGGGCGGACGGGGTGATTTCCGCAGATCAGCTTCAAAAATGCCTGGCCCAGGCCAAAGAAGAAAAGATGCATCTGGGCAAAATCCTGGTGGACAAGGGATATATTTCTCTGGAGACCCTTAAGAAATATAATACAAAACAAGTGGAAGCCATCTTATATAATCTTTTGTTCTGGAAAAAGGGCAGGTTTGAATATAAGGACGCCAAACTGAATCTGAAGGGTATGATCATCACCCAACTGAATCCCATGAAGCTGATTCTGGAAGCATCCCGCCGGATCGATGAATTATCGGTGCTTCAAAAATATATATCCAGCGACAGGATTGTGTTTAAAATGTCGGGAAAGATGCAGAGCAAGGAAGAAATCAAATTGAATGCCAATGAGTGGCGGATTCTTTCCCTGATTGACGGAGCCCGGACGGTGCGCCAGATTATTGATGAAAGCGGTTATGATGAATTTGCCGTGTATAAGATTTTTTTCTCGGTGATTTCTTCGGGTCTCATCGAACAGAAAGAAGAACTGATCAGCCCGGCCGACCCCCAGGGAGACGATGATTATTCATCGATTTTGATTGTCTTTAACGATATCCTTACCGCCATCCGGAAAAATATTGTTGATGAGCTTGGAGATCGAAGCTATTCCCTGTTTGAAGAAAGCAAATCCGGGCTTGCCGATGAATATAAACGGCTGCTTAAGGATTATCATCCGGACAATCACAGCCGGGCAAATCTCAAAAGTATTGTTTCTGTTCTGGAGGCAATGGATCCTATGAAAGATCCAAAGGAATTTTTGATCGCCGGATTTACGGAATATTGCGGCCGGGTTCTTGAAAAAGTCGGGGGAATCCTGGGGGCCCAGCCCCTGATCAAAATCCTCGAGGATATTGAAAAAGTCCTGGGGTATGTCAGAAAATATCAGGCCGGATCAAAGGAAAAAACCAAAATTGTCAATGATATGAAACATGCCCTTGACTATATCCAATCCAAATTCAAAACAGAGCCCGGCGGCCGGTCCAGGGGCGGCATCTTTTCCATATTTTCCTGACAAGGCGGTTATGAATCTGCAACCTTGGCGCCGCCATAGGCCAGAAACGAGAGAGCAGCCGTTCTGAACAGGGCCCGGATGATGTCAAGAAGGTCGGCATCCATGACCCGATCAAAAATCACCACATAGTCGGCAATGAACAGAAGACAGACCGTGATCAGGATCAGGTTGATGACTTTGCCGACCTTACCGCCGGCATATTTGATTCTGGCCTTGTTGAAAACAAAGATAATGATGAGGTAGATTACCAGGGTGAAAATCAGAATAATGGTCTGCGCGGTCATGGAAACCCTCCTAATATGAGTAAGCGCCTATTGCCGGTTAACATTATCCTTTAGAAATTGAAAGATATTGTCTACCAGCACGGCATGGCTGATGTCTTTTTGTTTTATCACTCCGAGATAATACTTGCCAACAGGAAAAATAAAAAAATGACCCTGGTTTTCCCTTGAAAACGCCAGGTATCTGAATTTTCCAATGGCCTGGGCGTTCATACCGCAGAAGAATACGAATCCCGCCATTTTCCGGGGCTCTGCCATGGCCTGGGAGAAAATTTTTCCATCCCTGTCCACAAGAATATACTGGTCAACACCCGGCGTTTTGAGAAGGGATGCAAAGGGTTCAATATTCGGCATGGCAATCCGTTTTTAAAATGCGCCCGGTCCGGCCGGAGGGAAATAACGTTCGGAAATGTTCCGGGGCAGGGTTGAGGATTTGCAGGCAATGATCATGAACAGGGTTTTTCCCATCTTTTTAACCACCATGGTCTTGTCTGCAATACAAAGGGTTGTCTCGTTCACATGACCCAGCTCGGATTGACCGTATTCATAAATTCGGGCCAGCTTTTTCCCGAGAAAATCAAGGTCGGCCGGTTTTAATATCTCAGGCATATGGTTTTTTAACAATCCCAAATCTCTGTGAAAAAGAAAAGACCCTAGAATTTCGGGAAAATTTCTGGTCTCCTCAAAAAAAATCTCGGCCTGTTCCAGTATTGCATTTTCCCGGGGGTTAAAATGATAGGGGCTCAGATAGCCGCAAACAGCGCACCGGAACCTTGCCTGGCCGGTGCTGAATTCAATGAAAGTCACTTGATTTTTTTTGCCGCAGTCCTCGCAAAAGCATATCATTTTTGTCTATACCCGGTCATGAAGTGAATATGGCCTTGATCCTTGCAAAAATTCCAGGCGGTTTTTCTCTGTAATATTCCGGAATGGGTTCATTTTTTTCATAGTTTACAGCCTCTTCCAGTGGCAAAGAGGGGATCGGGGGGTCAAGGATATCCAGGCTTAAACCGAGCAATTCCATCAGCGCCGTCTTTTCAGGCTCATTTTGCCAGAGCGCCGTCAGCTCGGCAATATCGTCTTTGATGGCGGAAAGGCCAGGCTCCGGGTTTGCCCTGTCCAGGGTTTTAAGGCGGGTTCTCAACCGGTCGAGAATCGCCTGAGCGCCGATCTCCATTTCCCGGTTTTTCTCATCCGGATCACAGGGTTCAAAGGATTCATCCTCATATTGGAACGGGACAATGCCTTCGGTTTTGTCTTCTTCCAGTTCGGCTATCAGCTCAACCGTCTCATCGGCAGGCAGTATCGGATGGTCCGACGGTCCGGGGGAGGTTTCCAGGTTGAAAAATTCATCCAGTCTATCTCCGATTTCGGCAATGGGTTCATTGTGTTTGAGCTGGGGGGTGAACTGCTTTATCCCGCCGGCGGGTGAATCAAGGGTCTGATTCCGGCCGGGCGTTCGTCCGGCGCCATGAACATCCATCATATGAATGGCATCCAGCAATTCATCGGCCGGAGATTCTTTAAGGCTGAAAAGGTCTCCCATCACATCCCTGGGAGCCGCCGGCGGCCTTCTGCCGGAAAGCGCAGGCACGATATCCTCGGCATTGGATTCATCCGGTTCTGAAGAAAGCGGGAGGGTCATGACATCTTCCGAGGAAACAGGGGCTGCCGGTTTGATGTGCGAAAGAGCAGGGGGGAGAAATTCTTCTTCCCTCATGTCCGATCCCGGCCGGAGCTTTTGTTTTTCTTTGGAAAGCCTGGCTTTCAGTTCATTGAATAGACGGATCTGGTTTTCGAGGATTTCTTTTTTATTCTGATAGGACAGGGCCGGGGTTTGAAACGTTTTTTCAAATGCATCAAATACGGCGCGCAGAAAAGATATGGCGTCCGGATGGGCGTCGGCCTTCCGGGAACCGATATAATTGCCCAGGCCCTGGATGATCTTTAAAAAATGATGGGATATTTTATCCTGGTGATAGGCAGACAAAAATTCTCTGACCACTGTTTCAAAATGCTGAAGGGTTCCGTCGGAAATTTCCCAGTCAATGGCCAGGATAACGGCTTTCAGCCTGTCCAGATCCATATCCCCGGCAACCGGCTTTGAAGCGATTTTGTTCTGGAGGGCTTTGTATTTCTTTATTTCTTCGGACGCCAGGGTGTTGATTTTATCCTTGTCCCTTTCCGGATCAAAATCGCTTACAAGCTTTTCAAACCGTCTTGTCATTGAGAGCAGAACAAGGCCGGCCTCCGGGTGGGCGCCGGCTTTTTTTGAATCCAGATATTTTATCAGGGCGCCCATCATTTTCAGAAAGGGCGCAAGGCTTGGGTACGGCGCATACTGGGATTCTATGGGCGCGAATTTACTCTGAAGCAAGCCGGTTTCATGCTCGGTAAGGCGTTGATCTAATCCTGTTAGGATATCTGTCAGTTCATTGAAAGAAGCCAAGGCAAATCTCCTTAAAAAAGCTGGTCCTGGATGGATGAGAGGGTCAAGGTAATGATCTTCTTCAGTGTCGGGATCACATTGCCGCCGCTGACGGCGCTGGCCTCAAATGCAGGGGCCCTCAGAACGCTGTTGAGATCCTTCTGCAGGACCTGGGTCGGCAGGATCTCAATTCCTGAATCTTTCAGGTCTATTTTATTGTATTGCATGACCAGGGGCATCTTGAAAAGGTCAATGCTGTAAGTTTCAAGGTTTTCATAGAGCTGATTCAGGGATTCAATATTTTTTCTGCGCTGTTCCTTCCGGACATCGGCAACAAAGACGATGCCGTCAACCCCCCTCAGCACCAGTCTTCTGGTGGCATTGTATTTGACCTGCCCGGGCACGGTATACAATTGGATGGTGACGTCGAATCCTTTGATCCGGCCGACATCAAAGGGCAGAAAATCAAAAAAAAGGGTCCGGTCGTCCTGGGTTTTCAGGCTGACCATTTCGGTTTTGATCTGATCCCTGTATTTATTGTTAATATATTCAAGGTTTGTGGTTTTCCCGCCTCTTCCAGGGCCATAATATACAATTTTAATCTGTACTTCCCTGGTTTTGACATTGATAAGCGCCAAAGTCATTTCCTCTTAAATGAGAATTTTAAGATAATGATCAGAATCTGTTTTCCAGCGGCTTAGAATCATTCGGCGTCAAGGATGTGGTTGATGTCCTTGACGGTTTCAGCCACTTTTAATCTCACAAGGCCCAGCGATATATCTTTGTTGAACATGGTGATGAGAAGGGTGTCCTCATTCACCTTGCTGAAGTGGATACTGGATTTTTCACCCTTATGAAAGAGCAGGGAAAATTCAGATTCTCCCACCAGTTTTGCCATGGCGTCCACAGCGGCAAAATTGCCTGCCGCAAGGGCGGCAAAGGCGGTTGAATCAAGGCGGCTCTTTCCATGATGGTGTTTTGCAATGGTATTGCCAGCCATGTCCATAAAAATAACATGATCCACCCCTGATCCGATCAGGTTGTTGAGAATAGTGCTGTCGACGGCGTCAAGTTGGCTTTGATTAAACATGAAAGAATCGTAACCGAAAACTTGAATTTGTGCAACACGTTAAGCGATTTTATTCCGTATTTTGTTCAGGGGCATTGAATGCTTTGGCGGAATTCATATGGGATTTTATCTGAAATCCGATATTTTTATGGTATTTTGATCCAGGTCCCGGTAAATTGGTAAAGGCTTTTAAATACGGAACCGGAGGGAAAATCCATGAATCCATATCGAATCGGAATTGACCTGGGCGGAACTAAAATTGAATCCGTCCTTCTTTCCCCGGACCGGGGGGAATTATGCCGGAAAAGGGTTCCGACACCGGCCGGGAATCACTACGACCTTATCCTGGAAACGGTTTATGCCCAGATTCGGGCCATGGCGGAAAAAATTCCGGCAGGCAGTGAATATTCGATTGGCATCGGCATCCCGGGTGCGGTTCAAAAAGAAACAGGCCTGGTCCATAATGCCAACACCACCTGCCTCATCGGCAAACCCTTTCAAGCGGATCTTGAAACCCTTTGCCGAAAACGGATCGCCATGGAAAACGATGCCAACTGCTTTACCCTGACCGAGGCCCTGGAAGGCGCGGGCAAAGGCTACGGCATGGTATTCGGCGTCATCATGGGAACGGGCTGCGGGGGCGGCATCTGCATCAACGGGAAAATTTGGGGCGGGGCCAACGGGATTGCCGGGGAATGGGGCCATTTCTCCGTGGACCCCGGCGGACGGCCGTGCTATTGCGGCAACCGGGGCTGCGTGGAAACCAAGATCAGCGGCTCGGGAATGGAGGCAGCGTTTTTTGAACAATTTGGAAGGCATCTTAAAACAAAGGACATTGTTGCCGGATTCAGGCAGGGCGACGAACCCTGTAAAACGGTTTTCCTTCAGTTCCTGGAGGATTTCGGCAGAGCCCTGGGCGGGCTGATCTCGGTGCTTGACCCGGATGTGGTGGTCCTGGGCGGCGGGCTGTCCCGGATTAACGAGCTTTATACCCTCGGGGTCCGGCAGGTTCAAAAATACGCCTTTCATAAAAATATCCAAACCCCCATCCTGAAAAATAAATTGGGGGATTCCTCCGGCGTCATCGGGGCCGCTCTGCTGAACCGGTCATGAACCGGGCTTATTATTCCTTGACAGGGTCTTAAAAGGATGATAGAAGTCCCCTTGTTTTGATTCACCGAAATCGGGGCGTAGCGCAGTCTGGTAGCGCACTTGACTGGGGGTCAAGTGGTCACTGGTTCAAATCCAGCCGTCCCGACCATTCAATCATACAAAGGGTTTTCAGGTTTTCGCCTGGAAGCCTTTTTTTATGGTTGACCGGCGTCATTCAAACCTGATGCGCTGATTTTTATCTTGACCATCAGGACTCCTTTCATGCTTTCGTTTCAGACGCACAGTGCATCATGAAGTGCGGTCTGGGCTTCAGCGAACCGGTCCCTTTCAACGATAAACTGCATGTTGGTCTGCCGGCTTGTCTGTGAAACAGCAATAATATTGATGGACTTATGAGCCAGAGCCTGGGCCGCTCTGGCCATGATTCCGGGTTGGGCGATGTTTGAGCCGATGGCGCAGACGATGGCCACCGGTTTTGTCGAGACCCTTTCCACGACCTCATTGAGTTCGGCCAGTAAATGGGGTGAACAGTCTTTCTCTTCAATGATCAAATCAATGGTATTGGCATTGGTCATCTTGGAGATGTAAGATATGCGGTATTTGTCTAAAATCTGCATGATACGGAGATCAAATCCTACCGCTCCCACCATTCTGGTATCATGGATTTCTATGCAGGTGACCTGCTTGGAGCCGGTGATAATTTCAACCTTTGACTCCGGAGCGATGAACTCCTTTGTTATGAGCGTTCCCGGGTGATCAGGGTCAAAGGCGTTTTTCACCCGGATGGGGATATTTTTAATCTCAAGCGGCTTTGATGCTTTCGGGTGTATGGCCTCCATGCCTACATCCGCCAGTTGGTCGGCCACATCATAATTGGTATTACAGACAGGTTTGACGTTTTTTTCACCGATGATCAGCGGATCACCCGAGCAGAGATGGTATTCCTTGTGAATGATTGCCTCATCAGCGCCTAATAATACAGCCACTTTTGAGAATGTGACCTCTGAGTATCCCCTATCAAATTCTCTCATGATTCCCTCTGTTCCTTTTGTGTAACCGGTTGCAAAACAGATGGTGGAAAAGGGGTCAATCTGGGCAAAACTGTCTTTTATACGTTCATCAATGGATAACCGGCGGCCGTCATCCCAGCCGCTGAGATCGACAAAGGTGGTGTTGTATCCTCTGTTTTTAAGAATATTTGCCGAGTTAAAGGCGCTGTGCGTTTCCCCCAGAGAGGCCAGAAGCTCCCTGCCGGCCAGCATCAGTTCCCTGCGGCTGACATAGCCCGAGGCCAGAACATTGTCCATGCTTCTCAGAATGTTTATGGCCTGGTCAATCCTGTCGCCGATAAAATCATTGGCCTCTTTAACATCAAGCCCGATATCGCTGAAGGTTTCATTGAGCTTGTAGAGGGACTCCTGGAGCCGGATCATTTTAATGGGATAGTTCTGCTGATCTTCAAAGAGTTTATAGATGCCCGGCTGATTGGTCTTCTTATGTTCCAGCAGATCATTGGTGACCCCTGCATAGGCGGATACGATATAAATTCTGCCATATATATGGTCTTTGTCTTTGAGAATGATATTGTCAACGATTTCAGAGAATCGCGACATGGAAGTGCCTCCTATTTTTTCAATGCTCAGGTGATGTCCGGTCATGGTAATCCTCTATGTCTAAATGGACAGAGACCCGTCATCTGCCTGGAAAAGGATGAGGAAAGGCCTCGTTCATGATTATAATTCCAAAATTTATCCGATAGTATTAATGCAATCCTTTCATTTTGGCAACTCTGTCCGTACAAAAATAGGGGACAGACCCCGTTTTTAGGAAGGACTGCCCGCAATCGATCATCAACATCTGGCGCTCCGGCCCGCTTGAATTCCGTGGTTTTCACTCGGAATTACTTGATTTTCATGATTTTCTTGACAACGGCATCTTTCTTCCTATCCTAGGTCCAGGCTTAGCTTAAAAGGGGAGGTAACGATGAGAACGTTTCAGACCCAGAGTCAGGCGCCGGCCGGACCCTGGACGCAGCCGTGCCCACCGAGGGTATGGCCCTCATGCTCTCCGGGATGAACACCGCCCTGACAACCACTGCCACGGCCATCACCTGCTTTTTTGTGTATTCCTATTTCTACGGTAAGCTCACCGATGTCCAGACCCATCTGTTCAGCGCCGTGGAAAAGGCCGTGCTCATCCACATCATCCCCAGGTTCGCCTTTGACACCGAGGCCGTCAACCATCAAACCGCCCGGTTGATCGGGCAGTTAAGGGCTTTGATCACTGAGGTGCAGAAAGGGACCGGCGGCATCCTGGAGACCCTGGCCGGCCTCACCAGCCGTGATGACCGTCTCATGGAAAAACTGGACACCCTCATCGCCCATCAGGACAGCCAACTGGCCGGTACGGGCAAGGTCATTGAGGGTCTGGAGCGCCTGCACGATTTGACGGCCGAAGGCTTCCGCCTTAAACCCGGAAAATGAGGGAGGGCTGTTCCATGCACAGATTCGATACGTTCACGGACCTGCGGGTTAATTCCGGCGACCGCCAGGGCGAGATTACGCTCTGGCCCAGTTTTACGGACATCATGACGGTGGTGCTGATGATTTTCATGCTCACCATGGTTGTGGTCATTATCAAGAATACAACCCTGGGCCGGGCCCTGCTGTATAGCGAAGGCCAGAGACGGCAGATCCAGGAGGCGTTGCAGGCCGGCGAGAAGGATAGGGCCGGGTTGAAGATCGCCATGGCCGACCTTGAAGAAAAACTCAGGCAAAAACAAATGGCCGTCCTTTTGCGGGAAGACGAGATTAAGCTGCTGCAGCAGGCGGTGGAAGGCAAAACCGCGCAGATAGCGGCCTTTGAAGGCCAAACCCTTGAATTGAAAAACAAGATTGATGCGCTTCAGGCAGGGGTTGACGCAGCCCGGGCCGGGGCTGCGGAATCCGAACAAAAAGCAGCCGAGCTGACCCGCCGGTATGAGGCCCGCCTTGCTGAAATGCAGGCGGCGTCGGAAAGCAAGCTTGCCGTATTGTCCGAATCCAAAACCAGGGAAATCGAGGAATACAATCGTAAGGTTTTGTCCCTGCTGAGCCGGCTCAGGGAAAAAGAAGCGGCCATCCTGACCCTGGCGGCGGACCAGCTCCACCGGCAGCTCGGGGCGCTCCGGGAAAAATGGCAGGATCAGCTTTATGTCAAGGTCGTCATTCCCGAGGACAGCGGTTTGACCTACAACGAGGCCTGGACATTCACCAAGGACATTTTGTCCCGTTATGATTATTATTACCGGGACTAGGCCGGGTTATGGGCCTTCAAACAATCACAGGGGGCTGGCCCATCCAAGATAATTATAGCTGATGAGTTTGACGGGGCTCATATACTGCATGTCCAACTGGTTGATGTGAAAGCGGCTGTTTTGGATCAGCCCGGATATGGGGCGGTTGAGATGGCAACCGCCGCTGACTTTCATCCAGAGCGGATTCAGGCTGTCCTGCCACCGGATGACAGACGGATCAGGAGATCTCCCGTGCTCGCAGAAAAGGAGCCGGCCGCCGGGTTTTAATATCCGGTGCATTTCCTTCAAGGCTTTGGACACATCCGGAATGGAACATAGGGTATAGGTCACCACAACCGTGTCAACGCTGTGGTTTTCCAGGGGGATGTCTTCTCCGGAGAGAGTCATGAGACGGACCTGAAAAGGAAGGCGGGCTGCCTTTTGTTCGGCCATTTTCATCAGCCCTTCGGAAGGGTCCAGGCCCCAGACAAATTCGATACGGTCCGGATTATAGAATGGAAGGTTCAATCCTGAGCCCATGCCGATTTCCAGAACCCTTCCCCTGGCCAGGGGAACAATTCTCCGGCGCTGGCGAGCGATGTCTTTCCGGGAGCATACCCAGTGCGTCAGCTTCGGTAAAACGAATGACTTGTAAATTCCCATGGGTTTGTACTCCTTGACATGTTGAAACAACCAAAATACTCCCTATCATGGCGAGCGGCGGCATTCAAGAAATTCTCTTTTCCAATGCACCTTGGCCGGGGGCGATCTTCTGTTTTCGTCTTGACTTTCGGCGGCAAATCAAATAGTCAGAGGGTATATTTCAGTTTAAGCGGTTGCGGTATTCCACAGTCATTATTGCAGAAAAAGGGTATCCATTATCCTGAGATTGACCAAACAAACATTCAAAGGTTGCGTTACACCCAGTTAACCAGGAGGGAACGGATCGATGAAATTTGACAGGTTGGCGGTTTTAAGTCTCTTCTTAATTTTTCTTTTATCGGTAACTCCTGCATCTGCACAAGATCCCGGCGGAGAAAAAGCCCATGACAGTGCCGTAATTTCAGGGGGGGCGGAAACCGGCCCGCCCCATGTTCAGGAACCGGCCCATGAGCCTGCCGGAAGCCATGTGAACCTTGGAGAAGTGCTGCCCTTATTCAGTTGCATTCCCTTTGCTTGTATGCTGTTGTCCATTGCCCTGTTGCCCCTTGTCGCCGCCAATATCTGGCATCACCATTTCGGCAAGATTTCCGCCTTCTGGGCCGCCTCCATGGCGGTTCCGTTTATTTACGCTTATAGGGGGACGGCCGTCTATGAAATCCTTCACATTATTCTGGCCGATTATATTCCCTTTATCATTCTGTTATGGGCTTTGTTTACGGTGTCGGGCGGCATCCTGCTGAAAGGAACCCTGCGGGGGACCCCCCTGGTGAACACGGGAATTATTCTCATCGGAACCCTTCTGGCGTCATGGATGGGGACCACGGGAGCGGCCATGCTCATGATCCGTCCCTTATTAAGGGCCAATGATTACCGCAAAAACACGACCTTTATGGTGGTGTTTTTCATCTTTCTTGTGGCCAATATCGGCGGGGCACTGACCCCTCTCGGCGATCCCCCCCTGTTTTTAGGATTTTTGCACGGGGTCGGCTTTTTCTGGACCTTGAAAGTTTTACCCCATATGCTTTTATGCGTCGGTATTCTCCTGGGTATCTATTTTATCCTTGACACCTATTATTATAAAAAAGAAAAGGCATCGGTCCCGGATGAAGGAGAAAAGAAACCGCTGCGTCTGGTGGGGATCTATAATTTTATTTTTCTTCTGGGGATCGTGGGTTCGGTATTGATGAGCGGTATCCTGGATCTGGGCGAGGTATCCACCCTGGGCATTCACCGGGCCGTTCAGGACTGGCTGAGGGACGGGCTTTTGATCGCCATGGGCATCGGATCGCTTCTGGCCACCCCCAGGGAAGTCAGGGAAGAAAATCAATTTTCATGGTTTCCCATTCTGGAGGTTGCCTATCTGTTCATCGGCATTTTCATTACCATGATTCCCTGCCTCCTGCTCTTGAAGGCCGGGCCCAACGGCGCCTTTGCCTTTCTCATCAATGCTGTTAAAGAGCCGGTACACTATTTCTGGGTAGCGGGTTTGCTATCGGCCTTCCTGGACAATGCCCCGACATATTTGACCTTTTTTAACACAGCCCTCGGGAGTTTTTATGCCGGTATGCCGGAATCCGCATCCGTTCCTCTGCTGATGACGGAAAATGCAGTCTATCTTCAGGCCATATCCTGCGGTTCTGTGTTCTTTGGTGCGTGCAGCTATATCGGCAATGCTCCCAATTTTATGGTCCGGTCCATTGCCAGTGAAGCAGGGACACCCATGCCAAGCTTTTTCGGCTATATCCTGAAATATTCCCTGGTTTTTTTAATACCGACCTTTGTGGTTGTAACCTTTATCTTCTTTTAATATATTCGGGACATCAAAGATGTGCAAAGGCATTGGAAAGGAGCAGACAACTCAATGAATATCAACCTTAAAGGATTAAAGATAGCCGTTATCGGGGGAAACAATCCCTGTAAAAGGATTCTTGAAATATTGACGGGCCCCGGTTTAAAGGAAATTGCGCCCGAAGTGCTGCTGGTTGCGGATAATCTGACCCATTCGGAAGGTATTCTTTACGCAAAGGAAAAAGGAATCCGGGTGACTTCTGATTATAATGAAGTCTGTACGCTCTTTGGTGTTGATGTGATCCTGAAATTGAAAAACGATGCGATATTGAGCTGCATATTGGAAAAAATCAATACCGAACGGGTCAGTATTATCGACCTTGGGGCCCACAGAGCCATGTCGTTTTTAAATTTTCTGGAAGCTGAAGAAGAAAAAATCAGGATAAAAAGAAAACTCCAGGCTCCGGAAATCGACAGAAACGAAATCATGGAACTCTTTGACGAGTATTCCGGCAGAATCCGAAAAAATGCCGAAAACGAAAGCGAATTTCTTGAGTCTGAAAGAGAAGATCTGATTGAAATTGAAAAAGAGCTTTTCCAGGTCATTCAGGGCAGCATGATCCCCACCTTTATCATCAATAACGAGCATATTATCACCCACTGGAACAGGGCCTGTGAGGAACTGACCGGACAAAAGGCCTATGAGCTGGTGGGAACGGACCGGCAATGGGTGCCGTTCCGGTCGGCTAAAAGGCCCACCATGGCCGATGTCATTGTGGGCGGGATGTCGGAAGAAGAGGTTACAAAATATTACGGCTCGTCGTGGAGAAAATCCGCCCTGATCAAAGAAGCCTATGAAGCGGAAGAATTTTTTCCGCATTTGGGGGAGGGTGGAAAATGGATATTTTTTACGGCGGCTCCCATCAAATCACCCGACGGCAAGATCATCGGTGCCATTGAAACCTTAAGGGATCTGACCGAAGACAAAAGGGCAAAGGAGGAGCTGGAACTCCAGGACAAGGAGCTTTCCACCCTCTATGAAAAATATAAAAAATCAGAGGAAAAATACAGGTCCCTGTTTAACAACAATCCCAATCCGATTTTTATCATCGACCGGGAGACCTTTGAGATCCTGGATGTGAATCACCGGGTGGAAAATGAATATGGATATGTCAAAACAGATCTTTTGGGCAGATCGTTTTTCGATATCTGGGACAAATCCGATGAAACCGTTCGGCAAAGCCTGGAAGGGCTCCCTAAAAACGGGGCCATTCTTTTTACCAAGAAAAAGCATTTTAAGAAAAACAAAACTTCTTTTTTCGTCAATGTCAAGATTGTTCATGCCACCTATATTCACCGGGATGTCCTGATTGCCTCGGCCACGGATATTACCGAAAGCGTGGAAAAGGACACCCAGTTGATTCAGGCCGGAAAACTGGCGACCCTCGGCACCATGGCCGCCGGCATGGCCCATGAAATCAACCAGCCTTTGAATGTCATCCAGATCTGTGCAGACCTGATTTTAAAGATGATCAACAAGGGGATGTCGATTCCAAATGAAGAGCTTGTCATGATGGCCAAGGATATCATCGATAATGTCACCAGGGCTGCCGGCGTGATCAAGCATGTCAGGGACTTTTCAAGGCAGTCGGAAAGAGATCTGAAAAAATTGATCGTCAATGATCCCATTAAGGATGTTTTCAAAGTATTGGGCCATCAGATCACGGTTCATTCCATTCAGGTTAAACTGGAACTTGATCCGGAAATTCCGGAAATCCGGGCCGAACACAACCGGCTGGAACAGGTATTCATCAACCTTGTCACCAATGCCATTGATTCCATGGATGAAAATGCCGACAAGGCTGAAAAAGAAGGCCGCAAAGCCGAGAAAATCCTTCAAATCAAAACCTATGCCGAAGAAAATCAGGTGGTTGTGGAAGTGTCGGACACAGGGCTTGGCATGAGCGAAGAAGTCAAACAAAAGATTTTCGAGCCTTTTTTCACCACCAAGGCCACCGGCAAAGGAACAGGTCTCGGTACCAGTATCAGTTTTGGTATTGTCAAGGATTATGGCGGAACCATTGAAATAGAAAGTGAATACGGCAAGGGTGCTCGATTTATAATTCGATTTCCGGTAATTGCATGAGGACAAACAGATGTCAGCCTTTAAAATACTGATCGTTGATGATGAAGAATTGATCGTCAGACTGCTTTCCATGTCGCTCCGCAGTGACGGCTACCAAACGGTTTCCGCCTTCAGCGGGGAACAGGGCCTTGAGGTGTTTAAATCCGAATCCCCGGATATTGTGGTGACGGACATTAAGATGCCGGGCATGGACGGGCTTGAACTTCTCAAGAAAATAAAGGAGATCGATCCTGAAAAAGAGGTCATCATTGTTACGGGCCATGGGGATATTGATTCCACCATCACGGCCCTTCAATACGGCGCCAGCGATTTCATCAACAAGCCGGTCCGGGATGCCGCCCTGGCCATTGCCCTTGAAAGGGCAAAATCAAAGATTGCCATTCGCAAAAAACTTGAGGAATATACCACCACCCTTGAGATCAAAATAGCAGAGGCAACGGAAGAAATCCGGAGAAAATCCAATTTCCAGAGGCTGTTGATTACCAGTTCCAATGACGCCATCGTGGCCTTTGACAGTGACTGGAAAGTGGTCGTGTATAATCCTGAAGCGGCAAGGGTATTTGGAGAGGCGGCAAAGGAAGTCCGGAACAAGATGACCATTGACGACCTGTATACCCCCAAGATTGCAAAGGTTTTTAAAAATCAGGTCAAGGATGAAAAAGACCAGAGAAATTTTCCATGGAAAGAGCAAATGATTCATACCAAAGACGGGAGGCGGATACCGGTCCGGTACGCCAGCAATGTTCTGTTTGAAAACAATGAATTTGTCGGCACCGTCAATTTTTTTCAGGACCTGACTGAAATCAAGCGGCTTGAAAAGGAGCTGGTCCAGTCCGAACGGCTGGCGGCGGTGGGACAGACCGTCAGCGGCCTTGCCCATTATGTGAAAAATATTCTCATCGGCCTCAAGGGGGGTTCCTATATCGTGGATGTGGGGATACAGAAAAATAATACGGAAAAACTCAAATCCGGCTGGGAAACCATCAAAAAGAACATCAAACGGATCGGTGACCTGACCCAGGACCTTCTGACCTATTCCAAGCAGAGGGAACCGGAAATGGAGGCCTGTTCCCCCCATGATATCATCAACGAGCTTGTGGAATTATTAAAGGGGTTTGCCGCATCAAAAAACATCCTCCTTTCAAAGAACCTGGACAAATCCATCGATCAGGTGATGGCCGATCCCAAGACCATCCACCACGCGCTTTTAAATATCATCAACAATGCCATTGATGCCTGTATTGAAGACGAGGACATCACTAAAAAACATGAGGTCAAAATTTTAACCCATATCGACAAGAATCATATGATCTGTTTTGAGGTTGCGGATAACGGCTGCGGAATGGATGAAGATACGAGAAAAAAATTGTTCACGCCCATGTTCAGTTCCAAGGGGGGCAAGGGAACCGGGCTCGGACTGCTTGTGACGGGAAAGCTGATCGAAGAGCATAAGGGAATCATCGAGATTGAAACAAGTCCCGGTGTCGGCAGTACATTCAGGGTCAAACTTCCCTATACAAAGGCAAAACCGGTTGATGGAAATTGACCAAGGAGGATGGATTATGAGTAAGAAGGTCCTTGTGGTGGATGATGATCCGGACGTTCGATCATTTGTTGTCACGGTTCTGGAAGAAAGCCAGTACATCCCTTTGATCGCTCAGGATGGTGTGGAAGGGCTTGAAAAAATTGAAAAAGAGAAACCCGACCTTGTGATTCTGGATGTATTAATGCCCAGAGGGAGCGGAATCAGGCTGTATCACCACCTGAAAACCCATGACCAATTCAAGGCGCTTCCCATTATCATGTTCACCGGGATAGCCCTGCGCTCTTTTCTGAAATCCCAGAAAGTGCTGGATGAATTTCAAGGGGCCGAAGTCCCCAAACCTGATATTTACCTGGAAAAACCGGTTGATCCGGAAGTATTGGCTGCGGCAGTCAGAAAAAAACTGGGTTGATGGATAGCCGGCCATAGATAAAAAATTGGAGTTATTATGGAAATAAAGAAACTGCTTTTTGTAACAAAGTTTGAAGACCTTTGTTATGACGCCCTGAACTCGTTGCTGATACTCAGAAAGGCGGCACTGGAACATGTTATTTTCCTCAATGTGATTGAAAGAGACAAGGTTGCCATGAAAAGAGGGGCAGGCTATCTCAAGGAAGAAGAGGTGAAACTGAAGGAAACGGCCAATATCCGGTTTATTGACTGGGCTGAAAATCTTTTTGAAATGGGAATGGAGGTCGGGGCCTATATCGAAGTCTCCACCCTGATTCCGGAAATTCTGAAGGTCATTGAAAAAGAAGCGCCGGATCTCATTGTCATCGGCCGGTCCCATAAAGGAGCCTTGGAGCAGCTTTATTCAGGTTCCGATGTCTCTGAGCTGGTTCGCAGAACCCGTATCCCCATTCTCGTGTTCAAGCATATGGCTGAAGATAAAATTGTTCCTGAAAAGCTTTTTGAGCGTCCGATACTGGCCACCAACTGGTCTGAAACCGGGACCAGGATGATGGAATATATTAAAGGCATGAAGAATGTGATCGGAGAAATTCATATCATTCATGTGGTGAAGGACAGCGCCTTGAAAAGCCCGGACAGCCATGAGGTCCAGAAAGTAAGAAAAAAGGAACGCAAAAAACTGGATGCCCTTTGTGATGAGCTTGATGACATCGGAATCAAAGCCAGATCCCATGTATATGTAGGAGATCCTCAGAAAGAGATTGAAAAGGCGGCCAAGGAATACCAGGCCAGTATGATTATTTTGGGTTCCAGTGACAAGGCGGCCATCCTTGAGCGCTGGACCGGTTCCATTTCAAAGAATATAGCGGATAATTCAATCTTTCCCTGTTTGATCATACCGGGCCAAAAGAATATTTAGCTTGTCTTTAATAGATACATAGCAGACATATAACAACCATATTATAGTTAAATGATAGCTGATTTGGCCCAATAATATTTATTGACGCCATATACGGTTTTTGCTATAAGCCTTACCTGCCTGATATTGATATATAAAGCATATATAAGGATTACAAGATGAAACTTCTTTTCATAGATGATGAGCAAACCTTTTTAAAATATCTTGCCAAGCGTTTGGTCCTGGATGGTTTTTCCGTTAAAACCACTTTTTCCGGGGAAGAAGGCGTCGATGCGGCTTCCAGGGAAAATTTTGATGTGGCCGTGGTGGATCTGCAGATGCCGGGGATTGACGGGATCGAAGTCCAGAGGAGGTTGAAGGATCTTCAACCGAATCTGCCCTGTATCGTGTTGACAGGACATGGAAGCGTTGAAAATGCTTTGGAAAGCGGTAAATATAATGCGTTTAAATTTCTTTCAAAGCCGGTGGATATGGATACCCTCATTGAAACCATAAAATCGGCCCATGATTTCAGAATCCAACAGGAAAAATTATCCTCGGAAAAAGAAGGCGTCGGCAAAGGGCCTGGAAAACAGGGTCCCCTCTCCAAACTCTATGGCAAATTCCGCAAACTCTACGGCGTTGAAAAATAATCGCTAAGGTTTAGAGTGTATTCTATTCAGGGAGGATAATTCAATGACTGCTATTCGCAATGGGGTTTCCAATGATGTCGGCAAACCATCGGCCACATTTCTAAAATCCTTTTTCTCATTCTTGCTCACCTTTATTTTAATGCTTTTATGCTGGCTGGTTCTTTCGGGAATATTTGAACCGCTAATTCTGTTTTTGGCCGTCATTTCATGTTTTCTGGTGGCCTATTATTTTAATGATCTTTTGTTTCCTTCCCTGGAACTGAAATATATTGGGATCTTTTTTCGATTTGTTCACTATCTGCCCTGGCTGATCTGGCAAATTGTAAAAGCCAATTTTCATGTTCTGTATGTGACGCTTCATCCACGGATGAAGGATTTGATCGACCCTCAGATTATCACCTTTAAAACCAATTTAAAATCTGAGATGGCCATTGTAACCCTTGCCAATTCCATCACCCTGACGCCGGGCACCATTACGGTAACAGCAGACAACGACGGGGTATTCAAGGTCCATGCCATTGACAAGGCATCAGCCGAAGGGTGTCCGGGGGATATGCTGAATAAGGTCGCAAAAATTTTTGGAGAAGAGATATGATATCCTTTTTTCTTTATGTAGCAGTTGTATTGTGCCTGATCATGATGCTTTCGATGTACAGGGTTCTGTTCGGGCCTACGGTTCTGGACCGGCTCATCGGCGTCAATGCCATCGGCAGTAAAACCGTTATCCTTTTGCTGCTCATCGGATTTCTGTACGAGCGCGTGGATATGTTTGTTGACATTGCGCTTGCCTACGGGTTTTTGAATTTCGTGGCGGTCATTGCAGCCGCACGGTATTTCCATAAAAGAAAAGGACTGTACGAAGAATCTTTTATGGATTGATCGTCAGACGGGAGAAACCATGAACATTATTGTGACAGCATTTTTGATCTTTGGTGTCGTCTTTTTTTTGGCAGGAGCCATCGGTATCATAAGAATGCCTGATTTTTACAGCAGGCTTCATCCGGCCGGGAAACTGGATACCCTTGCAACGCTTTCAATGGTGATAGGGCTTGCCCTGTATAATCTTCACCATTTTTCCCTTGGAACCGTTCTGGTATCCATTAAAATGTTTTTAATTGTCTTTTTTGTGTCTCTGGCCAGCCCCACCGCCACCCATACCATTGTGGACGCCGGTATGCGGGCCGGGTTAAGGCACTGGACCAAAAAGAAAAAAAGGGGTTAATCATGCACTGGCCCATTGATATCATTGTATTAACCTTTGTTATTTTTTGCGCAATTGCCGCTATTTCCGTCAAGGATCTTCTTGGAACCGCGATTCTGTTCGGTGCATATTCGTTTTTAATGTGTCTGCTCTGGACCGTTATGGGTGCAGTCGATGTCGCCTTTACGGAAGCTTCTGTAGGTGCAGGGGTCAGTACGGTTTTCTTTGTAGCGGCAATTTTCAGAACCAGCAGGAGGACAAAAGATTGAGAGTTATCGCATTCATCGTTGTTTGCCTGACAGGGGCATTGCTATTGTATGGAACAAGTGAGTTCCCGGATTGGGGAGATCCTAAATCACCGGCTTCGCTTCATGTTTCCAATTATTATATTGAAAAAACATATGAAGATACCCATGCACCGAATTTTGTAACAGCAGTTGTTACCGACTACCGCGGGTTTGATACCATGTTCGAAACGGCTGTTATTTTTACCGCCGGGCTCGGATGTTTCCTGTTGTTAAGAGATTTCAGGGGAAAAAAAGAGCATTATTACCGGCATATCCCCACCGGGGTCATTCTTCATATCAAGGACGAAAAAAAATCACTGACCGTTGGAAAAGAATTCGGATATATGGACAAAGAGTGGGTTCCACCGGATCTGATCAATAAAACCGTCTGCCGGATATTGATTCCGTTTATCCAGATCTATGCCTTGTATGTTGTGGCCCATGGGGATTTTTCTCCGGGAGGCGGGTTCCAGGGGGGGGTCATTTTCGGGTCCAGCCTTATCCTTCTGGCCATTTCCTATGATCTGAAAACCCTTGTAAAACGCATCAAAGAAAGATTATTGGGAATTTTTGCAGCCGTCGGGGTATTGATCTATGCCGGAACGGGCGCCCTCTGCCTGGTCATGGGCGGCAATTTTCTGGATTATGGAAAACTGGCCCCGTTGTTCCCGGGTTATGAAGATCATATACGGACCCTTGGAATGCTTGTCGTTGAAATCGGTGTCGGAATAGCCGTTATGGCCGTCATGACCATTATATATATTAATATCGTCTCCGAAGGACGACACGATGAAGGATTATAGGTAAGGCTATGAGTGATGTGTTATCCCTGATTGTGGCAAAATATAATTACTGGCTGTATGTGATCCTTATGATGATCGGTCTTTACGGCATGATTGCCAAAAACAACCTGGTTAAAAAGATTGTGGGAATGAATATTTTTCAGACGGCTATTATCCTTTTTTATGTATCTATCGGATATAAAACGGATGCCACCATCCCCATTCTTAAGAATGCCCATGATGCCCACGGAGCAGCTATCCATGCGGCTGATTATATCAATCCCCTGACTTCCTGTCTCATGCTGACGGCCATTGTCGTTTCCGTTGCAACCTTTGGGTATGCCATGGCCCTTGCCGTCAGAATATACCAGCGGTATCAGACCCTGGAAGAAGATGAACTCAGAATGCGCTTATCGGAAGAATAGACCATGGAACATTATGCTGCTTTAATTGTTGTCGCACCCTTTATCACCGCTCTTTTTGCCGGGCTTTTCGTGTGGATTGAAGAACGCCTGTCCTACCCGATTGTCCTTGCAGGACTTGCCGTTTCGGTATATTCGGCCATTCAGGTCCTGATTCAGGTCATGGCCGTGGGAACCCTCCAGTATAAATTTGCCGGATGGCCGCCGCCCATTGGGATTGAATACCGGATTGATCTGTTAAATGCCATGGTGCTATGTCTTGTTTCAGGCATTGCATTCCTGAACCTGATCGCCAGCTATAGAAGCGTGCAACAGGAAATCAGCGACCGGACCGGTTCTTATTTTACGGTCTATAATCTTTTTGTTACCGGGCTTCTCGGGGTGACCATCACCGGCGATCTGTTTAACCTTTATGTCCTCATTGAAATCACATCCTTGACCAGCTATGCCCAGATCGCTCTGGGAGACAAGGACAGGGGGCCCCTGGCCAGCCTGAACTATATATTCATCGGCGTTATCGGTGCCAGCTTCTATCTTTTAGGGGTTGGTTATCTTTATATGTATACCGGGTCATTGAACATGGCGGATGTGGCTGTGCTGATCAAAGGGTCCCAGGGATCCTCAACGGTTCTCACAGCATTTATCTTGTGTATCCTGGGAATCTGGATCAAGATGGCTCTTTTCCCTTTTCATGTTTGGCTTCCCAATGCATACACCTATTCGCCCGTGATATTTTCACGGGTGGTTGCCCCGCTCATGACCAAAGTCATGGTCTATGTCATGATCCGGCTCATGATCACCGTGTTCGGCTATGACTATATTTTTAACACGCTTCATCTTTCCGAAGCCGTGGTCTGGCTGGCCACCCTTGCCATCCTTGCCGGAGGCGTCATGGCCCTGGCCCAGAAAAACCTGAAAAAAATGCTGACTTATATTATCGTCTGTGAGATCGGTTATATGGTGGGCGGAGCATGGATGGGAAATCAGCTCGGGATGACCGGGGCCATTCTCCATATCCTCAACGATGCCCTCATGACCTTTGCCCTGTTTCTTGCTGTGGGAAATATGGTTTACAGGATTGAAAAGGTTGACATTACGGATTTGAAAGGGTTGTTCGGGAAAATGCCCTGGACCATGGGCGGATTCGTTCTCGCAGCGCTCAGTATTATTGGTGTCCCGCCCACCTGCGGATTTTTCAGCAAATGGTATCTGATTCTGGGCGCCATGGAAAAAGGGGCCTACCATTTTGTAGCGGCCCTTGTCATCTCCAGTCTTATCTGTGCCGTTCTGTTCTTCAAGGTATTTGAAATCTGTTTTTTCGAATCCGGCTCCCATGGACATGAACACTCCTCCCACGGCCCTGTCGCGATTGAGGAAGCGCCGGTATCCATGTTGATTATCTCAGGGCTTGTGAGTCTTTCCCTGATTGTGGCGGGCGTTTATTCAGGCACTATTGTAAATACGATTATTCTTCCTTTTTTAAAGTGAAAAATCAATTTGAATACAATTAAAAAGGCAAAGGCATAAATGGAAACCATTATATCAATTAAACCCCTTTTAGCCGTTCTTGTTTCTCTTCTTGTCATTCCAATGCTGGTCTCTTCTTCAGACAAGCCCAATGTGAGGGAATCATGGACGTTTATGGCAGGAATTATTAAATTTCTGATTGTTGTTTCAATGCTTCCGGTCATCCTATCGGGAAAACAGATTGCATTAACCCTGTTTAAAATTGCTCCGGGAGCCGATATTGCTTTCAGGGTCGATGCCCTGGGCATGTTATTTGCCCTTGTGGCCTCATCTTTGTATATCATCACCTCCATGTATTCCATCGGATATATGAGAGGATTGAATGAGCATGGGCAGACCCGGTTTGTCTCCTTTTTCGCCCTGGCCATATCCGCCACCATCGGGGCCGCCTTTTCAGCAAACCTGTTGACCCTTTATCTGTTTTATGAAGTATTGTCCCTGGCCACCTATCCTTTGGTGACCCACCATCAGGATGCAAATTCCAGGATTTCGGGCCGAAAATACCTGATCTTCATTCTGGGAACATCCATCGGCCTGGTGCTGCCGGCCATGATTTATTGCTATCATGCCACCGGAACCCTTGAATTTGCGGCTGGCGGCATTTTTTCCGGCCAGCTCAGCAAACCCTCTGCTACCGTGCTGTTGCTCATGTTTGTCTTCGGCTTTGCCAAGGCCGGGATCATGCCCGTCCATTCATGGCTTCCGGCAGCCATGGTGGCGCCGACACCGGTCAGTGCGCTGCTGCATGCGGTGGCCGTCGTAAAAGTCGGGGCCTTTTCCATTGTCAGGGTCATCACCGGTATTTTCGGAGTTGATTTCCTCTTGTCCTTTCATTTAGGCGCTGTTGTGGCGGCCATTGCGTCGGTCACCATCCTGGTCAGTTCCTGCATCGCCCTGACCCAGGATGAATTCAAGCGCCGTCTGGCCTATTCCACCATCGGACAGTTATCCTATATCATATTGGGTGTGGCCTTGCTGTCTCCCAAGGGAATGACCGGGGGAATGCTGCATATTGCCATGCATGCCTTTGGCAAAATAACTCTCTTCTTTTGTGCCGGGGCAATTTTTGTGGCCACAGGAAAAAAATATATCAGCCAGATGGTGGGCATCGGAAAAAGAATGCCCCTGACCATGATTGCCTTTCTCATCGGTTCCATGAGCATTATCGGCCTTCCCCCCACGGGCGGGTTTATCAGCAAATGGTATCTGGTTCTGGGAACCCTTGAAGGGGACCAGATGATCATGCTCTTTGTCCTTTTGTCCAGCTCTTTGTTGAACGCGGCCTATTTCATGCCGATTTTTTACAAGGCGTTTTTCTGCACCAAGGAAGAATCCATGTTTGAAGATAAAATTGAAGAGGCGCCCATGATGTGTGTGGTCCCGCTTCTGATTACCGCTCTGATTTCGTTTGCCCTGTTTTTTTTCCCTCAACCGTTTTTAGATCTGGCGCAACTGGCTGTAAAAGGATTTATAGGAGGCTGATTCAGCTATGAAACCCCATAAAGATAAAAAAGAATTAATGGAATTGAAACATGATGCCGTTCCGGGATACCGGGGGGTATTTTCCGTTGTGTTTACCCTAAGCCTTTTATATATGGCTTTTATATTATTTCAACCTTGTTTCTAAGGATTAGGCTTTATTTATGGAAAAAAAGCATGTATTTGATGACCCCCGGAATGTAAAAAGGCTGTTGAAGATCTTTTTCAGTTCCGTGGTCATACTTCTGATTCTTGATGGTTTTTATATTGTTCTTTCCAAAACCCATGTGATCCACAGCCATATGAATTATCAATGGGAAGGATTCTGGGGCTTTTATGCCTTTTATGGATTTGTCGCCTGCGTCATCCTGGTCCTGGTATCCAAATATATCCTGAGACCCCTTGTGAAAAGAGAGGAGGACTATTATGACAAATAGCATCCTTCCCGCCTTAATTTTCATGATCGGCGGTTTTCTGATCCCGTTCTTCAAAGGCCGGGCAAAATCGGTGTATATGATGCTCATCCCGGTTGTGGGCTTTATCAATCTCATCAACATCCCCCTGGGCGATCATTTCCTGGTGAATTTTTCGGATTTTAAACTGGTCCTTTTGCATATCGACCGCCTGAGCCTGTTGTTCGGATATATTTATCATATTATTGCCTTGATCACGGTCATCTATATCCTGAATTTCAAGAACGATGTCGAATATGTGGCTGGCTTTTTCTATGCCGGTGCGGCCCTGGGTGCGGTTTTAGCCGGTGACCTCTTTTCATTTTTCATTTTCTGGGAAATGCTGACCATCGGGTCGGTCATGCTGATCTGGGCCAGAAAGACAAAATCCTCCCAGGCGGCAGGGCTGAGGTATCTTCTGGTTCATGCCTTTGGCGGGCTGGTACTGCTGGCAGGTATTGTTCTCCATTACACGGAAACCGGCTCCCTTGAAATGCTGAAACTGACCTTGTCCGGCCCCGGATCGTATCTGATTTTTCTGGGCATCGGTATCAACTGCGCCTGGCCGGTCCTTCACCCCTGGCTCACGGATGCCTATCCCGAAGCCACCATCGGCGGAACTGTTTTTTTAAGTGCTTTTACGACAAAGACAGCGGTTTATGCCCTTGCCAGACTCTTTCCCGGAACAGAACTTCTGATCTGGATCGGTGTTGCCATGGCAGCCTTCCCGATTTTTTACGCCGTCATTGAAAATGACCTCCGAAGGGTGCTGGCTTACAGCCTGATCAACCAGGTCGGATTCATGGTGGTGGGTATCGGCATCGGCACCGAACTTGCCATCAACGGCGCCTGCGCCCATGCCTTTAACGACATCCTTTTTAAAGGCCTTTTATTCATGTCCATGGGGGCCGTCATGTATCGGACCGGGAAGATCAATGCAACGGATCTGGGCGGGCTCTATAAAAGCATGCCCTGGACGGCCTTGTTCTGTTGCGTGGGGGCGGCGTCCATTTCAGCCTTTCCCTTGTTTTCAGGGTTTGTCAGCAAGTCCATGGTCATGGAAGCGGCTGCAAGCGGCTCCCACCTGCTGGGCCAGAAAAGCTATGTGGTGGTCTGGCTGGTTCTTTTGTTTGCATCGGCCGGTGTATTCCATCATGCAGGCATTAAGATCCCGTTTTTCGCCTTTTTCGGGCATGATGCCGGTCACAGGGTGAAAGAAGCGCCTTTGAATATGCTGATTGCCATGGGAATCGCCGCCTTTCTCTGTATTTTTATCGGGACCTATCCCAAACCCTTATATGATCTTCTGCCCTTTGCCGTGGACTATCACCCCTATACCATTTCCCATGTTTTATCCCAGACCGAGCTTCTCTTCTTTTCAGCCCTTGCCTTTGCCCTTCTGTTGCTTTCCGGTATTTACCCGGCCGAGATGAGGGCATTGAATGTGGATGCCGACTGGATCTACAGGAAATCGGGAAAAGCGCTTTATAACGCCTTTGATACGGTTTTAAATCCTTTGAATGCCTGGTGTGACAGAGTTGTCAGGGGAACGGCCTCGCGCACGGCCTATTTTTTCAAAGATGCCGGTGCAAAGATTTCCTTGTTTGTAGCGGTGAATATCTGGCTTCTGGCCGGGCACCGCGACAAATGGCTCGAGATTAAAAAGAAGAAACTTTATAATGATATCATGCAGGGAACTTTACCCGCCGGAATTGGTGCTGCGGTGACCATTACATTTATCCTTCTGGTCTATGTGTTAATTTAGAAAGGTATACCCATGGTTAAAATTGAAGATTTAAAACGGATTAATTTGTTAAGGGATATTCCGGTCCATCTCCTGGAGATTCTTGCCAAGGAAGCCCAGTTGAATATTTATGGGGTCAATACCCAATTGATAACCATCCATGAAAGCGTCGATAATTTCTTTATGCTCATCATGGGTCAGGTGGCCGTTAAAAAGGAATTGACACCCAAGGTTGATATTATTTTCGACTATATCCAGTCCGGGTCGTCCTTTGGTACATCGGCCCTTCTGGAAGGATCAACGGCTTCCTATACTGCCGTCTGCCAGGAGCCCTGTGAAGCGATTACCTTATCCGGAAAACGGATCAGGGAATTGTTTAAAGAGAGTCATGAACTGGCCTATTATATGTTACAGGGGGCTGCCAGGCAATATAAGAACAAAATGGATATCCGGGCCAAGATGATCATGAAAACCCTGGATGAAAATCCTGAGTTGAAAAAAGATATCCACGATATTGAAGACCTTACCCATGTGATTTAATAAGGATCTGAAACAATGGTAGAAAAAGAATATTTTAAAAAAATTGCTTTTCTTAAAGATATGCCGGACCGGATTCTTGAAAAAATAGGAGCCATTTCACAACTGGAAACCTTTGATGAGGAAAGCCTTCTTTTCAGACAGAATCAGGAAAAGGCCCTTTTATACATGCTGGTTTCCGGAAAGGTGTTTTTAAACTCCCGGTCCGGATCAGGGAAATTTTTAACCCTGGATGAAGTTAGTCCGGGACGAACTTTTGGCGTTTCCGCCCTTCTGGGGGGGCATACCAGCACCTTTACGGCCGTGTGTGCAGAAACCAGCACCATGATCACGGTTTCCGGGGAACAGATGCGCCAATTGTTTTTAGAGGATTTTGAAATCGGCCATGCCGTCATGTTAAAAGTGGTGGAACTCTTCAAATCCAGAATGGAAATGCACACGAACCAGTTTCTGCACTCCCTTGCCAGCCATCCTGAAATCAAAGGGGCTTAGTAGACCCTATTTTTTCCAGAATTCAGGAACAACCAAGATGATCATCGTATAAAGCTCAAGGCGGCCCAGCAGCATACAAAAGGATAAGAGCCATTTGGCCGATGCCGGCAGATGAGCAAAATTTTCCGTGGGTCCCACGGTGCCGAATCCCGGCCCGATATTTCCGATACATGCCGCCGTCGCACCGAATGCGGTCATCATATCCAGTCCCATGACGCCGAGAAGAAGGCTGGACAGGATAAAGATTCCCATATACAGGGCCAAAAACGCCATGATGCTTCTCAGCACATCATTGGAAATCACCATATTATTGATTTTGACCTGGCTGACGCTCCTGGGGTGGATAATTTTGAACAATTCCCGGTAAACATATTTGCCGCAAACAATGATCCGGGAACATTTCATCCCGCCGCCGGTTGATCCTGCCGAAGCCCCTATAAACATGCACAAAAAAAGAATCATCTGGCTGAGGCCCGGGAATTTTTCATAGTCCGCCGTGGCAAAGCCCGTGGTGGTAAGGATGGTGACAACCTGGAAGCTTGCAAACCTGAAGGCTTCGGCAAAGGTCTGGTATACGGAACCATGGATGTCCCAGGTGACCAGAAGGGTCATGGCCAGGGTGAACAGGAGAAAAAAGCGGCATTCCGCATCTTCCCAGAAAATCAGGGGTCTGCCCCTGAGCATCTGGTAATGCAGGGTAAAATTAATACCGGCCAGGATCATGAAAAAGATAAGGGTAAAATCAAAAAAGACACTGTCATACTGGGCGATGGAGAGGTTTTTTGTGGAAAAACCCCCGGTGGGCATGGTGGTAAAGGCATGGCATGCGGCTTCAAAAAGGCTCATGCCGCCACCCAAAAGAAAGATAATCAGGAGCAGGGTGAGTACCGCATAAACCACCCACAGGATTTTTGCGGAATCGCTCAGGCGGGGAGTGAGTTTATCCGGGACCGGGCTGGGCACTTCGGCCTTATATAATTGAATCCCGCCAACCCCGAGGAAGGGCAGGATGGCGATGGAAAGCACGATGATGCCCATGCCCCCAAGCCATTGAATAAAACTTCGCCAGAAAAGAAGACTTGGGACTGCCGCCTCTATATTTACCATCACCGATGATCCGGTGGTTGTGAAACCGGAAACCGATTCGAAAAAAGCATCGATGAAATTTGTGAATTCAGCGCTGAAATAAAAGGGAAGGGCGCCGAAAAGGCTGATACCTGTCCAGGCAAGGGCTACCGTTGTCATGCCTTCCTTTTGATTGATATAATCCTCTCTTCCTTGCTTTTTGGACAGAACCACCAGAATAAGGCCTGCTGCCATTGTAATGCCCAAGGAACTGATAAAACCATCCTGGGCCTGGTCATGATAATAAAGGCTCACCAGGAGGGGAATGACCATGGTCAGGCCGAGAAGAATCAATAGGATACCGATGACCCCTGCAATAAACCACCAGCGCATCAGAAAAAATCCAGTTTAACGGTCAGCAGTTTTTCAAGCTTTTTCACCGCATGCCTGACGGCAAACAGGATCATCCTGTCACCGGGTCTGACAATACTGTCCCCGGCCGGTATAATCACCTGTCCTTCCCTGACGATGCAGACAAGGATGGCCCCTTTGGGGAAGGAGATTTTTTTCAGGGGACTGTTGGTTATATCGGATGTCTCAAGGGCAATAGCCTCTATGAATTCACCCCGGTCCCCGGAAATGGAAATATCGGACAGGACTTTCCCTTTTCGGACTTCCTGGAGGATGGAGCTGACCGCAGACAATCTCGGACTGACGATTTTATCAATGCCGATGGTGGATAGGAGGGGAAAATAGTTTGATCTATCGATTCTGGTGATGGTATTACGGACTCCCAGGTTTTTGGCCATGAGAGAAACAAGGATATTGGTTTCATCATCTTCCGTTACCGTCACCATGACATCACTCCGGCTGATGTTTTCTTCCAGGAAAAGCTTTTGATCGGATCCGTCTCCGTGAAGGATAACGGTTTTATCCATTTTTTCAGACAGGTATCGGCAACGCTGGATATCCGACTCTATGATTTTGGTTTTGATGTCATCTTTTTCAAGTTGTCCGGCAAGCCTTTCACCGATCCTGCCGCCGCCGATGATAAAAACCCTTCGGGTGGGTTCGGTTTTAAGTCTGAAAAGGTTAAGGGTGGCCTCAAGTTTTACCGTTTCACAGATAAAATAGATCAAGTCTCCGGCTTCGAGATTGTTGGTCCCCCTGGGCACGATAACCTCATTGTTCCGGATGATGGCCGCAATCAGAGGCCGGTCGGGCCCGAATCGGGACGCAAAATCGACCAGCCTTGTGCCGACCATAGGAGATTGTTTTTCAAGCCGTATACCCACATATTTGACCTTACCGTCCACAAAATCTCCGACATCGGCGGCGCCGGGAACCTGAATGAGCTTTTGGATGGTATTCACAATCTCGATTTCAGGATTGATCACCGTATCGATATGGGGGTTCTCTTTTTTAAACCGGTCATGGTAGGGATCAAAATCGGCGTCTCTGATCCGGGCCAGCTTCTTCGTGGTGGGTGAGATGAGGTTCGCCATGAGGCAGGCCACAAGATTGATTTCATCGCTGTCGGTGACGGCCAGAAGGATTTCAGTGTCTTTGATGCCGGCATCCATCAGGATTTTCGGGTTGCTGCCGGAGCCTACAATGGTCCGGACATCCAGATCTTCGGCAAGACGCCGGACAGCATCCGGGTTCTTGTCAATGACAATGACATGTTTGTTTTCCGAAGAAAGCCGGCTTGCGATGTTGTACCCGACCTCTCCGGCCCCCACAATGATAATCCTCAAATAGACGCTCCTGTCTGCATGATAACGATTTGGCGCCTAATCTACTAAATCACTGAAAACCTGTCAATAAAGGAGAACGATAAGATTCAGGGTCTTGGATAATCCTGAAGGGCAGGGATTTGTTTTGGATGGATCTTCCGGGTTACAGGGCCGCCAGTTTATAATTGCCGGCAATGAAATTGTCCGCCACCCATTTCACACTGTCTTCGGTTGTCATGAGCATATCCATCTGGCGGGTAAACAGAAGGAGGCGGCCCAGGATATCCAGCCGGTCCTGAATCAGGGGGCAGGGATATTTCTGAAACCTGGCATCGACTTTGTCTTCTTTCACATCCACGGTAAAATCAAAGGATTTGAGGATCAGGGCGATGGCCCGGACCCGCCTGTTTCTTTTAATGTCATCGGCGGCGCCGCCTTTAAAGGAAAAGGAGATATAGTTTTTATTGACCGTTTCTCCGCAGTAGGCATCCACAACGGAATAATGATACCCCACCCGGGAGCTGAAATTCAGGTATTTGTCTGCAATGATGGCATAACTTCTGTCACCGAAACGGTCTCCCACATGACCGGGAGAAAGCATCTGTTCCTGCATGACGGACAAAAAACCTGAAAAATTGACCGGTTTCGGGTCACGGGTGTCGAGATCCTTATGGAGCATGCCCTTCATCAGGGCCAGAAAAGGGACGGATTGGATTTGATCCAGGGACACCATGCCCCGGCAGGTGTTTTCCGTTGCCGGATCACCGGAGCCTTTCATTCCGCTGCCCAGGTCAATGATGTGAAGATCAATGGGAAGCGGGGCTGAGAGGCGGAAAGAACATTTATCCCGTTTGGATGCCATGTCGCTGACATTGAACATTTCAATATATGAATATTCATGGCAGAAGCGGGCGATATCATGGAGGGTTTTGCACCCGGCCGGGGTAAAATCCGGGGCCTTGGGATTGATGAGATAAAGGGGCAACATGAGCCCGGCTATTTTTTTAAGATGTTCGTGGACAGGGGTCCCTTCCATATGGGCCTCTTGTTTTTCAACCGCGGCCACCAGTTCCGTCACCACCCCTTGGTAAACTCTTCCGCTATAGCCGTCCACCGTGATTTCCATTCCATGGGGAATGTCCCGTAATGCAGTTGTTGCACCAAGGCCCATGAGGGTCGGCACATTGAATTCCCGGGCAAGGGCGGCCATATGGCCGCTGATACTGCCGGACTCTGTAATGATCCCGCTGCATTGCCGCATGACAAGGGTATATTCGGGAGAGGAGTGGTGGGCAATCAGAATTGCTTTGACGGGAAAAGAGGCAAGGTCCTCTTCGGATTTGACATGAAAGGCTGTTCCTGTGCCGATGCCCTGGGAAGCAATCTCACTTTCTTCAATAATGACCCGGTAGCCGGATATGGGGTCGGGTCTTTTCCGGAGGCCCGTTCCATGGGGTGCCCCTGAAATGCCTGAAGCGGTGGAGGCAGGAGAAACGGCATTGATTTTCAAGGGTCTTGATTGAAGGATAATAATCCTGTCTTCGGGGTCAAGGGCCCATTCAATATCCTGGGCGCATTTGTAATGGGCTTCAAGCTTTTGTCCGTAACCGGCAAGCTGTTGTATCTGAAGGTCGGTCAGGGCAGGTGCCGAGCGCTTTTCAATAGGTACGGGGATCTCCCGGATGCCTTCCGTCATATTCCGTTCAACCGATTTATTTCCGGTTCCGCCGGGATTTTCACGGGCATCCGTTGACGGGCGGTGACAGACCAGTTGAACCGCCTTGTCGGATATGTCCCGGTTTAAAATCCGAAGCTCATGGGTTTTTTCAACCACAAAGGTGTCCGGCCGGATAATGCCGTCCACGGCATAGGGCCCCAAGCCCCACACGGCATTGATAAGGATATGGTCATCCAGGATGTTGTAGGGATGGCGGGTGTACATGACCCCGCTGGCCGTGGAATCCACCATCCGGATACAGGCCACGGCCATGGCGAGGTCATCGTCCTTGATTCCCTTGGCCATCCGGTAGGAGACGGAGCGGGTGGAATAAAGACTGGCAATAATGGATTTATAGGCCTCACTGATCCGGTCCAGGGGCACATTCAGAAGGGTCAGATATTGCCCGGCAAAGGACAATTCCCCGTCTTCCCCGATGGCGCTGCTTCTCATGGCCACCCGCACATCAGAAGGAGAGGCCGCCCATAAGGTGTCCACGGCTTTTTGAATTTCGGTCATGATCTCCTCGGGAACCGGTTTGGATAAGATCAGGTCCGTGATCTCGCGGCTCAGGCGGTTGAGAAGGTCTATATCATGGATATCATCTGCGTCAATGAGGTTTTTCCGTTTCAGAATGTCTTCCCTAAGATGGTTTGCGTCCAGAAAACCGTTAAAGGCTTTTGCCGTGACGGCAAATCCTTCCGGCACGGGAATATTCAGGCGATTTTGAATCTCACCGAGATTTGCACTCTTTCCTCCGACAAAGTCGGCATCTTTTTTCAAGATATCCTTGTAGGGGATGACGTAAAAAGGCGGTTCACTTTCATTTTTCCCCGTGTTCACGGATTTGATGTCCTGGTTGATCTTCTCCAGAACCTGGTAGAGCTGGGGGTATTTGTTGCCGGACAGCACATTCAGGTTTTTTACCATTTTAAAGGTCTGAATCATGGACCGGATTACCTGGTTTTTGATATAAGAGGCGCCGAAGATATGGGTCCCTTTGAGTTTTTCTTCCATATCGGCCAGGATATTGAAAAGTTCTGAATTTGCCGAAAGGAGTTCTTTAAAAAGCGTGTATTTGAACCTGAACACGGCATTTGCTTCGGCATTGTCTCCTGATTGATTTTTGCCCTGCTTTGCCTTGACAAGTCTTGAGCGGATCAGCTTTTTAAAATTTCCGAGAATGGTCGGCATGCAAAACTCCTTTAAAATAGTCATAAAAGATTATGGTGAAAGACGCAATCAAAAAACATGCCATCCTCTGTGACTTCTTGGGCTTGCCGATACCAAGGGCTTTTAACGTTTATGGTGGTTTTATTCATCTTCTTTTAAAGGGTTTGATCTTATTTTTTTTTTGCAAGGTGTAAAGAAACTGGACACAGTTATTATTCCAAAATGGTTCAATCGGACATCGGTTTTTTTTTATTTTCATTCCAATCCACTGTGAAATAAGGGCTAAACAAATTTTTGCCTGATTCTCATCCTCATGGCATGAAACTTGGTTAGAGCACTACAGAACACCAAAGCACGGATATGGGCTTTGAATATAGTAAGGGATTGAACGTAAAACAATATAAAAAAGAATTATGGAGGAAATGATGAAAGGAATCTGGACGAAAATAAGTGTTTTTGTTCTCATGATCTGTACGCTTCTGCCTCAGGCGGTTCTGGCAGCCGGTGAGAAAGCGGACCTGGTGGTCATTGTGGCGGATACCCGTGGCCTGACAGGGGTTTTGCATGCCTGGGGAACGCTTTACAATGATAGCCATCTGTATTTTTCCCTGCTCACCATTGTATTGATACCGGTGATCGGTTTGCTCTTCGGAACCATAGCCGATATCGTCATGAGGACCATAGGAATCGATCTGGAACACAGGGAATTGTCGGAACATTGATATTGAATTTTTGAACCTATTAAATTGATGGAGGATTTATTTATGGATTGGTTATATGTATTGATGCCTATTTCCGGGGTTACAATTTTCTGGCCGGGTCTGGTCATTCTCGGCGTGGGTGTAGGAATTATCGGCGGATTTTTCGGCATGGGCGGGGCCTGGATGGTGACTCCCGGCCTCAATATTCTAGGGTTTCCCATGGCCTTTGCCATCGGCACCGACATAGCCCATATGGCGGGGAAATCTCTGATTTCCACCATGCGTCACGGCAAATTCGGAAATGTGGATTACAAGCTTGGATTGATCATGCTGGTGGGGACCGTTGTCGGTTTTGAAGTGGGCGCCCAGATGATCATGTGGCTGGAGAGACTCGGCAATGTGGAGATGATTGTTCGTCTGCTTTACCTGGTTCTTCTATCGCTCATTGCCTGGATGGTTTTTTCCGATGTGTCTAAAAAGAGGAAAAAAGACAGGGATGCCCGGGCCAAAGGTCATGAGGTCGATGCCTTGTCAACCGGGATCGAATGGCATAAAACTCTGCACAAAATCAAGCTTGCCCCCATGATTCACTTTCATGCCGCAGGCATTACCTGCACAGCCTGGCTTCCCATTGCCATCAGTTTTTTTACGGGCTGGCTGGCCGGTATCCTGGGGATCGGCGGCGGTCTGATCCGCATGCCCGCCCTTCTTTATCTATTGGGATGTCCCACCCATGTGGCTGTGGGGACCGACCTGTTTGAGGTTATGATTTCAGGTCTTTACGGTGCCTTTACCTATACCATGAAAGGCCGTACGGAACTTGTGGCCGCCATCATCATGCTGATCGGTGCCGCCGTCGGCGCCCAGGTCGGAACCGTTGCCACCAAATATATAAAAGGGTATGGAATTCGTATCGCCTTCGGGCTCGCTGTTGTCGGATGCGCTTTGTCCATCATCTTAAAGCTCCTGGCCAAGGAATTACCGGCCTATGCCCGCCTTTTGAACAATTCTTCAACAACCCTGGTGCTGGGCCTTGTTTCTGCCATGTCGCTGTATATCACGGTGAAAATGGTTCAGGGAGCAAGGGCAGAGATTGCAGCGATAAAGAATAAATAATAACTAAAAATAAACTGATGTGAGAATCAGGCCACTATAAGGAGAACCATATGAAGAAGTTTATCGGACTCATCCTCGCAATGCTTATCCTGATGATGTTCACAGGCTGCAATGACGAGGGCAAGGTGAAACAGGGACGCACCGTCGCCTTTGATAAGGAAAAAGGGCAGGTTACATTTATCGAGGATAAAAGCTTGGTAAAAGGCAAACCGGAATATACCATTCTTCCACCCTCGGTCTTTTTAATCCCGACGGATAAAAGTGAAATGGGCGCAGACCCGACGCCCGGGCAGAGAATGAAGCTGGATGCCGATAAAAACACGGTCACCATTTTTGATACGACAACCCGGCAGTTCAAAGAGATTCCCTATACCCTCATCGAGAAAAAGGAAAAAGTCGGCAAGGATGATCCTCTGGTTAAAGGCAAGGAATTTCCCATTGTGGACAGGACTGCCAAAACCATTGAAATTTTTTCAAGCCGTCAGAAAATTTATGTGTCTTTTTCTCTGCCGGTTGAATATTTCGCCCTGCCCGATGAGACCTGGGCAGCCGGTGATGAGATCAGAATCTATTACAAGGAAGAGGGAAAATCTCTTCGGTTGATGAATATCACAAAGACGGATATTTTCAAGAAATAACGGTACAAGGCAGATAAGAGACAGCGGCTGGTATTAAGGCCGCTGTCTCTCTATCTCCGGTATAAGAGGACTTAAGATCATGGATAAAAACAGGCTGATGCACAAGAGGATGATTCTGGGGCGATTTTGCCTTTTTGTTTCCATTATAGCGATGATCAGTGTTTTAGATGGGTTGACTGCGGCCCACAGAAAACCGGACAATGATCTGGATATCATTACGGGCCGCTCTTTCAAGATTACGGGGAATGTTTACGGCAATGTTAAAAAGGCCGGTGATATCGGTGTGGTATCGGATTCAACCGAGCTTACCCTGATTTTTGACGAGGATATTTTTTCCGGCTATTTTCTGGGTGTTGAAATGTGGCGGGCCGAACTCAGGGCCGGTTCTGCTTTAAGTCCGGGACGATATCATCTTCGACTCATTCCTCCTGATCTTCCGGAGATCAAACCCGATGACCGGCAGAAACTGGATGCGCTTTTGACCTATACCGTCAATGTATATGCGGATGCCAAGGCCCAAAGGCAGGGGAGCCTCTCTTTGATCAACCGGTATACCGGAGTATCCCCCTGGTTTACGGCCATTGGATTTTTTCTAATGGCCGTCTCGACAGGAGCATGGATTTTTGTCATATCCGGAAAAATCGAAGCTGATCTGGCTGAACAGGGATTTGCTGAAATCTACCGTGTCATTAAGAATGCCGGCGGCTTGGAGATTTTTTTCGGCTTGGGGAAATGCCACGGGCTTGAGGCCGGTGAAAAGATAGGGCTTTTTAATGCATCAGGTGATTTATTGAAAGAATTGGTTGTGGAGACCATAGGAAAAGAGACCTCCAGTGTGAAGGTGGATCTGCTGAACATCAGGCCGGGCTTCATGGTGGCAAGAATGAACCCGTCTGCCATGAATCTATCATCCTAAGGGATAAAGGAAGGGCTATGAATAAACTCAAGGTTCTGGTCGTTGATGACGAACCGGATTTTTGCGAATTGGTGGTCAAAAGGCTGATCGCCGGTAAAATGAATGCCGAAGGGACCCAAGACGGCGCCAAGGCCCTGGAGATTCTGAAACATAAGGATTTTGACGTGGTGCTCCTGGACGTCAAAATGCCGGGTCTGGGCGGAATTGAAATTTTAAGGCGGATCAAAGCCCATACCCCCGGGATTGAGGTCATTATGCTGACCGGTGATCAGTCGGTTGAGGCCGGTATCAAGGGCATGCAGCTTGGGGCCTTTGATTATGTCATAAAGCCTGTCCCCATGAACGAACTCCTCGATAAGATCAGACAAGCCTACGAAAAACGACTGGGGCAATGACCCTTTGCCCGGTTGGGGTATCTACAGCCGGCACCTGAAAAATTTTAAAATTTACAACCTGAAAAAATAACTGACATGAATTTTTTGAGCTTTCTTTATTTAAATGCTTTGGATTTCCGAAATTATAAAATTATTTCAGATGGTTATAAAATATTCCCAGAGCTTAAAAATAACAGGCATCATAGTTGCTCTTTAGAATGTAAACCCGATGGAACTTTTTATATTTTATAAAGGCTAAACATCATGACGGATGATACAACCCTTCAAGAGGCTCAAAAAGCAGATAAGGTCAAGCGGTTCATTCTGGTCAATATGATCATTGTTCCCTTCATCCCCTTTATGATGGCCATCGGCGTCAGTTTTTATTATTTTACAACCTCTCTTGAGAATAATACCGAAGCAAGCATGAAACGGATCGTATTCGACCACCGAAATATGATTGAATCCTTTCTTGTCGAGCGAAAAGCCGACCTGGAATTTGTCACCAATGCCTTCCCATATGATGAGATCAACGAGCAACAGGCCATTGATACGATTTATGAAAATCTGAAAAAACAATCCGGCGCCTTTATTGACCTGGGACTTTTTGATCCGCAAGGGATACATGTCCGGTATTCGGGTAAATACGAACTTCAGGGAAAAACCTATGCAGATGAATTCTGGTTTAAACAGGTCATGCAGAACGGATCCTATATCAGCGATGTTTTTCTCGGGTACCGGCGGATTCCCCATTTCGTTGTCGCCATAAGACACGGCAGCGGTGAAAATACCTGGGTTCTGAGAGCCACCATTGATACCTTATATTTTGACAAGATGATTTCCCAGGTGAGAATCGGGAAGACCGGGGAAGCCTATATCCTGAATAAGGAAGGGATTTCCCAGTCTGAAAGACGATCTACAAATATCCAGGTCATGGAGAAAGATCCTGAATTTGCAGACCTCTCCAAATCCGAAGAATTGATTCACACCTTTATTAAAACCGATTCTTCAGGCATCCAATATCTCTATGCCACCACCTGGCTCAAAGATAAGGAATGGATGCTGGTGGTCCGGCAGGAGAAAAAAGATGCCTACCGGTTCTTATATACGGCGGCCTATATTAATCTGGTCATCATGATTATAGGTCTTGCCGTGATCATTGTGGTGGCAACCTTTATCACCGACCGCATTCTGAAACAGATCGAAAAACTGGGCCGGGAAAAGAAAAACCTGGGGAACCAGCTTATCCGGGCGGCGCAATTGGCTGAGATCGGTGAAATGGCTGCCGGATTTGCCCATGAGATCAATAACCCCCTCCAGATTATAAAAAGCGAACATGCCATGATTGAAAGCATTCTGGAAGATATATCCGGTACCATAGATGCCGGGGAACGGCAGAATATCAATGAGATTGAGGATTCGCTATCCCAGATCAAACTCCAAGTGAACCGGTGCTCGGAAATCACCCATGCCATTTTAAGATTTGGAAGAAAAAATGAGATCCGCCAACAGGTGCTCGACCCCTGCCGTATCATCCCGGAAATCGTCCACATGATTGAAAAAAAGGCGGAAGTGAACGGGATTGAGATTATACAATATTTTTCCGAGCATACGCCGAAATTCATGGGAGATCCTTCCCAGTTTCAGCAGGTGATGTTGAATCTCTTTAATAATGCCATGGACGCCGTCATCGAACGCCATGGATCAAAGGGCGGAATGTTGAAAATCGAGACCGGAATAAAGGATGAAAAATCCCTTGCCATCAAGATCACAGACAATGGAACAGGCATCAGCCGGGAAAATATTTCCAAGATCTTTTCCCCGTTTTTTACCACCAAGCCTGTGGGCAAGGGAACCGGTCTTGGATTGTCCGTCTGCTACGGAATCATAGAAAGCTTTGGCGGAACAATGGAAGTCAAAAGTGAAGATAAGACCGGAACGGCTTTCATTATTATTCTGCCGGCGAAAACACCATAAAAAAGACAGGAGAATATCCATGGAAAAGATGAAATTGATGCTGGTGGATGACGAAGAGCGATACCTCCAGACCACTGCAAAATTGATTGAAAAAAAAGGATATGAGGTTTTTACGGCCCGGAGCGGAGAAGAAGCCCTTCAAAAACTTAAAGCTCAGGATGTCCATGTGGTTATTCTGGATATGAAGATGCCGGGCATGGACGGCAATGAAACCTTGAAAGCCGCTAAAACCTTATATCCCCTGGTCGAGATTATTCTGCTGACAGGCCATGCCACAGTGGATTCAGCCATTGACGGTCTTAAAAACGGCGCCTTTGACTATCTCATGAAACCCGCCGATATCGACCAGATCCTGGAAAAAGCCCTGGATGCATTTGAGAAACGTCAGCGGGTGGAAGAGAAAATCAGGGTGGCTCAAATTAAAAATTTATGAGGGGGTTCCCGTGACCTTTTTACTGCCTGAAAAAATATTGAAATCCTTTCAGTTCTATGGATATGCCTTAATCCAGATTCTGATTGAACCCAAACGGTTTTTTACGGAATTGCCGGATAATTCATCCATGATGAAATCCCTGGGGTTCTGTATCCTGTGCGCTGTTTTTTATACCGGGGCAAGCCTTCTCATCAGCAATCATGCCCATCCTGTGGAGACAGGGGCCTTATTTTTTCTCGGCAGTCTGGGCATGACCTTTGTTTCTGCCTGTGTCAGCTACGGCATCATGACCTTAACCGTTGGAAGAAAAACCGGTTTTGAAACCATATTCAGCATCCATGCCTTTTCATCGGGGATGATGCTGCTGCTCTCCTGGGTGTCTTTTTTCTTTTGGCTTACGGAACTCTGGAAATGGTGGCTGATCTATACCGGATTCAGAAATGCAGGAAAATTATCATGGAAACCGGCCATCCTGATACCGTTCATCAGCATGGCGGTTTATGTCTTCTTAGCCTTTTCTTTGTTTCCCGCCTTTTTCAGGCCCTAAAACACCGGCCGGGTGTTATTTTTTCATGAGCGAATCGATTTCAGAATAAATATCCTGATCCCGGATAATCCCAATCACCTTTGAAATATCTTTTACCAGCAGCACTCCTCCCGTTGTTCCGGATATCATATGGGCGACTTCCAGAAGATTGGCGTTTTCACTGATGGTAGGGGGGGTGTCGGAGAGGATTTCCCAGACTTTTTTCTGGGAAACGGCTTTCACCCGGTCTGAAAAGAACCCGGACCAGAACATGGATGAAAACCGCGAGCTTTGTTCATTAAACGTTCCTCCACCGGAAATATATTCCGGCCGGACCGACCGGATGATATCCATGCGGGTCAGGATCCCGGCCAGCATTTTTCTTTCGTCCATAACGGCCAGAAATCCTTCACCCATGGCCATGGCTTCCTTGAGGCTCATGTCGGCAGGGATGGATTTAAGATCATGGATCGGAATCATGAGGTTCAATGCTTTTTTATCATCAAATTTAAATCCCCGGTGCTTGGCCAGATAGGCATCATGGATCCTTGATGCAAGGATGTCCACATCGCAGGGTTTGGCAAGATAGTCAAAGGCTTCTCTGACCAGGGCCCGCATGGCTGAATACCGGCTTCCATGCCCGGTAAGGATGATCACCTGGATATCGGGATCAGTCTTTTTAATCTCGTGAAGGGCCGTATGTCCGTCCATTCCGGTCATCTGGATATCCAGAACAATCACATCTCGTTTATTGCCTTTTAACAGATGGATGGCCTTTTCCGCATTATTGGCAATGGCGGTATCAAACCCCTTTTTGATCAAAAGTTTTGATGTCGTTTCACAGAAACGGTCCTCATCATCTACCAGTAAAACTTTGATTTGATGTTGCATTGCGTCCTCCCTGAAATTGATTCCATATCAAAGGATTCTTCCTTTTATGTCTAAGAATAGGAAACAGCAATTAACATGCCATCGGAATAGCTGTTGGTATATGCCGGAAAGGCACTTGTTTGTATTCTTATACGGGATTGACCTGTCTGTTTTTTTTACGGTTTGAAAAGAGTTATGGGGGGCTCTCCATGGATGACGGTTTTTTTCACAGTGTCTATCAGGGCAAAACATCGTTCCCGTAAGGGTTTTAATTGATTTTAAGCCTTTGGCACGCCAATTGCTGATAATCAGGGTAAGTCAGCCGGCCCATAAGGAGAAAAATTATGGATGAAGATATGAGGCAAACACAACCCAAAATCAACCTGTATCACCTGAAATCCGTCGTTTTCTATGAAATGACGGGGTTTGGGATCATCTTTCTCTTCCTCTGGCTGGATGAAATTTATGACCTGCCCCATTATTTGTTCAAAAGCATGGCAACTCCTGTAAACATGGTTGAAAGTATTTTTGAAAGCGTCATGATTCTCATCGTTGGTTTTGCCTGTATCAAACGGACCCTGGGGTTTTTGTCAAAGATTCAAATTCTTGAAGGAATGCTTCCCATCTGTTCTTCCTGCAAAAAAATCAGGGATGGGGAAAACGGCTGGCAACCAATCGAAAAGTATATAGAGCAGCGTTCGAATGCTTCATTTACCCATGGCCTTTGTCAGGAATGCATGGATAAGCTCTATGGCAATGAGGACTGGTATAAAAAAAAGCAGGGTCCGGTTTAACGCATCCAGTGCTTTATAAAAAAGATCAAAGAGATTTGAAGAGGTGTAAATATATAAACATTTTGGAGAAACAAATCTACAAAGGAGATGACAAATGAATCAGAAAACAGGATATAAACCAGGGTTTTATGGGAAAAAGAGACCGTCAGCCGCTGAATGGGCAGACCGGTATATTAAAAAATACGCACAAGACGAGGCAGATAAAAAACAGGCCGACAAAAAGCCCGGCGTTTTGCCCAGTGTCTGCTTTTCCCGGCAGATCGGTGTAGGCGCGCTGGAAATAGCAGACCTCCTCGCCGGCATGATCCACTACCGGGTCATTGACAGGGAAATCCTGGAGCACATGGCCAAGGATGCCAATCTGTCGCGGAAAATGATTGAATTCTATGATGAGCGCTACCCCGGCCGGGCCAGTGAACTTTTTTCAATGCTGATCAGTGAAAAAACATTTCTTAAAAGCGATTACGCCAGACAGCTTGCAAAAACAGTGACTGCTCTGGCCTGCAGTGAACCCACCATTTTTGTGGGAAGGGGAACCCATCTTATTCTGCCGAGAAATTCGGTATTGTCGGTCCGGTTTATCTGTAGTAAAGACTATCGGGTGGACCGGCTGGCCCGTATGATGAATATCGGCAAATCCGAGGCTGAACGGCAACTGGAAGTCTGTGATGCAGAACAGCATGAATTTTTCAAAGCGGTTTACCAGAAAAAGGAAACCAGTCCGGATGAATTTGACATGGTTATCAATATGGATCATATTAAAGGAAGCTTTCAGGCAGCGACCATAGTGGCATGCGCCTTTGAACAAAAATTCGGATCTGAAAAATAATGATACCCTCATAATAGAGATGAACCGGACTTCCATTGAAACGCAAAAGGGCAATGTCTATATTCAATCGACTAGGAATCCAAAGGTGTTTAAGGATCTTACCTTTCCCTTTGAAACCTGTCATTCAACTGCCTACAGGCTGACACACTGCACCAAACAGAGCCTTCAACGCATTATCGAAAAGGGCGGGAGGGTTGCTCTCGCCCTTTTGGAACATAAAATCATTGTCGGATTTGCGGTTCTCGATTTCCCCGATAAAAATGAGCGGTGGATACTTTCGGACCCCAAAATGGTCATGGAATTGAAAGCGGTTGAGGTATTGAGGGAATTCCGGAATCATGGCATTGCCCGGCAACTTTTAACCCGCCTCTTTTCAGAGGATTTTGTAGAAGAAAAAATCATCTACCTGACCGCCTATTCCTGGACCTGGGATCTTGCACATCCCGGCTTCACGGTCCTGTCCTACAGGGATATGCTGGTTTCTTTGTATACGCCGTCGGGATTTCTTGAATTTCAAACCAATGAACCCAATATCTGCCTGAAACCTGAGAATATGTTCATGGTCAGAATGGGCAAAAAGATCCCTCAGAAAATTCAGGATGAGTTTAAGCTGCTTCGGTTCGGCATCCTCGCATAATAATCCGTTCGTCTAATAAAATCCCTCCTCTTGTCCCCTGTCAGGTTTTTTTTCAGGTTGATAGATTCTCTTTGAATCATTTTCATGGAATGGGGCTGGTATTCCATTCCCTTCAGGGCAATCAGATTGAGGTTCAAGGGTTTTGGATAATTTTACAAAACTGGCACAACAATTGCTCAGTAGGGGTCATGGATAAGCGGATACAAATGGAAAAAAGCATCAATATATATGGGAGGAGACCATGCTGATTAAAGAGTGGATGAGTAAACCCGTGATTTTAATCCATCATGATGAATCATTGAATGAGGCTGCAAAAAAATTTTCAACCCGGGTGATATCTATGTTGCCTGTGTTAAAGGAGGGGAAGCTCGCCGGGATTTTGACCGACGGGGATATCAAAAAAGCCATGCCGTCGGAAGCCACGTCCCTGGATCGTTTTGAAATTCCTGCACTGCTGGATTCAGTAAAAGTCGAGACGGTCATGTCAAGCCCCGTCATCACCATTCAGGGGGATCATACCGTTGATGAGGCCGCCGTCATCATGCTGAAAAAAGGCATCTCCGGCATGCCGGTGGTGACCGGGAAAGGCTATATTGAGGGCATCATTACCAAGAGCGATGTTTTCAGGTGCTTTGTGTCTTTTACCGGGGTTTCAAATAAAGGCCAGATTTTTGCCTTTACCATCCAGGATAGACCCGGCGTCATCAAAGTCCTTTCAGATATCATCAGGAGCAACGGGGGCAGACTTTGCAGCATCATGACCTCCTATGACGATATGGATGAAGGGTATAGAAAAGTGTTTTTTCATACCTTTGATATTGATCCTTCAAAGTTTGATGGTGTAGTGGAAAAACTTCACCAAGCAGGGAATCTGTATTATGTCGCAGATCTGTCAAGAGGATTAAGACGATTGATGAATGGATAAAGGAGATCAAAAAATGGAGCAGAAGATAAAAAACATGGCGGTAGCGCTTGATTTTTCAGAATATTCACAATCCATCCTGGATTATGCCGTTCATCTTGCCCGTCGGACCGGGTCCGGGATCAGCGTCATCCATATCATCAATAAAAAAGCCATTGATTGTGTTAAACGGCAGTTTGAGATGGATCATTTGGAATATTTTCCCTATGCCGATTATGTGGCCCGTGAAAAAAAACGCTGTGCATCAAAAATGGAGGCCCTCATCAAAAATTCCAGGGCCGATGATACTCATTTTCAAACCATTATCAAAGATGGGGTTCCCTCCGTTGAAATCCTGAAATTTCTTAAGGAAGGAGAGACGGATTTCATGGTCATTGGCCAGAAAGGCAGATCCGATCTTCCGGATTTTTTGACCGGCGGGGTTTGTGAAAAAGTATTCAGACATTCTCCGGTTCCTGTTTTAAGTTTGAGGCTTCCAAAACAATGAAAATGCAGGTTTGACCTTATGGCCGATTCAGCATACGGGTATCTGGGGATTCTTGTTTTTTTTCTGGCCTATGCCTTGGTGCCCCTGGAAAATTATATCCACCTTCGCAAAAGCAAGCCCGTAATGCTGGCGGCCGGTCTGATCTGGATTTTTGTGGCCGTCACCTATGAAGCAGCAGGAGACGTTCATACGGCCCATGAAGCTATCAAAGCCTGCCTTCTGGAATATGCCGAACTCTTTCTTTTTCTGCTGACGGCCATGACCTATATCAATTCCCTTGAAGAGCGGAATGTTTTTCTGAGTTTAAAGGCTTTTCTGGTGGGAAGAGGTTTTTCGTTGCGCAAGATTTTCTGGGCCACGGGAACGCTGGCCTTTTTTATTTCCCCCTTTGCCGATAATCTTACCACGGCCTTGCTCATGGGTAGTATCGTCATGGCTGTCGGCGGCACGGATAAAAAATTTGTGGCCGTGGCCTGTATCCATATTGTGATTGCCGCCAATAGCGGGGGAGCCTTTTCACCCTTCGGAGATATCACTACCCTGATGGTCTGGCAAAAAGGAAAGGTCGGTTTTTTTGAGTTTTTTTCCCTATTCCTGCCGTCACTGGTAAATTGGTTGGTGCCGGCCCTGGTCATGAATTTTGCCGTGGTCCGCAATGAAAAACCAAGGCCCGGTGCCGACATCATTCAAATGAAATATGGGGCCGTCGGAATGATGGGCCTTTTTCTCTTGACCATTGCCACAGCCGTCTGTTTCCATCATTTTTTAAACCTTCCGCCCGCTTCCGGTATGATGCTCGGACTTTCCTTTCTTGGATTTTACAGCTATCATGTAAAGCGGAAAGAAGGCCGGGCCCACCGTTACGATACTGTTCTGGGTGCAAGAAAGCCGGGAAAATCCCATCATCCTCTTCATCTATTTCTGGGGAAAAATTATGACCAGATCGGCCGCCTTTTGAAGGATCATCCGCTTCCCGGGTTTATGATTGATCAGGATCACAGAATTACCCACTGGAACAAGGCCATGGAAGACCTTACCCAGGCCAAGGCCCTAGATCGTATCGGGACCCGGGATCAATGGAAATCCTTTTATCCTGAAAAGCGGCCGGTCTTATGCGATATTGTCATGAACGGATCTCCGGATAGGTTGGCCGGCAAATTCTATGGCGGCAAATATCATATCAACGACCTTTTGGAAAAAGCCCTGGAGGCGTCCGATTTTTTTCCCTCCCTGGCCGGGGAAGGCAAATGGCTTTCTTTTACCGCGGCTCCCGTTACGGATGGGCAGGAAAATATCATCGGCGCCGTTGAGGTTATTGAGGATGTGAGTGAGCTTCACAAAGAGGCCCGGCATTTTGATATCATGGAGAGGGTATCCAGGGCGGAATGGGATACCCTCTTATTTTTTTACGGGGTCATTCTCTGTGTGGGCGGACTCGCCCAATTCGGTTATCTTAGCCTTCTCTCCCATTCCATGTATGCAAACCTCGGTTTTACCTTTGCCAATGTCCTTGTGGGGATTGTTTCCGCTGTTGTGGATAATATTCCCATCATGTTTTCCATCCTGACCATGAACCCGGACATGCCCCTAGACCAGTGGCTGCTTGTCACCCTGACCACGGGGGTGGGCGGAAGTCTTCTGTCCATTGGTTCTGCCGCCGGGGTCGCTCTCATGGGAACCGCCAGGGGAACCTATACCTTTGGTGCCCACCTGAAATGGACGCCGGTTATTGCAATGGGGTATGCAGCCGGTATCCTATGCCACCTTCTGGTCAATTGACCCTCTTGGTTCTCCTTGTTTTGAAACAGGTCCTGTCAGATTTTTTTACAGGTTGATAGAAGGCCCATCGATTTGTCTTTGAGTTCACTTTTGTTGTTTCCCTAAAAAGCTTGGCCACCAAAGAGAATATGGGCTTTTACAAAATTTCGGACCCATGGCACGGCAATTGCTATTATGGATGCAGGGAAACGAAAAAAACAATGCCCGCCTAGGGTCAATTCTTTCAACGTCTCATCGGAGACATATCCATAAAGGAGATAAGACATGAATCAGAATATTCATAAAATTCTCGCCTGTGTTGATTTCAGCTCATACTCACCCATGGTGCTGGAATATGCCGTGGCGCTTGCCCAGGGGACCGACACACAGATCCTGGTCTTCAACGTCATTAACCAGAGGGATATTTCCGGTGCGGAAATGGTTTTCAGCTATTATCCCGGTTCCTTTACCAATGTTATCAATACGGATGATTATATCCGGGATTTGAAAAACGAAAGATCTGAAAAATTAAAACAAATGATAAAGGATGGATTTTTTGATCAAAAATCCAGGATGGAAATCAAAATTGATGTGGGGATTCCCTTTGAACAGATCCTCAAGGCCATAGAAACCGAACATATTGATCTTGTGGTAATGGCCAACAAAGGCCGGGGCAATATTTCACGGGTCCTGTTTGGAAGCGCGGCGGAAAAGGTATTCCGCCATTCACCGGTTCCGGTGGTCAGCGTCAGGGAAAGGGCCAAATTTAAAAGGGAGAAATAAAATGAAAGAACAGACCGGAAAAATCAGAAATTTGATGGCTGCCGTGGATTTCTCCCTTTATTCAAGACAGGTGCTGGAATACACAGGAGAAATTTCAAAGATTACAAATGCCGATATTTGTATCATCCATATTATTAATCAGAAATCCATTGATCAGGTTGAACATGCGGTGAATAAGGCCCGGCCGGACAGTTTTATTCTGTCAAAACATCTGTCCGAAGAATCAGGCCGCCGTGAATTGAAACTCAAGGCCATGGTCAAAAACGTCGGCGGCCTGGATGAAAAAAAAGTGAGGATACGAATCGGTCATGGGGTTCCCTATGTGGAAATTCTGGCTGCCATTGATCTGGAAAATATTGATTTTCTGGTCTTCGGACCCAAGGGAAGATCCAATCTTGAGGGTTTTTTGTTTGGAAGTGTGGCGGAAAAACTCTTCAGACATTCGCCGGTCCCGGTGATGAGTTTACGCGCAAAAACCCTGACCCCTGCATAGAATATAACTGTTTACAAAAGGAGAAATTACCATGGTGGACAATACAAATAAAATACTCGTGGCCCTTGACGGTTCCGAAAGGGCCTTTAGAACCGTCCAGTACCTTTGCAGCTTTAAACCGTTTTTAAAAAAGAAACTGGTATTGCACAATATCATTACAAAGGTTCCCGTGTGTTATTACGATCTGCAAAAAGAAACGTTCAGCGCGGGCGCAACCTCTGCCGTTTATGCCTGGGAAAGCGCATACAAGGCACAGATGGAAGAGTTCATGGAAAAAGCAAGAATGCAGTTGATAGCAGCGGGATTTAACCCCGAAGCCATCAGCATTGTCATCGCCGAAAGGAAAAACGGGATTGCAAGGGATATTATGGAGGAAGCCAAAAAGGGCTATGATGCCCTTCTTATCCGGAGGCGCGGCGGGTCAAGGACCCTGTTGCCCTTTATCATGGGGAGCGTTTCAACCAAGCTCGTTGAAAAAGTCGGTTATCTTCCCATCATGCTGGCAGGTATCCAGAAGGTGAATCATTCTCTGCTTCTGGCCCTTGACGGTTCGGAATGTTCCAAAAGAGCGGTTACGTTTACGGCGGACATGATTCAAAACTCGGATTGCAGGGTTGTGCTGTGCAGTGTGTTGAGGGATTTTAACCTCTATGATGTAAAAGCCGGGAAGAAAAAACCGCCTGGTTTTGTTAAAGCTGTATTTGAAGAGCTTGAGGCTGCGATTCAAAGTGCTGAAAGCGAGCTTGAAAAAGCCGGAATACAGAAAAAAAGAATTAGCGTAAAACTCATCCAGGGCGCCGATAGCCGGTCGGAAGCCATTATTTCAGCAGCCATGGAAGAAAATTGTGATACCCTGGTCTTTGGCAGGAAAGGAAGATCCGATGTGGACAATTTTGATATCGGGTCCATTCCCTGGAAAGCCATTCAGGGCGCAAGAGAAATGACGGTATGGGTAGTGCCCTAGCCCGGCGGGGTGTTCGATTTTTAAAGCGGGATGGGTATTCTTGTAATGTTATGAAGGGATGAGGGATAACTATGACTACAGTGAATTTGCACAGGCTTTTTAATCCGAAAACCGTTGCAGTTGTCGGAGCAAGCGAAAAAGAAGGATCTGTCGGATTTTTGATCATGAAAAATCTTCTGGACCAAGGATTCAAAGGAAATATCATCCCTATAAATCCAGGGCATCATCAGATCATGGGCAAAAAATCCTTTGCCCGCATTGAGGACGCAGACTCAGCCATTGATATGGCCGTGATTGCCACCCCCATCGGGACAGTGCCTGAAATTATGGAATCCTGCGGAACTGCAGGCCTTGCCGGTGTTGTCATCATATCTTCCGGCGGCAAGGAAATCGGATTAAAGGGAAGACAGGTGGAAGAGACGATCCTTCAGACGGCCAAAAAAAACAACCTGAGAATCATCGGGCCCAATTGCCTTGGATTTGTCAATACAGGCGCATCCTTAAACGCCAGTTTCGCTCACCTTTCGCCCTTACCCGGAAAGATTGCCTTTTTGTCCCAGAGCGGGGCCGTGTGCACCTCGGTGCTGGATATTTCCCATCGGAACCATGTGGGATTCAGTCATTTTGTCAGCCTCGGTTCCATGTTGGACGTGGATTTCGCCGATATGATCGATTATTTCGGCTCCTTAAATTCCGTGGGCAGCATTGTCATGTATATGGAAAATATCACCCATATCCGGAATTTCATGAGTGCGGCCAGGGCCGTCTCCCGGGTGAAACCCATTATTGTCCTGAAGGCGGGGCGGTCCAGGGCCGGGGCCATGGCAGCCGCCTCCCATACCGGGGCCATGGCCGGTGAAGATGCCTTGTATGATGCGGCGTTTCAGCGAGCCGGTATTCTGCGGGTCAATGAATTTGAAGAACTCTTCGACTGTACCGAGTTTCTTGCAAAGCAGCGGCGGCCCGGCGGTTCAGGCCTTGCCATTATTACCAATGCCGGAGGGCCCGGCGTCATGGCGGCGGACGCGCTCTCGGCCCACGGTATTGAACCGGCCCGGCTTGGGGCGGAGACCCTGGGCCAACTGGACCGGATTCTGCCGGGCAACTGGAGCCGGGGAAATCCCATTGACATCCTTGGGGATTCAGGAAGGGATATTTATCTTAAAACTGCCCGGATCTGCGCCAATGCACCGGAAACCGACGCCTTGCTTCTGATTTGTTCACCCGTCGGCACCATGGATATCCTGGGCCTTGCCAAGGCCCTGGCAGAGGAAATAAAAACCTTTCCCTGTCCTGTTTTTACCGCCTGGATCGGCGGGGTCAATGTTGAAAGTTCGAGAAAAGTCTTTAACGAAGCCGGCATTGTCACCTATGATTCTGCGGAAAGAGCGGTCCGGGCCTTTAAAAATCTGTATCAGTATGGAAAACATATTGAAATGCTCCACGAGATTCCCATCAGGACCGATACCAAACTGGTGATCAACCGGCAGAAGGCTACGCAGATCATTCATGAGGCGGTTGCTGCGGGAGAATCCAGTCTTACGGAAACAGGGGCCAAGGAGCTTTTGAAATCCTATGGGATTCCGGCCAATGTGACAAAAATTGCCGATTCGGAACAAATGGCTGCGGAAATATCCGAGCAGATCGGATTCCCGGTGGTTCTGAAAATCTGCTCCAAAGACATCCTGCACAAATCCGACTGCAACGGTGTGATTCTGGATTTAAAAACCCCGGCCGAAGTCATGGCCGCCTATAACAGCATCATGAAAAGCGCCGGGACGTTTGCACCGGATGCCCAAATAAAAGGGGTGTCGGTTCAGAAAATGCAGCCCAAGGCGGATTATGAACTCATCATCGGCGCTAAAAAAGACGACCATTTCGGCCCTGTTCTTCTTTTCGGTATGGGAGGGATTCTGACCGAAGTTTATAAAGACACGGCCATGGGCCTGCCGCCCCTGAACCGGCCCCTGGCCCGGCAGATGATTGAAAAGACGCGGATATCCAGGGTATTCAAGGGATTTAGGAATCTTCCCCCGGCCGGTTTGGCAACCGTGGAAGAATTTTTGATCCGGATTGGAAGGCTGGTTACGGATTTTCCTGAAATCCAGGCCCTGGATATTAATCCGCTCATGGTTAAGAACGGAGAGATGACGGCCGTTGACGCCAGGGTTCTGGTCGGCCCTTCAACGGTTCCAAGCCCCAAACATCTCATCATCAGCTCTTATCCCTGGCAGTATGAATCCACATTGCAAAGTGTGGACGGCCAGGATTTTTTTATCCGTCCCATCCGGCCCAGCGATGCCGACCTTCTGATTGAGCATTTTAATTCCCTGTCCCCCAGAAGCGTGTATATGCGGTTTTTCTCGCCCATGAAAAAGCTTTCAAAGGAAATGCTGATCAAATTGACCCAGATTGATTATGACCGGGAGATTGCCCTGGTGGCCCTCATGGGAACGGACAAGGACAGAAAAATGGTCGGGGTTTGCAGGATCATTGATTATCCTGATGGAAAGCAGGCTGAATTTGCCATGGCCATCACCGATGGATGGCAGGGCAAGGGGATCGGGGCAGCCTTATTGGGGCAATGTTTGAAAGCAGCCTGGGATAAGGGGCTTGAACGCGTAAATGGGATCGTTCTGGCTGAAAATACCCAGATGCTGAAACTGGGGAAAAAAATGGGTTTCCGCATAAACCGGGTTCCCGAGAGTTCGGAATATGAATTGATTATTGAGCGTAAAGATTTGATCAATGTTGAGTAATCAAAAATCCTGATCTCTGTCTATGAAGCAGATGGTTTTTTTGCGAGGACCACGGTTTTGATATCTTTATCGATTTTTGCCCGGTAATAGCGGATGACGGATTCATTGGACATGATCATGTCCAATTGCCGGGTATGCATGATCAAATATCCCAGGATATTAAGCCGTTCAAGCATATAATCCATTTCATATGCTTCCACACGGGCCACCAGATTGTCCTCCCGCAGTTCGACCCTGAAGGAATACCCGGTCAGGATATCAGCAATGAATCGAATCCGCCTGATGCGGCGTTGACTGTCTGCCGCTCCTCCTTTGAATCTAAAGCTGATATAATTTTCAGCCGTCCGTTTGCTGACCAGGGCTTCCACGATGGAAAAATGATAACCCAGGCGAGAGGTAAAGCTGCAGAAATTTTTGGAAATCATGAAATAATTGCGCTCGGTATAGGCGGATCTCATCGCCGGTTCCAGGGACCGGTTTGCCGTGGACTGGAACATGACCGCAGCCATACCCCTGCCGTCAATGGCGGGCGGGCCGTCCCAGGGAACGGCAATGATCCCGTCCCATAGGGCCATCATGGGAGTGGATGCTATATTTTCCAGACGGATATATTTTTCCCGGGTTTCTTCTTTGAGACCGTCATCCAGATTCAAAATCCACCATTGCATGGGGACTTTATAAAACAGTTGCTTGCTGGACCGTTCGGAAAAATTATGTTCCTTGCCGAAATTAAACATTTCATGGACGGATTTTTCATGGGCAAACCGGGTGATGTCATGAAGGGTTTTGCAGTTTTCCGGTTTGAAATCCGCGGAATAGGGATCCAGAAGGCTAAGGGGAATAATGAATTTGCTGACTTCAAGCAGCATATTGTAAACCGGACTTCCTTCAATGATGTCTTTTTCCATTTCCCAGGATTGAACCGGGATATCGATTTTTCCCTTATAAACGCTTACCTGGCTGCTGTCCACGGTGATCAGATCACCGTTTTTTAATATATCGGTGATGTCTTTCAGCCCGAAAATGGCAGGAACTTTGAATTCCCTTGCCACATTGGCCAGATGGCCGGCAAAGGTGCCGTGTTCCGTCAGGACGGCCGATGCCTTATTCAGGAGGGATGCCCATACCGGTAAGGCTTGCCGGACCACCAGAATTCCGTTTTTGGGGAAATTGACCATTTCATCCGGGCTGTTTACGATAAACACCTCGCCACCGGCAACTCCGGGAAAGATATTGGTTCCGCCGGAAGCCAGAACATTTTCCCGGGTTTTTTGTATCAGCTCTTCCGGGTAATCCATTTTCAGGGCTTCGGTCTGTTGCAAGGGGCGGCATTGAAGGATAAAAAGACTGCCGTTCCGGTCAATGGCCCATTCCACATCCTGGGGGGACCCGTAATACTGCTCGATGCGGACCGCCAGCATTGCCAATGCCACGGCCTCCTCATCCGTGATGGAAGGCTCCTTCCTGTCCTCTTCGGTGAGTTCAAATTGGCAGACCCCGTCTTCGGCATAGCAGAGGAATTGGGCTTTTTTTTCTTTAATATCTCTATAGGAAACCTGCATCGGTGCATTACGGCCCACCACAAACAGATCGCAGTCCACGCTGCCGTCCACAACAGCCTTGGGCAGGCCCCAGGCTGAATTGATAAACACCGAACTGTCTCCGGTATCCAGGGGATTCCGGGTATACATGACCCCGCCGGACCGGGCATCCACCATGGCAATGCACCCGACGCTCATGAAAATATCCTCATCCCGGATACCTTTATTCAGGCGGTAGGTGATGGCTGTAAACCCATATTTACTGGCCATGATTTCTTTATAGGTCGCGATCAGGTCCTTTTGGCGGACGTTCAGTTCGGAACGATATTGTCCGGCAAACGAATTGGCAGCGGAATCTTCACCCATGGCGCTGCTTCGGAGGGCAACGGAGAGAGATCCTCCCATTTCCTGTTCAAGATCGGAATAAGCCCTGTGGATTTCGTTTTCAAGGTCTTCCGGGAGGGGGGCCTCCGTGATAAGGGCCTGAATATCCAGGCTCAAGGCATAGAGTGCTTCCATATCCGTGATATCGGTTGAGATAAAGCGCCGGTCGATTTCAGTCTGAAGATCGTTGTAGGACATGAAATATTCATAGGCATGGGCCGTAATGGAAAAACCGGCCGGGACTTTGAGTTTGACAAGATTTAATATTTCTCCCAGGTTGGCCATTTTGCTTCCCACCAGGTCTGCACGGGTCCGGTCGATGGCGGTAAGGGGAATGATGAGGCGCTCATCCCGGGCTTCTTTTTTTTGTTCGATCAACCCTCGGATGCTGTTGCATATCTCGTCAAACGGGGGATAAAGCGAGTTATATTTTCCTTCGCTGAGCTGTTCCAGGTTTTTCAAAAGGCGGAGCAGACTCACGGTGACGGAAATGCAATTGCTTTTGATAAACGACATGCCGAAGGGCCGCCGGTTCTGAAGGGCCTGTTCAATTTCCGTCATGGTCTCTAGGGCGCTGTTGTTGGCGTTCAACAGCATTTTGAAGTGGTGATACCGTTCCTTAAATGCGGCTCTGAGGGTTTCGGCATCTATAGAATCAGCAGGGGGTTTCTTTTGAAAAAAATCTTTTAGAAACTCGATCAGTTTTTTCATCGTCTCCTGGTGTACCACCGCCGGAAATGAATTCCTGCGGTGGTACAATTCAAGTTTTTTTCTCAGTGTTCAAGTTTGATGCCCATGCCTTCGAAC
>Ga0156401_1085_pt1 | contig 119647 bp, 109 predicted proteins | sample RifOxyA3_FD_116161 | JGI IMG/M metagenome (GOLD analysis project Ga0156401, IMG submission 116161) | Desulfobacula sp. RIFOXYA12_FULL_46_16 | reverse complement strand
AGAATTCGATATGGTCAAATGGCTGGAAGGCCATGAACTGCCCTATCTGTTGATATTGACCAAATCCGACAAGCTGTCAAAAACACAGCAACAGAAAAGGCTTACCGCCATTTGTGCCCTGATGAACAGGGAAAACAGCAGTGCCATCCTTTTTTCATCAAAGACAAAACTGGGAAGGGATCGGGTGCTGCAGGAAATCATGAATTTATTGGATTGGAATAATGAATAATACAGACGAAAAAAATATCCGATCCGGATTTGTCGGCATCATCGGTGCTCCCAATGCCGGAAAATCAACCCTCCTCAACCAGGTTTTGGGGCAGAAAATTTCCATCACTTCTAAAAAACCCCAGACCACCCGGGACAGGATATTGGGGATTGTCAACCGGCCCTTATCCCAGATTATTTTTATGGATACCCCGGGAATCCATCGGAGCAAAAGCCTTTTTAACCGGAGAATCGTTGACCAGGCCATCCTGGCCATGGAAGATGCGGATATGATTCTGTTCATGATTGATGCTGCTTCAAGAAATTATACGGCGGAAAAGCTGATTCTGGCCCAACTGAAAACCATCAAAAAAACAGTGATTCTGGCGTTGAATAAAATCGACCTTGTGAAAAAAGATCAGGTGTATACCCTGGTTGAGGAATTTCAAAAATTGTATGATTTCAAGGCCATTGTCCCTGTTTCGGCTGAAAAAGGGGTCCAGGTAGAGGATCTTTTAAAGGAAATAGAGAATTCATTGCCGGAAAGTCCGAGGCTTTATCCTGAAGAAACGTTGACCGATGTATCGGAAAGGTTTTTGGTAAAGGAGATGATCCGGGAAAAGGTATTCCGGTTGACTGGGATGGAAATTCCCTATTCAAGCGCCGTTACGGTGGATGCCTTTACGGTTGAAAAAAGACTCATCCTGATTCATGCCAGCATCCATGTGATCAAGGATTCCCAGAAGGGCATCATTATCGGGAAAAAAGGCGCCATGCTGGCAAAAATCGGGGAAAAGGCACGAAAAGACATTGAAGAAATGCTCGGGAAAAAAGTGCTTTTGAAACTGTTTGTCAAAGTGACCCGGAATTGGGTTGAGAATGAGCGGATCCTCTCCGAATTCGGTTATTAACGCCATGGATCAGCCTTTTGGGTTCGCAGATGAAATTTTTCTGAAAAAGGAGCGGGAAAAGGCCAGAAAGCTTAGATCAAGCCAGTGGTGGAAACGGAAACGCTCCTTAGGGATCTGTCATTATTGCAAACAAAGCTTTCCCCCCGGGGAACTGACCATGGATCATATCATACCCCTTTCAAGGGGCGGCCGGACGGAAAAATTTAATGTGGTTGCCTGCTGCAAAGCCTGCAATACGAAAAAAAAGAGACTTCTCCCTTCAGAGTGGGACGAATATATGCAGTCCTTAGAAAAATAAGAGCCCGGAAAAAATGGTTTCCCCGGGCTCTTATTCGTTATGATCTCGGATATGCTTATTTTTTGTTGCAAAGCCTGTGAATGGTCTGTGCATGCCATTCGCCGCGACCGGAGAATGTCGGCTGGCCGAGTTCGATGAGGCGGGCGGCAACCTGATCAAAGGTGGCACCTTGGCTACGCATGGTGTGAATAATATCCATGACGGTATCCCTGCCGAGAAGCCTGCTGTCTGCTGAGACGGTCTCTTCTGCTTTTTGAGGGATCAGTTTTTTTCTTTTGCGAATGACGGGTTTTTCAAGTTCGGCAGTGGCGGCTGATGCTTCTGCAGTCTCGATTGGATCAGGCTCCTGTAGAGTGACATAATGATGCTCGAAAGCGCCGGTGGGTTCATTTTCTTCCATAGGTTCTTCAGCATCCGGTCCGGGAGCAATGTTCAGATGATCGACAATCCTTTCGATGGCAATGGCTTGGCGTTCCATCATATCGGCCATTCTTTCCTGGATATTGATCAAATAATCCTGATTCTTTGCCAGGGTTTCAATGTGGTTGCTGAGATTTTCAACGGCGTCCGCCAGCATGGCAGTTACGGAGGCTTCATCCACGGGCAGGCCGTTTCCGCCCTGAAGGGCGGGAATAGGGGGTCTTTTCACATTCTGGTTTCGGGTGTTCTGGTATCCTCCTCCGCCATAGGAATTAAATCTTTGGGTGGTATAATGATAGGAATTATCATAGTTTTTTCGTGTTTTGGGAGTACGCGGTTTTTCAGCCTGGCCATTTCTTAGGCTTTGTAAGAAGTCGTTCATTTGGTTCATATCCTCCTTGGGGTATTAAAATGCCAAAACTGGTGATGCCAAGCTTGACAAAAGATAACTTTGGATTTTGCAACTTATCGAATTTACTAAAAGTTACAGGGCTTTTCAGGTTAACGCCAACGGAAAAGCTGCGTATTTATCCTTTTTTTAGAGATTTTTGTCAAGCTTTTTTTACGAATTCCAAATGACGACAAACAAGCGCCTTTTCGCTGTTTTATTCATTTGAAACACAGATTTTTTTATGATAAAAGAAATTTTTCCGTTAATCCTAAAAAGAGGAAAGCATAAAGATGGTTGAAAATAAAACCTATAAACCCAGTTACCGGATTGAAGACCCCGGTATTGTCAAAGCAGACATCCTTGAACCCATTCCCTATGCCTATAAATCCAAGAGGAGCATTGACATCACCATCGAACAGCCCGAATATACATCTGTCTGTCCCATGACGGGCCTTCCGGACAACGGCTGTATCACCATACGATACCGGCCCGACCAAACCATTGTGGAACTTAAATCCCTGAAATATTATCTCCTCCAGTACCGGAATGTCGGGATGTTTTACGAGCATGTGGTCAATAAGATTCTGGATGACCTGGTCCGGGTATTAAGCCCTTTGCGCATGGAGGTCACCGGTGAATTCACGCCAAGGGGCGGGATCAGCTCCCTTGCCACGGCCGTGTATGAAAAGGGGCAAAGCGCTAACCTGTAAGCGTTTCAAACTTTCTGATAAGGGACAGGGCGTGATCCCCGGATTCAATGGCGGAAAGCCTTTTTCTGAAGGAAGAACACCCGGGGATACCTTTGACGAACCATGACAACCGGCCCCGAAGCATCCTGCAGGCCGGTTCTTCACCAAAAAAATCAATATAGCTCCGGGTCAACTGCGCCATGGCACCGAATATCTGCCGGCGGGAAGGAACCGGATAACTGCCGGTTTCAAGGAAGGCATCAATCTGGGAGAAAATAAAGGGATTGCTCAAGGCCGCTCTTCCCACCATCACCGCATCACAACCGGTAACCGACACCATTTTATGGGCGTCTTCAACACAGGTAATGTCCCCGTTGCCGATCACCGGTATGGAAAGCCTTTGTTTAAGCTCTGTAATGAGATTCCAGTCGGCCTTGCCTTTGAATCCCTGGCCGGCTGTCCTGGGGTGGAGAATCACGGCATCGACCCCGGCATCCTGGGCAATCTGTGCGATTCTGAACGCATCCTGCCCGGAGGCATCCCATCCGGAACGGATTTTGATGGTCAGGGGCAGGTCGATGGCCTTCCGGATGGAAGACAATAGAGCCCCGGCAAGTTCGGGTTGCTTCATCAAGGCGACTCCGGCCCCTTGTTTCACCACTTTTTTCACACTGCACCCGAAATTGACATCAATGATGTCGGCGGCTTTCATCTCCTGGATCGCTCTTGCAAAGTCCGCCATCAGTTCCGGGTCAGCCCCGAATATCTGTATGGATAAGGGCTGCTCTTCCTTTTTTGAGGAAATTAGCCTCATGGTTTTTTCCGAATTATAAAAAAATCCCTTGGCGCTGACCATTTCCGAAGAGACCACGGCGCAGCCGCATTCTTTTACAAGAAGGCGGAAGGGCAGGTTGGTAATCCCGGCAAGGGGGGCGAGAAATGTTTTTCCGTGAATTTGAAGATTTTTTATTTTCAAGATGTTTTATCTTTTTTAAGTCTGTTATCCATATCCGGGGCTGCATAACAGAAAAGGCAGTCATGGAAGCAGGGGTGTTCGTCATAGGACCCGATATCGACGGACCGGGTGCATTTACACCCTTGTTTTGAACGCTGCCCATAATCTCTTCGGGTTTCAGGGTCCCCCTTGAAATTCATTTTTAAAAGGTTTCCATCCACACAGGCATTTTCTCGAACAGTTGTGGCTTTGCCCAGCCGGGAAACCAATTCCTTTTCACAGCAAAGCGACAAACACATATTCAGTTTTGAAAGATGGTTTTCCATCCGCCGGATGATTTCTAATTTTTTTGCCGGGGACGGGGCTGTAAAAACAGGGCAGACCTTATTTTTACGGGATAAGAAGGCCAGCCGGTTATGGATTTTAGGATACATATCCAGAAAACTGGTCACACATTTTTTGATGCCGAGGGCTGAGGCCTCCCCGGAAATGACGGCGAAATCTGAAAGATTATCCTCTTCAATTCCCTCCGGTGCCATTTTGTAAAAACAGATGGGATCAAAGCGCCAGGCAATATTCTCGGGCCCGAACAGGGAGGCAAGCGTTTTTAACTGACCAAGCCTGCGGCGCAAAGGCAAAATCCCCGGCTCCAGCAAAGGGGATTCGGAATTGATGGTGAAATTAAAATACAGGTCGAATCCAAGCTGATTCAGCTTTTCACCGGCTTTCATACGAAGAAATGCATCATAGTTTTTTGACCAGAACACGATGGAATGAACGGATTCCTTTGAGGCCTCAACCGTCTTAACCCTCCGGGTATAGGGATTTCTAACTTCAAAGAATCCGAGCCGGATGCGTTCCATAAACCAGTCCATATAAAAGCCGGGGATATCGGTTCTTCGTGAAGCAGATAGAATTTTAGCCGGGTTCGGGCTCATGATTTTTCTTAAAGTCTGAAAAAGAGATGACCCGGCCCTGTTTTTTATCTTCCGGCCCGGATTTTTTCTTGGTCTTTGATTTGTTCCGGAAATCCGGAGAAGAAACCGGCAAATTTTCCACAGGGCTTTCAACTTTTTCCAGCCTCATTTTTTTGCCGTTCATAAAAAATTCATGACCATTGATATAGTCATTTTTCAAAAGCCAGGACACCACCTGCAAAGGAATCTGGAGCATCAGGAGCCGGATATGGAACCAGTCTTTTTTAGCATCGGGCAGAATACTCTCAATTCTTGCAAAGGACACCGGGGTGTCTTCAAGGTATAAAAGAACAACATCATTGATATCAGCCATGTTTCCCTCGGTGCAGTTTGATTTTTCTTGTCAACCGGTATGATATAACATAATCTTTTCAGAACAGAAAGAAGGGAATGCAGGCATGGTCTTTGTTCATCAAAAAAAATGGCAGATATTTTTTCTTGTGGCCACATCCATTTTCATGTCAACCCTGGATTCCAGCATCGTCAATGTGGCGCTCCCCTTTATGATGAAAGATCTGCAGACCCAAATCCGGACAGTCCAGTGGGTGGTTTTGATCTATCTTGTGACGGTTTCGGCCCTGCTTTTAACCTTTGGCCGGCTATCCGACATCAAGGGCAGAAGGCCTGTGTATGTAGCCGGGTTCAGCGTATTTGTAATCGGCTCCCTGTTGTGCGGCCTGGCCGGGAGCGTCTTTTTGCTCATTCTTTCAAGGTGTTTGCAGGGGGTTGGGGCCGCCATGCTGATGGCGTGTTCTCCTGCCCTGCTGGTGGATGCTTTTCCGGTCCGGGAACGGGGAAGGGCGCTGGGCATGATCGGCGCCGTGGTGGCGGCAGGGCTGACCATTGGACCTGTCGTCGGCGGCCTCATCCTTGAATATCTATCCTGGCGGTATATTTTTTATATCAATATTCCCATCGGCATCGGGGCCACCCTTGGCGGTGTGTTGATTTTAAAGGATATTCCTTCCGCCGGGGGCAGCGGCGAACCCATGGATATAAAAGGCAGCCTTCTTTTGATTCTTCTTTTATCCGGTTTTATCCTTTTCATGACGCAATTGTCCAAATGGGGGGTGCTTTCCCTTCCGGCCCTTTCATGCGCGGTGATATCCATTCTGGCCGGCATCGGGTTTGCTGTGAATGAATCCCGGACCCCATATCCCTTATTTGATATGGCGCTTTTGAGAATCCGGCTGTTTCTGTTTCCTGTGATCGGCGCCGCCCTTTTGTTTGCCGCCCTTTTTGTGATGGTCTTTCTGTTGCCGTTTTATCTGACCTACCCGTGCGGGTTTCCTGCTTCAAAAACAGGGTTCATCATGATTGTTCCGTTTTTGTTTCTGCTGGTCATCAGTCCTGTGTCCGGTTTTTTGTATGATAAATTCGGCTCCCGGCAGCTCTGTCTCATCGGCATGGGTGTATTGATGCTGTCTCTTGTTTCCCTGTTAACCGTCGAGCCGTCTATGGGCGTGTCATCCCTTTTGTGGCGGCTTGGTCTTGCCGGCATCGGGACAGCCCTCTATGTGTCTCCCAACAATACCGTTATCATGAATTCCATCCCGCCTTACCGGCGGGGCACCGCCTCGGGTGCCGTTGCAACGGCAAGAAATATCGGTATGGTCATGGGGGTGGCCCTGGCCGGATTGATATTTTCAATCTCGTTTTCCTCCCTGACCCAAGGCGCAGACCTTGACCAATATACAACGGTATTGGAGCCGTTTTTTTTGCTCAGTTTTCAACGGGCCATGATGACGGGTGTTGTTCTTTCAATGTTGGGAATAGGGGTGACCCTGGTCAGGGGCCCGGAATCAAAATAATCACAAATCCTGAACAGGAGGATCTATGAATCCATGGAAGACTGAAGATTATTCAGTGCTGGATCAGCCCCATATATTAAGATATCTTTTTCATCCCCGGTTTGAAAATGGGTATAGACCGGGCCGGGCCAACCGGGAGGATATCCTGATCCGGGTGGATGAAGGGGTTGATCTGGGAGCTTCTTTTCATTTTGTTCATCAGGGTGGGCCTGTGCTTCTTTTTTTCCACGGGAATGGTGAAATCGTATCGGATTATGATGATTTCGGAAAGTTTTACAATGATCTGGGTTTGAATTTTCTGGTGGTGGATTACAGGGGATATGGACGGTCTACGGGAACCCCTGCGGTGTCATCCATGATGAAGGACTGCCACAGGATTTTTGATTTTGTAACGGCCTATATGCAGAAGAACGCATTGACAGGCCCCCTGTGTGTCATGGGCAGGTCCCTTGGAAGTGCATCTGCCGTTGAATTGGGCGCCGCAAGGGCGGATGAATTCGCCTGCCTGATCATTGAAAGCGGCTTTGCCCGGATTTCCCCATTGCTGAAAACCCTGGGCCTTGATCCTGAAGGCATCGGATTCAAAGAAAAGCGGGGGAATGAAAATATTGATAAAATAAAGACCGTTCTAAAACCCTGTCTTGTGATCCATGCCGAGTTTGATCACATCATCCCGTTTTCAGAAGGCAAAGCCCTTTTTGAAGCCTGCGGTTCAAACAATAAAACACTTTTGGAAATCAAAGGCGCAAATCATAATGATATTTTTTTTAAGGATATGAATTCATACCTGGATCATATCCGAAAAATATGTCATCTCAGGGTTGATATGGAATCAGGATCTCTGCAAAATTCAATATAGAAATTCAGAACTTTTTGTGAAGAAATCAGCGGAAACTTCCTTGTACCGAACGATGGATTCCGATTTCATGATATGTTTCAGAGATTTGCCTTTCCCCCTGAAAGAGGGTCCAAGATACGTCCAGAATCCTTTCATTCGCCCGATCAGATGGGCCGGGCCGGAATAAATGGTTTGATAACCCAGAAAAAGGTCATCATGGAAGTGTTTTAACCGCTTGATCATATTTTCATTGGACGGGATTCCCTTTATGCGTTCTGCAAGAAACGGGTTTGCGAGAAGCCCCCGGCCGATCATGAAGGCCCGGATATCCGGGAATTTTTTCCGGAGGATTTGAAACGAGGTTAAATCCCTTATGTCTCCGTTGTAAACAAAGGGATGCCGGCTTAAAAGGCGGGCCTCGGCAAAGGCATCATGATCCGGAGCCCCTTCATACATCTGGATACCGGTTCGAGGGTGAAGAATGATTTCATCAAGAGGATATTTGTCAAACACAGGCAAAAGGGAGTAAATTTCATTTTTGGATAGCCTGCCCAATCTTATTTTCACCGAAAGACCGGTTAAGATCCGGGGCAGAACATAATCCAGGAAGGCGTCAATTTTATCCGGAAGCATTAAAAGGCCGGAGCCCCTGTTTTTATTGGCCACCTTGGCATGGGGGCAGCCCAGATTCCAATTGATTTGTTGATGCCCCATATCATGGATACAGTGGGCAAGAAAAATGAAATCCTCGGCATTATTCCCGAGAATCTGGGGGATGGTGAACATTTGATTGTTTTCAGGATACACATCTTTAAGCCTTGAGAGTTTCAGTTTCTTTTTACCCATGGTGGGGATAAAGGGCGCCATTGCTCCATCCACTCCCCCAAAATGACGGGCAAAGGTATTGCGGAAGGTGATATCGGTAAAGCCCTGCAAGGGCGCAAGGATGATCTTTATAGGGGAGGTTTCCATAAAATTTAATCCGGTTTGGTTTCTGTTATATTCTGTCCCGGTCTGAAAAAGACTTTGACAAACCTGATGGTGATAATCTATACACCAAGTATTTTAGCCTGTGTTATATAGAAGTTTAACTTAAGATTGCAAGGAGTGTTTTCGGGCATGAAAGCGTTTTTTAAAGAAGTTATCCGGATCAATATGATGGAACAAGCCCTTGAAAAGGAAGCCTCGGCCAAAGAGCTTTTTGAACGGCTTAATTTAACCGAGACACCGGAATACTTCAATTGGGCCGATGAAATTTTTGAAGGCCTTCATGTTCATGCCAATCCCGACAAAAAGGCTTTGATCTGGACGGATCTGGATACCCTTGAGGTCAAAATCTTTACCTATAAAGAAGTGCTGCAAAGGGCCAACCAATTCATTAATTTTTTATCGGCATCAGGGGTAAAAAAGGGGGACAATCTTTATATGATGAGCCCTGTTTCGCCTGAAAACTGGTTTGCCTGCCTTGCCTGCATTAAGGCAGGAATCGTCATGGTTCCGACGGCCGTCACGATGACGCAAAGAGAGCTGGAATTCAGGTTTGAAACCTATCCGCCGATGGCGATTCTGGCCGATGAGAAGGGGGCCTGCCTGATCGACAAAGCCCTTGAACAGACCGGCACTCCCCCAGGGGTCAAACTGGTGCTGGGTCAAAAAGAAGGCTGGATACCTTTTGAAGCAATTGAAAACGAATCCACAGAGGCCGAGGCTGCAAAAACCAAAAGCAGTGAGATCCTTTTTTGTTTTTTTACATCCGGAACCACAGGCCTTCCCAAAAGGGTCGGCCATACGGTTGCTTCCTATCCCCTGGGCCATTTGTCAACCACGGTCATGATCGGTATTCAACCCGATGATGTTCATCATAATTTAAGTGCACCGGGATGGGCAAAATGGGCCTGGTCCAGTTTTTTTGCCCCCTTTAATGTGGGCGCCGTAACCACGGGGTTCAAATTTTCCGTTCTGGACGGAGAACAATATCTGGATGCCGTTTCAAAACATGGGATTACCACGTTCTGCGCCCCGCCGACAGCCTGGAAAATGTTTGTCAATATGAACCTGGATTCTTTTGATCTCTCGCACATCAGGCAATCGGTAAGTGCAGGAGAGCCCTTGAATTCAAGCGTGATCGAAAGATGGAAAAAATTTACCAACACCGAGATCAGAGATTTTTACGGCCAGACGGAAACCACGGCCATGATCGGAAATCCGCCCTGGATGGCCGGCCGGCTTAAACCCGGATGCTTTGGTTTCCCTTCGCCTATGTATGATATGGCCCTGGTTGATCATGAGGGCAATGAGATCCGTGAGTCCGGGCAGGTCGGGCATATTGCAGTCAAACTGGATAAATGGCGGGCAAAGGGATTATTCCTGGAATATATTGCCAGCCCTGAAAAAATGAATTCCGTGTTTGTGGACCATTTTTATTATACCGGAGACCGGGCATCCTTTGATGAAGAAGGGTACTGGCAGTTTGAAGGCAGGGCCGATGATGTCATCAAATCCTCGGATTACCGGATCGGGCCCTTTGAGGTGGAAAGCGCCCTGATTGAACATCCTGCCGTGATGGAGGTAGCCGTTGTCGGCGCACCTGATCCGAACCGGTATCAACTGGTTAAGGCCTATGTCATATTAAATTCAGGGTATCCGGCATCCAGGGAACTGGCTTTGGAACTTTTCAAGCACACCCTCACCATTCTTCCCAAATTCAAGATCCCAAGAATCATTGAATTTGTCACAGAAGTCCCCAAAACAGTCAGCGGTAAAATTCGGCGGATTGAATTAAGGCAGATTGAAACGGCAAGGCAGGAAGATGGGGGAGCCGATCATAAGATCAGTGAATATGTTTACTGGGATTTTCCGGAATTGAATTCAAGAAACGAAAAGCCGATAAAGCCTGCTCAATAACAAAATAGCCTTGCTTTACTGATCCTTGACGGTTTCAAAATTCATTTCAACATCGACTTCACCGCTTAAACTTCTTAAGAATTTGGCAGTCGGATATTTTTTCTGGAATACATTGATCATTTTCCGGTTTTCGGCCAGGACTGTGGCCACAAATTTTTTATAATTATTTTTTTTCGCAATGCCTTCGAGGATGTCCAGGAGAAACGACCCAATTCCCATGCCGTGAAGCTTCTCCTTGACAAGGAAGGCAACTTCGGCGGAATCCTCATCCGCTTCGGCATAGGAGCCGATGGCGACAATCTGTTTTCGTTTCCCAAGCTGCATCAGCCCGATAATGGTCATATTTCTTCGATAGTCCACCTCGGCCCATTGCTTTTGAAGCATATCCCTTGAAAATACCTTGCGCTTATTGAAAAACCGGTAATAGATGGAATCTTCCTGAAGGGAATAATAAAAATTTCTGGATTCAAATTCGTCGGATGGTAAAACCGGCCTAAAATCAATATCTTTTCCATTGGCCAGTTTTTTTGAATAAAAATACCGGTCCAAAAAGAGGAGATCCTGGGTGGTGGGCGGCAGTTGATCTGCAAAAATATATCTTCTCTTCTTTGCTTCTTCTATCAAATTTTTTCTGAATTTGGGGTGGGCGATTCTGGCCAGCTCCATGACCCGCTGGTAAATGCTTTTTCCTCTCATTTCAGCAATGCCGTATTCGGTCACAACGATATCGATATCTCCCCGGGTTGTTGCCACACCGGCGCCTTCACTCAGGTGGGGGACAATCCTGGATATCTTTTCGTCCTGGGCGGTGGACGGAATGATGATAATGGAAAATCCCCCCTTTGACATGGAAGATCCCCGGATGAAATCCACCTGGTCTCCGATGCCGCTGTAGAACAGATATCCTTTTGAGTCGGTACAGACCTGGCCCGTCAGATCAACTTCAAGGGCGGAACTGATGGAGATGAAATTGTCATTATTGGCAATCACATTGGGGTCATTGACAAATTCCGATGATTTGAAATAAAAGATGGGGTTGTTGTCCACAAAATCATATAATTCCCTTGATCCCATGCAAAGAGAGGCAATCACCCTGTCTTTGAGATAGGATTTTTTTTTGTTGGTAATGACTTTGGCTTTGAAAAGAGGCAAAAATCCGTTTGTAATGACCTGGGTATGGATGCCCAGATCCTTTTTGCCGGAAAGATAGGGAAGGATCGCATCGGGCAGGTGACCGAATCCGATCTGCAGGGTGGCGCCGTCATCCACCAGCATATTCACATAATGAGCGATTCTTTCAATGACGGTCTGGTTTTTGATGCCCGGCATGGATTCCAATATGGGTTCCGGATATTCGACAAGGTAATCGATCCGGTCCATGTGAATCATACCGTCACCCCAGGTCCTCGGCATTTCAGGATTGACCTGGGCAATGACCACATCGGCATTGTTCATGCCGGAAAGGGTGATGTCTACGGAAATGCCAAGGCTGCAATAGCCGTGATCGTCCGGAGGGCTCACCTGGATCAGGGCTATATCAAGGCCGATTTCATGGTTTTCAAAGAGTTTGGGGATCTGGGAGAGATAGACCGGGATATAGTCAATTTTGCCTTCAAAGGCCGATTGCCGCATGAGAACGGAAATAAAAAACAGTTTGATGGAAAACCGTGAAAGAAAATTTTCATCATTGACATAGCGCGACAAAGTGGAAGAAAGCATTTGATAAATGACGATATCCTGAATGGACGGGTTTTCAATCATGGCTTTGATCAAGCGTTGGGGTTCTCCGCATCCCGTGCCGATAAAAACCCTGGAGCCGTTTTTGATTTTTTTGACGCTCTCTTCCGGGGTTAAGAGTTTTTCAGGGCACACATCCTTCAGGTTCATCCAATGTCTCCTGTCAAAGAAGGTAAAGACCGTACCAATTACTAATTGAAGAGATTATTCAATACTTTTCCATGAAAGTACAGAAAAAAACAAGATCCTTGGCCCTGAACGTATCAAATTCGTTGAAAATCTCACTTCTGATACAAGGGATTGTGTTCAGATCGCGGGCAGTTCATGAAATCGAGGTTGTATTTTCGTCCATCCAGCCAAGGTATGCATCAAAACCAGTGGTAACGGGAATTTGAACGATCTCGGGTACCTCATAGCTGTGGTTCTGCCGGATAAAGGCTTCAACCGCTTGATAAAGACCGGTTCTTGTTTTGATCATGAGCCTGATTTCAGGCTCATGATGGGTCGTGCCTTTCCAGGTATAAACGCTCGTAACAGCCGAAAGCTGGACACAGGCTGCAAGCTTCTCCTGAACTAATTTTAAGGCAAGTCCCCTTGCGTCTTCGTCGGTTGGGCAGGTTGCGAGAACAATGCAATAGGTCATACGCTCGATCCTCCTGAAAAAAGATTGAATGCCTTTGCCGGCGGATTATAGCCGCCATACGGCAGGTTCAAATTTCAAGGTTGAAAAATAATCCTCCATGGTTTCAGCCCTTCTGATGAGTTCAACACTTGAATCTTCCCTCAATAAAAGTTCTTTGGGCCTTAGATGGCCGTTATAATTGAATCCCATGGCATGGCCATGGGCTCCGGTATCGTGAATCACCAGGATATCGCCTTCAACCGTGGGGGGAAGTTCCCTTTGAACGGCAAATTTGTCAATGTTTTCACACAAGGCACCCACCACGTCCACTTTTTCGAGGACAGACGAATTATCCTTCCCATGGATATGGATGTGATGGTAGGCATCATACATCCCCGGCCGCATGAGTGCGGACATGGAGGCATCAACGCCCACATATTTTCTGTAGATATTTTTGTGGTTGATGACGGAAGTGACCAGCACGCCATGGGGTCCTGTAATATAACGCCCGCTTTCCATATAAAGTTTCGGAACCCAGCCCTTCCGAGCCTCAAATTTGCGGAAGAGTTCCGTGGTTTCAAGGGCCATGGCGTCAAGATCAAAGGGAGTTGCGTCGGGAGCATAGGGAATGCCGAGGCCCCCGCCGATATTGATAAATTCAAAGGAGACGGGAAGTGCTTTGCATACCATTTCAACAATTTCCAGCAGCATTCTTGCGGTTTCCACCATGTACGCATAATTCAATTCATTGGATGCCAGCATGGTATGGATCCCAAACCGTTTGGCACCCAATTCCATGGATTTTCCATAGGCATCGATAATTTGATCATGACTGACCCCATATTTGGCCTCCACGGGATTCCCGATGATTTTATTGCCTTTTCGCCGCGGACCCGGGTTATACCGGAAACAGATCAGGTCGGGGATTTTTGTCAGTTTTGAAATTAAAGAAATGTCATCCAGGTTCAAAATACAGCCCCCATTGGCCAGTGCGGTTTCAAACTGGGAACTGCTGGTATTGTTTGAGGTAAACATGATATCCTCCGGCTTGCTTCCGATCTGTCTGGACAATTCAATTTCCGGTGCAGAACTGCAATCAAATCCGAATCCGGAGGTTTGCATGATTTTCATGATGGACGGGTTGGGTAACGCTTTGACGGCAAAATATTCCCTGAATCCCTTTATATTCCTAAAGGCGGCATTAAGCCGCCGGCAGGTTTCTTGGATTCCTTTTTCGTCGTATATGTGGAAGGGGGTCTCAAAGGTGTCAACAATCCGGGGAAGAATGGCTGAAAGTCTTTTTTTGTATGAGTCCGACATGGGCATGGGTTATATTTTCCTTATTCAAGGGTTTCGGGCAATAGGATTTTCGCGCTTTCTTTATAAGTGGAAAGCGCTATCAGGGTTTTTGCGTCTTTTACAGCACCAAGGGATGCGACTTTTGTTCTTAAAATCATTTCAAGCTCGGTATTGTTTGCCACCCTTAGCTTGATCATGAGACAGTCTTCTCCCGCGAGATAATGGACTTCCTGGATCTGTTCGATGGCGGAAAGATGTTTACCGGTCTCTGCGAGTTGTGCAGGCGAATTCAATTTGATCTGGATAAAGGCGATCATTGAACAATGGAACATATCTGCATTGAGTCTGACTTCATATCCCTCAATGATGCCCTGGGCTTCCAGTTTCTTGATCCGTTCCAGCACGGCGGAAGGCGCCATGCCGATATTCCTTGCGACCTCCACATTGGGAACCCGGGCCTTTTTCTGCAGAATCTGCAGAATCTGCAGATCAATTTTATCCATTTATTTTTTCCTCATCTGAGTCCTTGGTTCAATTATCTTATTTCTCAATATAATTGGAAATTATTCTTTGAAATTTAATTTGTCAAGAATATTATTTTGATAATATAATATATTTTCGAACTATATTCGTTTAGCGTCAAGAATTTGGCAAGGGGGGATGATTTTTGTTGATAAAATAGGAGGTTTGAGATACATTTACAAAACATTTTTTTATCATTCAGCAAAGGCAAGAATTGGCAATGATGACACCTAACCCGATCAAAATTTTGGTTGTAGACGACGAAGAAGGGATTCTGGATGTAACGGAAGGATATTTTCAAAGAAAGGGGTATGAGGTCTACACTGCCTGCAACGGAGTTGAGGCACTCAAGATTTTAAAGCGGATAAACATCGGCTGTGTGTTTACGGATATCAATATGCCTCTGATGGATGGCCTTGAACTCGCTGAAAAAATAAGGGAAATTGAAAACACGCTTCCTGTAGTGGTCATGACCGGGTATCCCTCTTTGGAAAATTCCATACAGACCTTGAAAAACGGGGTTGTGGATTATCTGATAAAGCCCGTCAATCTTGAGCAGATGGAGCTAACCCTCAAGAGGATATTGCGGGAGCGCGAACTTTTTGTCGAAAATTTGATTTTAAAAGAGGAACTAGGTCGCCAGGAGCGGTTAAAACTCTTGAACCAGGAGCTTTTGGAAAGGGTTGACGAAGTCAATACCCTGAACCGGGTGATGGAGGACTTTTCATCCACGGATTCAAGTTACGGCATATTCAGCAAGGTAGTGGATCTGGGTGTCGAAGAATTAAATGCTGAAAAAGTTTTTTTTCATATCTACTCGGATGAGGACAAATCCCTGGTGCAGATGGCCAGTTCCGACTGCGGCATTGAGAATGAAGCCGTTCGTTTCCTTTTTGGACGGGAACTGTCCAAAGCAGCCAATGATTTTATCCTTGATGTGTTAAGTACGGACCATAACCCCTGTCTGATTTCAGGCTCCGGGAAAAATAAACGTCTTGATGATGTCATCACTTCATTGATGATCGTGCCGCTGAAAATCCGGGATAAAATTTTCGGTGTTGCAAGCGCCTTTTCATTCAGCGAAAAAAAGCAGTTCAGTGAAAAGGATGTCTATTATATGAGCTTTATTACCCAGAAGGCAGCTTCCGCCATTGAAAATATTGCCCTGTATGAAAATATCTATGACAATCTTTTTTCAACCCTTTATGCATTTGTAACCGCCCTTGAGGTGAGAGATCTTTATACCAGAAAGCATTCGACAAGAGTTGCAAAATATGCGCATATGATTGCAGAAGAGATGGGGTGCTCAGAGGAAGAACTGGATATTATTAATTTTGCCGGAAGTCTTCATGACATCGGAAAAATAGGGATACGGGATGATATCCTTTTAAAGCCCGGCCGTTTGACGGAAGAAGAATATGAGAAGATCAAGGAACACCCGGTCATCGGTGCGGATATCATCAGCAAGCTGGGCCTATGGGACCGGGAAATGGAGATTATCCGGCATCATCATGAACGCTTTGACGGCAAAGGATATCCTGACGGAATAAAAGGGGATGAAATCCCTAAACTTGCACGAATCCTCAGCGTTGCAGATTCATTTGACGCCATGGTATCGGAGAGGGCATACAGAAAGAAAATGGATCGAAGTCAGGTGATTGAGATCATAAAATCGAATTCAGGTACACAATTTGATCCTCAAGTTGTGAAAGCATTTTTGGAGGTTGCGGATCAGGAACTGGTGGATGATTTTTAATGGCTTGAGACCTGGATTTAAATGTGTTATCTGATGAATAAAATAAAATGCATAATTTAGGGAGTAATCTAAAATGGCCGTTTCCAGTGATAATGAAAAACGCAGACATTCCAGAGTCGGGTTTTCAACTGCAATTGAGATATTGATTCAAGCAGATGGAAAAGAGGTCAGACTGGCAGGCAGTTCAAAGGACTTGAGTCTGAAGGGAATTTTTGCCGGCGCAGAAGAAAAATTTGCTCCCGGCACAAAATGCATGGTGAATGTCTTTCTCACCGGTGGAATAGACAAAATCGAATTGCAGATGAAGGGGACGGTTGTCCGCAAGACGGATAACGGTATGGGGATTATCTTTGATTCCATGGATGTGGATACCTATTCCCACTTGAAAAATATTGTTTATTATAACAGCAGCGATGGTTCGATCTGAGTATTGATGTGATGACGCCAAAGGATATATATCGATGAACGTAACACTGATCAATCCTTTTATCAATGCAACCATTAATGTTTTGGAAACCATGGCCTTTGTAACGGTGATTGCCGGCAAACCCTATTTGAAAAAAGATAATGTTGCCGTCGGAGACGTTACCGGTATCCTGGGGCTGACCGGGGTTGCCAATGGGACGATTTCCGTGACGTTTGAAGAAAAATGTATCCTGAATGTGGTATCCAATATGTTTGGAGAAACCATGACGGAACTGAATCATGAAATAGCAGATGCGGTCGGGGAGTTGACCAATATGATTTCAGGCCAGGCCAGGAGGGAGCTTGAAGAGGCCGGGAAAGTATTCAAAGCGGCCATCCCTTCCGTCGTAACCGGACGGAACCATAGCATTAGTCATCATACGGACGGGCCCAAGATTGCCATTCCCTTTAGCACGGGAAACGGCGATTTTACAATCGAGGTGTGTTTTGAACGATAGAAAGGATGCTGTAATCTATATAAGGAGGAAAACGTGGCAATGGACACATCCATCAAGGTTTTGATTGTTGACGATTTTGCTACCATGCGCCGGATTCTTAAGAATATTCTAAAACAAATAGGGTTTAAGAATCTTGTGGAAGCCGATGATGGAACCTCTGCATGGGAAATACTGCAGGGCCAGACCATTGACTTGATCATTTCAGACTGGAATATGCCGAAGATGACCGGCCTTGAACTCTTAAAAAAAGTACGGGCCAGCGATCAGTATAAAAGGACTCCTTTTTTAATGGTCACGGCTGAAGCTCAGAAACAAAATGTCATAGAGGCTGTTCAGGCAGGGGTATCCAACTATGTGGTTAAACCCTTTACAGCCGAAGCGATTTCCGACAAACTGGAAAAGATTTTAAAATGATAGTTGCCCCGACATCTGATTCAAAATTTGAGTCCGGAATCCGGGAAGTCCGGGATATGTCGGAATTTGATCGTTTTGGAATAGCCGGAGTCAGCAACGGATTATTGAAAGTTCTGGAAACGACCCGAAAAGTATCAAAATCCAATTCCTCAGTGCTGATCACAGGGGAAAGCGGAACCGGCAAGGAATTGATTGCATCTGCCATACACAAGAACAGTTCCAGGAGCAAGGGGCCCCTGGTGGTGATCAATTGCGGCGCCATTCCCGGTGAATTGCTCGAGAGCGAATTGTTCGGCCATGAAAAAGGCGCTTTTACCGGTGCGCTGAGATCAAGGATCGGCCGGTTTGAAATTGCGGACCAAGGCACCATTTTTTTAGATGAGATCGGGGACATGAGCCCCGACCTTCAGGTTAAATTATTAAGGGCCATCCAGGAAAGAAGATTTGAACGGGTTGGCGGGACAAATACCATTGAAGTGGATATCAGGGTCATCTCCGCTACGAATAAGGATCTTCAGACAGCCATGACGCAAGGGTTGTTCAGGGAGGACCTGTATTACCGTCTGAATGTCATCCCCATTCACATTCTTCCCCTGCGTGAACGAAAAGAAGATATTTTTCCTCTGGTTGATCATTTTCAGAACATTCTGGTTCAACGGGTGCCGGGATATAAAGCGAAAATTTTTTCCGACGGAGCCCGCCAGGCCATGCTCCGCCATGACTGGCCCGGGAATATAAGGGAGCTTGAAAACCTCATTGAAAGGATATCGGTCCTTGTTGAAAATGATACGATTGAGCTTCATGATCTACCGGATTATATGGCCGAACCTTCTTTCCAGGACAGGCCCCCTTCCGTAGCCGCTGTTTTTAATAATGAAGTCGGATTCAATGAAGCTGTGGATTTATATCAAAGGTCATTGATTCTCTACGCTTTGAACCAGACGGGCTGGGTAAAGGCAAAGGCAGCCGAAATCCTGAAGATAAATCGGACCACACTGGTGGAAAAGATAAAGAAAATGAATATTCTACCGGAAAGCGACGGACCGATCTTTTAAAATTTTTTGTCATTTTTTTGACATTTTTATCCTCCAAAATTGACCTGAATCTCCCATCGAAGTGTGAAACAAAATCAGCAATTGTGATTTTCAGCTTTAATCCCATGGTTTGATCTGCTATAATACAAACAACATCCTGATATGGCATATTATTTGCTTTTAGAATATCTATATGGGTATATCTGTATTGACATATCTGTAAATGATATGAAATAAACCGGCAAGGTTAATGCAAAGTAAAGATGATGATCCGATCAAGTTTAAAAGCAGTTAAAATTTTGCAGGTCTTGGTAATATCAGGCCTTATATTTTGTGTATGCCCTGATAAGGTGTCCGCCGCACCGGCAATGATCCATAAGATCGACATACAAAAGGATCCTTTGTCGGTGAAGATTTTTCTAAACCGAAATATTTCCGTTAAAGTGATTCGGGTCGGGAAAAAAGAAATTTTGATCGCCTTAACCAATGTGGCCCTGGGAAAAGGATTCAAGATCAATGAGCAGGAAAATTCCTTAGTGCAGAAGGTGGCTGTTGAAAAAATGCAGGGCAATGTGATTGCCGTTCTGTTGACCGGTCACCGTCCCTACGAATATATGCAATCCGGGTTTAATAAGGCAGATTCAAGCTTTGTGCTCACCCTTGAAAAAAATGGGGAAAAAAAGAAAACAGAGGACATTCCCCTTCAAAAAAGCAATACTCCTCCTTTGCCTGAAGAAAGCCCTGAAATGGATTTAAAAGAAGAAGTGGATGATGCCGATGTTTCAAAAATAAAGGAAACTGAAAAAGCGGTCAAAGCGGTAGTATCAAAAAAACCGGATAAAATAGCAGTCCCCCCGGTCTATGTACCGCCTAAAAGAGAGCAAAGCGGGAATAAGGGGGACATCAGCGATCTTATAAGGGCCATGGATGGCGCGGGATGTGATTCAAATCTGATAGCAGAAGCACTTCTTCTCATGAAAGGGGAACGGTATCAGGATGCTTTTGATTCTCTGGATCAGTATATTGCCCAGAGGAACGCCACCTGCATTGAAAAAGCTTATTTTCTGAAAGCCTATGCTTTTTTGCAAACAGCGAAAAAAGATGATTTCGCCCAGCTTTTAAAAGCGGAACGGATGTATCAGGATGCATTGGTATCTTATCCCAAATCCCCATATGTTCCCTATGCCTATTCCGCCATCGGCATCATTCAGAAACGGATGAACAATGACGCTGCGGCCGAAGGATATTTCAATATTGTCAAACAGGATTACCTTGGCTATTCAGGACTTCCTGAAGTCATTTACCATCTGGCGGATCTTTATGAAAAAAAAGGATTTCTTGACAAAGCACTGACTTATTTTAAGCAGGTTTTTGAGGACCCGGTTGAGAACAGTTCTATACCGGATGCAGGCATCGGATACGGCAGGGCACTGTATGAAAAGCGTCAGTATATAGATTCATTGTCGGTTTTGAATTATGTTGTGGCATCCAATCCGGACAAGGTCTATACGACCCATGAATTGCTGTTGATTATGGGGGATGCAAATTTTGAAATCGGGCAAACCGGAACAGCCAGGGAAATCTTAACCCGTTTATTGAATCTTTATCCCGACGTAAAAGATCCGGATATTATATTAAGCAAAATCGGCGATACCTATGGGATGGACAATAAGGGCGAAAAGGCGGTAAAGATATATGAACTGGTCCGGGAAAAATATCCGGACACTGAAGGCTATATTGCGAGCTCCATCGGTCTTGCCCGGTATATGAAGTCTGATCAGGAAAAAATCGATATTTATGAGATGATAAAAAAGAAATTTCCTGAAAATTCATATTCCAGAGTCGCCATGATGCGCCTTGCAGAAATCTATCAAGCCAGCGGCGATTACGCCAAATGTATCAAGGAAATAGAAAATTTATTGTTGGCGCATCCGAGGGGTCTCCGGTATGAGGCGGTAAAACTGATGCAGAAAGCCTATGAGGCCATGTTTCAAAAGCAGTTGAAATCAAATGAATTTACCCAGGTATTGAACCGGTATGAACTGGAGCATCCCAGAATCGACAGAATGGGAAGCAGGGAAATCGCTTTGAGCGTCGGCCTTTCATATCTTAAGGCAAAATTATATGATGAATCCTTTAATCATCTCATCAGTGCCTATAAACAGTATGACCGTGCTTCGCGTCCTCCGGAACTGCTTTTCGGGCTGGGTGTGGCCATGGATGAATCCGGAAGAGATGATGATGCCATAAAACTGCTGAACGCATTTTCAAAGCAATTCCCAAAAAATGAAAACCGGATAGAGACATTAATCCGGGCCGGGCATATCTATCTTGAAAAAAAAGACTATCAGACATCTTCGGATAAGTTTAAAGAAGCCCATAAAATATCCAAAAACCATATTGAGAAGGGAACGATTCTCCTTTCGCATTCATCCGTATATGAAAAAAAAGGAGATATGAAAACGGCTTCAGATCTCCGGGAAGAAGCGGTAAAGGAGATTGCCCTGGCCTCGGGCGAGAATTATGAATTGCTGACCGAGGCCTATAAACAGCTTGGACAATCGTATATTGCTTTAAAAAATTATGTAAAAGCAGCCGATTCGTATCAGAAAGCATTAAATCTTTCCAATAATGATCAGGAAAAGGCGAATCTGGGTTTCCTGCTTGGGGATGCCTATCAGAAGGGCAATATCATTTTAAAGGCCAAAGAAGCATTCGAACAGGTGGTGGCGTCTTATGATTCAGTCTGGGCAAGGCTTGCCCAGCAGCGATTAAATACACTTGAATTGGCAGAGACGGTTCAGAACTCTTAGGAGGACAGGAAAGCAAAACAAAAATGCCGGGGCATAAAATTTTTTTTATCATCGAAAATCCAAAAGAAAGAATGGAATATGTCCGGTTTTTTGAGAATCTTGGCTTTCTTGTGGAAACAACGCCTGACGGATCGGAAGCCTTTTCCTACCTTTCTGAAAAAAAACCGGATATCACCATTGCCGACCTGTCAACCCCTGGTTTTTCTCCCATTGAATTTTTAGAAAAAATCAATGCATCAGCCCTTGTCTGCCACACCCTCGTGATTACCGCAGAGCCTGTGGTTGAACATGCCGTAACCCTTATGAAGCTGGGCGCTTTTGATTATCTGGTCAAACCGTTTGAAATGGAACAGCTTGATTTATGCGTCAGAAGAGCCCTTGCTCTGCAGAAAAAGCAAGAAAGACCGGAGCCGGTCCTTTTCCCCCAGACCCGGAAGGTCAAGATCATTACCCAGGATATCGATATCCAAAAGCTCTTGTCCCTTGCCGAGAGAGTTGCAAAATCGAGCGCTTCCGTGCTGATCCAGGGAGAAAGCGGTACGGGGAAGGAGCTTTTTGCAAAATATATCCATGAAAAAAGCGACAGGCTGAATAGACCTTTCATTGCCGTCAACTGTGCGGCCCTGCCTGAGAACCTGCTTGAGAGTGAATTGTTTGGTCATGAAAAAGGGGCTTTCACCGGAGCGATTTCAAGGAAAATCGGAAAATTTGAGCTGGCCCATAAGGGAACTCTTTTTCTGGACGAAATCACGGAAATGCAATTCCATCTTCAGGCAAAACTATTGAGGGTGCTTCAGGAAAAAGAGATCGACCGGGTGGGCGGAATCGCACCTGTTGAAGTAGATGTCAGGGTCATTGCTACAACAAACCGGGATGCAAAAGAAGCTGTGGAAAACGGTGATTTCAGGGAAGACTTGTTTTACCGGCTGAATACGATACCCCTTGTCATCCCGCCCTTGAGACATCGAAGGGGTGACATTGAAATACTATCCCGGTATTTTATTCAAAAATATTGCAAAATTGACGGCCGTCATGTCAAAGGCTTGACAAAACAGGCCGGTGCTATCTTGAACGCTCATTTGTTTTCCGGAAACGTCAGAGAACTTGAAAATATAATTCACAGAGCCGTTCTCCTTGCCGATTCGGATCTGATTGAACCGGAAAACCTGATGCTTGATACCCTGGAATCTGATGACCTGCCTCCTATTCGTTCAGAGAGCGGTGATTCTGAATCCGATGCAGGTTCACTTCGGCAAATGGAAGAGAAAATGATCTATAAAGCCCTGGACCAGACAGAGGGCAACAGGACCCATGCAGCAAAAATTCTGGGCATCAGCGTCCGGACCCTTCGAAATAAGCTCAACGAATACAAAGAAAACACCTGATCTGAAACTCAGGCATACAATTTGCAGTTTCAATATAAAAATAGTATTTGTATTTTATCCGAATATTGCATATCGGGGGAAAATGGCGGAATCAAGAATTTTTGGCCACACGACAAAGGTGATCAGCAACGCACTGGATGTATCAGCCAGGCGCCATAACCTGATAACCGGTAATATCGCCAATATGGATACCATCGGTCATGAGCCCAGTGATCTTGATTTTAATCGAACATTGAAGCGTCTCATGGGCGAGAAAGAACCTGATTATCTGGAGAAGACCCATGAGAAGCACCTGTCTTCGGAAGAAGATGAAAATCTTTCCATGAATGGGATGAACAGTGAAGAAGTGGATATCTATCATCTTGATACGGTCAATATTGATACGGAAATGATGAATCTTATGGAGAACAATATCAAATACCGGACAACTACGGAATTACTGTTACGGAAAATGAAAATTTTGCATTATTCCATTGATGAAGGAGGAAAATAATTCATGGACCTTTTAAATGCATCCAAAATCAGCGGGACTGCCCTTGCCGCCCATCGAACAAAGCTGAATGTGATTGCAGAAAATCTTGCCAATGTGGATACGACAAGAACCAAAGAGGGCGGACCCTATAGAAGGAAAATGGTTGTTTTTAAGGCCGAGGACATTGATTCATTTAAAAGCGTGGTTGAAAAAAAACAGGAAAAACAGGAAAAATGGGGGATAGAGCTTTCCCCCATTGAATTTGATTCTGAAAAAAAACCGGACAAGGGAACCGGGGTGAATGTGGACCAAATCATCAGGTCCCAGGAGGATTTCAGGCTGATATATAATCCGGCCCATCCGGACGCGGATCCGGATACCGGATATGTCAAAATGCCCAATGTGGATCATTTGACGGAAATAGCCGATATGCTGGTGGCCAAAAGAAGTTATGAAGCCTCGGCAACAGCCCTTTCAGCCACAAAGGACATGATATTGAAGGCACTTGAAATCGGAAAATAACAGGAGGATAAACCATGATGAACGGCATTAAAGGAATCAACAGGATCAGCTTAAAGACGGAACCGCTTCCGGAGAAAATCAGCCGCCGGAATCCTGAATTTGCTGAACGGATAAAATCCGCAGTTCTGGATGTGAATGAAAAACAGCAAATCGCAGATGATTCCATTGAAAAAGTCATTAAGGGCGAAATGGAAATTCATGAAGGCATGATGGATATCGGAAAGGCTGAAACCTCCTTGAAAATCCTGGCCCAGGTCAGAAACAAAGTCATGGCCGCCTATAATGAAATCATGAGAATGCAGATATAATGCCGGAAAGCGTAAAATGGGAGAGATAACCGTTTATGAACCCTGTTATTGAGAAAATCCTTACGACCCTCCGGGAAATGCCCCTATCCCGAAAGATTGCCCTGGGGATTCTTGTCATGGCCCTTGTCGCCGGCTTCACCACCATGTTTATCTGGGCCAATAAAACAGAGTTCAGGGTTGCTTTCAGCGGACTTACAAAAGAAGATGCCGCCCTTGTGGTTGAAAACCTCAAGGCATCCAATACCCCTTACCGGCTCGCCGGTGACGGTACAACGATTATGGTGCCGGAGGCTGTGGTATATGATGTCAGGCTGTCAACGGCAAAAGACGGTATTCCCAAAGGCGGTCATGTCGGTTTTGAAATCTTTGATAAGACAGAGTTCGGGACCACGGATTTTGTTCAGAACATCAATAAAACAAGAGCGATTCAGGGAGAGCTGGCAAGGACCATAACCGCCTTTGATGAGGTTAAGACCGCACGGGTGATGATCGTTATGCCTAAAGACTCCGTCTTTGTTGAAGAGGTTAAAAAGCCGTCTGCATCCATATTACTGGAATTGAATTCAGACCTTGACAAAGAAAAGGTTACTGCCATTGCCCATTTGGTGGCCAGTGCCATTCAGGATTTGACGCCCAAAGATGTGACCATTGTAGATACGGCGGGCAGGATTCTTTTTGAGGGAAAATCAGAAGAAGAAGAGGCGAAAATAAAGGCCGAGAATCTGGCAAATTCCCAGTACCAGCATAAAATAAGGTTTGAGGAAAATCTGACCAAAAGAATCCAGACCATGCTGGAAAGAATTGTGGGACAAGACAAGGCCATTGTGCGGGTAACTTCGGAAATGGACTTTTCCGAAGATGATATGAATGAGGAGATTTTTGATCCCTTTGAAAGGGGAGGCGAGTTTGTCCGCAGCCGGAAAAACAGGGCTGAAAAAGTCGTTGCATTGTCTGAGGAAATCCCGATCCCCTCCACGGTGAACCCCATTGTGGGGGATGACAATCTTCAGGGGCAGCAGAATAAGGAGCTGTCCAATAAGAGCGATGATACTTTTAATTTTGAAATCAGCAAAAGGGTCAGGGAGGTTAGAAAGCCCATGGCGGTTCTGACCCGTCTTTCCGTGGCAGCCGTTGTGGATGGGAAATATGAGATCAAAGCGGATGAGACCGGGAACCAGGGAAGGACTTATGTTCCCAGATCCCCCGAAGAGATGAAGCAATTTCAGGATATTGTCGTCAAAGCCATGGGATACAATGAAGAAAGAAGCGATCAGGTATCCGTGGAATGTTTTCCTTTTGCGTCCATTTCTGAAATTGAGGCTGAGCCTGGACTTAAGGGACTGGAAAAGATTCAGGATGAATATGGAAGACTGATTGCAAATCTTTTGATCGTGGTTGCCTTATTCCTTCTGGTCATACGTCCCATTGTCAAGACCGTCAAGGAAATCAAAACCACCATGGAAAGGGAAGCCCTGCCGTCTCCTGAGGATATGGCCCTGCTGGATGATGAGAAAAAGCCGCCGGCATTCGTTGAAATGGATGCCAAACAGCAGAAAGAATACCTGGAAATGATGACGGAAGATCAGCGGGAAGAATTCTTAAAGAAAATGAGCCCAGAAGAGCGGGTGGCTTATCTGATGAATATACCGGTAAACGAAAAAGCAAGATACTATGCTGAAAAAGATCTTCTCAAAACGGTGAATATTCTGAAAGGCTGGGCCAGTGAAGGAGAGGAGAAATAATCATGGCTGATGTTCTGGACCCCTCAAATATCCCCGGACCCAAAAAAGCCGCCATCTTTCTGATGTCCATGGGAGAGGCATATGCCACCAAGGCCTTTGAAAAAATGACGGAAAAGGAAATTTCCGATCTTGCCTATGAAATGTCATCCATTGATCATATCACCCCGGAAATAATGAAGGCCGTTTCCCTGGAATTTGTTGAAAAATTTGAGGGCGAGTCAAAAATGATCATTGAAAATGAATCCTTTATCAGAAATGTGGTCAAGAATACCTTAAAGGATAAACAAGCCAATGCCATTCTCCAGGATCTTGAAAAGAAAAAACAGGATAAACCCTTTATCTGGAGCAGGAACGTCAACGTGGGGACCCTTGCCGGTTATGTGGTCGGAGAGCATCCCCAGACCATTGCCATGATCCTCGCCCATATGCCGGCTGAAATTTCATCGGAGCTGCTGATCGCCATGCCCACGGAATTAAAAGGGGATATTGCCATGAGAATTGCAAAACTGGGGCAGATTTCCGAAGATGTGGTCAGGGATGTGGACAAGGCATTGAAGCTGGAACTTTCCGGGGCTGTTGGGCCTGGAGGGAAAGCCGGCGGCCTTCAGGTTCTGGTGGATATTATCAATGGAGTGGACAAGGCTACGGAAGATGCGGTCATGGCCCATGTGGAAGAAGATAATCCGGAAATGGCCAATGATATCCGTAACCTGATGTTTGTATTTGAAGATTTGACCGGTATTGATGATACGGCCATGAGAGAGGTTTTGAAGAAGGTTGAAGGCCAGCAGCTTACCTATGCGCTTAAGACGGCCACTGATGAAATGAAGGATAAGATTTTCTCCAATCTTTCCCAGAGAGCCGGTGAAATGCTCAAGGATGACCTTGAAGCCTTGGGCCCCATCCGTCTGACCGAAGTTGAAGAGGCCCAGCAGGCAATTGTTCGGGCAGCCAAAGAGCTTGAGGCCGATGGAACGATAACCCTTGGAAAAGGAAAAGACGATGTCCTTGTCTAATGGAGAAGAGGGTTTCAAACCTATGGATTTGAACTCTCTTGAGATATTTAACAAAGAGATCATGCATAAAAACGAAGAAACAGCGCCGGATTTGTCCCGGTTCAAGCTCTTGTTTGAACCGCCGGCCTTTGAAGAGGTAGAACCTTACACTTTTGAAGCGGTCTATCATGAAACACGAAAACAGGAAGAAATTGTTTTTAAACCCTTGATTGAACCCAGAAAAAAAAAAGAAAAGAACCCGGATAAAGAAAATGATCCTTTGGTTCCGGATACTGGGGCACCTAAGGATCAAGCCGTTCAAGAACCTGAAGAAACCCCTGAAGAAAAGGGATACCGGGATGGGTTTGAAAAAGGGTTTAAAGAGGGAATAGCAAAGGGAAAATCACAGGGCTATGAAAAAGGATTTCAAAAAGGGGAAGCCGAGGGATTTCAAAAAGGGGAAGCAGCAGGGGCAATAGAGGGGCACAAAAAGGGAGTTGAAGAGGGATATAAACAAGGAGAGGCCAAAGGGGAGGAAGACGTCCGCCAAAAAGCTGCCGGAATGCTCAATACCCTTAAAGAATCTTTGACCATGGCGGATCAGACCATTGATCTTCTGGTTGATAAATATGAGGCAAGGATTATTTCCCTGATCCAGCAGATTGCAAAAAAAGCAGTCATGGCCCACATTAAAATCGATGACAGCATTGTAAAACAGATGATACTGGAGTCCCTGAAAGCATTGGTCAACCCTGAAGAAATAGTCTTAAGCATATCTGAAGAAGATTATGAATATATTGAAATGATCAAGGATGAGTTTTTTGATGAGGTAGAATCCCTGAAAAGCATCTCGGTAAAATCCGATCCGTCCGTTAAAAAAGGGGGGTGCAGAATCGAAACCAGGACTGCATCCATTTCATCGGATCCGGAATCACGGCTGGAGGCCATTTTTCAAGCCATTCAAAAAGCGGGTATATAGATGAGGTCTGATCTGCTTGAAAAAATAGAGTTTGGAAAATATGAAAAGGCCGTTGACCAGTGTGTCCTGATGTGGCCCGAGGGCAGGATCTCCCAGGTTATCGGACTGATTGCCGAAGGAGACAGCCTGGGGCTCGGCATTGGCGGCCTTTGCAGCATCCTGAATGATCAGGGAAAAGAAGTTCAGGCTGAAGTGGTGGGGTTTAAAAAAGAAAAAGCCCTGTTCATGCCTTACGGGGATATCCGGGGAATCAGCTTGGGCAGCCGGATTATTCCGCTTATGGCCTCCCAGGAAATCGGCGTTTCAGATCAACTACTGGGAAGAGTTGTCGACGGCATGGGATGCCTTATTGATGGGAAAGGCAATATCGAATACACAAAAACCTATAACCTTTATGGAAAACCCATGGGCCCCATGCAGCGAAAACCCATTAAAGAACCGCTGGACGTAGGTGTTGCCGCCATCAACAGCATGATCACCCTGGGAAAGGGTCAGCGGGTTGGTATTATGGCGGGATCAGGGGTGGGAAAAAGCGTTCTCATGGGGATGATGACAAAACATACCAGCGCCGATGTGGTCGTGATCGGTCTCATCGGGGAGCGGGGCCGGGAGGTCAAGGATTTCATCAATGACACCCTGGGTGAAGAAGGGCTCAAAAGAGCCGTGGTGGTTGCGGCGACTTCGGATTCTCCCCCCCTGGTTAGGATACGGGGGGCTTATCTTGCCACCACCATTGCCGAATATTTCAGGGATCAGGGGAAAGATGTTCTCTTGATGGTGGACTCCATTACCCGGTTTGCCATGTCTTCCAGGGATGTGGGGCTTGCCGCCGGAGAACCGCCCACCTCTAGAGGCTATACTCCTTCTTTCTTTGTCCAGATTCCGATTCTTCTGGAGCGGGCCGGGAATATGGAAAATGGGGGGTCCATTACAGGTATTTATACGGTTCTGGTGGAGGGGGATGATATGAATGATCCGGTCGGAGATACGGTTCGATCCATTGTTGACGGCCATATTGTTCTGTCCCGGAACCTGGCCAACCAGGGCCATTATCCAGCCATTGATGTTTTGGCCAGCGTCTCAAGGGTCATGCGGGATGTGAGCCAAAAAGAACATGTGGTATTGAGGAATAAAGCCGTCAGTGTCATTTCCGCCTACAGAGGCGCCGAAGACATGATTACCATCGGCGCCTATATTGACGGGTCGGACCCTGATGTGGATGAGGCAAAAAAACTCATGCCCGGGATTACACAATTTTTAAGACAGGATATGACCCGGCGGATGGATATCCAGTCCAGCGTGGATGGGTTGAGGCAGGCGCTGGGGATTAAAAAGCCGGACAAGCCGAAGCCGGACAAACCAGACAAGCCGAAGCCGGATAAGCCAGTAAAATAAACAGGATAAATGAAACGATTTGCCTTTAAACTGCAGCCCTTGCTCAATTACAGAGAATACCTGGAACGGGTTGCAAAACAGAATACCGCCAAGGCCCAGATGGATATTGTCCTGTGCGAAAAACAGATCAAGGACTTGAAGAATACCCGGGATCAGCACCTGGAAAGGGTTGAAATTGAATTGGAACAGGGAACCAGCGCTGCTCAGTTCAGGCAGTCCCGGGATTATCTGGATGCAGTAGAGACTTTTATGGAACAGGAAAAATTTAGAAAGATAAAGCTATCCGGAATTCTGAAGGAAAAATTGCTGGCATTGAAAAAGAAAACCGTTGATAAAAAAGTCATGGAAATTTACCGTGAAAGATTAAAAATCGAATATAACCAGATTCTTCTTGCAGCAGAACAAAAAGAGCTGGATGAAATTTCATCCTTAAAGACAGCAAGGAAAAGATCCCATGAAGCATCTGAATAAAAAAATCGTCTGTCTGGGAACCTGCCTTATCCTATCTCTTTGTTTCGGGACATGGATTGAAAAGGATGGGCTGCCCATCCATGGGAAATTTGCCTTTGCCCAGGATAAAAAACCGGAACAAAAGAAAACCCCGGAAAAAAAAGAAAAAGCCGGCAGTGAAGCCGCTTCCGAAGAAACTACGGAAACCCCATGTCCGGAATGCCCGGAATGCCCGGACCCTGCCAAGGTGGTATTAAGGGGCCTGGAAGAAAAGAAAACCACGATTGATAAGCAGCAAAAAAACATCGAGCAGGAAAGAAAAGAGCTGGATTTATTTAAAGAACAGATTGACGAGAAAATTGAAAATCTGACAGCCTTGAAAAAGCAGATTGAAGAAGATCTCGCGCTTTTAGAACGGAAAAAAACGCAGAAAGAACTGGAAAAAGAAGCTGAATATGAAGGAAAAATCGGAAGGCTGGTGAAAATGTATGCCGGCATGAAACCCAAAAATGCAGCTCAAATCGTAGATAAAATGGATCTTGAAGTCGCCCAGGAAATCTTCATCAGAATGCGGGAAGCATCCGCTTCCGAGATTTTAGCCTTTGTAGACAGTGAAAAAGCGGCAAAAATCAGCGAACGCCTTGCCTTTAAACGAAAGCAATAGATCGGGGCACCTTATTTTCTACCCGCCTCCCCTCATCCGGTAATATTTTCCCATGAAATCTCTTTTGTTGGGAAATATATTCCAAAACAATCTTGAAATAATCGTTCATTATATTTCATTCTATTTATAACCAATTGAATTAATATATAAATATTCTATTTATCGTCGAATGGCATGACTATTGCTGAGTTATCCGTCAAAGGAAACCAAAGGATAGGTATAATATGAATTTCATGTTTTCAGACATTAGCAGCTCATTTTCAGGTATGATCAACCAGGATATCCCAAAGGAGTTGTTGAATACCAATAGCGCCGGGTCTCAAAAGCCGGTTTTTGCCGCCCATCTCCAAAAGCAGGTTGAAAAGCTGGATTCTCTGGAGAATGATTCCTCTTCCAACACCGCTTCAGGAGTCGTTAAGACAGGCCTGAATCCAAGTTCAGAACCCCTTTTGGAAAATCTGGATCAGAAAAAAGGAGCCGGGTTTGTCTCTGCCTTAAAGGAAATTTTATTAAAGTTGTCAAAGGGGAATCTGAAAAATTTTTCCATTGATGCCGAAGGTTTTGAAGCTTTGAAAAAAATGCTTTTAACTGCAGGATTCAAGGAAACCGATATCGATGAGGCCTTTACCGGACTTTTAGAAAAGGCAAAAACCGGAAAACTCACCCTGGATCATTTGATGGGCAAGCTATCCGATCTTCCCCTTGAAGAAACAACTGAAGAAGAAGTTCAGCCTGAAACCTTTCTTGCGATCTCGGCCCTTCCGTTTCTCGAGTCCATTCTGACGTCTCTGGGGATTGAAAAAGAAGACATTCAGAACATCATGGCTGAAGCAGACAAGGGTGAAAAAGGCATCAGTCTTGATGTCGTCATCGAAAAGCTGAAAAGCCTTCAGAAACAATCTTTTCATACTCAGACCGCTTTTGAAACCCCTGAAACGGATCAGAATTATCAGCATCTGATGAAACAATTGGGAATGGAACAGACTGAGGAGATCTCAGGCCCGCTTTCCCTGGCTGAATTTGTGGATGCGCTTGAAAATCTTCGAAAAAAATTGTCCCCGGAAGAGACCTTATCTAATAAGGGGTCTGGGGGGTCTGGAAATGCTGATCAGAAAAATCCAATATCGGCTTCTGAAAAAATGCCTGATCTTATGAATGCTCTGTTCAAGGGCCTTGAACAAGTAAAATCGCCTGAAAAATTGCCTGGGTTTGGGTTTTCTTATGAACAAATTAAAAATGAATTTGAAAACCGGTTGATTCTACCCGATGAAAAGAACACGAACACCTCTGCCGATACTTTTTTTTCAGTGAACAAGGACGTGGGGGCTGACACAAGACCAAAGGATTTGAATAAAAATCTTGAGGCATTTCTCAGCCGGGAGGAAAACAGTGAGGTGGGACTTGAGAGCTTTCGGAACGAAGCAGGAAAGGCATTGAAACAATCAAAAACAGAGAATACAAAAACCATTGATCCCTTGCAGGGGTTGGGTACCGATGCAAAGAGCATGGATACGCAAACCGTGGCGAATGGACTACGGGCTAAGTCCGCCTTAAAGGATTTGCCGACCTATGTGACCCATCAGGTGACCAAAAGCATCGTCAAGGCCATCCATCAGGGTGAATCTGTTTTAAAGCTTCAGTTGAAACCTCCGGAGCTCGGGCGTCTGGTGATGACCATAGACAATACGGGCAACAACATGAAAATCAATATCATGACCGACAACCAGGCCGCCAAAGAGATTCTGATGTCTAATATCAACGATATCAGGACAGCTCTTTCAAATTCCGGTGTGACCCTTGAACGGTTTGATGTGGATATGAACAGCAATTTTCAGCAGTCCATGGCCGATAACCAGGCAGGAAATTCAAGCAACCGCCGGCAAAGAAAAGAAAAGTTGGCGGCTGACTCAATAGTAGGCATAAGCGCGGATGATCCGGCAGGGCTTCTGAGCTCTTTGAGCCCGGATGGATCACTTCACTATGTTGCATAAAGGAAAATCATTATGACGATTTCATCTACGGGAAACAGTTCGCTGGATAAGATCACAGGCTCCTATCAATCCAGTGATACCGAAAAAACAAGCAAGGAAGACGCCCTGGGCCGGGATGCATTTTTAACCATGCTGGTGGCCCAGCTTCAGAACCAGGACCCGTTAAACCCAATGGACGGAACGGATTTTTCCGCCCAGTTGGCCCAATTTTCCCAGCTTGAGCAATTGATCAACCTGAATGATTCCATGGACAACCTTGCCGCTTCATCCGGTAAAAATTCAGAAAGGGATGCGGTATCCTATATCGGGAAACAGGTCACGGGCAATGTGGATACCATGACCGTGGATGAGGGAGCCGTCTCGGGCGGGTTCTATAGCCTGTCAAAGGCTGCGGATGTCATGGTCTCCATTGCCGATGCCGACGGGAAAACAGTCAAGACCCTTTACCCGGGCCAGCAGACCGCCGGGTCCCACCTTATTTCCTGGGATGGGACGGACAACAACGGTGATGCGGTTGAAGACGGGAATTATACCTATACCGTTCTGGCCAATACCGGCTCAGGATATGCCGAGGTGCCGTCCAGCATCACCGGAACGGTAAGCGGCGTCGCTTATAATGACGGCAAACCCTATCTGGTGGTCCAGGGCATCCTTCTTGATCTTGAGTCGGTGACGGCGGTTTCGGATATTGATACTTCCGGCGGATCAGAATCTGCATTAAGCTATCTGGGAAAAACCGTGACCTCCAATTCCCCCATTGTCCTGGTGGAGGACGGTGATGTGTCCGGTGATGAACTTAATTTTAACCTGGATGCAAAGAACGATGTCACGATCAATATCTATGATGTCTATGATGAATTGGTCAAGACCATTACCGTGTCCGCTGCCGATACCGTTGCCGGAGAAAACAAGGTCGAATGGAATGGAATGTCCGATTCCGGTTATAAAGTAGAGGACGGCTTGTATTATTATACGGCTAAAGCGGATTCAAACTATGCAAAGACCCCTGTATCCGAAGAGGTCTCAGGCATTAAATACGTCAACGGCGGCCAGTACCTGGTCATGAAAGACAGCGGACGCCTGGTTGCCCTGTCCGCCATTACCGGCATCAATTAAGAAGATGCCATTTGTTCGTTAAAAATCAACAAGTTAGTGTTTAAATAATTAGGAGAGAGATTATGTCGTTATCAAGTTCACTTTTTACAGGTACCAGCGGCTTGAAAAATATGGGAAATGCCCTTCAGGTGGTGGGTAATAATATTTCCAATTTGAATACCATCGGGTTTAAGAAAGGACGGGCCACTTTTGCCGATACCCTGTATGAGAATGTGGCCACCCAGGCCGGTACGGCCCAGATGGGCCGTGGTATGGCCGTCGGGGACGTGTCACAGAATTTTGGCCAGGGATCCTTTGAATCCACGGGCAATACAACGGATCTCTCCATTGGCGGTGACGGATTCTTTATTGTGCGCCAGTCCAATTCCGACAATATGTTTTACACCCGGGCCGGTAATTTCTATTTTGATAAGTCGGGACAGCTCATAAACCCGGAGGGATATGTGGTTCAAGGCTGGAACCTGGATGAAGAAACAGGGGAGGATGTGGGCTCCATCACTGATCTTATGCTGGAGGAATTTACAAGCCCGCCTAAAAAAACCGAAACCGTGACGGCCATCACCAATCTGGATGCCGATGCGCTATCAAAGGCGGTTGTTCTTTCCAACGTATGGGATTCCGGGGATACCCCCTATATTGCTTCAGGAAACTATGAGTACCAGACCGTTGTCAAAGCCTATGATTCCCTTGGTTCCACCCATGATATTACCATTACCTATGATAAAAAATCCGGGACGGAATGGGAATATATGGTGACCATGAACCCGGAAGAAGACAACCGGAACCTGGTCCAGAATACCGATTCCAAGGGCCTCCTGGCGCGGGGAACCATCACGTTTTCCCAGAGTTCCGGCGATATCCTGGATTTTACCATGACTGAATTTACCGGCCGTATCGGAAATTTCACTGCCAATGGGGTGAATACAGTGGAGAATGTGGATTATGAGATTGCCGACTATGACGCCATGGCCCTGGACGGATATGGTTTCAGCCTTGAATTTGACGGGTCTTCCTGGTCTTTCACCGATGTGAACAATGACGGCCTGATCACGGCCGTTGACCTGCCGGCCAATTACAGCAATGCCAAAATTGTCTACTCGGATAACCAGAACATTTATCTGACCCTGACCCCGGAAGATGCAGCCGATGTGGAGCCGGACCTGAGAATCAAACTGGCCCAGCCGGCCGTTGCCACAGACAATATCGGTTTTGATATCAACAATCAAAACGGCCTTCATATCCAGGGAATTGAAGGATTGAGCTATTTCGGCGATGCCGCCAACGACAATACCACCCTTGAAATAAATGCCCCGGGTGTCATGACCAAGGATTCTTCCGATCTGAGTATTGTGTGGAATCCTGTTGCAGAGCAGTGGTACTGGAGCAATCCTACCTCGGCCTTTTCAGCCGGGACCCTGGTTACAGGTGTTTCCACCAATAGCCCCGCTAGAGTTGACACCGCCCCTGCCAGCATTAATTATACCAATGTTCCCGATATCACCATGGTGGCTTCAGACATCAGCCTGATCTGGGATGATAGATTGAACGGGGGGGCAGGTGCCTGGGACTGGAACATGCCTTTGAAAACCGATGATTTTGCAGATCAAACCTTTTCTTTCTCACCGGCCAATTCTCCGGTGTTGAGCATCATATCCACCTCTTCAAATGAAGGGGAAGGGGCAATGGCAACCGTCGATGCCGTCGGTGCGCCGGCGCCCGTTACTTTAACCTGGAACGGGGCCGCCTGGTCCGCCGCCGGCGGTGGAACCTTGGGAGCGCCGGTCATTGATGTGGCGCAAAGCTCCAATACACAGGTCCGGTTCAGCATTACGCAGGGTGGCGGGAGCACCAGCGTGATCCAGTACACCTTTGGATCACCCCTGACGGCGACCGCCGGTCAGAGTTTATCTTTTGCAATTGATCCTTCCCCACCCCTGGAGTATAGCACCGCAAGCGTTTCAACCAGCGCAACCGATGGAATTCTGATAGATTTTGATTCCGATCTGACCAATGATATTGAATTTGATGCCGCATTGGTTCCGGGCACCCTTGCAGCAGGCGACAGCTTCAGGTTCAGTACGGATCCCAACTGGGCGCCTGCCGACTATCCTGATGCCACCCTTAAGGGAGACCAGAAAGAAGCCGTTATTGATCTTGACGGGTCCGGCAATGAAGCAGACAAGCGGGATATTGTGTTTTCCTTTACAGATCCCTTAAAATACGGCGCCAGCACCCATCCCTTTGATGACCGCAGCGTCATCTCCTTTGACATCAAGGGATCCACAGCATGGACGGACATTTCAAAGGACGAGATCAAAAAAACCGGGTATTATGAGTTTACGGTTGATTTTCTGGGCGGAGAATTCGGGACCACGGAAACCGATATTCAGCTCAATATCGGCACCAAATATGACGGCATCAATTTTGTCAATGACTCCTTGTCCAGCACCCAGTATGCCAAATCTTCTTCAACGGTTTTCCAGGATGCCGACGGGTATTCGGCCGGGGATCTTCAGGGGGTCGACGTTGCCTCGGACGGGATTCTGACCGGTATTTATTCCAATGGGCAATTGATTCCGCTCTTCAGGATCGGGCTTGCCAAATTTTTAAACAATTACGGCCTTTCCAGCGAGGGCGGGAACCTTTTCCGGGAAACCCGGGCCAGCGGGGGCGCCATCACCAACAAGCCCGGTGAAAACGGCCTCGGGACATTGGCGCCCAATTCCCTTGAAATGTCCAATGTGGATATTTCCGAAGAATTTGTGGCCATGATCGTCAATCAGAGAGGGTTTCAAGCCAATTCAAAAACAGTGACCACGGTGGATGAAATGATGCAGACGGTTATTAATATGAAACGGTAATTAAACGACCGATACGACAGGGGGAGCACGGATATGAACTCCGGGCTTCCCCTGTCATCTTTCTGACGGGATACCGGCCCCGTTGACAGACTTTTTTTCTTCCATCCTTTCCGGGTTCCTATATATCCTTCATCCAACTCCGCCCCTTCAAATAAATTAAATGTTTTGCAAATCACGGCCAGTGAATTTATACTGGGCTCTAAGGAATTTTTGGCATCCCGGTGATGGGGAAACATGAAAAATATGGCATCCCTGGCACAGGGATTGCTAATCTTTGGGATACGGCAGATAATCAATTAATATCAGGAGATCCTGTGGCCGCAAAAACCCTGAAAGACATGAAAATTGATCCTGATGCAGACCTGTCCGACGATGGTCTTGAAACCCCTTTGGCCGGGCCGGGAAAAAACCGGATCAAAGAGATGACAACAGGTGTGTCTGTTAGGATAAAGGGGATAGTCAAAATCTTTTTCAGCTCAAAAAAAGCCCTTATGATAACGGCTGCCGCGATAATTCTGTTGATCGGAGGGATAGCCGGAGCCCTGTTTTTTCTCGGCAACGGTCCTGAAAGCGACCGGAATACCCAGGAAAAAGAAGCTGCCCAACCGGCTGCTCCGGTGATGGCCCCGGCTGTTTTTGAAGATATTGTTGCATTGGCGCCCTTTGAACGCCTCCGGCTTAAGGAAAGTTCAAGCATGACGCTTATCAGTATAAATCTGTCTTTGGAACTGACCGACAGCCGGTATAAACAAGAGGTTCTTGCCGTGGAAGACAAGATCCGGCAAATTGTTACAACTCAGGCAGAGGGGATGAGCTGGCTGGAATTGAGAAATCCGGAAGGGAAAATCATGCTCAAATATGATCTGCTCAAACGGATAAATTCAATTTTTCCTGAAACCGTGGTCCGGAATATTTATTATACAAACTTTTTAATGCAGTGATGAATTTATGAGTGAAATATTATCCCAGGATGAGGTTGACAGTCTACTCGACGGACTGGATTCAGGTGAAGTTGAAGCTGCAAAGGATAAGGGCAAACCTGAAAAAACTGATGGTATCATTGCCTATGATTTTACCAGTCAGGACAAGGTTGTCCGGGCCAGAATGCCGACCTTTGACGTCATCAATGAGAGGCTTTCAAGGGAGGTCCGGGCGACACTTTCGTCTTTACTGCAAACCAATGTGGATGTCAGCGCCAATCCCTTTGATACCTTGAAATTTTCGGAATTTGTCAGAAGCCTTCCGGTTCCGACCAGCCTCCATGTGTTCAGGATGGAACCGTTAAGGGGCCACGGCCTGATTGTCCTTGAAAGCCAGTTGGTGTACAACCTGATTGATACGTTTTTCGGGGGTGAGGCCCTTGGCAAAGCCAGGGTGGAGGGCCGGGAATTTACCAATATAGAAGAAGTCATGATCAAAAAAGCCGTGGTGGCCGTTCTGAAAAATATCGAGGCTTCCTGGGCTCCCATTGAACCGGTGAAAACAACCCTGATCCGGTCGGAAATGAATCCCCAGTTTACCGCCATCGTTCTTCCCACGGACCTGGTTCTGGTGACCCGGTTTGAGATCGAACTGGAGCAGTCGGCAGGAAATCTGGTGGTCTGCTATCCCTATTCCATGATCGAACCCATGAGAAATAAATTGTCTTCCGGGGTCCAGGCCGAAGTGGAAGAAATCGATACCAACTGGAGAAAAATGATCCGGGAGGTCATCCTTGAATCAGAGATTGTCCTAAGAATAGAACTCGGTAAAACGGAAATTACCGGCGAAAGACTGATCTATATGCAAAAGGGCGATATTATCCAACTGGATAATGATGCCTGCGACCCCTTGATCTGCTATGTGGACGGGCTTGTGAAATTGAAGGGCTATGCAGGCGTGCAAAGAGGATTCCAGGCATTTCAGATAAACGAAAAAATCATAACCGATTGTGAGGGGTAACAATGACGGAAGAAAACATTAAGGATGAATCCCGGGAAACTGTGGATGAGACGGAAGCCAGGGGAGAAAGGGAGCTTGATTTTATTCTGGATATCCCTTTGGAACTGTCGGTAGAACTCGGCAAGGCAAAATTGCTGGTGAATGATCTTCTTCAACTGGGGCAGGGGTCCATTATCGAATTGAACAAGCTTGCCGGAGAGCCCCTGGAAGTTTATATTAACCGAAAGCTCATTGCCCGGGGTGAAGTCGTTGTGGTGAATGAAAAATTCGGTGTCCGGCTCACGGATGTGATCACTCCCATTGACAGGGTTAAATCTCTGGCATCGGCAGAATGAATACCTCTTCCGAGATATGGGTGGCCTTTGCCAGAACATTTTCCATGCTCGTCCTGGTTCTGGCGGTTCTTATACTGGTATTCTATTTGATCAAAAAATTTTCAACCCTGAACAATTTCAAGGGCGGCAAAAACCATATCCGGATCATGTCGGTCCATCATTTTTCTGCAAAGGAGAAGCTTGTGCTGGTGGATGTGATGGGAGATATTCTTTTGTTGGGGGTCACTCCTCAGAATATTACAAAGCTGTCTTCTGTGGATCACCCCATTGACCCCTCACCCCATGAGTCTAAATCCCCTTTCAGGTTTTCTGACTTTTTAAGCCGGAAGCTCGGCAACCGAGAAGAAAAAATCAATGAAAACATCAGCACATAAATTTCTCGTCTGCCTTAAGCTTATAGGGATCGTTCTCTTGCTTGTGATGCTCTCAAGCCCCTCTGGCTTTGCCGTGACCTTCCCCATTCCTTCCCTTCAATTGAATGTGGAAACCGCCAAAACCCCGGAAGAGGTTGTGGTGGTTCTTGAAATCATCGCTCTTCTGACCATCCTGGCCCTGGCCCCGGCCATCCTGATTCTCATGACCCCGTTTACAAGACTGGTGGTGGTCTTCCATTTTTTGCGTCAGGCCATGGGGATTCAGACCAGCCCTCCCAACCAGGTGATCATGGGCCTGGCCCTGTTCATGACTTTTTTTATCATCAAACCCGTAGCCCTGGAGGTTTATGAACAATCCCTGAATCCCTATCTGGAGCGCCAACTGACCTATGACAAGGCTTTTGAACAGGCCCAGGTACCCATTCGAAAATACCTTCTGCTCAATACCCGGGAAAACGATATCGCCCTTTTTGTCAAAGGGGCGGATATGAAAAAGCCGGAAACAAGGGAGGATGTGTCTTTACTGGTGCTGATTCCCGCCTATGTCATCAGTGAACTGAAAACCGCTTTTATCATCGGTTTTGTTCTTTATATACCCTTTCTCGTCATCGATATGGTGGTGGCTTCCGTACTTCTGGCCATGGGTATGATGATGCTTCCGCCGGTCATGATATCCTTGCCCTTCAAGCTTATGCTTTTTGTCCTGGTGGATGGCTGGCATTTGATTTGCGGGTCACTTCTGAAAAGTTTCGGGGTATAGCCATGACTCCTGAATTTGTGGTCGAATTCGGAAAAGAGGCCATCCTCCTCACTATTTATCTGTCTTTGCCCATGCTGGGCCTCGGGCTTGCCGTGGGGCTCATGGTCAGTGTTTTCCAGGCTGTTACCCAGATCCAGGAAATGACGCTGACCTTTGTTCCCAAAATACTGGCGGTCTTCTTCGGACTTTTGTTTGCCGCTCCCTGGATGCTGGAAAAGATCACGAGCTTTACCATTCACGTGATTGAAAATATTCCGGTTTACATCAGATAGGGAGTTCTTGATGGAGATTCTCAATGTCATTGATCCGGATCAATTCAGGGCCTATCTGCTGGTTCTCTTGAGGATCAGCATCTTTCTCTTCATGCTGCCCGTATTTTCTTCAACGGTTTTCCCGGATAGACTGAAAATGGGATTTGCCCTTGTGGTTTCCCTGCTGTTGTATTCAGTGGTGGAAATCGATCTGTCCAGGTTTCCCATGGATGTTGTGTCCACCGGACTTTTGATTCTGGCGGAAGCCATGATCGGGGTGACGCTGGGCCTGTGCATGAGGATGTTTTTTGCTGCGGTCCAGCTTGCAGGACAAATCATCGGGTTTCAGATGGGATATGCCATGATCAATGTGCTGGATCCCCAGACCGGAGCCAATGTGTCCATCATGGATCAGTTTGGGTACTGGGTCTGTATTGTTGTTTTCCTTCTTTTAAACGGCCATCACATTATATTTCTGGCGGCCGTTGACAGTTTTAAAATTGTTCCGGTGGGGTTTTTCATGATGCACGGGGCCTTGCCGGCAAAGGTCATCGAGATCGGGGCCCAGCTTTTTTTATTATCCGTAAAAATTGGGGCTCCGGTAATCGTAGCACTGTCCTTTGTCAGTGTGGGCTTTGGCCTTGTGGCAAAATTTTCTCCCCAGATGAATGTCATGATCGTCGCCTTTCCGATTCAGATTATTACAGGCCTCACCCTTTTCGGGATTACGCTTCAGATCGTCGTCATCGTGACCCGGACCTATGTATCGGAATTAAAAGGATTGTTGATGTGGTTTCTTTTTTATATGGGCGGGGGATAAGAGAAGATGGCTGAAGATTCGGAAAGCGGCGGAGAGAAAACCGAAGACGCGTCGTCGCGGAAGCTGTCCAAGTCCCGTGAAGAGGGGCAGGTGGCAAAGAGCGTTGAAATCCCGTCCGTCTTTGTTCTTCTGACCGGCGCCATTGCCTTGTATTTTTCTGCTTTTAATATCTATCACAACCTGATGGGAGTTTTACAATTCAACCTTGATTTTAAAAAAATCCCCCTGCTGACCCAACTTGAAGTGGTTCGATTGCTGGCCTATCATACTGAAAAAATCATCCTCATGTGTATCCCGGTCATGGGGGCCATTGTTCTGGCCGCCATGATGTCAAATCTTGCTCAGGTCGGGTTCACGATATCCTGGAAATCCCTGGAACCCAAGCTGTCCAGGCTGGATCCCATCAATGGGTTTAAACAGAAATTCACATCACGGGCCGTTGTGGAATTATTAAAAACCCTTATAAAAGTGGGCGTTATTTCGATGGTGGCCTATAACGCCATCAAGGCGGAACTGGTCCCCATAACATTTCTTTATGACACTAGTGTGGGATACATCCTTTTATACATGCTCAAGGTCTCGTTTTGGATTTTTGTCAAGGTCTGCCTGTTCATGCTGGTGGTGGCCTTACTGGATTATGCCTATCAGAAATGGAAATTTCTGGAAGAACAGAAAATGACCAAAAAGGAAGTCAAGGACGAGACCAAGCAGACCGAGGGTGATCCATTGGTAAAATCCAGGATCAGACAACTCCAGCACCAGGCGGCCAGGAAACGAATGATGGCCGATGTTCCCCGTGCAGATGTGGTGGTGACCAACCCGACCCGTCTGGCCGTTGCCTTGAAATATGACGGTAAGACCATGGATGCCCCGAAAGTGCTTGCAAAAGGAGCCGGCCCCGTGGCCGAGAATATCAGGCGGATTGCAAGGGAAAATGATATCCCCCTGGTGGAAGATAAACAATTGGCCCGAAACTTGTATAGCAGTGTAGATATCGGCGGGGAGGTTCCAACGGAATTATACCAGGCCGTTGCGGAATTGCTGGCGTATGTTTACAAATTAAAAGGGAAAAAACTTTAGACGGCGGCAGGAATTTGGCGATTTGTGTCAAAGTTTGATTTGAAACACCTGGAGTGCAAATGGCAATGAATTTAACCGGGATTATTGCAGGGATCAAAAAAGAATCATCCGATATTCTGATGGTGTTCGCTTTTATCGGAATCTTATTGGCCATGATCCTGCCTTTGCATCCCATCATTCTTGATTTTTTTCTGGCATTGAATATTTCTTTATCTATTGTTGTGCTGGTTACCACCATGTATACCACAGCCCCGCTGGAATTTGCCATTTTCCCTTCCCTTCTTCTGGTCTTGACCCTGTTCCGGCTTTCCCTGAACGTGGCATCCACCCGTCTGATTCTCTTACACGGCAGTGAAGGACCCCTTGCAGCCGGCGCAGTGATCCAATCCTTCGGTAGTTTTGTGGTGGGCGGGAATTATGTTGTGGGATTTATTATTTTTGCGATTCTGGTTCTGATCAATTTTTTGGTTATTACCAAAGGTGCGGGCAGAATTGCCGAAGTTGCCGCCAGATTTACCCTGGATGCCATGCCCGGAAAGCAGATGGCCATTGATGCGGATCTGAATGCCGGCATGATTGATGAGGACGAGGCCAGGGCAAGGCGAAAAGCCATTGCAAAAGAAGCTGAATTCCACGGAGCCATGGACGGGGCCTCAAAATTTGTCCGGGGAGACGCCATTGCCGGTATTGTCATCACCATGATCAATATTGTGGGCGGGTTTATTATCGGCGTGCTTCAGCAGGGGATGGAGATGGGGGAGGCATTGACCGTCTATACGCTGCTCACGGTTGGGGACGGTCTGGTGTCCCAGGTGCCGGCCCTTCTCATCTCGGCCGCCGCAGGTCTTCTGGTTTCAAGATCAGGCTCTGAGATGAAGATGGGGGCAGAGTTTGCCAAACATCTTTTTTCAAGCTCAACTCCGGTTTTTATCGGGGCCGTGATCGTGTTCGGTATGGGGCTGATCCCCGGCCTTCCGACCCTTCCTTTTATGACACTGGGTCTGGTGATAGGAACTCTGGCCTGGTATTTTTTAAGGGAGGATGAGGTTAAAAAGGAAGAAAAGCGGTCAGGGGAAAAGGCGGAAGCAGAAGAAGAGGGAACCAGTGCCCCGGAAGATGTGGACCATCTTTTAAACCTGGATACCATAGAGCTGGAAGTCGGGTACGGACTGATTCCCCTGGTGGATAAACAACAGGACGGGACTCTCCTGGGAAGAATCAGGGCCATCCGGAGGCAGTTTGCTACGGAACTGGGCATTATCATCCCTCCCATCCATATCCGGGACAATCTCAATCTGAATCCTGCCCAATACCGCCTGATGATCAAAGGGGTTGAAACCGCATCAACGGAACTCATGGTCAATCATTATCTGGCCATGGACCCCGGAGGTATGGCCCAGAAAATTGAGGGGATTGATACGGTTGAACCCGCCTTCCATCTTCCGGCCAAATGGATTCCCCTGGAACGGGAGGAAGAGGCTAAGTTTGCCGGATATACCGTAGTGGATAATTCTACCGTCATCGCCACCCATCTGACGGAGATCGTGCGAAATAATGCCCACAACCTTCTGGGCCGTCAGGATGTCCAGCATCTGATGGATAATCTGGCCAAAACAAATCCCAAGGCTGTGGAAGAACTCATCCCCGGCCTGTTAAGCCTTGGGGTGGTTCAAAAGGTGCTTCAGAACCTGTTAAGGGAGAGAATTTCCATCCGGGATATGCTGACCATTGTGGAAACCCTTGCCGATTTCGCCCCGGTTGGAAAGGATCCGGATCTTTTGACCGAATATGTCAGGCAGAGGATTGCCAAGGGTATGATTGCCCCCTATCTCCAGGAAGGCAAGGCGCTGCATATCTTGACCCTTGACCGGAACCTGGAGGAGATTTTAACCAAAAATCTTAAACACACGGATCACGGCGCCTATCTCGCTCTGGACCCGAGGCTGTCGGAAGAAATCATAAAGGCTGTGATAAAAGAAGTGGAGCGGCACGTGGTAGCCAATACCCAGCCTGTTCTCATGACAACCCCAAGTCTGAGAAGGCACTTCAGAAAATTGATAGAGTCCTCTTTGCCCGCTGTTTTTGTGGTATCCCATGCAGAAATAGTGGATGGTATTAACCTGCAGGCCATTGGAAAGGTGAGTCTGAAGAATGAATAGGAAAGTCTATAAAGCCGAGAATATTCAGCAAGCCATTGCAACCATTAAAGAAGAGCTGGGATCAGATGCCATGATCCTGAGCACGCGGAAAATCAAACGAAAGCTCTCCGATCCCTATGCAAAGGAAATGTTTGAAGTGGAAGCGGCCGTCCCCCCCCCGAAAAAAGACGACAAAAAAGACAGGGGACATATGATGGAGGCCATTCAGGATGATATCGCACAGATCAAAGATATGATCTCCATTGCCGGGTTTGGAAGCGGAATGCACAATATGGTCTGCAATCATTTTGAGTCCGTGGGCGTTCTTGCATCCCTGCTCAGGGCCGGTGTCAGCGAAACCCTTGCCGGCGCCATTATTCAAAAAGCCAGCGTTTCTATGGACAATACAGCGGATCAACAGGAAAAGATTAAATCCCTTAAAAAATATGTCATGAAGGAATGCCTGAGCCGTGTTGCTGTCCGAGATTATTTCTGCCGGGACAACACTTCGGGCGTTCCCCATGTGGCCGCCTTTATCGGCCCCACCGGCGTGGGCAAGACCACCACCATTGCCAAGCTTGCCGCCATGCTGACCTTTCAACGTAAAATGAGAGTGGCCCTGATCTCCATAGACAATTACCGGGTGGGCGCTTTTGAACAGCTTAAAGCCTATGCCTCCATCATGGGTTTGTTATGCGTACCGGCTTTCAGCGCCCAGGATCTTCTCTGCGCCCTGGATCGAATGAAATCCATGGATATGGTCCTCATTGATACGGCCGGGCACAGCCATTTTGACAAACAGAGGATCGACGAAATATTGAAATTGATTCAGGCGGATTTTAGAATTTCTGCTCATTTGGTCTTGAGTGTTACCTCTGAATCGATTATTATGCAGGAAGCCGCTTCTGCTTTTTCAGTATTTGGTCCGGATACGGTAGTTTTTACAAAGGTTGATGAAACAAGAAGATGTGGTAAAATATTGGACCAGATCAATGATTTCAAATTGCCTGTTTCCTTGATTGCAAACGGGCAGAGGGTCCCTGAGGATTTGATGGTGCCCGATAAGCAGGAGTTGTTGAAGATCATTCTCGGGAAGGGATCAAAGGAGATAAATTAAGTTGAATCAGGCAAAAGGACTTCAAAACGTTGTGAAAGACAGGGCGTTTTCAAGACGGAATGCAACGGCAGCATCCGGCGCCACAGTCCTTCCGAGGGTGATCGCCGTCACCAGCGGAAAGGGAGGGGTCGGAAAAACCAATATCGTTGCCAATGCAGCCGTTTCCTTAAGCCGCATGGGAAAAAGGATAGTTATTATTGATGCCGATGTCGGTCTTGCCAATATTGATATTATTTTTAATTTAAGGCCTGAATTCAATATCCGGCACGTGATCAGTTCCGAGAAAACCTTGAAAGAGGTCATGGTTCAATCGGACCACGGGGTGATGATTCTTCCGGGCGGTTCCGGGTTTGCCGACCTGACCCAATTGGGAGAAGGCGAAAAACTCAATCTTTTGACGGAGTTTGAAACCCTTGCGGATCAAGCCGATATTATCTTTGTGGATACCGGCGCCGGAATTTCCGCCAATGTCTTGTATTTTAATTCAGCCTGTGATGACTGCATTGTGATCGCCACCAACGAGCCGACTTCCATTACCGATGCCTATGCCATGATGAAGGTCATGTCCCGGGAATATGGGACAAAATATTTTAAACTGATTGTCAACATGGTTGATTCCGCAACCGAGGCCAAAAAAGTTTATGCTTCCCTGAGCGGCGCCCTGGATAAATTTTTAAAAAATGTAGTGCTGGAATATGTGGGCCATATTCCCTTTGACAGGCAATTGCAGCAGGCGGTTCAGAAAAGGGGGCTGGTCATGGATCGTTTTCCGGACTCGGCATCTGCCCGGGCCATCCATGAAATAGCCGTTAACCTTTCGAGGCGGCCGTTAAAAAACAATTCCAACGGGAATCTGACATTTTTTATGAGCAAGGTTTTTCAAACCACAACCTGACAGGACACACCGGCGTAATATGCAAACCAAGAACCGGGGAAATAAAACAGAGAGCGACGCATGGCGTGAAAAAACGATTGTTGAGTATGCCTATCTTGTAAAGCATATTGCTTCAAGATTTGCCGTGCGGGTTCCCTCCAGCGTTTTTTTCGGTGAACTGGTGTCTGCAGGATCCCTTGGGCTTATCGATGCCGTGGATAAATTCGATCCTTCCAAACATGTCAGTCTGAAAACCTATGCCCAGTACCGGATCAAAGGCGCCATCCTGGATGAACTGCGCAGCATGGACACCTATTCAAGGTCCATGAGAAAAAAGATCCAGGACATTACAAGGGCCGTTAAAGCCATTGAAGAACGGAAAGGCGCATCGCCCACAGATGAGGAAATCTGCCGGGAGCTGGATGTTTCCCTTGAAACGTATCATGATATGCTGACCAATATTCATGGGGCTTCTGTTCTGAGTCTGGACGAGTTTATCAAAACAAAACAGAATGACGCCTCGTCAAAAACAAGATTTCAATTCGGCATTAAGGAAGAGGAAACTCCGGCCGATTCTTTTGATAGGGAAGAATTGAAACAGATCATGGCAGAGACCATCAAGACATTGAGCCGGAAAGAGCAGATGGTGGTTTCCCTGTATTATTATGATGAATTGACCTTAAAAGAAATCGGCGAGGTGCTTTCTTTGACGGAATCGCGTATCTGCCAGATTCATTCTGCGGTTCTGCTCAAGATGAAGGCCAGGCTTCAGGACGAGTTTAAATAAAGAGGTACAAAAAATGTCCGACCCGATAATCGAAGAAGATTTAATCTCCCAGGATGATATTGACAGGCTTATGGAATCTTCTTCCAGTGAAGAAGCCCAGGAAAAAACAGCCAAGGAGGATGACCTAACGGACGAATTGGGAGAACTTTCCCAGGATGATATCGACAGTCTCCTGAATTCAAATTTATCAGGCCAAGAGGATTCATTGGGCGAACCGGATGCGTCAGAGACGGAAGACGGCGAAATGGAACTCATCTCCCAGGATGATATTGACCAGTTGATGAATTCAAATCCCGGATCCGGGGAAAGCCTTCCGGTTTCTGATGACGATGAAGAATTTGAAGAGCTGTCCCAGGACGATATCAAAGCCCTCATGGGCGATCCGGATAAAAAAAATGAGGAGGAAAATACGACGCGTCAGGATGATTTCGTCATCAACGAATCCGAGGCCGACGGCGTGTCGGATTGCCTCATTACCCAGGCCGCCCTTGACAAACTGACGGAAGATTTTAACCTGATCCCTGATCCGGTTATTCCCGATACGCCCTCGCCGGCAAAACCAGAATCAATCAATAGTCCTGAATCCGATGCCGAGACAATATCCTTGGACATATCCGACGATGATGCGGAAGATTTTTTAAAACCTGTGTCTGAGCCGGATGTTCTTGAATTGACCGATGACAGGGAAGACGTCACCCAGGAAGATATTGATGCGCTTCTTTCAGAACCGGATGATGAGGAAGAAGCCGAAGAGGATGTTCTCATTTCCCAGGATGATATTGATACCCTCCTGATGGCGGCGGATCAGGAGGATGAAGATGTCCTGGGGGATCTCATGGACAAGGGGATGGATATAGGCCTTGATGAAGACCTCTTTGAAAAAGAGCCCTCTGGTGAGACCGGAGAAAAAGAGGATGAAGAAATAGAAAATGAAGCTGATGATGAGGGTGTCGATGAAGACGAGAATGAAGATCAGGTCGTCCTTCAGCGAGAGGATGAAATCGCCCTGAAGTCTAAACAGAAAAAAGCCGGATCTCCCTGGATCAAAAAAAAGCTGGTTCTCGCCTTCGCCTCTTTCCTGGTCCTCCTCGGAATTGCCGTGCCCATAAGCTATTTTCTCTTTTTTTCAAATGGTCATAAACCTGCGGAGGTTGTTGTGAACACGCCTCAACCGCCCGTGGTGAGCCCGCAGAGAGAGATCGAGATTGACACTGTCGAAGTGCCGGTCAAGCCATTGGCGGAAAATAAAAATCCAGGGAATATGGTTTTAAAGGATTTTGTCATATTGGCGCCTGATATTTCAAAACAAATGACCTATGTCACCGCCGATATCTCCATTGATTATGCCGATCAGAAAGCCTTCCAGGAAATCCGGAAGAATTTGCCCTATTACCGGGATCTGATTTATGACGCCATCGGCAAAAGCCTGGTTGTCGAAAACCAGGAAAACATTACAGAGGCGGAAATTCTATCCAGGATTGAAACCGTCTTGAAGACGGCATTACCCGGAGAGTTCATCAGCCGGGTCAGTTTTCTGTCTTTTAAGATAAGCTGAAGGGTGATAGGATGACAACCATACCGAGTCACAATCTGGTCATTCAGCAGGCCGGGGTTGCTCAGGAAATGACCCATCAAACAACCACACCCAAACCTTCCCCGGAACAGGCGGCTACACTTCAGCAAGCCGGGGAAATCGTGAAAAATTCAACGGTTCAGGAGTTTGAAGAATCTGAACGACTGAAATTGAAAAAAGAGAAAGAATCGCTGATCACAAAACAAAGAAAAGAAGAACGTAAAAAAAAGAAAAGGCGGGAAGATCTGGAACAAGATTTAGAAGCAACGGGAAAGCTTGTGGACACAATCATATGATTAAATTAGGGTCAGTTGAATTCTGGGTGGTGATTCTTTTTTTCATCAATTTTTCCCTGGTTTTGTTTGTCTTTATGCTTATCCGGAAAATGAACCGTTTTCTCGCTGAACAAGCCTTTCAAGCCGCTTTCGAAAAAGAAAGGGAAGAGAATGATCCGGTCTCGGACACGGCTTCGGATATAATGGACATGCTGGAGCCCTTGGTCAAGGATTCCAGGGATGCGGCCATTCAGTTTGATGAGCAGATAAAGGATAAGAAAAGACTCATTAAGAGCTTGAATGATGCATTGGATTCCCGGATCATCAATATCAACCTTTTGTTGTCCCGGGCCGATGCCATGCAGAAAAAAATTGAAGAAAGGCAGGCCGAATCCGGCAGGATTCTCGCAGATCTTTCAAGGGCGGAGACTGTTGAAATTTCGGCAGGCACCTTGGAAAACCAGCAGCATCAGATCCTCAAAATGTATCATCAGAATTATGATATTGATACCATTGCCCAGGAATTATCCATCCCCAGGGGAGAGGTTCAACTGGTAGTGGACCTGAAGAAAAAATTTCTGGAAATGGAAAAGAACAGCAGATGATTTCAGGCATCCATGTTTCGTCTTCCGAGATTGTTATCCAGAAAGGGGAAAACAAAAAAAATGCGCTTCCTCTCTTTGTCAAAGATCAGGTTGTCCACGCAAAAGTTCTGAAACTACTCCCCGAGGGTAGTGCCCGCCTTCTGATCAACAACCGTACGGTTACAGCAAAAACACCCATGTTGTTGAAGCTTGGAGAGGAAATTCAGCTCAAGGTCCTTGAGGAAAAAGAAGGGGTTCTGCTGAAATTCATGGGTCCGGCCCAGAAGATAACGACCTCACAGATCTCGTCTTTGATCCGGTTTTTTCCGGGGAATGAAGCCCTGGCCGATGTTTCCCGTATCCATATTCCCCGTGTGAAAAACCTTCTCCACGAGCTGGCATTGAAATCCGGCAAAGCAGACCATTCGTTTTTACCGACACTCATCGAAAAAATCGGTCTCACCCTGGAGAACAAAACAGCAAAACTGCTGCTGCAAGAGCAGATGTCTTTACTCAACCTGAAGCAGACGTCTTCCGTCCTCCTCAATCAGGACGTAAAGGCCTTGATTCAAAAAGAATTGCTCATGGCCGGACCCAATCCTTCGGAAAGCCTGAACATGGCCGCTTCATTTTCCGAAACCCTGGAAAATTTTCAGATTTTAAACCATCACAGCTCTGAATCAGGACGATTTCTTCTGCCTTTTCCTGTTTTCAGTGAAGATGTTTTCCGGTTTGGTCAGCTTTTTATCGATACCGGAGGCAAAAAAGAGAATGAAGAAAGTTCTGCCGACAGACTCATCCGGATTTCTTTTTTACTGGATATGACTCTTCTAGGTCCTTTGAGAGCGGATTTTTCAGTCCTCAAAAACGAAATCTCCGGCCGTTTCCTTTTAAACGATGAAGACACCTGTCAATATGTCCGTTCAATGATTCCCGAGCTCAAAGAGAGACTTAACGCCATTGATTATAAAGTTCATGAAATTGACTGCGTCCTGGGGGATAAGATTCGGCTTCAGCCTGTTGATTTTATTGATACCTTGTTAGAAAGCGAGTCTGACAGGGTTTTAAATATAGTGATCTGAGAAATGGAAAAAAAATATATCCAGAAGGCCATTGCTCTGAAGTATGACCGGAAAAAGGATGGCGCCCCCAAGGTGACGGCCAAGGGAAAGGGCAAGGTAGCCGAGAAAATCATCGAGCTTGCGAAAAAACATGATATTCCCATTAAAGATGATCCTGACTTGGTGGAGGTCTTGTCCTCCCTTGATATCAACCAGGAGATTCCTTCAGAAATTTATGCAGCCGTTGCCGAGCTTCTGGCCTTTGTTTATTCCCTGAATTCCAAACGCCGGCCCATATAAAGAATCGGATAAAGAACCGGATAAAAAGCAAAATTTTAAATGCAGTGTTTATATGGAAAGAGGTTTAATAACCGCCGGCCGCATCGGTGTGTTGATCCTCAATGTCCTTGATCAGGACAAGTTTATTGCAGCCTGAGCATACCATCTTAAGGGTCGACACCCTTCCCCTGAAAAGTTTTGTGCCGCAAAAGGGGCAAAAATAATCCATATGGATGGGCATGATTTTCTGATCGTTATTCTGGTCAGTCGTCTCTGATATCATATATATAAATTTCCACATTATTTTAGAGTGATTTTTTCCGGGAGCCGGTGTTTCTTTCCAGGAAGTAAAACCTGTTTTTAACGTTAAAACAGATTTTATGCAAGGATTTTTTTCCATTCAAGGGTTACAGCCACTAGGAAAATTTTTCTGAGTACCGTCAATTATTATTCTGTTTTCCTGTTGAACTTTTGGCGGAAGCAATGATGCCGGCTTTTGTCCATTATTGCGCTGAATCAATAGAAACAACCGATCGGACCCAGTTTGCAGGGGTTTTGATACCCTGAGCCTCCCATTGCCGGCTCCTAATGGCTTCCGGGACAAATCAAAATCGCCAATGGCATCCATATTGCAACATCCGTGTTGAAGCGGTATTTTTGCGGCAATAATCCTTTGCAGGAGAGATATAATGATTCTTGAGGTGACGCGGCCTGTCCAAGGCGGATTAAGGCAGGAGAGAAAGCTGGAATCGGTTTCAAACAACCTTGCCAACGCAGAAACCATTGGATTTAAAAAGGATACCATCAGTTTTGATCTCAAATTCAAGGCCCAGGTCAATAAAGATTTTTCCCAGGGGTCCGTTCAGACAACAGGCAATGCCTTAGATGTGGCGTTGTCCGGAGAGGGGTTTTTTAAAATCGAAACCCCGGAAGGGATCCGGTATACCCGGAATGGTAATTTTTCCCTGGATATCAATGGGGTCCTGGTGGATCAGAACGGCAACCCTGTATTGGGCCAGGGAGGCGCCATCGTCATTGCCGGGGAAGAAGAGATGGTGGAAGAGGCTCTGTCAATCAATCAGATCGGTGAAATCATGCTTGGCGAAGAAATAATTGATACCCTTGACATTGTGACCTTTGAGGATAAGCGGAAATTGGAACGGGAGGCAGAGAACCTTCTCTCTTATAAAGGCCCGACCACGGATGAAATCCAGGTGGAACAAACCGTTGTCCAGCAAAGGACCCTTGAGAATTCCAATATCCAGGTCGTGGATGAAATGGTTCGTATGATTGATTACCACAGAATGTTTGAAACCTTTACAAAATCCATCCTGACCTTTGATGAAGTCGATAATAAAGCCATCAATGATGTGGGTAAACTCAGATAAAAGAAGAGGAGACATATAATGATACGATCACTCTGGTCAGCCGCCACAGGCATGAATGCCCAGCAAATGCAGACCGATGTTGTGGCCAACAATCTGGCCAATGCCAGCACCACGGGGTTTAAAAAATCCAGGGCCAATTTTGAGGATCTCATGTACAGAACCCTGCAGGTTGCGGGTCAGACAACTCCGGGCGGAGGCCAGGTCCCTTCCGGAATCCAGATCGGCATGGGCGTCAAACCCGCCGGTATCCAGAAACTGTTTACCCAAGGGGACTATATCCAGACCGATAATCAACTGGATATGGCCATTCAGGGCAATGGGTTTTTCAGGGTATTGCATGGAGATGAAGAATTATATACCCGGGCCGGCAATTTTACACTGGACAGTGAGGGATTTTTGACCACCCCCTCCGGCGACCGTCTTCAGCCTGAGATCTCCCTTCCGGCAGAAACGGTAACGGTTACCCTTCAGGACAACGGCACTCTGACGGCCAATGGTGATGATGAAACCATTCTGGCCACGGCAAACGTATTGCTCAGTAGCTTTGTCAACCCTTCCGGGCTTTTTGCCGTGGGCAACAATCTTTTCAGACCCACGGAAGGCTCAGGCCCTGCGGCGGAAGGAACTCCGGGTGAGGATGGGTTGGGAACCGTGGTGAACAATTATCTTGAGGGGTCCAATGTGAGCGTGGTTGAAGAAATAGTGAACATGATATCCGGGCAGAGAGCCTATGAGGCCAATTCAAAATCGATTCAGACGGCGGATTCCATGCTCGGCACAGCTACAGGATTGAAACGATAAATGAATAGGGTTTCCCCAACGGTTTATAGATTTTTAAGCCTTTTCATCCCAGGTTTGTTTTTTATTTATCAGGGGCTTTTGACGGATCTCTTGGCCGGCGTCGGACCAAAGAGTCAAGTCGGGATAGAGATTACCGTAAAAGAGACAAGCATGGTTCAATCGTCTCGTATTTTTCTTCAGGATATTGCAGATATCAAGGCGGATGGGTTCTTAAAGGAAACGCTGGGAAAGATTGATTTCGGGCTTTCCCCCAAACCCGGGAAGATCCGGTTCATTGATAAAGAGAAAATCATATCCGCAATTCGGCGGGAGCGATACCTGCCGGAGGATTCCATCATTACCTGCCCGGACCGCATCTATGTGAAGCGTCGGTCAGAGCAAATCTCAGTCCTGGATATCCGAAAATATGTTGAACAGAGGCTTTCAGAGGGATTTGAAAACAGAGAATTCCATCTGATCACCTTTAATGTCAGGGGCCTTGAACCCTATCCTTCGGGAGAGATACGCTTTATTTCCGGCTCAGAGGATATGGTCGATAAAAATGGGAAATTGTCGCTTTTTGTGGATATTGTCATTAACGGCAAAAAAACAGACAGGGTCAGTGTTACAGGTCTTGTTGCCCTTCACGAAACAGTGCTTCTGGCCAAGCATGCCTTTGAAAAGGGAGAGACCCTTTCAAAGGAAAGTGTTTACACGGAAAAGAAAAATATTTTTGAGCTGGGTGATGGTTATATTCAATCCATTGACGCCATTGAGGGAAAGCAGCTTGCCTCGGCTGTCCGGCAGGGGGAATGTATCACGGCAAGCCTTGTGGTCTCTCCTCCATTGGTTCAGAAGGGCGATATTGTCAGCCTTGTTGCCCAAAACGAGAGTCTTTTGATCGTTACAAAAGGGATCTGTAAAGAAGACGGGTTTGAAAATGATGTGATCAAGATTGAAAATTTGAATTCCGGAAAGATCATCCGGGGCAAAATTAAAGATAAATCCAAGGTGGAGGTCATATACTAAACATGCTAAAGCCTAAAAAAAACTGCTATTTTTTCACGTTTCTTGTTTTCTGCGCTGTGTTTTCAGGATGCCTGGGTTCCGGTAAAAATGATACAGGTCTTGTTCTTCCCGAAGGCGGGTCCACGGAACCGGTTCTCGCTCCGGAGTTTTCTTCTCCCCGTGCATCGGAAGGATCTTTGTGGGTCAATAAAAACGCATCCCTGTTTGAGGATTCCAAGGCGGCTCATGCCGGCGATACCGTGATTGTCGATATCATTGAGAATTCAACATCCAGTATGGATGTCAACACCGAAAGTTCAAGGAAGACGGAAATGGGAATCGGGATGCCGACCCTCAATGGATTAACGGGGAAGATCATCAATCCCCCGGCCAATTTGACAAAATTGGTGGGTACGGATTTTTCAAGCACGTTTGAAGGGGAGGGCAAAAGCGACCGTTCCGGCCAGGTTACCGCTTCAATTGCCGCCCGGGTCACCGAAGTCCTGCCCAACGGGAATTTAAGTCTCTTCGGCAGAAGGGCCATGAAGGTGAACAATGAAGTCCAGTATATCACGGTGTCGGGTATTGTCAGGCCCCAGGACATTTCTTCCGACAACCGGGTAAAATCGACCTATCTGGCCGATTCAAATATTGAGTATTATGGAAAAGGCGCTCTTGCCGACAAACAAAAGCCAGGCTGGGGAACCCGGATTATAGAAAATATCTGGCCTTGGTAGAAAGGAATCCGTCATGCCGATGAATCGAATATTTCATGCCATAATCTGTATATTTATGGTTGGATGTGTGTTTGCTTCGAATCTCCATGCTGCAAGGATTAAAGAATTGGCCGCCATTAAGGGAATCCGTGAAAACCAGCTCATTGGATACGGCCTGGTGGTCGGATTGAACGGCACCGGGGACAAGGAAGGGGTCGGTTTTACCAAACAGGCCCTGGCCAATATGATGGAGAAGATGAATATTTTTGTTGACAGCACTCAACTCAAGGTTAAAAACATTGCTGCAGTGATGGTTACGGCTAATATCCCTCCCTTTGCCAGAATCGGCGACAAGATCGATGTGACAGCCTCCTCCCTGGGTGACGCCAAGAGTCTGAAGGGTGGGACCCTGCTGGTCACCCCGCTGAAGGGAATCAACGGAGAGGTATATGCCATCGCCCAGGGGCCGGTCACGCTTGCCGTTCAAGGTGGAGCCAATGACAGGAGCAGCCACCTCCAGGTGGCCCGGGTCACCAACGGAGCGTCGGTAGAACAGGAGATTCCTTTCAAGCTGGATGGGAAAAAGACCCTGACCCTGTCATTGTTTCAACCGGATTTTACCACTGCCAAAAGAATGGCCGACACCATCAATACCTCCATCGGAGAAGGGGTGGCCCAGGTTATTGATGCCAGTGCATTGAATCTGAATGTGCCGGAGAAAATGTGGCAGAAAAATGTGGCAGGTTTTATAGCAGACATTGAAACCTTAACCGTCATACCCGATGCCGTTGCAAGAGTGGTGATCAATGAGAAAACAGGAACCGTTGTTTTCGGCAGCGATGTTACCATATCCAGTGTTGCCGTTGCCCATGGAGATCTTTCCGTGACCATTGCAGGTCCTCCGGAAAAAAATGAGAGCGTTATGAATCTGCCCGGAACCTCCACCATTGGAGAACTTGTCCAGGGATTGAATTCCCTGGGGGTAAAACCCATGGATCTCATCAGCATTCTTCAGAGTATCAAAGCTGCCGGGGCTCTCCAGGCAGAGCTGGTCATCTTATAAGCGTAAAGGAAAAAATTTCATGGATATGGATATCGTCAATCAAAACCTGGCCACCGCAAAGCTTTCCAAAGTCAAAACCCAGGGCAGGAGCCTTGCCGAACAAAAGTTAAAGGAAAAAGAATTAAAAACGGCCTGTGAAGGGTTTGAAGCCATTATTCTAAATACCATGATCAAAACCATGCGTGAATCCTTACCCGGTGATGCGCTTTTGGGTGAATCCAACAGTACCAATATTTATAAATCCATGTATGACGAGTATCTTGCAGAATCCTTATCTAGGACCCATCACGCCATCGGCATCAAAGAAATGTTATACGAACAGTTGAAAAAATCTCTTTAACCTGCCGATTCCCTTCTTGTATTTTCCCATGGCATAATTGTTGCTCATCTATATCAATTAAAGCTCAATAGGGTGAAATAGAGGAAAATTATTCCCTTTTCGAATCATCCAAAAATTCAGGTTGAGCCTGCAGATACCGATAATGCTAAGAGGAGAGTCCAATGGAAAAAATTGCCCGGAAGATAGAAGAATTACTCGAGGAAAAGCTTTTTTTGTATCAAAAGCTGCAAAGCATCCTTGAGCAGGAGAAAACATATATTGTGAATATGGATATTGATTCTCTTTGGAAAACGACGGGCATAAAAAATCGGCTTATGTCTGAAATAGAGCAGATAAGGCAGCAGATTATTATTTTTCTTAAAGAGAACCAAATCTCTTTGGATATGGACATCAAATTTTTTGATTTATCTCGGATAATAAATGGGTTACCGGTTTCCGAAAATGAAAAATCAAATTTGAAAAAAGCATCCATAAATTTAGAGATCATGAAACAAAATCTAATAGATCTTGCATCAGAGAGCAAACGATACACCAGTGATTATCTGGAGGTGATAAATGGTATTTTTGCAACCATTGCAGGTTCTGAAAATAAGCCTCAGTATGCAAAAACAGGGGTGACGGTAACCGGCACCCCCGAAAAATATTTCATTAAAACAAGGGTATAGAACATGTCGGGTATAAGCTCCACGTTAAGTATCGCAAAGACGGCAATAGCCGCTCAGCAATATGGGCTGGCTATAACCGGTCATAATATTGCAAATGTAAACAATTCTGACTACAGCTTGCAAAATGCCGATCAGCTCAACAGAACGCCGGCTCTTTATGCAGGCTTTCTTTTTGGCACCGGAGTTGATACTGCTCAGATAAGGCAGAGTGTTGACAGTCTTCTTGAGAATCGGCTGACCGATGAAAAATCTACTCAAGCGGCATTTGAAGAAGCAAATTCCTATATGAAGGTGCTTGAAGGATATTTTGATGAAAACTCCGATGCCAGCATCACCAGTATTATGGCGGAATTCTGGAATTCCTGGCATGATCTTTCCAATAATCCTCTTGGGTCTTCAGAAAGGGTTGCCGTATATGAGAAAGGCAGTAATTATGCTGATCGTCTGAACAAGGCGGATGCTGATCTTTCACAGTTGACGGTGGATTTAAACAATGAGATTACTGCAGCGCTTGATCAGGTCAATTCAATTTCAAGTCAGATAGCTGCCCTTAATAGGCAGATCACAGGTCTTGAAGCCAACCGGTCGGCAAATGATCTAAGAGATATGAGAACCGCTCTTCTGAACCAGCTTGGGACGCTCATCAATGTGGATACCTTTGAACAGACAAACGGCTCTATTGTTGTGAATGTGGCCAATGGTTCAACACTTGTGAACGGGGTGGATCATTATGAGCTTTCCATGGATGGGGAGAGGGTCATGTGGCAGGGGTCATATGGAACGGATTTGGATATTACCGACAAGATATCCGGCGGCAAGCTTGCCGGATGGCTTGACGTGCGGGATGAAATAATCCCCAAATTTTCCAATGAACTTGATGTCCAGGCAAGGGAAATGATTTGGGCCATGAATTATCAACACTCCCAAGGGGCCGGGCTGGATTATTTTACAGGCGCCGTCACAGGGGATTATGAGGCTGATCAAAGCGGACTTTTATCCAGTTATGCGTTTGGGGATAAAATTGATTATAATCAGGATTTTGTCATTTGGATGCAGGACAATTCAACGGCAGATACACAGTATACAAAAACGCAGATTGACATGGACGTATCAGAGGCTCAGATTTCCAACTGGCAGGGGAGCGCTTTGGGGCAAGTCCAATCTATATATAAACTCACGGTGGTGGATAGCGCAGTCCTTGGTGATAAAGAGGTTGTCGAGACGGATGGAGCCGGCCTTGCACAAGTTCACTCTTCTGTCATTGATCTGGCGGATGCCCTGGATTCAGCCCTGGCGGAACAGACCATAACGATAAACAACGGCCCGTCAGGTACGGAAATCATCAGCATCAAAGACAGTGGCGGAGATGCAAAAAGATCTGCGGCATCCATCGCGGAGGCGCTTTCATCTATTGACGGCGTGAAAGCCTATGCATCAGAAGTTACAGCCGGGTTTGATGTAGCAGGAATCGGAGATGCGGAAGACGGAGATGAAGTACGGTTTTCCCTCTATGTGGACGGTATCGTTTATGATCAGCAATTTACAGTGAACTCAGATGATGGAACCCTGGCCGAGCAGTTTGAAAATGCCTTGAGAGATGCCGCCGACAGTATCAATACGATTAAAGCAGACCAGGATCTTTACACCAATGGGCTGGCCATTACCAGCAGTTCTGGGTGTACTCTAGGGGTTCAGGATTTCGAAGTCCTTGATAATGCCGGAGTCCGAATGGATAATTTTTCCGGTTTCGTTCCCGGGGATACAATTACCCTTACTGTGGAGTCCAGCGGGTTCGGGACATCAAATGCTACCACCACGGATATTTCCATCGATTTAAGCGCTGTGAATACCAGTGATCCGGCGGCGCTGGCCACTGCGTTTTATCAGGCATTAAGTTCAGCCCTTGTCAATGAACCGTTTACAGTCGCACACGATCCTTCCACCAATTCAGTGATATTGAGAACCACCGATGGTTCGGATCTTACCGTCAGAGACGGGGACAGCAGCGCTGGAGCTGCCGCAAGTTTGGATATTATCGAGCTTTCCGGAACCACCCCGTCAGCAGGAAATAATGTATTTTTGTTTGATGGGCTGGGGGATGTTGAAACCTATGATGCAGATACCTTAGGTGCGGATACCCTTGATTTTACGGGGCAGGGCGTTACTGCAACCATTGAAGAACTCAGTGCAGGCGGGGTGAAGGCCGGTGTGATCACCGGTACGGTCACTATGCTTATGGAACCGGGCATGACCCTTTATTCAACCGTTTCAGGAGCCGGGGGGCTGTTTAATGGGAACTGGGGTTCATCCGGCAGTTCCATCGTGACACTGGGGGGAGAGAATGGCTTTGCCGGTTTTTCAGATCTTGTGGAGTTTGAAGTTGATGGAATCACTGTCAGCTATGATGTTGCAGCAGCGGGCCATACAACGCCACTGGAATTTGCACAGGGTCTTGAAGCAGCGCTAACGGGGGCTCTCCCGGTGGCGGACTATACCGTCATCCGGAATGGGGAATCCGTATCCATTGTTAAAAATAAATCATTGAGTGATCCCATACAGATTACTAATTTTAGAGAGACAGGCGCCAATGATGCGAAACTGGCCGTCACAACCGGAACAGGAAGCGGAACAAATCGCCCTCAGAATGATCTATTGGAGGCAGGAAACGGTTATAGAAATTTTACGACTTCCTCCCTTTTTGCAGATGAAGGAATCATCAAATGGGAAAAATATGACAATAACGGTATTTTTACAGGAGAGGAGGGGTTGATTAATGTTGAGGAAGAGGGGACTTTATCCATCATAGAATCCGGATTGACAACCCTTTCCTTTGATGTTTCCAAAGGAAGCCTTGTGGCGGGAAATACTCTGACGATTAATACGGATAGCACAGGGAATCCCGACCCTCTGGATTTTATCGTATCAGGAACAGCAAACAATAAAAATGAAATCTATAAATTTACAGTCACCACCGGCGGGAAAATGGGGGAACTTGTTGCAGATAAAGCCGATACCATTACGATTGAATGGGAGACAGGCACCTCTTCGGGCATTTTTGAACTTGAAGGATCAGACCCCGTCCGCACACCGGGGACACCGATTGAAGTGAAAGTGGATGGTATGACGTTGAAATTTTATGACGGCACTATTTTTAAGAATGATGTTTTTACCATTACCACCAATGCGTCCGGTATTCCCATATCTACCAATGATGACGGCCGATCCACAGGGGAGCTTCTTTCAGACTGGCACTGGACATTAGATTCTTTTGCGGATCAGTTCAATCGTCAGTCTGAGGGAATGAAGGCTTCAGTTACGAGTAAAAACCAACTCAAATTTGAAGCCTCGGATGATTACCATGCCGTTTCCAATATAGAATATTCCGGCAAAAACGGTTTCAATGAAGATAATGTGGTCATCAATGTGAAGGACTGGAGCGCCATTAATTTTGAAGCGAATGATCTTCAATTTGTCCGTTCTTCAACCGGTGCTTGGGGTATTATGAATGATCCAACCGGCGGGAATGCTGTTCTTATACCAGAGGGTGGAGATGATGACGGGTTTGGCATTGATTTTTCAGGGGACGGCTTGGTTGATATTGAAATCAGTTTTACCACTAAAGTATATGGTGAAGGATCTGTTCAGCTCGATTTTGCTAAACGGGACAAAGATGATATCGGTTTTGCCTTTTCAGATGACTCAGTTGAAGCGTCCTCAGGTCTTCTTGCAGCCGCAGGCATCAATACCTTTTTTAAAGGTTATGATGCCATGACCATGACTATAAATGAGAAACTTGCCGATACTCAGTATGTTGCAGCAGCCAAAATTAACAGTGAAACCGGAGAAATCAGCCAAGGTGATAATACCAACGCCCTTGACATGGCCAATGTCCAGTACCAGGATATAACCATGAAACAATGGAGCTACGAGAGAGGTATTGGCGGAACGTCAAGCCTTACCTCGACAACCCTTGATGGCTATTACAGCAGAATGATTGGTTCCATGGGAATAATTGCTAGAAGAGTTCAAAGTTCAAAGGAATTTGCCGATATTATGGTAAACAATTTGACTGAACAGAGGCATTCAGTATCAGCGGTATCCCTTGATGAAGAAATGATCAAACTCATGAAATATCAACATGGATTTTCAGCAGCGTCAAAACTTCTTACGGTTGCCGACGAGATGCTGAATACGTTGATTGCTATGCGATAACAGGAGAGGATGATGAGAGTCCCCAATATTTCAATATATGCCAATTCCACATATAACCTCGGCAGTCTGACAAGCGATGTCCAGGATGCCAACAAGGTGATGGCAACCCAAAAGCGCATCAACAGTATTTCAGATGATCCCATTGGTTTAAGCCAGGTGTTGAACCTGAAAGCCTCCATTGGAAATCTTGATCAGATCGAGAAGAACGTCAATATGGGCATATCATGGCTAAAGGGTTCTGAAAACGCTCTTGACAGCGTGAATAGTCTTATCCTTGATGCCAAAACCCAGGCAAGCCGCCTCATCAACGCATCCATGAGTGCGAACGAAAGAAAGGATGCCATCGGAAGCATCAACGGTATCATTGATCAGATCATTACCCTCGGCAATACGCAGGTTAACGGAAATTATATTTTCAGCGGCCTGGATACGGATATCCCTTCTCTGGAATATCATCAAAACGAAAATCCTCCGAGAATTTCCTATAGCGGCAGCAGTTCGGCCTTTGAAATAAAAACAGACAAACAGGTTACGGTCCAGGTTGGCAGGCCCGGTGGATCCACTTTCTGGGAAGAAAAAGTTGATATTAATTCAACAAACAATACCATTGTATTCAAAGAGGACAACGGCCACGGATCATTATCGGAGAAAATCTTAAAGACGACCATTGAAAGCGGAACATATACCGTTTCCGCGATTGAAACAGCAGTCAGAAATGCTTTAAATGAAGCATCCGCCAAAGACGGGTATGGGCTGTCCTATGAGGTCGGTTATGATAAGAATGAAAAAATTTTTTCCATAAAAGAAGACGGTTCATATGCCGGTTTCATCCGGACGGAATTTATGTGGGAAACAGGAGCGGATGCCTATGTCATGAACATAAATGCAAGTCCTTCGATCCCCTCGGAAGATATTCATCTCACGGTTGACAATAAAAGCGCGCTTACTATTGATACGCCGGAGCCCCGTGGGACGGAACCCTTCAGACTCACCTGGCAGGGAGACGGCGAATGGAAGATTGACAATAACCCGGGCTATTCTATTATTCCTTCAACTATTTCAGGCACCAATCGATCTATCGGCATTGATCTTGACGATTCAGGGTATGCCGATATCACCATTGCTCTTGATACTCCGGTTAGAACACCGGGCCAGTATATTGAATTTGATATTGTTTCCGCCCTGGGTGACTACAGCATCGGTCATGAAATCGGGTTTAACCAGGGCAATTCCGTATACACACCTCCCACCTCTGATACAACTGCTGTATTTGTAACCGATTTGGTTATTTCTCTAGGGGTGAATGATACCATTGAATTTGAGGAAGTGAATTCAGCCGGTGTTGCAAGCGGGGCCCTTACGGCTACCATTCCAAACGCCGCCTATACGGACATGGACAGTCTTTCTGCTGCTATTGAGGCCCAAATAGAGGCTGCCAGTGCTAACGGCATCAATTATGCAGTATCTTATGATACTCAAGAGAGTAAATTCAACATCAGAGAGGACGGCAGTTCCCTGGACGAACTCCGGATCAACTGGACCAATACTGCCGTTTCCGCTGCAACAGCAGCCACCCTTGGATATTATGCCATGGACGATACCATTGTCTATCCCTCAAGCGACAACACCGCCCAATTATACATCACAATCGACGACACAAACAATCGGCTTGCATTTGAAGAGACAAACGGCGGCGGTACGCAGAGCGGAATACTGTGGGCGGACGTTGCTCAAGGAACCTATAAGAGCATGGCGGACCTTGAAGGTGCAGTAAAAAACGCCATGGAAGATGCTTCGGCGGCAGCCGGGTTTTCCGTGACCTATGATGTTTCATATGATGATGCAACTCATCGGTTTTCAATCCAGCGTCTTGGCGGTGCAGCGTTGACAGGTCTCGACCTTTTATGGAGCACTGCCGCCGGCCAGGGGAATTCCATTGGTGAAACGCTTGGGTTTGGTATATCAAATGATACAGGCGGAGGTCTTATAGGACCCTATTCTAGCGACAGCGATATGGTATTGATGACCTTTGACGCCACCAATAATGTCATTGATTTTGAGGAAACGTCGATTGATGGAAGGGTTTCAGATCCGATCAGCATCAAGATTCCGGAAGGGGATTATACCGACCTTGATGATGTGGCGGCGAAGATACAAACTGCTTTACGGGACGCCTCCGTGCAGAACGTTAAATATGTCGTGGAATATGATTATGCTGCAGGCGAGTTCATGATCAAGGGAAGCGATAAGGATATTAAGGGTTTCTCTCTTTTATGGCAGAGTGGTGAGAACAGGGCAAACAGCGCCGCCGGTCTACTTGGATTCTATGGCGATGACAATGTTGCATATTCTGAAAGTGATGAATCGGTTGTGAATATTACTATTGATTCTTCAAATAACAAGATTGATTTCAAGGAATTCCTGCAAGAGAATCTTGGCAAGGAAGTTGATAATCTGACGGCCTTTGTCAAGTGGAATACGTATACCAGCCACTCCCAGCTTGCCCTTGAGGTGGAGAAGGCTCTGGAGGAAACCTCCTATCAGAACGGCAATAAAATAGATTATTCAGTCACCTGGGATAATATCACCAAGAAATATACAATCAAGGAGAATGGTTCAAAACTTGCCGAGCTTGATCTCCTGTGGCAGACCGGTGAAAATGCGCCGCTTTCAGCAGGAGGAACCGGTGAAAGTATCAGCCGGATACTCGGATTTGATACAGAGGATGATATGGGCGCCCCTGTTAAAAGTGACAGGGAAGTTGAATGGGGAATTTTCAATACGCTTATTGACTTGAATGGGTATTTGGAGAATAATGACACCTATGGCATCGAGCGGACCCTGGGACGCCTTGAGGCGCATTTTAGCAGCATGACGTCAAGAATTGTGGATACCGGTATTGTATACAATCGCCTTGAAATCCGAGAGAAAATAACCATAGAAAACGGCTTAAGCCTGGCAGAAAGAAGATCCACCATTGAAGATGCTGATATGATAGAAGCCATCATGAATCTCCAGTCCCTTCAGACAGCCTACGAGGCTGCTTTGAATTCAACATCAAAAATTATAAACTTGAGTCTTGCCGATTATTTATAAAAGGATAGATACCATATGCTGGTTTTGACCCGGAAGGCAGAAGAAAAAATCAAGATAGGTGATAATATTGTTATCAGTATTCTGAGTGTCGAAGGCAGCATTGTTAAAATCGGTATCGATGCTCCCAGAGAAATAGCGATTCTTCGTATGGAGGTGTTGGAACAGGTGAAAAATGAGAATATTGCGGCTGCTGCAAAAGATGTCCAAGATATTGCCGCTGCTGCTGAATTTTTTAAAAAGAAATTGTCCGGGGAGAAAAAAGAGTGAAGATAATGACTAGAAAATTTGGTGAAATTGACATTGATGAAAAAAAGATTCTTTTCATGCCTGAGGGATTGCCTGGATTTCCGGGATTTGAACGCTTTGTTCTCCTTGAAGACCCGAAATCGGCCCCTTTTTGCTGGCTCCAGTCCATGGAAGAGCCCAATCTTGCTCTTGTCATGATGAGCCCGTTTATATTTATGCCGGATTATGAAATTGATCTGGAGGGGTTTATTGCATCAAGAGGTTGGAAAGGAATTGAAAAAAAGGATTTGCTTGTGTATGTGGTGGTCAATATATCTAAGGGAGAAGACGGCAGGAAAATAACATCGAATTTAATAGGCCCGATTATTATTAATTCTAAAAATAACGAAGCCATCCAGGTTATAGTATCCAACTCAAGCTATTCGTATCAACATAATGTTTTGGAACAGCCGTGATAATTCAAACCCTATGATCTAGAAGAAGCCCCGTCAATTCTTCCATTTTTTCCTTAATGGCCAGCAATTCTTCCGAGGGGATCTGTTTTATGAGTTCGCTGGTTTCTCTGTTTTTTATTTCCACAATGACCTGGTTATGGAGTCCTTCTCTTATGGAAAACCCTAAACTTGTATGCAAATCATCCATAATTTCATTCATCTCCGTCGCAACTTGTTTTAACTCTTTTGCGGAAATGGTGGTATTTTGCTCTTCTTCGGTTTTGGCTACTTGACGTTTATTTTCAGATAGCTGATTTTTAATTTTTTTTGCCGCATCAGTGGACGCGGGGCTGCTCGATACATCCAAAGACATGGTTCCCATGAAAGGAATCGTCGGACTGCTTATATTCATAACATTCTCCTTTTAATTTGTAACGCTTATAACCTTTGGGGTGTTTAAAATAAGGTTTGAAGACCTGTAAGAACCAATCATTTTTTTTCCTTTTGAAACCTGGTTCATACCCTTTTTAATGTCATCCCTGAATTTTTTTACTTTTGTTTCAAGAGCCTTGTTTTGTTCAAGGAGGATTTTAATATGGTCATTTAAAATCAGCAGCATGTCTTCCATATTTTTTGTATTCTCAGATGATTTTAGAAATTTGCCGACACTCCCCATAAGTCCTTCCATTTCGATGTTTCGCTCTTCAGACTGTTTCTCAAGGTCAGGCAAGACTTCTTTGTCAAATGCGTCAAGATGATGCTTCTGCATGTCATGCAACCGATTGAGGATTTCTATAGTTTTTTTAAATTCTTGTTCCATATGTGTCCATTCTGTTCTATCCATCAAACAGAAATTGAATGAAATGTGTTCTTCAAACCGTTTTCTCTGTGAGACGGCAAAGGGGATAGTTCGTTAACAGGCATATCTACAGCCTTAAGTTTAAACCTATTTTTTTTTGCCATGACATCCTTTTCCCATATCTCTTTGAGTCTGGATATATATTTTTCAGCACGTTTAAGGGTTTTCAGGTCATTGTTCAAGGTCACCTTTGGCAGCTCTTCAAGAATTGCCGTGTAAAGTCCCCTTAAAAAGAGAGTGGATTCATCTTCCATTTTTGAGTTAACAGAGGCGTTCAGTTCCGAAATAATGGCGATGGCTTTCGAAAGGTTTTCTCCCTTTTTCTTGACATTTTTTTCCATGATGCCATCTCTGGTCAGACGGAGACGGCTTAAGGCGCCCTTGTAAAGCAAAAATATCAATTGTTCAGGGTCCATGCCGTCATAATGATTGTTCAAGTATGTGTTTATCTGCTGGTATGCTGCCATTCAAATCTCCTGAAGAGGGTTAAGGTTATTTATATAGATCGTCAGTTCGGATGTTTTCTTGAGAACATTCAGGATAAATCCTTTCATTATTTACTCTTGTCTGCCGCGCTGAAGGCATCCATCATGGAGGTCAGAATATTGGCCTGGGAATTCAACTGGTTGATATAGGAGTCCAGCCGTGCAAACTCTCTGGCCATGGTCTCGTATTTTTTTGTGAGTCGTTCGGTATCTGATTCAATGTCCTTGTCAAGCCGGGTGATTTTTGTTTCAGCCTCATCAATTTCAGTTGAAGCGATTCCGGTTGAACTGACCATATCTGTCAGGGCATTATTAATGGTGTCGGCAAGTCCTGTGACCCCTTTTTCGGAATTTCCGATAAACAAGGCTTCAATGGCGTCGGGATCTGATGCAATGGCCGCATCAAGGGTGTCTTCATCAATGGTGATGGTGCCGTCCCTGGCCACATCAAGGCCCAGATCCGTAAGGCTTCTATACCCCGTATCCAGGTTAAGAACGCTGGTTAAAAGAGACTTGAGCTGGTTTGTGATCCTGTTGGCACTGCTTGACCCGTCAAAGGGGTTGTCTGTTTCTTCAGTGTCGGTATCTGTGGCGGTGTCTGTGGCGGTAGTATCTGTGGCAGTTTCGTCCGCGTCTGTCTGGGTGCCTTTGATATAGGAAAGAACATCATTAAAGCCCTGGATCATGGAAAGAATGCCTTTTTTAACCGTTTCATGGTTCACCTCAATATTCAGGGTCGATTCCCCTGTGTTTTTCAGGTCAAAGGTGACTCCGTCAATGACATCCTTAATGGAGGTGTTGGACTGCCGTTCGTATGCGATGCCGTTCACCGTAAACCTGGCATTCAGGGAAGCCGCCCCGGCCCCTGTCACTTCTGTCAGCACACCCAGATTTGTCAGATCTATCCGGGCATCCTCTCCTGTGTCATCGGCTGTGAGTGTGAGCTGGTAGGGGTCGACTGCGTTTCCATTGTCAATCATTTTCGCGGTTACGCCGGGGTTGTCTTCTGAATCATTGATCAGGACCGTCATTTCTTCATAGGTGGTCCCGGCAGCCACACTCAAATACATGGTGTCGTCGCCCTGGCCAATGGCAATGGTTGTATCGGCTGCAACCCAGTCAAATCCTGAAACATTGATTTCCGAATCAGCCGTGTTTCCGCCTGATGTGGCTTTCAAGCGTAAATAATAGTCGCCGTTATCCCCCAGGGTATACGAGGCGGTTACAAGCTGGGTTCCGCTTGTATCCTTATTAGTGGAAGCGGTGTTGATCTGGTCCGTGATCTGGCTGAGGGTCATTCCAGCGGTCAGGCTGATGTCAATCTGTTTCTGGCTTAGGTTGGACAGGGTGCCCCCGCCCAAGACCGCCTGGGTGGCTGCATCCATGGTCAGGTCAATGGGGCTGTGGTCGGCAGACATCAGGGTAAGCTTGCCGGTTTCATCCACGGAAGCCGTCACCCCGTGCTCACTGGTTCTTAAATTAATGGCCTCTGCCAGGGCGCCGTCGGAATCATCGCCAAGAACCGTCACAACACCAATGTTAACGCCGTTTACGGCAAAGCCGGCATCGGTTGTCCCTGCAACAATGCTGTTGTCGGTGGTGATGCCGGCATAGGTGCCGTAATAAAGGGTAAGGGTTTCATCTGCACTGACGGCAGCCGTTGTATCATGATCTGCTATCCCGGATGCAGGCTCGGCAAACATGATGGCTGTTTTGTTTCCAACCGCGGTTGAACTCCATGAGTTTCGCTGGGCTTTCTGGGTCACTTCAACACTATGGGAAGAGGCGCCATAGCCGTCCCCCACGGTTGCGGAAACGATTGTTTCATCTGTCACGGAAACCGAATTGGCCAGATAATTGGATTTAAGGGATAAATTCAATGCATCCGACTTGATGGAAAATAATTTTGCATTTACCTTATTATAAGCATCCACCTGGCCCTGGAGGGTTGTTTTCTTGGTTTCTTTTGTGGTAATTCTTCTTTGGTCAAGTTCCTTGAGCTGATCAAGAATGTCCTGAAGATCAAGCCCTGATCCTATCCCTAGAGATGTAATTGATCCTGTTGCCATGATGTCGCTCCATTTGATTTTATATACTGTACACGAAACAGTTGTTCTTAAATTCTTTGCTCTAATAATATATCGGATATCAGGTTAAAAAACATTAAGAAAAATAACCTGCCGCAGATTTGGATACCCTAATTTTGTATCCTGCAAATCTATTTAAAAAAATACACAAAAAATTCATATTTTGTTTAAAGTTATTCACTGGGTCGTCGATAATACATCTCAGGTTCAGGTATTCGGCAACTTTAAAAAAACGGGTTTTGACATGACACTTTTTTAAAGGAGGAATTTTTCAGACAAAGAGTTGAATATCGGAATAAAACAACAAAGGGAACGGAATCCCTAATCAACACTCTCAAGGAGGAATAACACATGGCACTAAGAATTAACACCAACATCGCAGCAATGAACGCCCACAAGAACATGATGAAGACCGACAACAACCTTTCAGATTCACTCGGCAGACTGTCCACCGGTCTGAGGATCACCAAGGCGGCTGATGATGCTTCCGGCATGGCCATTGCCGACTCACTGCGCTCCCAGGCCCTTGGTCTTGGACAGGCCATCAGAAACGGTAATGACGGTATCGCCATCGTTCAGACGGCTGATGCAGCATTGGAAGAGTCCATTAATATCGTTAACACGATCAAACAAAAATCCATCCAGTCAGCCCAGGACGGGCAGACCACAGAATCCCGGAAAGCAATCCAGTCCGACATTACAAAACTTCGGGACGAGTTGGACACCATTGCCAAAACAACGGCATTCAACAACCAGAAACTTTTGTCTGGTAATTTTACAGACAGGAAATTCCAGATCGGCGCCTATGCCGGTGAGACCATTGGTATTTCCATCCAGTCCACCGAAGCCACAAAAATCGGCCATATCACCACCTCGGATTTGACCTTTGCCGGTGAAGGCACAAGCCAGCTCAATATATACAGCAACCTGCAGGACAAGACCTATTCTTTGAGCAGCGTTGAGCTTGCCTATAACAACAAGGCAGAAAACGGGGTTGGCGCTGTGGCTGATTCCATCAACAAATTAAGCGATGTTCTGGGTATCAGTGCAACGGCTTCTGTTTCATCCAGCACGGATGCAAGTATTGAAGCCGGTACGACAGACGCAGGCTTTGCCATCAACGGTGTTACCATCGGCGCCCTGAATGTTAAGGACAATGATGCCGACGGCGCCCTGGTTGCGGCCATCAACAACAAGACCAGTGAGCATGGGGTGACCGCTTCCGTGGATGAAAACGGGATTCTCTCCATGACCACGGCCGATAACCGGGCCATCCAGGTCACCATGGGGTCTGTCACCCAGGCCGTTATGGGCGGCACAGAGGATATGTCCACCCTTGGTAAAATTGAAGTGCGCCAGGAAGGCACAAGCCAGATCAGCATCACAGACGCTTCTGCCCAGGCAGGAATCGCTTTTTCCTCAGCCGACGGCCTCACCAAGATGGCGGCGATCACGGCTACCACACAGGAGATGGTTCTGGCATCAGGATCTCTTTTGACAGCGGCCACCACTTTGGCGTCAGGTGCGGTCCTCCAGGGCAGCTTTAAAACATCTGCTGCCATTACCGGTTTTGTGGACAACAGCAACGTGATCGGTGCGGGCTCCATTATCCAGAGCGGGTCTGTCATCGGTTCCGGAACCACCCTCCAGGGTGAGTTTAAAATCGCTTCAATGGTCGCTTCAACTACCAAAAGCACATTGGCAGCAGGAAGTGTATTGACGGGCGGTGCCACTACCATTATTTCCTCTGGTTCTATATTTGAGGGAGATGTGTCAGCCAGCCTTTCAGGCACAACAGCCGGTGCGGTCGTCGTGAGCGGCGGCAACACCTATGTCAAGGCCGGTGCACAGGCAGATATCAAGGCAACGGGCCTGACCCTGACAGCCGGGGCAATACTGGGAATCGGTTCTGTTCTAATTGACAACACAGTGTTGGCAGCCGGCAGTAAAATGGGATCAGACATTACCATGGATGCAGGCAGGACCACCACTGTCACAGCTGACATGCAGCTGAACGGCGGAGCAACCAACCTTGCCGCAGCAAGTATCTTTAAGTCCGGTACCACCTTTGCCAATGAAACCATGGTGGGCTCCGGTTCCATCTCAGGCGGGTCCGTGACCCTGGGGACGGGCTCTGTAATCGGCGCCAATTCATCCCTGGCCAACGGGTCTTCCATCGGGACAACCGGCATTGCCACCGTTGAAGACGAGACCGTGTCCGCGGACAAGGATATGCTGCTGGCAAAGGGCAGCGTGATTGCGGCAGGTTCAACCCTGACTGCAGGAACCGTGTTGACCAATGATATCCAGGCAGGCGGCACCACCGGCAACCAGAAGTTTGCCAAAGGCACCACCCTGGAATATGATATCATCACCGGCACCAATGTGGCCCTTGCCGAAGATATGGTCATTAACGGCGGCTCCATCCTTAAGGCAGGCACCACCCTTGGCGTGAACGCAGTTGCCGCAGACGATACCGTGGATTCTGCCGTGTCCGAGGGCAAGGCCTATCGTCTTTCAGATGTTGATGTCACCACCCAGGAAGGCGCCCAGATCGGTATTGCAGTAGCAGATGCCGCGTTGAAATCCCTTGACAAGGTAAGGTCTGATTTGGGTTCTGTTCAGAACCAGCTGACCTCCACCATCAACAATATTTCAACAACCAGGGTAAACGTAAGTGCTGCAGAATCAACAATTCGTGACGTTGACTTTTCAGAAGAATCTGCCGTCTTTACCAAGTTGCAGATATTGAGCCAGGCAGGTACCTTTGCCATGTCCCAGGCCAATGCAAGTGCCCAGGGTGTTCTGAGCCTGCTCCAATAGGTTTTACTGAACCATAAGTAAATAGGTAGTCCTTAGAAAATGGGCGGTAGCTGTAAAAGGCTGCCGCCTTTTTTTCTTGACTCGGTAAAAGGAAATCACCCATAATCCTTTTTATTTGATTTTAGGAATCAATCCTTATGGCAAAGGAGAAAATATGTGAGAGTTTTATTGGTTGTCTATGATAATGATTCTTATATTCACTGGTTTCCCCAGGGATCGGCCTATATCGCGGCAGTCCTCAAACAGGCGGGCCATGATGTCCAAATTTACAGCCAGGATTTCCACCATCTTCCCGATGAGCACCTGACAGCCTATCTGGACCGGAACAGGTTCGATGTCATCGGGGTCGGCATCATTGCCGGATACTATCAATACAAGAAATTGCTCGCCATTTCCAGCGCTATTGCAAATTCCAAACAAAGACCTGCGCACTTCATCCTCGGCGGCCACGGCCCGTCTCCTGAACCTGAATTTTTCCTCGGGAAAACAGGGGCGGATATCGTGGTGATGGGGGAAGGGGAAGCAACGGTTGTGGAACTCTTTGAAGCCCTTGCCAACCGCACGCCTTTGGACAAGATCAAGGGCATTGCCTACCGCGACGACCAAAAGGTGATGGTGAATCCCAGAAGGGAGCTGATAAAAGATATCGACACCATCCCCTGGCCGGCCTATGGCCTTTTTCCCATGGAATATTATCGATTGCTGAGAATGCCCCATTGCAGCCACAGCGATTTTGTCATGCCGCTTCTTTCCGGGAGGGGATGCACCTTTACCTGCAATTTCTGCTACCGGATGGACAAGGGATTCCGTCCCAGATCAGCAGAAGCCATTGTTGAAGAGATACAATATCTGAAAAAAGAATTTAATGTTTCCTATATCGCCTTTTCCGATGAGCTGCTCATGTCGTCCGGAAAGCGCACCATTGAAATATGTGAAGCCTTCTTAAAAGCCGAGCTGAATATAAAATGGGATTGCAACGGCAGGCTCAACTATGCCGCCCCCGAAGTTCTTTCTGTCATGAAAAAGGCAGGATGCGTTTTTATCAATTATGGGATAGAAGCCTATGATAATGATGTGTTGAAAAACATGCAAAAGGCCCTGACCATCAATCAGATAAACAAGGGCATTGACGCAACCCTGTCCGCCGGCATAAGCCCGGGTCTGAACATGCTGTTCGGTCATATCGGTGACACCAGAGAGAGTTTAAATGCGGCCGTGGAGTTTTTAATCCAACATGATGACGGGGCGCAGATGAGAACCATACGGCCGGTCACCCCATACCCGGGTTCTCCTCTCTATGCCCATGCCATTGAAAAAGGGCTGATTGCGGATATCCGGGATTTTTATGAAAACAAGCATTTGAATTCCGATCTTTTTGCGACGAATTTTACCAATTTATCCGAAGAACAATTGTATTCAGAGCTGACAAATGCCAATATACGTTTGATGGAAAATTATTTTGAGAATAAAAAGAAACGAATGGTATCCCAGACCAGACATTTGTACGAAACCCGGGATGCTTCCTTTCGGGGGTTCAGACAGGCATAAATCATGCGGGGAAAAGGCCATTGGAATTAAAAAATAAAACCGTATTGGTTACCGGCGCAGACGGGTTTATCGGGTCCCATCTGGTGGAGATGCTGGTTGCGTCCGGCGCCAGGGTAAGGGCGCTTTCTTATTATAATTCCTTTAATTCCTGGGGATGGCTGGAAGATCTGGACTGTCTGAAGGACATTGAGGTCATATCCGGCGATGTGAGGGACCCCCATTTCTGCAAGGAAATTACAAGACAGGTGGATGTTATTTTCCATTTGGCAGCCCTGATTGCCATTCCCTATTCCTATGTTGCACCGGACAGCTATGTGGACACCAATGTCAAAGGCACCTTGAATATCTGCCAGGCCGCAAGGGAGAACGGGTGCGAACGGGTGATCCATACCTCAACTTCCGAGGTTTACGGCACTGCCCAATATGTGCCCATTGATGAAAAGCATCCGTTCCAGCCCCAGTCCCCCTATTCGGCCAGCAAAATCGGGGCCGATCACATGGCCATGAGCTTTTATCTTTCATTCGGCTTGCCCGTGACCATTTCAAGGCCCTTTAACACCTATGGGCCCCGCCAGAGTGCCCGGGCTGTTATTCCCACCATTATCGGGCAGATCGCATCTGGAAAAAAACAGATCCGGCTGGGAGATGTATCCCCCACCCGGGATTTTAATTATGTCCTGGACACCTGCAAAGGGTTCATGGCCCTGGCCCAATCGGACAAGGCCCTGGGAGAGGTGGTCAACATCGGATCAGGTGTTGAGACATCTGTGGCAGATACCCTGAACCTTATTAAAAAAATCATGAAGTCCGAGGTCGAATTCATTCTGGATGACCAAAGAGTTCGTCCCAGAGATTCCGAGGTGTTTCGGCTCTGCTGCGACAATACCAAGATAAAACAGCTCACCGGGTTTATGCCGGCGTATTCCCTGGAAGAAGGGTTGACCCGGACAATCGACTGGTTTGCAGACCCGAAAAACCTGTCCCGTTATAAAACAGAGATCTATAATGTATAGCGATCTTATCAACTTTATTCGGGACTGGTACCGTACCAGAGACTTGATCCCGCTCCATGAGCCCAGGTTCACGGAAATCGACCGGCAATATGTGCTGGATGCCATTGACTCAACCTTTGTCTCCAGTGTCGGTGAATATGTGGACAGGTTTGAGCAGGCATTGGCATCCTATCTGGGAGCTGAACATGCTGTTGCCACGGTGAACGGCACTGCTGCCCTCCAGGTGGCCTTGAGACTTGCCGGCGTGGGAAACGGAGATGAGGTCATCACCCAGCCCCTGACCTTTGTGGCAACGGCCAATGCCATTGCTCATAATAATGGTGTCCCCGTGTTTGTGGATGTGAACAGGGAAACCCTTGGCCTGTGTCCGGATGCCCTTGCACGATTTCTGGAACAGACAGCCTTGAAAAAAGATAAGGCAACCATTAACAAAATCAGCGGACGAAAAATAGCGGCCATTGTTCCCATGCACACATTCGGACATCCCTGCCGGATGAAACAGATCATGGAATTGGCAGATCACTGGGAGATCAGCGTTGTTGAAGATGCGGCAGAATCCCTTGGGTCCAGGATTTCAACACAGCATTGCGCCACCTTTGGCGCGCTGGGGGTTTTGAGTTTCAACGGCAATAAAACCATTACCTGCGGCGGCGGCGGTGCCATTGTCACAAATGATAAAAATCTTGCCCAACGGGCCAAACATCTGACCACCACGGCCAGGGTCCCTCATAAATGGGAATTTTCTCACGACGAAATCGGGTATAATTTCCGGATGCCTAATTTAAATGCTTCCCTTGCATGTGCCCAACTTGGGCAATTGGATGGTTTTCTTACGGACAAACGAAAACTTGCCAGAGCCTACGAGAGTTTCTTTAAGGAAGCCGGGTGGGGAAAATTTGTCACAGAGCCCCAAGGGTGCACCAGCAACTATTGGCTGAATGCGGTGATGACAGCGGACCTACGACAACGGGACGATCTTCTGACAAAAACAAATGAATCCGGCATTGCGACCCGGCCGGCCTGGAGGCTCATGCCGGATCTTCCCATGTATAAAAACTGCCGGAAAGACGATTTGAAAAATGCCAGGTGGCTTGCAGAACGTATTGTAAACCTGCCGAGCAGTGTGAGGATCAATGTATAGAAAGGAGATAATTCTTATCGGTGGCGGCGGCCATTGCCGCTCCTGCATCGACGTCATTGAAAGTGTTCAAGAATTTAAGATTGCCGGCATTGTGGAACAGCCCGGAAAAACCAAATCCATCCTGGGCTACCCGGTTTTAGGCAGTGACAAGGATCTTGAAAATTTAAAAAATATATATGAATATGCCTTGATCACCATCGGCCAGATGGGATCTTCCATGCTTCGGCAAAAAATTTTCAATCACTTGAAAAAGCTTGGGTTTGCCTTGCCGGTCATGGTTTCCTCTCTGGCCCATGTTTCAAGATATGCAAGTTTGGGTGAAGGGACCATCGTCATGCACCAGGCAATGGTAAATGTCGGTGCAAGCATCGGGAGAAACTGCATTTTAAACACCAAATGCCTTGTGGAACACGATGCCAAAATCGGGGACCACACCCATATCTCCACAGGTGCCGTGCTCAATGGAGAAACCATGATCGGATCCGGCAGTTTTGTGGGATCCAATGCCACCATTGTCCAGGGGGCCAGGTTCCCCGACAATCTGTTTTTCAAGGCAGGAAGCCTTGTGTGCAGCGAACGAGACGGGCAAGCCATGAAGGAGAATCATGGCTTCTGAAAAAGTATTTATCATAGCAGAAGCCGGTGTAAACCATAACGGGTCCCTTGACCGGGCAAAAAAAATGGTCGAGGCCGCAGCTGTCGCGGGCGCGGATGCTGTAAAATTCCAGACATTCACTGCCGAAACCCTGGTCAGCAAAGACGCTGTCAAGGCCAATTACCAGATAAAATCATTCGGCCGGAATGAAACGCAATTTGAGATGTTGAAAAACCTGGAACTCTCCTTTGCCTCCCATCTGGAATTGATAAAAACATGTAAAGACCATGAGATTGAATTTTTATCAACTCCCTTTGACCTGTCCGCCATTGACATGCTCAGGAAAATTGGAATCACTACATGGAAGATCCCTTCCGGGGAAATTACCAATCTGCCCTATTTGAGGAAGATTGCCTCCTTTAGACAGGAGATCATCCTATCAACGGGCATGGCAGATCTTGAGGAAATCAAGGCAGCGGTCTCGGTGTTTACAGCTACAGGTTTCTCCATGAACAGGATAACCATTCTTCATTGCAACACAGAATACCCGACCCCCATGCAGGATGTGAATCTTAGGGCCATGCAGACCATAAAGGACGCTTTCCCCGGGGTTAAGATCGGCTATTCCGACCACACAGACGGCATTGAAATCCCCATTGCTGCAGTTGCCATGGGAGCTGGAATCATTGAAAAACATTTTACCCTGGATAAAAACCTGCCCGGCCCGGACCACAAGGCCTCCCTTGACCCGGGAGAATTGGCCCGGATGGTCAGGGCGGTCCGAAATATTGAAATGGCTCTTGGCAACGGCATCAAAAGACCAAGCCTGTCAGAAGAAAAAAATATTCCCATTGCCCGGAAAAGCATTGTGGCGGCCTGCTCTATTGCTGTGGGCGACACATTCACCCCGGACAATCTGACGGCCAAAAGGCCGGGGACCGGAATAAGTCCCATGAAATGGGATGAGATCATTGGTCAGTGCGCAAGAAAAAATTATAAAAAAGATGATATGATTGATGCGTAAAATCTGCGTATATACCTCCACCCGGGCAGACTACGGTCTTCTGAGGCCTCTGATCGGTCAGATCAGTGAAAGCCCGGAACTTTCCCTGCAATTGCTGGTCAGCGGGACCCACCTGGTGGCGAACCAGGGCATGACCATCGAAGAAATTCAAAAGGACGGATTTGCGCCTGGTAAATGTGTGGATATCAATCTTACGGATGATGCTTCAACGGGTGTCTGTCATTCCATGGGCATTGCCATTTGCGAATATGGAAAATTCTTTGCTGAATACGCGCCGGATCTGGTGGTCGTTCTGGGCGACCGGTTCGAAGCCTTTTGCTGTGCAGCGGCAGCCCAGGTATCTTGTATTCCCATTGCCCATATCCATGGGGGGGAAACGACACAAGGGGCCATTGACGAAGCCTTCCGCCACAGCATCACCAAGATGGCCCACCTCCATTTCCCCTGTTGCGAGGCATACCGGCGCAGGATTGTCCAAATGGGAGAACAGCCGAGACATGTTTATAATGTGGGAGCCCTGGGGGTCGAAAATATAAGGGGCCTGACGCTTATGACGCGGAACGACTTGGAAAGATCAATGGATTTCAAACTGGACAAGCCGTTTTTTCTTGTCACCTTCCATCCTGCGACCCTGGAAAAAAACACGTTTAAAGAACAATTTTCAGCACTTCTGTCTGCACTGGATGCCTATCCGGGCCATAAAATCATTTTCACCGGATCCAATGCAGACACAGGCGGCGGTGCGATCAACCAGATGCAGGCGGTCTATCAAAAGGGTCGTCCTGGTCATTGCCTTGTGGCCCCCTCCCTTGGATACCAAAGATATCTGTCTGCCATGAAATTGTGTGAGGCTGTCATTGGGAATTCTTCCAGTGGTATACTTGAAGCACCTGCTCTTGGGGTCCCGACAATTAATATCGGAGACCGGCAGAAGGGACGACTCAGGGTTCAAAGCATTCTTGACTGCGATCCTTCTGAAAGATCCATATTGGCTGCCTTGAAAAAGCTACAGAGCAAAGCGTTTCAATCGAGCCTGGCCAAAATGACCCTTCCATTTGAAAAACCCGGCACCTCAAAAGTGATTAAGGAAATATTAGAAAAAGCCGATTTAAAAGATATCCTGAAAAAAAAATTTTATGATATCAAATCCACATCAAAACCCAGGGATATGCAGGAAGAAAAATGAAAGATTGGAAAAAAACATTGGTCGGCCCGGAAACCAGCATAAAAGAGACCATTGCGGTAATCGACAAGAGCGCACTCCAGATTGCCGTTGTGGTTGATGCGGACAATAAGCTCCTTGGAACGGTTACAGACGGTGATATCCGCAGAGGTATCCTAAAAGGCATCAGCCTTGAGGAACCGGTCAAGCGTATCTTTTATGTATCCCCCCTTACAGCCTCCATTGACGATGACCCAAAGACCATGCACAGGATCATGAAAGAGCAGCTAATCAACCAGTTGCCTATTGTTGATCATGACGGCCGGGTTGTTGAACTCATGTTTTTAAGGGATATCCTGAAAGAAAAGAAAAACAAGAACCCTGTTGTCCTCATGGCCGGAGGCCTTGGTACAAGGCTTCGTCCCTTAACAGAAGACTGTCCAAAGCCCCTTTTAAAGGTCGGAGGAACCCCTCTACTGGAAACCATTCTTGAGGGATTTATCAACAAAGGGTTTGATACGTTCTATATTTCAGTAAATTATCGAGCAGACATGATCGAGAAATATTTTGGGGATGGTTCCAAATGGGGTGTCAGCATTGAATACCTGAGGGAAACACAGCGGCTTGGCACTGCCGGAAGCATTAAACTCCTGCCTGAAAAACCGTCCCTGCCGTTTATCGTGATGAACGGGGATCTTCTGACCAAGGTGGATTTTAAGCAGCTGTTGGAATTTCATATCAACAACAATAAGCTCAGCAATGCCATGGCAACCATGTGTGTCAGGGAATACAACATGCAGGTTCCCTATGGGGTGATAAAACAGGAAGGCAACAGGCTGGTGCGGCTGGATGAAAAACCGGTTCAGCGCTTTTTTGTCAACGGCGGCATCTATGTTTTCCAACCGGATATGATTGATCTGATACCGGATGGCCAATACTTTGACATGACCCATATGTTTGATAAGATGATGGAAAAAGACTATAAAACAGTGGTGTTTCAGATTCGGGAATACTGGATGGACATCGGCCATAAAAGAGATTTTGAAACAGCAGACGGCGAATACGGCGAGATATTCTGGGGGTAGAAAGACCTAAGTCAATTTTTTAAGGAGTCTGTTTGAATTTTAATAAACACAATCCATACGACTGGTTAAAAAAATTAAATACAACGATTCTGTCTTCTATCTGCAGAAAGGGCAGAAAATCCATTGATTTGGAAAAAGGCTGCTGTGTCGGCGGCAATATGATCAACGCCGCCATTGAGAAAGACGCCAGCATCTGGTGGGTGGGCAACGGCGGAAGTGCGGCCATCTGTTCCCATCTGTCCCAGGATCTGCTCAACAAGCTCGGGGCCAGGTCTTTTTATCCGGGAGATGCGTCTTTGATGACCTGCATGGCCAATGATTTCGGCTATGAAAAGGTGTATCTTCATCCCCTTGAAAAGCTGGTACGGCCGAAAGATCTTTTGATTGCCATTTCAAGCTCCGGCAATTCTGAAAATATACTTCTGTGCGCCCAAATGGCATTGGAAAAAGGATTGGACCTGATTACCTTAAGCGGCTTTAACGCTGACAACAGGCTTTGGAACATCCAAAGCAACCTGTCTTTTTTTGTGCCGGCAGATCTTTTCGGTATAGTCGAATTGAGCCACGAGGCCATCCTTCACGGGATCATAGAATCCCTCTGGCTTGAAAAAAAAGACGCGTTGACAGCGGTCGGTACCGTAACAGAGGAATGGCTTAATTAGTCATGTTTAAGGATAAAAAGATACTGGCCATTATCCCTGCCAGGGGCGGTTCAAAAGGAGTGCCCGGCAAAAATATCAGACAGGCAGGGGGAAAACCCCTGATTGCATGGATCATTGAGGCGGCAAAAAAATCCAATCATATTGATCGCCTGATCCTGTCTTCCGATGATCCTAAGATCATAGGTGTCGCCCAAAAATATGGGTGTGAGGCACCCTTTGTTCGACCGTCCGACCTTGCCCAGGATCACAGTTCTGCTTCCGATGTTGTGTTGCATGCCCTTGCTGAAATGCCGGGATATGAATATGTGATGCTGCTCCAGCCGACCTCTCCGTTGACCCGGACCACAGATATAGACGGATGCATTGAATCGTGTATAAATTCCAATGCAGCATCCGTCATATCAGTAACAGAACCGGGAAAAAGCCCCTACTGGATGTTTAATATGGGTATGGATAATAAACTCTCCCCTGTCCTCGGGGAAACGTATCTGAACAGACCTCGGCAGGAACTTCCTATTGTTTATATGCCAACAGGAGCTATTTATATTGCGGAGTCTGGATGGTTTTTGGAGAATAGGTCTTTTTATTCAGATTCAACAACCGGCTATATAATTCCGCAGGAACGGTCTTTGGATATTGATTCCCAATTTGATTTCAGGTTATTTGAAACCATTGTTTTTAAAGGGGAAGAAAAATAAGCCCCATGCTCCCTCAATTTGACTTCTGCACCCGGCCCTGGTCTGATCTGTTTTTGCACAATTCCGGCAGAATCCAGCCGTGTTGCATGAATTCCACATCCCTGGGAAATATCCGCCAGCACAATATCAATGACATTTGGAATGGGGACCGGATAAAGCAGATCAGGGCGAGTCTCCTTAAAAAAGAATATGCCGAAGCTGGATGCAAAACCGGCTGCCCGGTTCAGCATCAGTTGGAACAGGGTATCCAGTCCTACAGCGCTTCCTTTGATTGGGAAAATTCAGCAAGAGCAGGCGATTGCTTTGGGAAAAATTTTGAGATGTTTAGACAAGGTCTGGACCAAAGGCTTTTACATGTATCCCATCTGCCGTTGTGGGTGGATGTTCAGCCGACCGAAGCATGCAATATGGCCTGCATTATGTGTCATCAGCAGCACAGGAAAAAAGAGCGTATCCCGTCTGAACTTATTACACGCTTTCTGGACTGGACAAAAGCCATGCATACCTTGCGGTTTCAGGGCGGAGAAATATTTATTGACCCTGAGATATCTTCATCCCTTCTCAAGTTAAAATGTCAGTTGAAACCACACCAGCAGTTGCATGTCATTACCAATGGATCTCTGATAAATGAAAAAAGCATCTGTGAATTGATGGCGCCGCCCAATCCCATACGCTTTACTGTCTCAATTGATGCGGTGGAGCCTGAGATTTACAAAAAAATTCGCCAATCTTCCTTTTTTCACAGGGCCTGGAAAACCATGACACTGATGGCCGAACTCCAGAAGAACATGGGAAGAAACGACGTTGTCCAATGGAATTATGTGGTGATGAAAAGCAATTTCCATCAGATCGAACAGGCGGTTCGGATTGCAGCGGAAATCGGAATCAATATCTATTTTCAGCCGATCATCGGATCATACCCTGGAGAAAATATTTTCGATAATCCTTCCATCCGCCCAGAGGGAGCCCTTGAGCAGATAGAAAGATGCCGCCAGTTGGCATCGGCACTGTCAGCGCCCAATGCATCTCTGGAATATGTTTGTCGGCAATTGCGGTTGCCACAACATGAGAAATAGCGGAGATTAAAACACAATAATCATGAATTCCACTTTGAAAATACTAGGGCTAGGGCGCTGCCCCATTGGTCTTCTGAGAAAAAACCTTCTTAAAGACCCGGAATCACCCCTCACAGCAAAACAAGAGATCGTATTTGATCATCACTATATTCTAAATCCATTTCCCTGTACTCAGCCCAATGTGTGTGACGATACCCTGCAGAAGATAGGACATTACCACTGTGTTCCTAGCCTCCAGGACCAATTTAAAGGGCTTGACCGCATAAAAGAGTATCAAATATGCATCATTGAAATTTTTCCGCCGGCTCCTTTATATTTTCATAAAACGCTTGAAGTTTTTGCATGTTTCGAATCATTTACAACACAATTGCAAACAGGCGGGTTTGAATCTGAATTGATCGATAACCCGGAAAATCCTTCTCATCTTGATCCTGAAATATATATTCTCAATCTTTCCAGACTTATTGAATCCGTTCAGAAAAAAAACAAAGCAATTTCGGTCATTCTGCTCAACGCAGAATTATTATATGACCAGATGGGAAATCACCTGGGCTCCCCCCTCCTGCATCAGATTATGGACAGTGTTAAGCGCAATATCTTAAAATTATACAAACAGGTCTCTTTGCTTGATATGAATGAGGTTGTTTCACAGTTATCAAAAAAAAAGTTATGCTTTTTTGAAACAGAGTTCCCGCTCCTTTACATCCGGCATAAGCCGAATCTTGAGCCAATCGCAGTTGCACGGGACTGCAAACACGCATCTCCGCGGCTGCGTCATTATTTTACACTGGCGTTTTGCAGGCTTCTTAGGCAAAATGGGCATTCTTGCCTAGAGATGGAATCACGGGACTTTGGGGAACACGCCTTGCCCCATGACTACGAACAAAGAGCTGCGGCCTTTCTTTCGGCGCACAATAAAAATTTTCAAGTTTCTTTTAAGGATTCCAGGGTTTTTTCTCAATATGTCGGATATGTTCTTGATACAAATGACTTTAGGGGTCATGAAAATTTAAGAACCTATATCCAGGATTTTGAATCCTTTGATATTCGGGAAGGCCAGGACCTGGTTACCTGTCTTTATCACATTCGGACTCTTGCCGCCTATCTTTTTGCAACAAAGAAACCTTTATTGACAAGCCTCTGTCTTATTGGCATGCGGGTGCTGTTACTTCCGAAAACCGTCCATGACCACTATACAACCTATGTATTGCTGTGGATAAAAAACATTGGTCTTGTGGCCAGACAAATCATTCAGTGCAACAGACATATTTCGGCCCAGCCTTTCCATATTTTCTTACAAAGACTTAAGGAAAAAGAGTATTTGCACAATTATGAGGTCGTCAGGCAGGTCCTTGCCTTTGAGAAGGTGTGCCCGCCTCTGGGTGAATCCTGTCCGCCTAAAACATGTTTTCAAAAAAAAATTCGAAAAATCGGTATTTTCCTTCCCCGTTCCACCCCCTTTTATATGACCATGTTCTTTGGGTTAAAACGGGGGTTTGAACAAATGGGGATTGAGGTTTCCGGCTGGACAGAGCTCTTGGAAGAAAAGGCGCTCCTTGAGTTCTGCCGTCAGTTTAAACCCGATTTTATCTTTGAAATGAACCGGAGCAGAAACCAGCTGCCGAATTTTCCCTGGGAGATTCCCCATGTTTGCTGGATTGTCGATTTGATGGGAAATGAATATTCATATTTTAAAGGCAGCGAAATCCTTTATTCGTTTACCACGCTCATGCCGCAATGCTTTACAAAAAATACAGACAGCTATATTGACTGGCTTCCGCCAGGGATTGATCCCCAAATTTATTATCCAAAAGAAAGCCCATTCCTCCATGATTTTTCATTCATCGGGCATATCCCTCTGCCATGGAATAAAAAAGAGCTTGAACGTCCCTTGTACCCCCATGACAGAAAGAGCAAAACATTTGCTGATTTTATCCACGAGTATGACCGTTTGTGGAAAATATCCCCAAAACAGCCGACACCTCCGGAAAGCCTCCATTCCATGATGGGGCGGTATTCGCTGCTACAGGATGAAAATCAGGACATTGATATTAAGGATGTGACCCTTCGATATGATATTCTTTTCAGGTCACGCAGAATCAATATCAGAAAATTACTTGTTGACGCTGTATTGCCGGTTTCAGAATCAATCGCAATTTTCGGTCCTGAAAACTGGAAACAGTGGCCAAAATATGGAAAATTTTACCATCGATTTGTTGAAGACCCGAACCATCTGCGGGAAATCTGTCAAACGTCACGCCTGAATATTCATGAAGGTGTCGGACTCCATATGCGGTCGTTAGATTGCTTTGCTTCCGGCGGCTGCCTGTTATACCTTGACGTGGATGAACGGAACGGGGTCGGGGCTGGACTGGAGTTTTGTTTTGAAAAAAACAGACATTATGTGGAACTGGATAAAGGGGATTTTTCCTATCAGCTTAAACAGTTGTTATCGGATGAAAAACACCTTCGCAGGATTGGGTTGAATGCAGCCCAATTAACCCATGAAAAACATTCCTGGGCACAAAGGGCAAAGAAAATCATTCAAGACATCAATTATGTTAAATCATAATCGCAACCAGGACCAGATATGGATAAACAATTTTAAGGATTAACGCATGAAAATATTATTGGTTGCCCCTTCATATTTCCCCCAGGTAAATGCCGCCTATTTCCCTCTCGGACTTGCCTATGTGGCTTCCTATGCCAGGGGAAGCGGCCACAGGGTGGAGGGTCTCAACCTGAACCATTATCCTGATCCCAAACGATATGATCTTCTGCGGGAGTCACTCGCAGGTGGTGAGTATGATCTTGTCGGTATTACCGGCTTGTCCGTCTGTTTTAATGAAATTGAAAAATTGATAAAACTGATCAGAGAGGCAGACCCCCGGTTGTTGGTGGTATTGGGAGGCGGTATTACCTCGTGTGAAGCAGAATCGGTGATGCAAACGCTTAAGCCCGATTTTATGGTCATTGGCGAGGGGGAGATGATTTTTGTCAACCTGCTTGATGCCATTTCACAGGGGGGCCCTTTATCTGGCGTGAAGGGGATTTGGTACTGGGAAGCAAATGCCCCTGTTTGCACCGGTATTGGTCCTGCAATGGAGGATCTTAACCTGTTGCCGGAGCCTGATCTTGAATTGATGGGGATTGAACAGAATATTGCCCTTCAGAAGGATTCCCGCCTCAGTTACCACCTTGTCCGCTACGATATCGAAAGGTCGATTCATGTGCTGGCCAGTCGCTCATGTCCCTTTAAATGTACTTTCTGCCATCATGCAGGTATGGGCAAATATAAGACCCATGATATTGACCGGGTGGTGGCCCAGATAGAACAATATGCAAAGAAATATGATGTCAATCGTATTTCAATCCTGGATGAACTTTTTTCAGCAAATAAAAAACGGTTGCAATCTTTCTGCAACCGTCTGATGGAGAAAAAACTCAATATCAAGTGGTTTTGCCAGATGCGCGTGGATCAGCTTGATCTGGAATTGCTGGAATTGATGAAGCAGTCCGGCTGTGATTTCATATCCATCGGAATCGAAAGCGGTTCAGATATTGTTCTGACCAGCATGCAAAAAAAAATAAAGGCGGCTGATATTGCAAATGCTGTGAAGATGCTGCGCAAGGCAAATATTGGTTTTCAGGCCAATTTTTTATTCGGAGACCCATGCGAAACGCAGGAAACGATAATGGAATCGTTGCGGTTTCAGCAGGCGAATGAACTTTTTTTCGTTGACTGGTCAGCCGTGATTCCCTATACCGGTACCCAGATTTTCGACTATGCCTGGGAAAAAGGGCTTATACATGACAAGGTGCAGTTCATGCGAAGCCAGTGCGATATATCCGGCTATTTGTATAAACATCAAATCAATATGACAAAGATGACGGATGCTGAATACCAGGACTGGTATATCCGGTTGCGGGAGATAAACGATTTGAATCACCGGAAACGCCTGGCCGTGGTGAAGCAGGCAGTGCCGGCCGGCAAATGGCAGTCTGACCTGACCATCGCATGTCCTGCCTGTCAATTTCTGATTAATACGGATTTTTGTTATCCGCTGGCAACCCACGGGGACAGCAGAATCAATCCGGATTCCCCGGTCGCCATGCAAGGTGTAAACCTTCTTTGTCCCGGATGTTTCCGCAAGATGCATTTGATGCCCAGGCAGATTCCGCACATTGAGGTGTTTTTTAAACGGTTTCAGGAGCAGGTGGATCAGCTCAGGGAATCCGGCGCTGATGTGGCGGTCCTTCCAGCCATGGACCGGTATTATTCCGTATTTAAAGAAGACATATCCCTGGACGGTTTAAATGTGGCAGCGGTGCTTGATACCAGAAATTTCAGGATCGGGAAGGAATTTTTAGGGCAGGAGGTCAAATCCTTTGATAAACAAAGTATTCAGGAATATAAGGATGTCGTTTTTCTGATACTGCCCTGGGTGGAGTATCGAAAGGCGATAGATATCTTAAAAAATGCCGGGATCCCCGATGAAAAAATTTTGTCATGGAATCAGTCATTTGAGGGGTAATGGCTAAAGGGCAGCGTTGCCAGTGCGATTAGCAAAACAAATGCGATAAACACAACAGATTCAAACGAGCCATTAAACATAATGACCATAAAAAAATATGCTAAAATAAAACAATGTTCGGCACAAGGTCTGATAGAAGCGGCAATAAACTTGTTCTACTCAGACGATAATCATCTTCAAATTGAACATGGGCCCATGGAAACGTTTACCTATCGGTTTCAAAACCGGAATGACTTTCCGAGTGACAAGGAAATATTGTTCATCCCCCCCAACGGGTCCCTTAAAAAATTTGATTTTTCCATTTTCCGGATTGCGAAATATTTAAAAGATCTTGATATAAAGACCAGTCTTCTGTCGCTTGAGCCGCCACCGGAAAATTTTGTTCACCTGTTCGGGAAAATATACACACCGAAAACAATAACGGAGTTTCTCGATCTGCTCGGAACCATCCCAAGATCACAGATATTTTACAGGGGCTGGATGCATGCATATGTTTTTGGCGCCTTCCTGGTAAAATATTTCCCGAATACAATCATAAATATCAAAGACTGGAATTTCTGCGACCGGCTAAGATACCATTTTCTTTTTGGGGATCTTTCTCTCCATGATTTTGAAGGAATTGACTATATTTTTAAAAACGCCAGGGTCATTCTTTCCCACTACACAGAAGATGAAACCGACAGATGGGCAGAAGAACACAATTGCAGCCCAGGCAAATTCGTCTTTTTTCCGGAATTATGCGATGAAGAGAACTTTTGCCAATTGATTCCCGAAAAGCCCATGGACAAAATTTCTCTGGTTATGGCCAGTTCATTGCCGCCAAACAATCTCCCCGTGGATATGTTTCCTGGTAAAACCATATTCAGAGATACCCGATTATTGACTCGAAAGGGCCTGATGATTGATTTTGTGGTTCCGGAAGCTGTTTTTTCAAGAATCCTATCGGAAAAAAAACTATACCTGGACGTATTATACGAGTCCAGATTCAACCCAAACTTCAATCTGGTTAAAGGCAGGGCATTGGCTGCCCGGATTTTGCAAGTTTACCATTATGGCGTTTTCCTGTTTTCTGATGTGACAAGAGAGGTCAGGCTGTTTGAGCATGCTATTCCAAGCAAATTTGCCCTGTATCTGGAGGCGGGATTGCCGGTTCTGGTAAATGACAAAATCAAATCCCTCGCAAGGTTGGTTGAAAAGAATGGGCTTGGTATTGTTTTTTCGGATAAAAAAATGGAAGAACTTCCGGAGAAATTACAAAGGATTCACCATGAGTATACTGAAATGAGTCATAATGTTTGTGCCTTTAGAAAGGAATTTACATATCAGTCATTCAGCACATTGGGAAAACTGCTTGTCTGATTCTTATTCGAACAGAATGGCTGGGAAGAATGCAGAAGGTTCAACCAAAGGTTTTTTCCCTAAAAGGTTACTTATGGCAGCGTGCAACCATCTGAAGCCGTATACCGATTTTAAAAAAGGAAGCCATCGCTATTTTAAAACGAAAGAAAAGATTCATTGTTTTTTTTTCTTCCCGGTTAATTACGCCGGAAGTCCCGGTCCAGTAATCCAGGACTTCAAACCCGTTAATTTCCAACAAACGTTTTAAACTTTTGGGGTTGTAATGCCAAATATGGTATGGAAGCCCCAGGGAATACCCATATGGTATTCGAAATCCAATCACATTGGGAACTTGCAAATATAGTAATCCATCCTTTTTTAAGAGGCCTTTGCACGATTCTATAAACGCCATCGGGTTCTTGCAGTGTTCCAGAACATCACAGGAGACAATTGCATTGTATTTCTTATCTGCTTTGTTGAATTGTTCAAGGCTGCTATGATAAATGTTTTTTAATGATAGCGTATTTTTTGCATATTCCACGCAATTGGGTTCGATATCGATTCCATCAGCCTCAAACCCATGATCTGAAAGATGTTTTACAAAAAAGCCGTAACCGCATCCGGCATCAAGTATATCGGCACCTGACTTAATACCGTGAACGGCAAGTCTGTTGAGTCTTTGTCTGAAAAAGAAATCAAATATTGGTTGATATTTTTCCACATATTCAGGGAAACTGAAGTAATCGTATCCAGTACTGGTTTCTATAGTCTTTGACGGATCACTCTGGTTCCGCGTATTTTTAATGAATTGATCCTGATCTGCTTGGGGGTTGATCAGGCCTATGATCCCGCAACCTGTGCATTCTGTCAGCTTATAAGTGTTTATTGTTCGGAAATGTTTAAGCTCCCCCTGGCAAATCAAACATGGGTTCATTTTATCCACCATAACAAAAATAGGTTCCTTACACCGTGTAACGCATGGGTTATAATTTATGGAAATCCTGACAGATTTTTTCAGCCCGGTGACACCATGTGTGCTCTTTATGAGCTTTTTCTGAGGCATTCCGGGCAATCTGGCGCCGGATTCTGGGGTTCTCCAGATAATAAGCGGCCAATTCGGAAAAGTTGTCTTCATCAAAGGGAATATAGTGCTCAAAAGGAGTAAAACACCCGTTTAATTCACCATACAAATCCCTGTCCGGCCCTGCTGCGCAAAAAAGAAAACCGCCGGCTGCCATACAGTCAAAGACGCGGAAATGGGGTCCGACACCTTCATGAAAATTCACTTTGGAGGTCTGATAAACTTCGCATAGTTCTACAGGAGAGGTTAAAAATTTTTGATAGAACCTTGAATAGACCGGCCATGCTTTCCAGTTTTCAGGTCCGTATAATTTTAAATCTTGTGACGATTTTAGCATCATATTGACCAAACGGGTTCTCTGGACCATTCGGCTTGATCTGCAGGCAATATCATAACGAAGGGAACCGGCCGGAATCTCAATCTCTTCCCCTGTGACATTCTGAATTATTTTTAGGGCCAATTGGTATGATTCTTTTACCCGGGGAGTCCACTCTTTGCAATAGCGGCCATACAATTCCTTAAAAGACAATCGGCAACCCGGCCGCTCATAAACGATCCTGTCCAGTTCAGCCGTGTTCCAGGGCAATGGAATATGTCCGGCAAATGAAAAATCATATTGAGTATCTTTCTGGCCATAATGGTAATCCTGCGGACAAAAACCCGGTGCCAGCCAATCAACCAGAGCGCTGGTCTGGTTTTTGTAAGTTTCCAGCCATCCGGCATATCCGAAAAGATAGACAATTTCGCTGCCGCAAAAATCATTCAGATCCCGTCCCATAGAGTCCACCACCCATGCAATATGTTTTACAGATGATGGAAACAATGGGATTTGATTTTTACTCCGGTTCATTTCAAAGATAAAATCAGGCTTGAACTGTTCACAGAACCTAATCAGCGCCGCTTCCTCCAGAAACTCGGTACCACCCGAAACTTTATGTCCAAGCAGTTCAAACCCTAATTTCATCCCCTTGAAAACAGTCCTGTAAAATGGGGTTGTGGCAGGCAGAAATACCCCTATGTTTAATGTCTTTTTGATCACAGGAAAACTATCCTCTGACCAGTTCCTGGGCTGGGAACGGGAAAAGCCGGATATCCTGGATGGGACAAAACGAATGGGTAATAATCATTTCTCCATTTTCATTGTGGATACAGAGATTGAAAGGATCGTTTGACGGCGTTTCAGGAGGGATCCGGCAATTGAATGCCTTGATATGGTCGAAGCGACGGTGAAGGGTCTCAATGTCCACATCGGCCTCAAAGCCGTTTAACAGAATGGTTCCCGGCTCATCAGCCAGTTCAAGTTCAGTGTGATCCAACGGCTTTGAATAAACAATCACATTGGGACAATGGGCCTTAAGCCTTGGCAACAGCCATTCAATATAGTGTGGATTGTCAGGAATAAACAGATGAATGTGGTTTGCCAGATGACGGTCAAACAATGCCTGTATTGAAATATCGCTGATCATTTCACAATAGCGCTTAAAAAAGTTTTCCGCCTCCAGCCGTTCCGTTTCATCCTTAAGATCCTCAAAATCCATTTTCGGGATGCCATGGGCGGATTTCCTGGCGATCACAAAATACCATTGATTCCGCCGCATATAAATCACCAACGGGTCTTCAGGCTGTTCTGCCGTAAAATCTTCGATAATTTCAAACCCGCTGATTTTGAGCATTATTTTCAGGGTTTTCCGGGAGTAATAAACCAGCATAATCGTCCGCATGAGCTGGGCCAGGTTGAGATAAGGTCGTCCGTACAACCATGCTTCCACATGGAGGTGCTGGTTTGTGACATTAATGATGAGACGGCCGTCATCTGTCAACAACTGGTGAATATTGGCAAGGGCCTTTCGAGGCTTTGCCAGGACGTATATAGCGTTGAACAGAGAGATCAGCCCATAAGATCCGGGTGAATCCTCAAAGGTCTCAAAGATTCCGTGGCGAATGTCCACTTTTGGATAGCATTTCCTGCCATGCTGGACTGCATCCCAGGAAGGTTCCAACACCACCTGTTCGATATGGGGATGTTTTTGTAAAATGAAATCTGACCAGGCACCGCTGGCACCGATGTCCAATGCACGGTTGAATCCCTTCCAATTTAACCGCTGTTCCAAAAGGCCCCACAGCATATGATTCATGCGTTGCTGATGTTTGTCATGGGAAATCAAGTCGGCTTTCGGCGTGTAGCAGTGCTGGTCCGTGTAAAGCGCATTTTCCTCCAATACCACTTGTGGATTTTCATAAACCAGTCCGCAATGATCGCAAACGCCAACCTGAATTGTTTCGTGGACAGCCCAGCAATTGTTTTTAAAATCGAATTTCATCCCCCGCAACATGGCGGTAAACCGTGATGAGCCGCATAAGGGGCAATCAATAACCCTAAGGGTAAAATTATTTTTATTCATTTTGCCTTCATCTTTCTTTAAAAAATTTTGTCATTTAATTTAATCGGCGATTTTACTCTCTGGTTCCGAGGCAAATGTCATGGTTTCATTGTAGGTTTTTGATTTGCACTGATGATAAGCAAGTGCTTGAAGCGCAAGCAGCCTGTCATCGGAAATTTGTGAAAGGTTACACCCCACCTGGTGATAGAAAATAAAGCGCTCATAGTCAATGGACGGGCTGATCTTGCCTTGCTCCACGGCATAATCCCACATGCGCGAACCAGGGAATGGGGTTGCAATACAAAAAGCGGTTTCGTCTGCTTCCAGTCTCTTTGCAAACGCTATGGTTTCAAGAACCTGATTTTCAGTTTCATTTATCCAGCCGAGTATAAAGGTGCAACGAGTTTTAAAAGAATAATTTTTAAGAAGGGGTGCCTTTTTCAATACTTCATCCAAATCCAGTTTTTTGCCGATGGATGCCAGGACGTCTTTGTTGCCGGATTCCACACCAAAGCAGGCGGCAGTACACCCGGCCCGCTCAAGCCAGCCGAGGATTTCTTCATCAACTTTATCAAACCGGGTTTGGCAGGCAAACTGAATCTCTAAATTTCTGTCAACAATCCCTTTGCAAAATTCAATAACGCGTTTTTTATCAAGTGTAAACGTATCATCCTGCATGATGATATGTTTAACGCCATATTGATTTTGGATCATGGCGATTTCATTGAGGACCTTTTGTATCGACTTAAAGCGGAGGGGTCTTCTTCCTGCCACACAAAAACCGCATTTATAGGCACACCCCCGGGAGCCTTCCACAGCATCCTGGGGCTCTGCAAGACCCCGGGGGGCATCAGAGTACAAGGAATAGTCGATGAGCTGCCGGGCCGGCAGCGGTAATGCGTTCAGGTCAGATACAAACAGGGCAGGGCCGTTTCGGCGAATGGTATCCCCTTGACGGTACGCCAGCCCTGGCAAATCATGGAAGTAAAGGTCTTCCTGAATTCTATCCATGAGTTGCGGCAAAATTTCTTCGCCCTCACCACACACAGCCACATCCGCCCGTGAACGCATCAAGGAATTTTCAGGCAGAGCGGTAACATGGTGTCCTCCCAGCAGGACGATAATCCCGTTATCTTTTTCCTTGATTCCATCTGCAATGCGGACAGCCTCATTAAAAGAACAGGTGGTCGATGTAATGCCCACGACTCTGGCACCGCTTTCAAATGCCTTTGTCACAACTTCTTGGGCTGGATACCCATGTGCCTGTGCATCAAGTATCTGTGTCTCATGGCCGTGGGCAATTGTAGAGCCCGCCAGGGACATAAGCCCCAACGGAACCCTGGAGGTTTTAAACATTCCTTTGGCCTCGGGCCTCGGATCCATTGGATTAATCAACAATAATTTCATTCACTGCCTTTTTTTCATCGCGTTTAGGTACGTCCATGACATTTTGTCCATGAACTGAATATTCCCCATTCTCAATCTGAAATGCGCCTTGTCGGCAATGCCAGCAATTTCGACAACTTTGCGGCGGATCGGCTGTGTTTACCGTTGTTCGAAAGCTATTAAAGTCTTTATTCCACCAGATTTTGTCAATGGCGGTTTCATGGAGATTGCCCAATACCTCATTTGCAACCGAACACGCCTTTACATCTCCGTTATGTTCGATGGAAACCCTGCGGAAAGGCTCCATGCAGAACTTATGGCCTGTCTTCTGAATAAAGGATTGCTGTTCTTCGGTCAACTCCCCGGAGGCACCCGCCTGTACCTCCAGTTTCACATCTTTTTTCCGGGCATATGCCTTTGATTGGGCAAGACAATTTTCAACCGCCCCATGGTTTTCAGAAGAAAGGGGGTTTTCAGATAAAAGACTTTCCTTGTGGCTGAGAAAATAATTTATGGCAACACCCTCTTCTAATTTCAGTTCACCGGCAAGGTCGATAATCGGAATAAGCTGATCCAGATTGTTTTTCATCAATACGACCATGATGCGTAGGCGCGGTAGGGATGAATTGGATGCTTTTTTCAGTCGAACAATCGTCCTGAGATTCTTTAAAACAATGGGTAAAACATTTTTTCCGTATAATTTTGAGTACTGATCCGCGCAGAGACTTGAGATACTTATGGTTAAATAATCAAGTTTCCCTTTAATGAGACGTGAGGATAATGCTTCTGTTAGGTTAAGACCATTTGTAGAAAAATACAGGGAGCATGGAAATTGACTGATGAATGCGAATATTTCAACAAACCTGGGATGAACCAAGGGCTCAAACCGGTTAAACAGGGTCACTGATTTTGCATGCTTAAACGCTGGTTCAAGTTTATAAATCAGTTCAATGGGTATGCTCTGTGGTTTGCCGAAATCATAGGCGGTTGAATGACAGAAAATGCATTGCAGGTTACAAAAATTTGTTAGGCTCAGATCTATGGTTTCCGGCCAGGGAGTGGGTGAAATCATGGTGTACTACTTTGTCAACAGATAGTTGTTTAGGATCAGGGCATCAAGGCCGGATGTATAAAAAGACCTGATTGCATCGGCCGGGGTATTGACAATGGGTTCATCATTAAGATTAAAAGAGGTGTTGAGGACCATGGGCATGCCTGACATTTGGTCCAGATTGTCCAGCAGTGCATGGAAAAGCGGATTGTCTGATTTTGTTACCGTCTGAATCCTGGCGGTATTGTCGGCATGAACCACTGCTGGAATTTCCATTCGTCTGCTTTCCTTAACTTTGTATACCCTCTCCATAAACGGCACATCTTCTCCCTGGTATCCCTCAAGAAATTCATGAGCACGTTCCTTGAGAACTGCCAGGGCAAAGGGCCGAAACCCTTCCCTGAACTTGACTGCAGTATTGATCCGATCCCGCATGCCAGGACAGCGGACATCGGCAAGGATTGACCTGTTCCCCAGTGCCCTTGGACCGAATTCCATCCTGCCCTGGAACCAGCCGACAATCTCACCCTTCATAACCCTTTGTGCTGCCTCCATCTCCGGCTTGGGTAAAAGGACTTTTGCAATTTTATAGGCATCAAGATATTTGCCAATTGCATCATCGGTCCACTCACCCCCTAAAAAAGGATCGCATTTGCCTGGCCTGATACCGTTCAGATTGACAGAGGTGTAAAGGGCTGCGCCAATTGCATTGCCGGCATCATCCGGGCAAAAAGGGATGAAAACATCTTGGCAATCCGGTACAAGTTCGCGGATTTTTCCGTTAAAACAGGAGTTCAGGAATGTCCCGCCGCCCAGGCATATTTTTTTTTGTCCTGTTTGACGGAGAACGGCTTGCACAAGCCTGGCAAGACTTTTTTCAGTCACGGCCTGCACCCCGGCCGCAAGATCAAAATGTTTTTGTTCCAGAGGCTCGGAAGGGTTTCGGGGCGTAAGGTTCAGGGCAGACGTAAATTTTTCTGAAAAAAATCCTGTGCGCTCAAAATTATAAAAGTCAAAAAAATTAAGATCGAGATTTACCCGGCCCTGTTCATCAACATTTATAAATGTGTCAAGAATATTTTCATATGTTTTCACATTGCCATAAGCTGCGGCGCCCATAACCTTCCACTCATCCCTGTCTGCCCTGAACCCCAGGAAATCTGTGACCGTGGAATAAAATTGCCCGATGGAGTGGGGAAAACTCTGCCGGCCCTGCTCAGTGATTTTTTTTCCTCTTCCCGTGCCCCAGGTGAGGACATCCAATTCTCCATACCCGTCACAGGTAAGATACGCCGCTTCATCAAAGGAAGAATAATAAAAGGCTGTGGCAGCATGACAGAGGTGGTGTTTGATAAATTTAAACTGTAAGGGTTCGCCGTCAACAAGAATGGTGGTCTGTGGAGAATTGGAATCCAAAACCTGTGACGCCGGTTTGTGAATGGCTGAATACAATCGTTGCCCTCCGTAGGGGGGCCAGTCGGAATATCCTGGCCGGTAGCGGGCTGCCAGTTGCACCATGGGATTCCATCCCACTGCCAGACACTGTACATCTGTCAGATGAAGATCAACCAGACGGAGGCATTCAAACAATGCTTTTTCCGGATAACTTTTGTCGAATTTCTGCCTTGTCAGACGTTCCTCTACCAAGGCAGCACTGACAATACCGTCGCAAACTATGGCTGCAGCACTGTTGGTGCCGCTCTGATGTATTCCTGCAATATTCATGGGTCAAATAAAATTCATATGTAATTGGGAATCGTAGTGGAACAATTCATCAAAAATCATATTCAAGCGGTGGTATTTACATCCCTGGACACAATTTTTCATGTCAATATTTTTAATTAATCTGCGGTGCCTGTCACCATACCAAATATCTGTCAATGATTGGGCATGAAGATTTCCGATAATCGAGTCAGGATAAAGATTGCCGCAAAAGGCAATGGATCCGTCTTCTTCAATATACGGACTTACGGAATGCGCCCTGCATTTTGTATAGGTTCTGAAACCATCTTCAAGTACGTCGTGGAACTGATTCAGTTTCGTATAAATCTTCAGGTGTTTGTTTTCCCGCTTTTTGGCCTCCCCAAGCAGGGCAGCAGCCTCTTCAAACGCCATCTCATTGGCCGGATGATCCGGGTTGTGCCTGTTTTTATACACCGGCTTATAGGACAGGTAATCCACGCCAAGGGAAATCGCAAGATCGGCCATGGGTATGATGTCTTTCTTATTCAGCTGGCAGGCCGCAAATTGAATACCGATTGTGGGAAGGCTTGATGGGCGCTTTTGCTGCACAAAGTCGCGGATGTTGTCAATGATCCTGGCAAAATCATCTGTGCCATGACAGCGTCCATGGGTTTCCGGGGTGGCAGCGTCCAGGCTTATTCGCACAAAAGTCGCATCAAGCAGCGCCTTGGCCGTATCTCCGGACAAACGAGAGCCGTTGGTGAACAGGCCGATTTCAATCTCCATCATTCGAATGGACTTGATGATGGAGACAAATTGCGGGTGCAAGGTTGGTTCCCCCATCCCGACAATGGTTATTGCCTTGAGCCCCCAGCTTTTTTGGGCGTCTGACAGTGCCGTTAATAAAAGGTCTGGTTCGATTAAAATATTTTGTTTGGCAAAATCAACATAACACCATTGGCAGGCATGATTGCATGAAGAAATCAGGCCTATGGACATGTGGTAGGGGTGAAAAATTCCGGTCTGCATGTATTGTGACAGCGTTTCGGGATGAAACAATATTTTTTCAAAATTAATTCTTTCCATGGAACACATTTACCTCAGGAAAGTCAATATTAAACGCATTGCAGGGTCTTTACCCTTGAGCGTATCAAATTTTTTAAAATTGAGATATGAAATTTTAATTCATTTTAACCCAGTTTTGTCCTTCTCTTATGTAATCAATGGGATGCGTGACATTAAAAAGGAGGTCAATAATGCTTAGATGGGACACAAATGAATTTCCGACCTGGGGATATCGGGGATGTTGATAGTCCTGTTTATATAGCGCTATTCCGCTTTCATTAAAATCTTCGATTTTATAAAGGTTTGCATTAATCCCGTTTGCAAAGTTGTAATATTCCACAGCTCCAACCTCTTTTAACATGAACAGCAATTTTGAGTGGGCATCCCCTGAAAGATTTTTAAAATACTCGGAAGCGATGATTACATTGCATTTGAGTCCGATCCACCCGCACAGCTCATTGATAAGCCTCAGGTTGTAGCGGCTGAGAACCCGTTCGTCTTTTTGCGGCGCAAGCAAGGGGCGAAGCTGTTTTTTTATCAAGGAAAAACAGGGTGTTGTGCGGTAGGCACAGTCCAGACGTCGCTCTATTTGCGCAAACCAGTCAGAACGGTCAATAACCAGCTCATTCAATGGGGTGTTTAACGGAAACCGCTCAAGGGGAACGGTTATCCACTTCCATTGGTCTTGGGCAATTTTGATTTTATTCCGGTTGACAAACGACCCTTTGGAAAAACCGACATTGTCATAGCAAATCCACAGATCGATAATTTCAAGCAAATCAAAATAGCCTATCCACGGCATGAAGTTTGGCTGGGTAATGGCTATTTTCATGGGCAGGCCTTTTTTGTGAATATGTGTAGCCCGGCAATGGGCAAACCGTGTTTTTGGTTTTTTATTATCAAAGGGTTATCCATAAAACAAATTGATCAACCTGCAGATATGCATCACCTCTTTATGGGTCATATTTACCCGGATGGGCAGAGAAAGAATGGTATTGCTTAAGATCCCAGTGACATCAAGGTGGCGGCCATCACAATTGCGATACGGTTTTTGCTGATGCTGATATCGCTTATAGTGGATTGCGGTTTGCACACCATTGTCTGATAAGTATTTTTGAAGGGCATCCCGGTTTTTGCATTGAACCATGAACAACTGGTATACCCCCTGTCGGCCGTCCCCTTCTTCAACAATCCCGCAGACGGAAGAAAGCTCTTTTTTGTAGATCGCTGCAATCTTTCTTTTTGCAGCAATGATCTGATCTATTCGCGTCAGGCGGGCCAAGAGGACGGCTGCCTGAATCTCGTCAAGCCTGCTGTTGTATCCGGCCACCTGCTGGGAGGCATTCTCATCCAGGCCATGATTGCGCAATTGCAGACATCGTTGAAAGATATCCATGTTGTTTGTTACCATTGCCCCGCCATCCCCTATGCACCCGATGTTTTTCAGGGGGTGAAAGGAGAAACACCCTATCAGACCCAGACTGCCGGCTTTTCGCCCATGATAAACAGCCCCCAGGGCCTGGGCTGCATCTTCAATAACAAAAATGCCCCTGGGACTTGCAATCTCATTAATGGCATCCATCTGACATGGCATGCCTGTCAGATGGACACAGATAATCGCCTTTGTTCTGGTGGTTATTCTGGGGGCAATGGTTCGTGCAGAAATCAGCATGTCATGGGGTTCAACATCAGCAAAAACAGGGGTTGCCCCGCAATTCACCACTGAGTTGGCCACGGCCCAGAAAACATTGGCTGGAATGATCACCTCATCCCCGGCATCGATCCCCATAATTTTCAAAGCAAAGAACAATGCGTCTGTTCCGGAATTCAACCCGATTGCATGATTGCATCCGCAATATGCAGCCAGCTTTTTTTCAAATGCCCTGGTCTGGCTGCCGCAGATGAATTGGCCCGTCTCCAGTACAGAGGATATGGCAGACAAGATTTCCTCGTGTTCGGCACACCCCTTTGGCAGGCCAAGATCAACAAAGGGCACTGAAGCGTTTAATGAATTCATATGAAATTAACATGGGATGGCGGATTCTTCACATCCCAGAGATAATTATTGATTGCGTCCATACGGCAGGCATGTCTGCATTTTCCCTGTGCCAGATTTGATAATCGTGCCATTGTTTCTTTTTTTCTAGTGCTGTTCCATATCTGGCTGAAACTGGACTCATGAATGTTGCCGTAAACTGCATTCTTGTCACCCACAAAGGTATTGCAGGCATAAATATTCCCGTCTGCTTCTACATAGCAGGCAAAAGGAAGTCCCAGACATTTTTTATATTGTTTTTTTCCGTGGGTCAGGGCTTTTATGGCATTTTTCCGAACGATAATTTGGTATTGAGCATCGGAAAGCCTGTGCAGGTCTTTCAGGGCATCCTCTTCCAATAACAATTGCTGCTCGCCTGTATTTTCATTGAGGCTCATCGGATGGGGCGAAAACGGCTTAAATGAAAGATATTCAACGCCGATTCGTTTGCCCAGGACAGCCATTTTCAGAGCGTCTGCCTGGTTTCCTTTGAGAATGAGAGATTGCATCCCAAGCGTCACTGGCAAGCCTTTTTCCCGTTTGATATTTACACAGCACGAAATGTTTTTGACAACCGTATTAAATGCTTCTGGTTTGCATCCGTGGATTAAGCCGTAACTTTCAGGTGTCCCGGCGTTAAAACTGAACCGTATCCAGGTAAGAAACGGCAAAATTTTGTCAGCTATCGCATCGGTCATGAAATACCCATTGGTGCTCAATCCGATATCAAGGCCTGCCCGGTATGCCGCCTCGATAACGTTTGCAAGTCCCTTGTGCAGCAGAGGCTCTCCAGTGCCGGCAAACACAATGCTTTTTACGCCGATATCGGCCAGATCTTTTATCAGCCCAAGCAAGGTTTCTTCGGATAAAACACTCCCTTTGTATCCCGTATAGTCGAATGCACAGAATTGACATCGATAATTACAAATGTTAATCGGGCTCAGTTCAACAAAAAGAGGATAAATGTTTTTTCCCTGATACCATTCTGCCAAGCGTATTGGATGGTATCTCAATTTATGTGAATCTATGTGATCGTATTTTTGGTCCATATCCGTATGGTTTCATTCCAATGTAGTTGTCTTCAATTTTTTATTTAACAAGTTGTTTAAAACAGATTGGGCTGTTTTCTTTACACCATAGCTGTCAATGAACCGGTCATAGGCAGCCTTGGCTATGGTTTTCCTTTTTTCATTGTTTTTTAGGAAAAAAGAGGTTTTTTCGATCAAGTCAATCTCATTTTCAAACAGAATGACTTCTATATCTTCCTTGAAATAATCGGTGATCGGCATGGTGTCATATTGCTTTGGGATTCTCCGGGTCAGCATGAAGCTGTTGGACGCAATAACCTCTGGCGCCTTCATATGATATGAAGTTCCCGGGCTGAGGTTTAAGTTTATGCGGGATTCATTGATAACCCTGTTCAGGTCAGCCCCGTTTTTGATTCTTCCCATTGCAATTGTTTTAAATGAGGAGAATTTCTCCCAGTTTTTACCAAAGACCTTTATGTCATGGCCCTCTTTGATCAGGGCCATGATGGGTTTGGTCTTCAATAAGAAATGGAGATGACGCGAGAAGCGTGAAAACGTTTTGTTGTCATTAACCGATTCTGTTAATTTCAATAAATCTTCAGTTAAGGCAAGGCCGATTGAATCGCATGTTTTATTCGCAAAGTGTTTTCTGGCGTCTGTTTTTATCATGATTTCAGATAATTGAGATATAGAGATGCTGTCAAAATCAGTGATTAATTTTTTTAAAAAAATCAAAGCAGAATCTGATTGAACCTCCGGAATCATCTTGTTTTCCAGAATTGGTAGAAAGGTAAGTTCAGGATCCGGCAAATGGCTGACAAAGCTTATGTCATATTTTTTCTTAACCCAGGGCATGGGGTAATAGATATTGTTGCTGATCGTTATGGGAAGACAAGTCACTTTTTTGTCTTTGAATGCTGCATCAGTTCTAAAGAATTGATCAACCCAACTCTGAGAGAAAGAAAAAACATAATCATGGGCAGTTATTAATGAAGGATCATTGAGTGACAAAATATGGGGCATCAGATCCTGTATCCAGGTAACAAAGGGAATACTTTTTGGAATCCAGTGACGTTCATAGCGGAAATGATTTATTTCAAAGATGATATCCGGCTTGAACGCTGCCAAATTTTGTAGGGATACCTCTTTTCTTATGCCCAGTCCGGCATCTTCATCCTCTATCTCAATAAAGGTCTTGTGACCCAGTTGACGGAAACCCTCTGCAATATCCCTGATGGAATACTGCATGTATGTTGTAAATTTTGAGGCGTATAAAAGCACACGAAGCTGTTGCCCGGTTCTGATCTTATGAATGACGTTATCGTGAAAAGCGTCCGGAAAAATCTCAATCATCTGCTGCTCATATCTTGCAGCATTCTGTAGCATTTTTTTCTCACATTCTTTTAAGACAGGCAATACCTGTTGGGAAAAGAATGAATGATCGCCTTCCGACAGATAGAGAATCTTATTTGCAAACGGAAGTTTTCTTTCAAGCATAAGGGTCATCAGGTGAGATTGGATATCGTTTTGGTCGATGAACCGGATAACAAAGTCACAGCGGCTGAGTGGGGAGATGTCATAAACGCTCAGAATCTCTTGGAATAGATTGAAATCAATAATTATACGGCATTCATGGCGGATAAATTCGGGGTTGTCTGTTTGTATCCTGTCGACAAAGTCAAATAGCACTTCAGGTGAATTGCAGAAAAGCATAAGAATGCCGCCATTGTCTGGTTTTACCCTGCCCAGATCTCTTTGTTGGGTATGGACAAATAATTTATGCCAGACATCATCGCGTTTGGTATAAACCGTGTCGACAACCCTTAAAATAGTTGGTTTCCATGACTGATTCGTTTCTGAAAGACTGTCCTGTTGAAGGGCCTTGACATTTGAGATGAACGGAGGGATCTGTTTCAGTGTTTCCATGTTCCGTTCATATCGGTGACAGTGGGCTTGGAAAATTTCAGGTCTTGCCGCAACCTTCATCATCATGTCATCCATTATGGCATGGACCTGAAGGTGATGCGGCTGCGAGATTCTGGAAAGTACGATGTCCCGCAACGACAATAATCCATCCATGTCAAGGCAGGGGAGGAAGGTCTGAAAACATACCCTTATATTTTCCAGGGTAAGGGGAAGTTTGCCATAATATTCCCTTGCTTTTTTATGTTCTGACATCAAAGCATATATATCGCCGATTTTTTTAAACAGCGGAAGGGCTTCAGATTTGTCCTCAAGCGAGTCTGTCAAGAAAACAAGAATGGCGATTGCCGTGGTGAATCTTTTTTCTGCAAGGGCGCCATCCCCAAAACAAAACAACAGCTCTCCCAGATCCTCTTCATGGGCGCCGGTTTTTATCAAGAGGTCGATGACCGACGCTAAGTCACCTTTATCGGCCAGGGACCAGATTGTATCTTTTTCCGGGTGATTTTTATAAATGGTCTGGAAAAGATTCATGGGTTTAAAATATAGCTCCGCTTTGTTCATTACATAGAATCGGGTTATTTATACCATTACTAAAATCAAAAGATCAATTGTTAACCTTTAAACAAGCACAGGGATCAAGGCATTTCATTGAAAATAACAAATGGATATGATAGCTTCTATCTGTTTTAATAAATTGAAAATCATAGGAGATGTTGTGAAAAAAACACTTGTAACCGGAGGGGCCGGTTTTATCGGCAGTCATTTGGTTGACAGACTTCTTTGTGACGGCCACCATGTGATTGTTCTTGATAATTTTTCAACTGGCCGTCCTCAAAATCTTGAGCAGCACAAGGAGAATCAGTTCTTAACTTTGTTGAATGTTGATATTTCAGAATATGATACTATCGTTGAACATTTTAAAGAGGTTGACTGGGTTTTTCATCTGGCAGCTCTTGCCGATATTGTACCCTCCATCAAGTCCCCATTTGAATACCACAGATCAAATGTGGATGGCACGATTAGTGTGCTTGAGGCATCAAGGTTTCATGGGATTAAGCGGTTTGTCTATGCAGCATCCTCCTCATGCTATGGCATTCCAGATAGATACCCAACCCAAGAAACTGCTGAATTGAGGCCCCAGTATCCCTATGCATTGACCAAGAGTGTGGGAGAACAGTACGTGATGCACTGGGGGCAGGCTTACAGGCTGCCGGTTGTCTCTTTGCGCATGTTTAATGTTTACGGGCCCCGTTCGCGCACAGCAGGAACCTATGGTGCTGTCTTTGGGGTGTTTCTTGCCCAGAAATTGGGAAATCAACCCTACACTGTTGTGGGAAATGGAAAGCAAACCCGTGATTTCACCTTTGTTACAGATATTATCGAGGCCTATGTCAAGGTTGCAGAATCCGATGTGTGTAATGAGATATTCAACCTTGGCAGTGGAAATACCTATAGTATCAAAAGGCTTGTTGAATTGCTTGGGGGAGATGTAACTTATATTCCCAAACGTCCCGGGGAACCGGATTGTACTTTTGCTGATGTTTCAAAAATTTGTAATATCCTTGGCTGGAAGGCCAATACCTCTTTTGAACAAGGCGTACAGATAATGCTGGACAATATCGAGTATTGGAGGCAAGCGCCTGTCTGGACCCCTGAAAAGATAAAGCAAGCAACAAAGGAGTGGTTTCAGTATCTTGGTTAATAAAAAGAAATTGGGGCCGTTTTATGGAAAAGATAGCAGAAATATTAAAGCTTGAGGAAAAAGCCGATTATATAAGAAAAAATCTGGTTCATGTCTCAATTAAAAACAATGCCGGCCATATTGCCCCATCCTTATCCTGTGTGGATATATTGACAATGTTATATTATAATATATTGAATCTCAATGATGATCCTGAATGGGAAGACCGGGACCGGCTGATTTTTTCAAAAGCCCATGGCGCCTACGGGCTGTATTCTATTCTGGCGGATATCGGATATCTGAGAGAAGAAGACTGGAACGATTTTTATCGAGGCAGTTTCTTAAAAGGCTGCATTGAAAGAAGCCCCCAGCACGGTATTGAAGCAGGGTGCGGGTCTCTGGGGCATGGGCTGCCAATGGCGGTCGGTATTGCTTTCGGGGCAAAACTTAGAAAACAACGATATAAAAGCTATTGCATTGCAGGTGACGGCGAGATGCAGGAGGGAAGCAATTGGGAGGCAATCCAGTTTGCCGTAAAATATAAGCTGAATAATTTAATCGTGGTTGTTGACTGCAATGGGTTGCAGGCCATGGATTTTCTTGACAAGGTCCTTTCCCCCATGGATTCTTATAAAGATCTGTCCGGCAAATTTCAAGCATTCGGTTGCAAGGTGATGACTTGTGACGGGCATAATATGACCGAACTTAAAAGCGCTTTTGAGCGTGCAACAACCGATAAAAGGAATCAACCCATTGCTTTATTAGCAAAAACCGTTAAGGGGTATGGAATCCTGGCGATGGAAAACATTGCAAAATTTCATTTCAGGGTCCCGACAAAAGAAGAATTGGCCATGGGGGTCCGCTATGGAAAATGAAAATTATCGGAAAGTCATCATTGATTCCATCCTGAACCATGCCAGAAACGATGACCGCATTGTACTGCTTGTGGGGGATATGGGATTCGGCGTGATTGATAATTTTAAAAAAGAGTTTCCAGACAGAATTTTCAATTGCGGCATGATGGAACAGGGCATGGTGGGGATTGCTGCGGGCATGGCAATGGCAGGGCTTAGGCCGGTTGTTTATTGTATTGTAAATTTTCTGGCATTCAGGGCCATTGAGCAGATCCGAAATGATGTGATCCTGCAGGAGCTAAACGTCAAATTCATTGCCACAGGGGTCAATGACTATTTTAAATTTCTGGGTGAGTCCCATTGCTGCGGTCAGGATGACAAAACCATTATGAAGTTGATAGGTATGCCTGTATTTGATCCCTATACAGAAAATTGTGATGATTTTTCAGAGATGGTAAATAATTGGATATTAAGTAGGCAGGCCGGATATATCCGCGTATAATTTGGGTTTAATAAATTTATGGATTCAATGAATCATGGAAAAATAGTGGGCCAGGGGAAGTATATTCTGGACGGGCATAAACTGGCTTGGCATAAGGACAGGGTCGATGCCTGGCTGAGGGGAGAAAGGATTGCCCCCATTACTATCGACTGTGCGTTGACAAGAAAGTGCTCATACAATTGCGTATACTGTTATGGCAAATTGCAGACCAATGACGAAAAGAAAATGACAAAAGAGGTGATTTTCAGATTCCTTGATGATGCCGCTGATATCGGCGTAAAAGCCATCAGTTTTGTCAGTGACGGAGAAAGTACCTGCAGCCCCTGCCTTAAGGATGCAGTACTGAGGGGCAAAGAAAACGGATTGGACATGGCCCTTGGAACAAACGGTTATTTGCTGGAACAAAATGAATTGGAAGACATCCTGCCTGCGTTGACATATCTTCGGTTCAATATTTCAGCAGGAGAGGCTCAGCGATATGCCCAGATCCACGGGGTTGCTCCAAAATGTTATTACCGGGTTATTGAAACAATTCAAAAAGCAGTCCGGATCAAACAAAAGAATAACCTGGATGTAACCATTGGCATGCAGATGGTTTTAATGCCGGAATTTGAGGATCAGATTCTGCCCCTGTCAAAACTGGGTAAAGAACTTGGTGTGGATTACCTGGTGATTAAACATTGCAGTGATGATGAAGAAGGCTCCCTTGGGGTGGATTATTCAAGATATAATAAGATGGTTGATATCTTGACTGAGGCGGAAAACTTTACCAGTGAAACCTACCAGGTTTCTGCCAAATGGTCTAAAATTTTTAGTAACGGGAAAAGGAATTATTCCCAATGTTACGGGCCCCCGTTTATATTGCAGATGTCTGGGTCCGGGCTTGTTGCCCCGTGCGGGATGTTGTTCAATGACAAGTATAAAAAATATCACATTGGAAATATTGCGGAACAATCTTTCAAGGCGCTCTGGCAAAGCGACCGGTATTGGGAGGTTATGGATATGATTGCATCCCAAAAATTTGACGCAAAAACCATGTGCGGGACCTTGTGTCTGCAGCATAAAGTCAATGAGTGCCTATGTGATATCAGAACTGGTGGGAAAGGTTTGGTACCTGGGACAGGCAAACTGCCGCAGCACATCAATTTCATATAAAAAATGCAGGAAAAATAAGAAAGGGCCATCATGCACCTCGAGACGGAAAAAGCACTTTCTCTGTTGAAGGAACGGACTATCGCGAAAAGGACCGTTTTTGTGTCAGGGAATTTCAACATTGTTCATCCGGGGCATTTAAGGGTACTCCGTTTTGCAGCAGAATGTGGTGATTATCTTATTGTCGGGGTTCACGGCAATAAAACAGATGGTCATACCCTTCTGGATGAAAAATTTCGTCTTGACGGCGTTTCGTCTATCACGTGGGTTAATTTCGCTTTTATACTCAGGGATTCTTCCGAAGTGTTTATAAAAGAGTTAAAGCCTTCCATTGTAGTGAAAGGCAGGGAACATGAAGATGCCTATAATCCGGAATCAGAAGCCGTGAAGTCCTATGGCGGAAAACTGCTTTTCAGCTCGGGTGATGTGAGTTTTTCCCTTGTGGAACTTCTTCAGGATGAGTCCAAAAGGCTTATCTCTTCCTCAATCGTGAGGCAGGAAACGTTTATGAAGCGTCATGGATTTAACTGGTATGATCTGAGTCATACGCTCAAGAGTTTTGAACGCTTAAAGATTGTCGTGATCGGGGATACAATCGTGGATGAGTACATCAATTGTGATCCCCTGGGGATGAGCCAGGAAGACCCGACCATTGTTGTTACGCCTGTATCCAAGACCCGATATATCGGCGGAGCGGGAATTGTTGCGGCCCATGCCCGGAACATGGGGGCTATGGTTAATTTTTTTTCAGTCCTTGGGAATGATGAAACTGTTCAATTTGCGCGGGCAAAACTGGAGGAATATGCCGTAAACTCGTTTATTTTAGAAGATGAAAGCCGCCCGACAATTTTAAAGCAGCGGTTCCGCTGTTCAGGGAAAACATTATTACGGGTGAATCATCTGCGCAGCCATCCCATCAGCAAAGAGTTGCAAAAAAAGCTGCAAAACAATCTGTTTGAGTTACTTGATGAAATCAACTTGTTGATATTCTCAGATTTTAATTATGGCATCCTGCCCCAGCCGCTTGTGGACACTGTGGCGAAAAAATGCAGGGAAAAGAAGATTATGATGGTCGCAGACAGCCAGTCTTCATCCCAGGTCGGCGACATCTCCCGATTTAAACATATGTTTTTTTTAACCCCCACAGAAAGGGAAGCACGGCTTGCTGTAAGGGATTTTGAATCAGGGCTGGTTGTACTGGCAGAAAAACTCAGGAAACAGGCAGCGGCTGAAAATATTCTGATCACCCTTGATAAGGAAGGCATGCTGATCCATGAAGGCATTCCCAACCGTGAAGAATGGGGGACAGACCGGTTAAAGGCAATGAACCCGGTTGCCATTGATCCTGCAGGTGCAGGAGACTCCCTGTTAACCTGTTCCGCCCTTGCCGCAGCATCAGGGGCGGATATCTGGCAATGTGCATATCTTGGGTCCCTGGCGGCTGCATGCCAGGTGGAAAGGACCGGGAATATCCCCATCTCCATTGATGACATGATGGTGAAAATGTCAAAATGAAAGCGTTATTGCTGTGCGCCGGCCTGGGTAAACGGTTAAGGCCTTTGACAGAATCCATTCCTAAATGTCTGGTCCCCATCAATGGCAAACCTTTAATGGAATACTGGCTTGATATGCTATGCAGGGAAGAAAATATTCCTGTAATGGTGAATCTGCATTACCTTTCCAAGGAGGTCAAAGCTTATATTGCAGCCAGTCCATACAGAAAAAATGTCACAACCGTTTATGAAGCATTTCTTCTTGGCGCAGGGGGAACGCTTTTAAAGAACCGGCATTTTTTTGAAAAGGAACCGGTTTTTATGGCCCATGGGGATAATATGTCGGTATTTGACCTGAAGGCTTTTATCAGCGCACATGATGCAAGACCTGTGCACTGCGAGATGACCATGATGACGTTTGAAACAGATACACCCCAAAGCTGCGGTATTGTTGAACTTGACACGGATAATGTGGTGTGCGCGTTCCATGAAAAAGTCCATACGCCTCCTGGAAATCTTGCCAACGGGGCTGTTTATATTCTTGAACCTTCAATTTTCGATTTCCTGGCAGATTTTGGAAAAGAAGTGATAGATTTCAGTACCGAGGTGCTGCCCCTTTATGTCGGAAGAATCAATACCTTCCATAATGACAGGTATCACAGAGATATCGGGACCATGGAAAGTTACCTGAAAGCGCAAAAGGATTTTTCATAAGCTGTTTTATTTGTCAGTAAGGGACTTCATCTTTGTCTTTAATAGTTCATAAGCCGCCCTGGCTGCCTCCAGTTGATCCAACGCCATGTAACAATCGCCCATTTTTCTGAGCAGGTTTATGTTGTCAGGCAGATGGACAAAACATTTTTCATAGGCCAGGATGGCGTCTTCATTCTGATCGGCACTCTGAAGACTGTCGCCGATGGTTTCCCAATAGGCTGCAAATTTAGTGTCCAGCTTGATGGCTATGGAAAGTGCTTCAATTGCTCCGTTAAAATCATTTGTGACAAACAGGGTATCAATGATGGCTGCATGGATATCAGGATCAGTGGGGGAGTATTCCATGGCCTTTTTAAGGCTTAAAAGGGCATTGGGATAGTTTTTTTGTGACAAGAAAAGTTTGCCCTGAAACAGAAAAATATTGCCTGTAAGTTCAAACGGAAGACTGGTTAATAAATTTGGCTGATCCATTGCAGTTTGATGCCATTTTCCTATCAATTCGGCTGATGCCTGGTAATTATCGGTATCCATGTCTGATTTGATTTTTTCCATGTCTTTTTTTAAGATGGTTTCCATGTCTTTTTTAAGTTCGCTGTGGGTTGGATCATATCTGAGACCTTTTAGCACCATATATTTCACGCTTAATTCACGTCCCGGCTGGGTTTTAAAATACTGGGCAAACTTCAGAAATTCATCCCCAAGTTCCCGTAGATATGCCTCAATCTGTTTCTTAAGGTTGGGGTCATGTTTTATGGCGGTTTGAAAATAGTGGTCAGCTTTTTTGAGCATATTTGATTGCAAGGCTGAACAGCCAAGATAAAAATAAACTTCTCCTGATTTCGGCATTGTTCGGCAAAGCTCTTCCAGCAGGGGTTTTGCCATATAATAATTCTTTGAGTCCATATAGAGTCTGGCAAGACTGAGTCTGTTTTGTTCTGTTTGGGACCCGTTATTGATTTGTTTTAAATACTTGGTTTCTTTTTGGTGGAATGACATGACCATGTTCAGGTTTTTTGCCAACAGAGCCAGTGTCTCTTTTCGAGCCTTATTGATACCGGAAAGCCTGTTTAAATTTTTTAACAGCCATTCAATATATTTTTCAGGATTATTTTCAAGTATTGAGATATCCTGTTTCTGGCGTTCGCTTTCCTTTAATCCTTCCATGGTTATTTCTTCTAATATTTTCCAGACATCAAGCGTGTTGTCCAGGTTTTTATGAACGGTATCAATTTTGTTAATTTGTTTTTTTTGTGGCAGGTTCAGCATGTCAAAGGATCGAATCGGTGTACCTGTTTTCTGGGATTTTGTGAGTTCTTTTAATAACGAGCTCGCAATTTCATCTGCTTTTTTGATTGTTTTTTGCAATAGTTGGATTTTGTGAAGCATTCGATCGAATTGGGCGAGCATGCTATCTGCACTGATTGGCTTGGCCGTGGAATAAAAATTTTTGAGGTGTCTTGTGGTATCTATTGTGATTTTACAATGGGTGTCCAGAGCCTCTTGTAAGGTCATGATTTTGGTGCCTTCAATATTTGCTCCGCCTTCGGTTGCGTTAATGTGGTTTTTGTCGGATGCGGCAATGTTGGCTTCAAAAAAATCTTTCATGCCCAAAAAAGAACGGTTTGTTCGCAATATTTCTCCGTTGATTCCTGTGACTGTTTCTCCCTGGACATGACTGGTTACTGCGTCTTTTGGGGATGATCCCTGAAGAACAGTCCCTTTTGCATGGGAAGAGGAAACAGAACTGGGATACGCCAGATCCTGGCCTATAAAGATTATCGGGTCACATCCCAGTAGATGTGCGGCAATGAGGTTTAAATGCGCCACAGTGCTGGCGCCGCCGGTTAAGTATTTTCCGCCAAGCAGAGAATTGAGCCATGCCTCCATGGGCTGACCTGTGAATGTCCAAAATACCTGGTCTGCCGGAAAAATTTTCGGCGTTTTGGGATTTACCCAGGACGAGCAGATCAGGGCGATATCCTTAATCTCTGGTATTAAATCGGCAAATTTTTCAAAGGTAAGGTCATTGGCGTCAATGCAGGTGAGAAAATGCGGGTGTACGCCATTTTTCAGAAGGGCGGGCAACACCGTATCCACAGCAATAATGACGGCTTTTTCCTGGGCTTGTTTCAGCAGGTGGATATTTTTATCCAAAGAAGGACCGCCGGCAACCAGGATGGCAGGAACTCCATCAAATTTGTTCTGGATATGTTCCAATAATAAGTGATGGTGTATGGTGGTAATGTGCTTGAAACGATTGTTCAGAAAATTTTTGCCAAGGATTCTTGTGGTTGCACCTCCGACATTAAGACCGTTGATGTGGGCAAAAAGGTCTTCTTTAAGCCGGGCATATCCTTTGGGGTTAAAGCTGAATGAAGGCTGATGATGAAAAATATTTGCATCTTCAAGTTGCAGGGTTCGGGATGCTTTTGCCAGGGTTTCACTGATTTTGGTTTCTGTTCCAATGCCCAGGATAAGCCGGGGATCTTGAAGCACAGAAGAAAGGTCCGTATACCGAAGCGCCTGGATGAAGATCCCTGGATCCAGTTCAAAAATTGCTAAAAATTGAAGTTGGGGTCTTTGTTTTAATATGTTCAGAATCGAGTAGCAAAGCCCCATACCCAGGATAGCAACAAACCCTTTATGGTCTATGGCGATGGTTTCCAGAAAGTCTGCGCTTTCTTTTTCAGGATTTGCTTCATTATGCAGAACTCTGGAATTCCCCTGGCTGTCTGTTGCGATCAGATTGGGATTGCCATTGGATGCAGCCGTTATTTGACCGACTGGCTCGGGTTGAATTTTTGTAATATATTTCCATACCAATGGGTGATGTTTTTCAAGAAGTCTTATGTTTGACCCGTAATAGTCTGTAAATTCCTGGCTCATTTTATATTCCTAAAATCAAGTTGTCCTGAATTTATATGGTTTTTCTTTATAGAATATCAATAAAATCCATAGAAAAAGCAAGTCCCTCTTTTCACCTGGGGATGTATTTTATAAAACAGGTCTGGAAAGGTTATGGGAAAAAATTATCGGATCAATGATAAAATTCCAGGCAGAGTCGTTCCATTGTCTTCAGGGCGGCAATCAGTTTCCAGCCATATTCCTGCCTTTGATATTTGTTTTTGTTTGAACATACAATGTCTTGACGTCTGGAAGAAGAAACAGGAAAATTTATAAGCAGGGAATGGTTATTGCTTCGTTAAGGGGTTAAGGGGTATTATCATGGGTTCAGAGATTAAATGGCGGATTAGAATTCGTCTGAAAAAAGAAAAGTAGCGCTATGCTAAAGAATAAAGTTATTTTAATCACCGGTGGGACCGGTTCATTTGGGAAAAAATGTGTAGAGGTTATTTTAAAGCATCACAGCCCCAAAAAAATAATTGTGTTCAGCCGGGACAAGCTCAATCAGTTTGACATGGCGCAGCTCTTTCCCACGGAAACTTATCCTGTCCGGTATTTTATCGGGGACGTAAGGGACAGGGAACGGTTGAAATGGGCGTTTCAGGGAAAAGTTGCACCCTGGTTCAAAAGGCTGTGAATTTTTGATTTTCATGAAAAGGCCCTGATCTGATACATTTAAAGATATGGCTTGATCCTGGCAGGGATCTTGCTTTTATGGATCAAAAGAGATTGAAACAGGAAAAAGTTGCCTGGCTGATGACTTGCTCGCTAAGGATTTTTAATCAGAAAATATTTATTTTTACGTTGGACTCGTTATTAAAGGAAAAGATGATCCGGGTCGATTGAATTTGAACTGTCGGCTTTTTTCAGGCAAGGGTTTTAAATATTATAGGACAACATGAATCATGGGATTGGAAAATAGAGAAATACCTTCTGGCGTGATAAATCAGAACGGCAATGATTATTATGATGCTGAAATTTTATCATTCTCCGACGAAAAACAGGAACACAAATGGTCGGTGTCCTGGTCGGATCTGATGATGACCATGTTTATTTTTTTTGCCGTCATGTATGCATTTCAGGCCGGCAACAAAGATCTTTTTTTCGGAGACGGCCCGGGTAAAAACCAAATCTCGGAGAGTGGATCCAACAACGTATTAAATATCGGGCTGGAGTCCAATCCGTCAACGGTTTATGACCAGGCCCGGCAGGCAATGACCGATGTCATGATGGACGGGCTTGATTCCCTTGAACTGATGAAGGACGGGGCCATGAGAATTGTCCTGGCAGGGGATTTGCTATTTGATCCGGGAAGCGTGGATCTTAAAATCGGCGCCCGGTATCAGCTTGACCAGATCGCAAGGGCACTCAATGAAAATGAGTTTATTATCAATGTGGTGGGCCATACCGATGACGCCCTGACACGATCGGATCTCTATCCTACCAATTGGGAGCTTTCCTCAAAAAGAGCGGTCATGGTGGCAAGATATCTTACGGAAGTGACAAAGGTGGATGAAAAAAGGATATTTGTCAGCGCCCATTCATCCCTTCAACCCGTTAGAAGCAATGATACGGGAACGAACCGGGCCCTGAACCGAAGGGTTGAACTCATTTTGATGAAAACAAAACCCAATGAGCAATCCCTTCCATGAGTCATGGAGGGTTCTGAACAAAGAGGAGGCAATATGCTGAAACCGGAACGGATTTTATTTTTAAGACAGACACGCAAAAACATTTTTGGACTGATGATCTGTGTGGTCCTGTTTGCCATAGGATTTAAACTGGGTGGCAATACAGGATTGTATATAAACCTTTCGGGATTTCTGATAGTTATTGGCGGAACCCTGGGAGCGACTCTATTAAGCTATCATATGGATCGGATTGAGATTCTTTTTAAGGTTCTCAGAACCGCCTATGGCAGGGAAACAAAAGACCCTGGAGAGGTTGTGAGAATTCTCGTGAACCTTGCTGTTAAAAGAAGGGTAAAGGGCGTCCTGGCCCTTCAGGATGATGAAGATGAAACCACCATTGCATTTTTAAAACAGGCCATAGGGTTGCTGGTGGATGGGTGTTCAAAAGAACAGATCCGGGAAGTGTTAAGCGCTGAAATGTATTTTTTCAGGATGAGACGGGATGAAACCCGGCGGGTCTTGCAAACCATGGCCGATGTGGCGCCTTCCTTCGGCCTTGTCGGAAGTGTGGTGGGCCTCATTGGAATGCTGGCCGGTGTCGGTGACCCGGTCATTATCATGAAAACAGTTCCTGTGGCCCTGACTTCAACCTTGTACGGGATTGTTTTTGCCAATTTTCTGTTCGTCCCCTTTGGATCCAATATCCGGGAGAGGACGGTAAAAGAACTGTTTCTTCAAAAAATTATCACCGAAGGGATGCTTGCCATTTCCGACGAGCTTCACCCGAGGCTTTTGGAGCGTAAACTCAATTCTTTTCTAACCCCGTCAGCCCGGAGCGGACGGTTTGTTCCCATTGAAGATCTGAATGAAACAACAGAGGCGGTAATTATTCGGGAAACGGTTTAAGCCATGGGAAAAAAACAAACCGACCTAAAAAAGAGTTGACAATTATTTTCAGATCATATAGATATCACCTGTTTTTTGATTGGCCATGGGCCGTTAACTCAGGTGGTAGAGTATCTGCCTTTTAAGCAGAGAGTCGCTGGTTCGAACCCAGCACGGCCCACCAATTAAAAGGACACTGCGTCCCCATCGTCTAGCCCGGTCCAGGACATCGCCCTTTCACGGCGACGACAGGGGTTCGAATCCCCTTGGGGACGCCAATTTTACTCCGGTGGAAAGACCGGAAGAAGTTTTGAGCAGCGGATGCCCGCTCCAGATTTCTTCCGGTCTTTTGGTTTTTTGGACTAAGATGGTTATTATCCATTAAGAATTTTTATTCAAATCAGCACATCATCGTATAAAGGGAAGGCCATTGAATTGGTGCTCCTTTCATGTTTTTAGAGTGATCTTGTTTTTCTTCGCTATGTAAAAAAGGTAATAGGAATTGTGTAGAAAATGTGTTTTTGTGAAAAAAAGGTTCTATACTCGTTGCTTTCCATTTTTTATCGATATGCTTACCAATAAAGGCTTTTAAAATTATTGGGCTCAAGGTATGTTTTTTGCTTATATTCAGGAGGAAATTATAAAGCCAAACCTGTTGTGAAGCAGGGACGGAAAGCCAAAGGGTCTTGCTGGAAGATGGCCAGGTTGCTGAGATCACATTTTGATTTGAAGGAGAAAGTAGATGAGGAAATTGTTATTGGGTATTCTTATTAGTGTTTTTCTTATTGCTCCATTGTGTGTGCAAACCGCTAATGCTACTATTTTATTCCAAGACGGTTTTGAAACTTCTTGGAGCGGAAATTATGCCGATGGTTGGGAAAACACTGCTTACAGGCATGGAGCTGCGCCGGTTGCCATAATGATGCAGCAAACGGGTCAAGCTCACAGTGGGTCCTTTGGACTCGAATTGACCGCAGAATCAGTGGCAACTGCAAGTCAGTTTTGGGCCGGGGTCAGTGCTGCTAACATACCCCATTCGGCTATGGCTAAAAAATATGACCCTTATGTTAGTGTTTGGTATTATGATCAACTGGGAGATACCCATGCGGGTCAGCTATTCGCAGTTCCTGACTGGGTAAATCCTTATATAGCGCCAGGTGAAGATTGGACAGATGTTCAGTTTGGTGGACGTAGCAGTTTAACAGATAATTATTATTATGTCGCTGCTGGGCAAGGATCTCCTGGTTGGCAGAACAGTGATCAAGTGCGAAGTGAAGGTTGGCATAATTTAAAGTTTCAATTGAGTTCTTCTACTGGTTTTATTGAATTTTATATTGATAATTTGTTAGTTGGGCAATCCTATAGAAATGACTATACAAATTTGGGGACTGAAATCGGTTTATTCACAATGTTTGATACACCTCTAAGTTCATTTCTAGAAAAACCTTCAACAATTTGGGATGATTTTGAGGTAGGGTCAAGTGTTCCAGAACCTGCCACCATGATCCTTTTTGGTCTTGGTCTTCTGGGTGTAGCCGGGATCGGCAGAAGAAAAAAATAGCAAGCATATTTGAATCAGATGAAAAGGCAGGGCTACAGCCCTGCCTTTTGAGAATTCATCTGTGGAGATAAGGGCCAAAAACCATTAGGCAAAGAGGACAATATGTTGACCGCCACATCCGGCGTAAATTCCTTATCTGGATATCAGGTTCAACCGAATGTGTCTAATTCGAACCAACCCGCTCCCAATCTTGAACCCGCTTCTTCCGAAAAAGTCAAAGAATCCGGGGATACGGTAGATATTTCCGGTAAGGCAAAAGAACTTCAAACCGAGTACCAGAGAAAGACTTCGGAATTGGAGCAACGCAAGAATAATGAAGCACAACAGCTTGAGAGAAAATATCTTCTGGAAAAAAATGAGCTTGAACAAGAATTCAGGCTGAAAAAGCAGAGATTGGACATCAATATTTATGCCTGAGTGCCCAAGGCCATTAGTTCTGTGCGGCCTTATCCAGTAGTTTCCGAACCATCTCAACCATTTTCGACATATTGACCGGTTTCATCAGAAAGCCTTTTATTCCCAGGGCAAAAGCTTTTTCCTTATCCATCCGCGCACTGAATCCTGTACAGAGGATAACCGGAATGTCCCTTCGGATGGAAAGAATGGATACTGCGAGTTCCTCTCCGGTCATATCCTGCATGGTCATATCGGTAATGACAAGGTCATATCCGGCAGGATCGGCCTGAAAGGCCTTCAGGGCTCCTATACTGCTGATGTGGGCGGTTACCCGGTATCCGAAACGTTCGAGCATTTGTTTTTCAAGCTGGGCAATGGCGATTTCATCATCCACCAATAAAATTTTTTCATTGCCGGATTTAAGCGGGACCGCTTCCTTGGTATTGTCAACAGAAGGGGCTGCCCCTGCCAATAAAGGCAGATACACTTTCACAAGGGTTCCTTTTTGTGCCTCGCTTTGGACCGTGATGCCGCCGTTCAAATGTTTCACAATCCCGTAAACCGTACTGAGACCCAAGCCGGTCCCTTTTCCCTGTTCCTTGGTGGTAAAATAGGGCTCAAATATCCTGTCCATGATGGCAGGGTCGATCCCGCAGCCTGTGTCTGAAACAGAGAGCAAGGCATGTTGGCCCGGAAGAAGAGACGTGTCGCTCGGAGCGTCTTCAGCCGTCAGGACGGTTTCCTCAAGGGTTACGGTTATTTTCCCCCTGGTTTTTTCCACGGCATGATACGCATTGGTGATCAGGTTCATGGCGATCTGATGCAGGTCCGACGGGTTTGCCAAGACCATACCACAGTCGGCTGCAATGGAATGGGAGATCGGGATATCCGCAGGAATGGTGGATCGCACCATTTTTAAGGTTTCTTCGAGAATCGGCTGAAGGCTCACCGGTATGGTCTTTCGATCGGATTGACGGCTGAAGGTGAGAATCTGTCTGACCAGTTCGCCTGCCCGTTTGCCGGCCGCTAGAATTTCCCTGGCATTTGCATGGGCCGGGCTGTTTTTGGGAAGATCTTCCAGGAGCAGTTCCGACATGCCGATGATGGGAAATAAAAGATTGTTGAAATCATGGGCAATACCGCCGGCAAGGGTGCCGATGGCCTCCATTTTCTGGGCCTGGCGAAGTTTGTCCTCGGTTCTGATATCTTCGGTAATATCCCGCTTAACGGCAACGAAATTAATGATTTGCCCCTTATCATCCGCCACAGGAGAGATGGAAGCGACTTCAATATAAAGGCTTCCGTCTTTTTTCAGGTTGGTCAGGCGGCCCTGCCAGGTGTCTCCTGCCAGGATGGTCTGCCACAATTGATGATAAAAGGCCTTGTCCTGCTCCCCGCTTTTAAGAAATTTCGGATTTTGTCCCACGACTTCTTCGGCGGTGAATCCGGAGATTCGTTCAAAGGCCGGGTTCACATATTGGATGACGCCTTCGATATCCGTGATGATAACGCTCTCGCTGATATGCTCGATGGCGGATAAAAGCCGGCGCAGCCCCTTTATCGTCTGCTTTTGTTCCGTAATGTTCAGGGCGGTAAAGGTAACGCCTTGGGATAGATCGGTCCGGTCAATGGGAGTGGAGCTGAGGAGCACATCGATGACGGTTCCGTCCTTTCGTTTAAAACGGGTTTCTACGGTCCCGGTTCCTTTTTGACGAATCTGTTCATATTTTTCCTTGCCCACCCACGCATAGTCCTCATCGCTAGGATAGAGCATTCTTGAACTCTGGCCAAGCAATTCCGCTTCCACATATCCTGTTATTTCGCAGAGCCTGGGATTGGCCTGCTTCAGAATACGGTCCACCACCACGCCGATACCAATGGGAGCTGCACTGAAGATGCTGCTCAGATATTGCTCGCGTCTGTAAACAGCCTCTTTCGTCCGGTATTCATCCGTGACATCCCGGAATACCAGTACCACACCGGTGACAACACCGTTACCGTCCTTTATGGGCGCTGCCGAATCGGCAATCTGGTATTCGTCCCCGTTTTTTGACAACAGGATGGTATGGTTGGCAAGACCTATAATCCTGCCGTCCTTTAACACTCGTTCGACCGGATTATCCGCTTGTTTCCGGGTTTCTGCATTGATAATAGGAAAAACCTCGACCAGGGGTTTTTTCAGGGCTTCCTCCTGTTTCCATCCGGTCAGACTCTCAGCCACGGGATTCATCATTTCCACAAGACCTTGGCCATCGGTGGAGATGACGGCGTCCCCGATGGCTTTCAATGTGGTGCTGTGGCGCTCCAGGCTTGTGCGCAGGGCCGTCTCTGAATGGTAAAGGCGTTGGAAATAGAGTTGTTTTTCCCGTTGCCGGACAACCAGGTCTGCAACCCCGATCAGAATCGCTAAACCGGCAATGATCGAAAGTAACAAAAAGGACCGGAAACGCCATTCGGCAAAGGCCTCCTTTATATCCATTTTGGACACCATAAACCAGGGGGAATCGGGAATGGGCAGGATGACGGCCGCTACCTCAACTCCGTGATAGTCCCTGCCCTGAACATAGCCTGCTTTGCCCTGAAGGGCCATGACGGCAGGCACTTCCGTCCGGGTCAGGGGGATACTCAGCCTGAGGGCGGCGTCGGACCGGCGGCGAAGATTGTTGAGAAAGAGGGCCTGGTCCTTGTCCTGCCGGATGAGGAGGGTTTCCCCGGTTTCATCGGCGGTGGGCCAGGACTGGATCAAGGGATAGAGGAAGCTTTCCGGATTATTGATAAACACAAGGGCGGCCATGGGTGAGTCCGGATCTTGCCAAGACCCGGAGAAAAGAGGGCAGATGACCGAGATATGCGGGGGCTGGTCAGGAGATTCCCTGTGCAGGTCCGTAAACACAGGGGTCTTTCCCTTAAAGGCAAGGGCAAGGGCTTTCAAATAACCCTCATGAATTTCACCGACCGGGGAAAGGCTTAACAGTTTTTTGCCGTCCGGCGCCGTCAGAAGGATATCGGCATAATCATGCTGATCGGCTATATTCTGAAAGACCGCCTTGAGTTTTTTTTCATTTTCTTCGTCCGGATCAGCCATGAAGCTCAAAATGTCGGCGATAAGGAGGGGATTCGCCAGCATTCCGGCATCCTCCAGTTGATCTTTCCGCCAATCAATGATCTGGTTTGCCTTGAGTTGGGCAATGGCTGTGAGGTTTTTTTCAACTTCCCTTTGCATGGCTTTTTCCTGGGTTTGATAAAACCATGCGCCAAGGCTTAAGAGAACAGAAAGAATGAACAAAAATAGGATTTTTGAGCGGGTGTTGAAAAAAGCGGTCATTTTTCCGGTATCGGAAAATTCAGTAGTTGGTTTCATTTTTTCCTGTTCGAAAAAACGGTCTTGCGAAATATTTTGCTGAACACGCTTTATTGCACGAAAATTACGGTCCAGTTTATGGAAAGCCTGCCCCATTGTCAAGCATTTTGGCGCTTGTAAATATTTTAATATCATCATACAGTGGGACACAAAACATCATGTCATCCATGATGAAAAAAAAGAACAGGCGTATTTGTGATGACCGGCAACCCCAACGTGATTGAAGTTCGAAACCTGGAAAAGCATTATAACGGCTACACGGCCGTGGACGGAATTTCCCTGGCCATTGCCAAGGGCAGTTGTTTCGGCCTTCTGGGCCCCAACGGCGCCGGAAAGACCACCACCGTGGAGATGATGGAGAATATTATTCCCCCGGATCGCGGGGTCATCCTCTATAAGGGAGGGGAGCGGGACAGGACCTTTAACCAGGAAATCGGCATCCAGTTCCAGCACACGGAACTTCTGGCCTTTCTCACGGTGGAGGAAACCCTGAAAACCTTTGCGGCCTTTTATCATAAACATTTGCCTGTGGAAGAGGTTCTCACCCTCTGTATGCTGGACAATATCCGGAAAAACATGAACCATAAAATCTCCGGGGGCCAGCGCCAGAGGCTTCTCCTGGGCCTTGCTCTTTTGAACGACCCCGAGCTTCTGTTTCTGGATGAGCCGTCCACCGGTCTTGATCCCCAGGCCAGAAAGCATATCTGGGAAATTATCCTGGATATCAATAAAAAAGGGAAAACGATTATCCTCACCACCCATTATATGGAAGAAGCGGAAAATTTATGCGATACCATTGCCATCATGGACAAGGGCCGCATCATTGAACAGGGCTCGCCGAAAAGCCTGATTAAAACCCATTGCCAAGAGGAAGGTTGCCCCAAAAATCTTGAATCCGTATTTTTAAAACTGACCGGCAAGTATTTAAGGGAATAATCCATTGAGTTTCAAAAGAATATGGGCCCTTTTTAAGGCCAGAAATTATGAATTTTTCCGGGACAGGGCCGGATTCGGATGGAATATCCTGTTCCCTTTTCTGATTGTGGCCGGGTTTGGCGTGATTTTCAGTTCCGACTCGGGATCAGACTATAAACTCGGGGTTTTTTCTGTAAAAGAAAATCAAGCGGGTTTGGAGAGCCTGGATCTCCCGGGCAGGCTCAAGACCTATCAGCACATCAAGATCATACCCTTTGAAACCCGGGATGAGGCCCTGGACAAACTGGCCCATCACAAAATAGACCTTCTTCTGGAAAATGCAGGCCCGGAACTGAAATACTGGGTCAATGATTCCTCCCCCAAGGGATATGTTCTGGAAAAAATGGTCAGGGAATCCATGGTTCCTGAAGAATGGTTTGCTTCAAAGGTGATCCGGCAGGAGGTCCGGGGGGAGGGGATCCGCTATATTGACTGGCTTTTTCCGGGAATTCTCGGGATGAATATCATGTTTTCCGCGCTTTTCGGCGTGGGCTATGTCATTGTCCGGTACCGCCGCATCGGGGTCTTGAAGCGTCTTAAGGCAACTCCGGTCACAGCCTTTGAATATTTGACGGCCCAGCTTGTGTCAAGGGTTCTGATCATGCTGATCAGTTCATCCGTGGTCTGGCTGGGCTGTGATCTCCTGTTTTCCTTCAGGATGCACGGGTCCTATCTGGATGTCCTGGCGGTCTTTTTTTCAGGAACCCTCTGCCTGGTCTCCCTAGGGCTGGTCCTGGCCTGCCGGGGAACCAATGAGGAACTGACCAACGGCATCATTAATTTTATTTCCTGGCCCATGATGTTTTTATCGGAAGTCTGGTTTTCCATTGAAGGGGCATCAGGCTTTGTTCAACAGGCAGCCAAGCTGCTGCCGCTGACCCATTTTCTGAATGCCGCAAGAAAGATCATCAATGACGGGGCCACCTTTTCCGATGTATCCTCTGAAGTCGCCATCCTCCTGATCATGAGTTTTGTCTTTCTGACCATTGGTTCAATCCTGTTTTCCTGGACCAAATAAGGCAGGCCGGACCCCATCTTAACTATTTATAAATAATTCAATATATTGTATAAGACAGGCAATATGATGTTTACCTATTTGGAGATTGATGTATGAAACCCGTTGTAGCCCTTCTGGGCCGGCCCAATGTCGGCAAATCCACCCTGTTCAACAGG
>Ga0156401_1060_pt1 | contig 138371 bp, 128 predicted proteins | sample RifOxyA3_FD_116161 | JGI IMG/M metagenome (GOLD analysis project Ga0156401, IMG submission 116161) | Desulfobacula sp. RIFOXYA12_FULL_46_16 | reverse complement strand
CGCAGACGATTATAACTACGCTGTAGCTGCTTAAGGCAGCTTCCGTCCTGCTGAAATCCTTCCTGCAGATTTCAGGCCAGGGCGTCGACTTTGCAGGATCGCTTATTAAGGGCACCTGAACTTTAAAAGCTAAATTTTTCAGGATATATTGTCATGTATCCATCTCATAGGAGACACGGCAACGAATTACAAATTTTGAGATAAGTATGTAGAAGCCCAGGTTGATTGTTTTCGGACGCGGGTTCAACTCCCGCCGCCTCCACCATTATTAAGCCTGAAACCATAATGGTTTCAGGAGTTATTGTCAAATGTTGTGTATGGCATTAGGCGGCGTTCCTTTCCTGTCCTATCCCATTCACAAATTTAATACCCTGGATCAGTTGGCCTAATTTTTCATAATGATGCAGTTTTATCCAGTTCTTCTCTGCTGATTTGCAAAGCTTAAAAGCCATAGGCAAAACACTATTTGAAGAAAAACAGCCCCTTACCTTTGCTGTTCTCAGTCTTACAGTGGCAAAGGTCGATTCAATCGGATTCGATGTCCGGATGTGCCTCCAGTGTTCTGCCGGGAAATTATAGAATTTTAACAGCACGTCTCTGTCTTTTTCCAAACATTGAACCGCTTTCGGGTATTTTGCCTCATAAATATTAATAAAAGAATCAAAGGCGGTCTCAGCATCTTTTCTGGTTTCCGCCATCCATATTTTATGGATATTTTCTTTGGCCTTTGCCTGAAGGTTCTTTGGCAGTTTGTTTAAAATATTTGCTGTTTTATGGACCCAGCATCTTTGCCATTCGGTCGTTTCATAGGTCTTTGAAATTGCTTTCCAAAATCCAAGGCTGCCGTCTCCGATTGCCAACGCCGGGGCTTTTTGAAGGCCCCGGCGCTTGAGGTCATTTAATAGAGATAACCAGGACTGTTCGCTTTCCCTGTATCCGCCCTCTATGGCCAATAACTCTTTGTTGCCGTCTTTGGTGGCTCCCATGATGACCAGAATGCACTGTTTATCATCCATCCGGACATTGCAGTAAACGCCGTCGGCCCAAATATAGACATAATGCTTTTCTGATAGATCTCTGTTTTGCCAGTCTTGATATTCTTTTTCCCAAATGGTTTTCAAGCGGCTTATGGTTGAAGCAGATAGTCCAGGCGCATCCCGACCCACAAGCGCCGACAGGGCCTCCGTAAAATCTCCCGTTGATATCCCTTTCAGGTACAGCCAGGGAATAAGCGTTTCCATGCTTCTGGTTTTCTTTAAATAGATGGGTATAATGGACGAATTAAAACGGATTTTCTCTGATCCCTTTTGACGATCTCTGCTGCGAGGCACTTTTACAGGCACAGGACCGATCCCGGTCTGGATGTCTCTTTTGGGTAAATAACCATTACGGGTTATCCTTTTCCTGCCTTGATCGTCTTTCAGATCCGCATATAGTGATAAAAAGCCGTCGATCTCTATTTCCAATGCTTTAAACAATATGTCTCTGGCCCTTTGGCGAATAAGTTCGGTAATCGGGTCATCAAGAAATGTTTCTGGTTTTTTAATCTCAATTACAGTATCTTGTTTCATGGTGCGTGTATCCTTTCGTTTTGTTTTTAAAACCCGGAATGACTGCGGCTAACAATCCTTCCGGAGGATACACCACCTAATACCTCATACACAACTTTTGATTATATCTCGGCTGTGACATGCTCCGGTGGTTGGGAATCCGTAAAATGCTTAACCCCTTTTTCATCTATCCAGGAATATACAAGATCCTTTTGTTTTTCATTTGGTCTTTTAGGTGATTTTCTGACGGTTTTAGGTGGTATCTTGTTTGAAATTTTATTAGGCGCATCTTTGAATATCTTGTCCGCAAACTGCCAATAAATATAAAAAATTGAGAGACCACAAATTAAAAAAAAGATAAAGTATTTAAAACCGATAGAGGATTTCACAATATTAAAGTGGCCTTATTCAATTTTAATTGTTGATATCAACCCATGCGATTTTCCATCGGTCGCCTCCATGTTTTAGGCTTTTTTTAATGCTGAATTTATCTGAATAACTGTAATTATTGCAAACATAGCTAACGCTTACAGTTTTTCCATTGGTATCAATTAAATTCATATGTATAGACAATTGATTCGTTGACTTACCACCACTAATCTGGCCGACAACCACAAGTTCCGAGCTTAATTTTGAAACAGAGATATTAAGGGAGTAGCCTTTGACAACCAATCTTTCTCCAGTTTCAGCCAGAGAAAATACAGGGGCAATAAAAGCAAAAAGAACAATCAGAATTAAGTTTTTCATGCTTCTTCCTTCGTAGTTGAAAAAATTTTAAAAATGAGGTGAGCATTCATTATCTATATCAGATATCATCTAATATCGGAGATGTAAATCAGGGGAAACCCTGAATTTTTGTTAAAATATATTAGGGTGAAAGTTTTAATTTTATGAAAAATTTATCTGATTAAGAGCCGGATTTAATTTTTTAACATAATTGGGGAGAAACCGACAAAGCCCCTTTAAACCTTTGCCTATAATGGTCGACCCTAAATTCCGCTTCTTCGGGTAGGACCACCCCAGCCGGAGGCACCTCAAATTTTTATTTACCCTTGACAGGAAAAGGTTTTTAATGGATGTATGATTTTTTTGGCCGAGAGAGCCAAAAGCTTAATGTGTAAGGAATACAAAATGGATATTCATTCTGTTGCCATGCAGTGCAAAGAGGCGGCCATCCTCATGTCGGCGCTTTCAAGCCCCGTCAAGGATGCGGCCCTGAAAAACGTTATCCGGGTTCTTAGTGACCAGTCGGATCGGATTTTTGAGGCCAATGCCCAGGACCTTGAACAGGCCCGGAAAGACAAACTGGAAGCCCCGCTCATGAAACGGTTGAAATTCGACGGGGTGAAACTGGCCGAGGTCTGTGACGGTATCGAAAGCCTCATCAAACTGGAGGACCCCGTGGGCAAGACCCTGAGCGCAAAGGAACTGGACAAGGGGCTCAGGCTCTACAAGGTTAGCCGGCCCATCGGGGTCATCGGGGTGATTTTTGAATCCCGGCCCGATGCCCTGGTTCAGATTGCGGCCCTTTGTCTGAAAAGCGGGAATGCCGCGCTCCTGAAAGGGGGTAGGGAGGCCCTTCGCACCAACCAGGTGCTGTCTTCTTTGATTTTGAAGGCGGGTCAGGAATCAGGGTTGCCGGAAGGCTGGCTGGGACTCTTGGAAACCCGGGACCACGTGGACCAGATGCTGAAGCTGGAAAAGGCGGTGGATCTCATCATCCCCAGGGGCAGCAATGAATTTGTCCGGTATATCATGGACCATACGAATATTCCGGTCCTGGGCCATGCCGACGGCATCTGCCATCTCTATATGGACCGGTTTGCCGACCCGGCCATGGCCGTTAAGCTTGCCGTTGACAGCAAATGCCAGTATGTGGCGGTATGCAATGCCGTTGAAACCCTGCTGGTGCACGAGGCCGTGGCTGAGGAAATCCTGCCGGCCCTGAAACAGGCCCTGGAAGCAAAGGGGGTGGAGATGGTCGGGTGTGAAAAAACCCGTGAGATCATCGAGGTTGGGGCTGCCACGGAAGAAGACTGGAAAACCGAATATCTGGACCTGAAGGTGTCCGTCCGGGTGGTGCCTTCCCTGAAGGCGGCTGTGGGCCATATCAACCGGTACGGCTCGGGCCATACCGACGGGATTGTCACGGGGGATAAGGCCAGGGCCCTGTATTTCATGGATCATACCGATACGGCCGACGCCTTCTGGAATTGCAGCACGCGGTTCAGCGACGGGTTCAGGTTCGGCCTGGGGGCCGAGGTCGGGATCAGCACCAATAAAATCCATGCCCGCGGGCCCGTGGGCCTTGAGGGCCTCATGATCTACCAGTGGCGCCTTCTGGGAGACGGCCATTGTGTTCAGGACTATGCCGGTGAAAAGGCCCGGCCCTTTACCCATACCCCCATCGAAACAGGGTTTCATCAGGAATAAGCGATGCCAGAACAATTTTTAAACCATGCCAGAAGGATTGTCGTCAAACTGGGCAGCAATGTGATTACTGCCAAGAACGGCCTGGATCTGGAAGTCATTGACCGCATTTCCGGTCAGATCAGCACCCTCATGGACAGGGGCCTGGAAGTGATCCTGGTATCCTCAGGGGCCCAGGCAGCCGGGCTCCGGAAAATGGGCATGACGGTCCGTCCCAGTGAAATGCCCAAACGCCAGGCCATTGCCGCCATGGGCCAGAGCGGATTGATGATGGCCTATGAAAACAGTTTTGCCCGGAGGGATAAGAAGGTGGCCCAGATTCTTTTGACGGCGGAAGATCTGAATAACCGGAAACGCTATCTGAATGCCCGGAATACCCTGAACACCCTCATCGAATGGAAGGTGGTTCCCGTTATCAATGAAAACGATACCATCATGGTGGAGGAGATCAAGCTGGGGGACAATGATAATCTGGCCGCCATGATCGCCCTCTTGATGGATGCGGATTTCCTGTTTATCCTCACCGATATCGAAGGCCTCTATGATAAGGACCCCCGGCGGTTCCCCGAGGCCCGGCTTATTTCCGAGGTTACCTCATTTAAAAAAGAAATTGAAGCATATGCCGGAGATATCCCCGGCACTCTGGGCACCGGTGGGATGCTCAGCAAGATCAAGGCGGCCAAAAAAGTGACCTCGGCCGGGATCCCCATGATTGTGGCCAGGGGAAATGCGGAAAATGTCCTGCTGGGACTTTTTGAGGGAAACCCTCAGGGCACCTATTTTGTACCGAAAACGAAAAAACTGGCCCGCCGGAAATGCTGGATCGCCCATACCCTGGCCCCGAAAGGAAGCCTTGTCATTGATGACGGGGCCGTCCGGGCCCTTCGGGAAAACGGGAAAAGCCTTTTGCCCATCGGCGTGGTAAAGGTTGAAGGCGAGTTTGAAGAAGGAGCCCCCGTAGCCTTTAAGACGGCAGGAAATGAAATCATCGGGATCGGGCTGGTCAATTACCGGTCTTCCGATGTCGAACTCATCAAAGGGTTGAAAACCTTCCAGATCGAAGCCTGCCTCGGCAGTAAACACTATGATGAAATCATCCACCGGAACAATATGGTGTTAAAGGATTTTTTCTGATAAAAGATTCAGTTTGGATTTTGTGATATTGACAAAAGGATATTCTGACTTTATTCTCAAGAAAATTTTGAAATAATCAGGGACTAAGGAAGACTTGATGGGAAAAAAGAGACTAACAATACAGGATGCGCTTGAAGAATTTGAATTTTATGATCTTTACAACGATATTATCGAATCCTATGGTGAAGAACTGGAAGATCCGAGCCTTGTCTCTGATTTATATGATCTGATTGATGAATATGAGGAAAAATATGATTTTTTTCCTGATCCGGACGGAGATTACACCGAAAGCTTTGAAAGAAACCTGAGGGACGCCATCACCACCATTGTTGAAGAAAATGAAGAACTGTCCTTTGTGGATGAGGATTTTGCCGATGAGGACATTCCTGAAATATTTGATGAAGACTTTGATGATGAAAAAGATTTTGAGCTGGACATGGATGAAGAGGAAGAAGATGAAGATCCCGAAGATTTCTGAATTATGCCTGTCTTAGAGTTTGGGTCTCAGATTTTGAGTCTTAGAGTTTGACAAATCCCGGCAGCCCCTTGATGAAATTCTGCCCCAGACTGTAGGTATAGGCCCCCTGACAGGGGATCATAAGGCAGTCTCCCGTTTCCATACCCTCGCCGAAATAAGCATAGCCGAAAACATCATGGGGGGTGCACAGGGACCCCAGGATATGGCAGGGCCTTTCCACAGGACCGGGTCTGCTTAAATTCAATACCGGAAAATAATCGGTTTCAAATCGCTCCCAGCCGATGACATTGGTCCCGGCATCGGTGATGACCAGGTCATGGCTCTTCTTATCCGTCACGGACAGCAAAAGGTGCATGGCGCTGTGGCAGATCCATCGTCCGGGTTCAAAACAGATACGGCAGTCGGCATGGGGGAAGATATGGGTGTGAAAGGCCTGGGAAATCTCTTTTGCAAAGGTTTCAATGGGCGTTCCCGGTATCCGATAATGGGGCCGCACCCTATCCCAAGGGATGGAATTTTCTTGAGGGGAAGCGCCTTCCGGTGTTTCCGGGGAATGAAGCCATTCCCCTTCTTCGGGCCAGTATCCGCCGCCGATGTCGATGAATTCGATTTTCCGGTTGAAATCTTTGGGCATCCGGGCAAGGGCTTGGCCCAGCAGGCGGATAAATTCCACCTGTCTCTCCGGGGTCAGGTTCCAACTGGAATGAAATTGAAGGCCTGCAAAGCGGATATGGGGCAGGGCGGCTATTTTTTTCCAGAATTCAGGCAGCATGTCCAAAGTGATGCCGAATTTCCGCCACAGGCCCTCTGGGTTGGTGGTAAGGCGGATGCCCACCCTGACGGGAGAAACCGGGTCCGGCCCGGATACCAGGGCGGAAAGCCGGTCCAGTTCGCCAAAGCTGTCCAGAAGCAGGGTGACCCTGTCCCTGTGCTGAAGGGCGAGATTCAGTTCCTCATGGGTTTTCCCCGGCCCGCTGAAGATAATATCCCCTGCATTCAGGTTTAAGGCGGTTCTGAGTTCAATACCACTGGACACATCCAGGCCGAAGCCCGATTCAAGGAGGGCGGCGGAGACTTCCGGACGGTTATTGCTTTTCATGGCAAAATAATAGGATGTTTTATCAAAATAGGCGTTAAAGGCCTGTGAAAACCTAAGAGCCTTGGCTTTTAAAACCGAAGTATCCAGAACCCACAGGGGAGATCCATGGTTTTCCAGGAGGGAGAGATATTTTCCCTTCTCCTTGAAATAAACGGCAACAAAGCGGTCGAGTATTTCTTTTTCAAGAACCAGGGGGGCCGGGGGCTGGTGTTCAGGCATGATGGGTTTTCTTCCCCTTTGGTTTATCTATTGTTTTATCCGTGAAAATTTCAATTTTTTGTAAAACGGCCAGGGCCTCCTGCTCAGGAGAATCCTGATCCAGGGGGTTCATGATCACATGGCCCAGGAGCCATGAATCATAATCTTCCGGCGGCAGTTTGATTTCGTGGCCCGGTTTCCGGGTCAAATGGATGGATTTGATCCGGGGATCGTCCATGAGCCGGCGGCAGTCGATTTTTTCAAGAATTCCTTCCTCGTGGGCATGGATCCGCAGGGCCACCCAAGGAGTTATGTTTTGGGTGTCGGGCAGAACCAGGGGGCGTTTGGCGGCAAAATCAAGGCTGGTTTTCAGCATGTCGAGACCTGTGCATTCCCTGAGCATATGGGGCAGACAATCGCCTCCGGGTCTCGGGGTCATCTCGATGAGCATCACCTTTTGGTTGGAAATGATGAAATCCACCATGCAGAGGGCTCTTGTGATGCCAAGGGCCGAGGCGCCCCTGAGCAGGATGTCGTGAAGCCGGTGCTCGCTCCGGGGCAGGGTGCTGGGCAAAACATACCCCTGGATGGTTCCAAAGGGCATTGAGGAAGATTTTATTTTTTTTGCCAGCCGGATAATCCGGACCGATTCGTTTTCAACGATAAAATCACAACTGTATTCAGGGCCTTCGATATATTCCTCGGCCAGCATGAGCCGGCCGTCGGAAACCATGCGTTGAAACAGGGGATTCCCGGTTCTATGGGCCAGGCCTGTTTTGATGGCCTCAAAGGCCGAACGGCACTCTGATTCGGTGTTACACCGGAACACCAGTTCGCTGCCGCTGCCGGTAAAGGGTTTTAAGACGCATCCGGTTTCAGTGGTATGAAAAAATTCAATGACTTCTGAAACCGAATCGACCGGGGATATCCGGGGGCACCCGATCTGACGGGCCTGCCAAAGCTGTTTGGACAAGTGTTTGTCCCTGGCATTCTGGATGGCGTCAACGGATGGATAGTCAAGGTTCAATTGTCCGGCGATAAAGGAGGCCAGCGCCATGGATTCGCAGTCAAAACTGAAAATGGCGTCAAGGACCTGGTTCCGGTTTTTGAGGTGTGCGAGCAGGGTCTCCAGCACCAGGCCTTTGTCGGCCAGGGAAACAAGGATTTCTTCCTCTTCTCCGGGCGGGTCTTCGGCGGCGCCCTGTCTCAGGTCCGGCTGGGTGATGAAAAGGGCCCTGCCGGGACATGAATGCCTGATCCACTGGATATAATCGGGGGTTGTGCCGGTTACCAATATTTTATGTTGCGGCGGGTTCTCAGATACCATGGTGAAAGGATCGGACAGGAGGATTATTCAGGCCATTCATTATCACTATCCTTTTTCCGTTTGGGCTGCTTTCCTAATTTGTTTCTTCTTTTGTAGAGTTCTTTTTCGTCTTCTTCATTAAATTCTTCATCATAATAATCACGAAACTTTGGAGATTTGTGCCGCTTCTTAGTGTCCTTTTCCGTGTAATCGGTGTCATAATCGCTCATGAAATATCCTTGTGAGTATCGGTTGTCCTTTCCTGCAGCAAGGGCGCGCCTGTGCCTCATTGCTTGCAGTGTCGGCTTTTCTATATCATGAAAACAAAAGGGAAGGCAAATACAATGGATAAAAAATCCAGAGCTCATTTTTTTTCGAGCCCTTGAATATGTTTACTAATTTCAGTAGGATACAAAATTTTTTGAGTCTGGATTGCGAATAAGTCTTTTAAAATTATGAAAAATCCTGTAAAAGATGGAGTTTAATTATTGGCAACACCCATATGATGTATGGGTAGATAATAACCCTAAAATGATGGTTTTATGCTTTGTAGATTGAGATTTTCATGTTTATTCGGCAAGTTAAATACTCAAAAGATAATCTGGGATATCTTGTTTATTCCGCAAGCGAGGGAATTGCAATTGATGCTGGGGGGGTAGAGGACATCCTTTTGTTTGCAGAAAAGAACGACATCCGCATCAAATATGTCTCCAACACCCACTCCCACCCAGATCATACTCCAGGAAATCCGGCCCTGCTCAAACGAACAGGTGCACGGTTTATCGACTGCACGCAGATACAGTCAGATCAGGTTCTGAAACTTGATCAGGAAGTTCTGAACATCATTCCCACGCCCGGACACACAGAGGACTCGGTGACATTTATGACCGAAGACTTCATGGTTACGGGCGATACCCTTTTTAACGGGACCGTCGGGAATTGTTTTACCGGGGATCTGCTTAGTTTTTTTTCTTCCCTGAAACGGCTTATCTCTTTTCCAGGCCACACAAAAATCTATGGGGGCCATGATTATGTGGTCGAATCCATGGAAACGGCAAAGGCCATTGAAAAGGATAATCCGGATATCGGGGAATACATGAGAAAATACGATCCCCTGTTGATTGTATCCACCTTGGACGATGAGTTACGGGCAAATCCCTATATCCGGTTCAATGCCCCGGGTATGATAAACATTTTAAAGAAAAGGAATCTGCCGGCAAATACAGAGTTTGAAAGATTTAAATCCATCATGGAAAATTTTTGATTTAAGGCTTTTGAACGGTTTATTGCCCTTTTGCATGCCTGTACCGGCATGCTTATGAGGGGCGGTTTGTTTAGTGTTTTTGGGCATCCCGTAGATATTCGGGATAAATATAATAACAGATATTTTTATTCATTATTGGAGACAGCGTTAATGCTTGATAAAAATATTAAATTTATGGGTGACAGTCAGGGTGACAATTGTTTTGCCCTGGGAAGACAGATGACCATTGAGTATTATGAATGCGGCGCCACCGCCTTTCTGGATGAGGTCCGTGTGGAAAAAGCCTTGCTGAAAGCTGCAAAGGACAGCGGGGCAACCATCATCAGTTCTTCCTTTCATAAATTTGAGCCCCAGGGTGTCAGTGGGGTCGTGGTGATCGCAGAATCCCATTTTACCATTCATGCATGGCCGGAACATGATTATGCGGCTGTGGACATTTTTACCTGCGGCGACAATATCAACCTGGAGATTGCCGTTAATTCCATGAAGGAATCCTTTGAATCCGAGAATGTCGTCATTTCTTCGGATCAGAACCGGGGGATTATTTCCAAGCCCTTTGAACAACAAAAAATCGGGGAGATCGTCAGGAATTCAAAGATCTATCCCATTTCCTGGAAAAAAGAATATGAACGGAAAAACCCCTGGGGGGTTCTGGCATCCTTTGATATTTATGAGGCTGATCCCGGGATCATCAGGGATGCCGGACACATTGAACGGTTTGTCCGTGAACTCAGCGACCTGATTGATATGAAACGATACGGAGACTGCAAGGTCGTTCATTTCGGGGAAGACGAAAACATAGAAGGCTTCAGCATGACCCAGCTTGTTGAGACCTCTTTGATATCCGGTCATTTTTCAAATGCGTCCAATACCGTATATCTGGATGTGTTCAGTTGTAAATTTTACGATCCCCGCCAGGTTGCAGAGTTTGCCATGTCCTTTTTCAAGGCCGGCCATTACAAACTGCAGATTGCTTTAAGACAATAATAAACCAACAGTGAATAAAAGACCCGGCAATTGAACCATGATATCATTGCCGGGTTTGCATTGGGATGGAGGATGCGATGGAAAACCAGGACCAGATCAAAGACGGATGGTTTTTTGAGACCTGCCCCCTGTGGCCGGGTATGGGATTTTCCCTTGAGATCGAAAAAATCCTTTACGACAAAAAGAGCCGGTTTCAACGCATAGGTGTTTATCAGACCCGTCATCACGGAAAAATGCTGGCCCTGGACGGGATCATCCAGTTGACCGAATCCGACGAATTCGCCTACCAGGAGATGCTGGCCCATATCCCTCTATTTGCCCACCCCCGGCCGGAACAGGTTTTGGTCATCGGCGGAGGGGACGGGGGAATATTAAGAGAGATCTGCCGGCACGGCAACCTCAAAACCATTGATTTCTGCGAGATTGATGAAGAGGTCATCAAGGTTTCAAAACAATTTCTGCCAAGCCTTGCCTGCGGATTTGATGATCCGAGAATCCGGGTCCATATCGGTGACGGGTATGCCTTTGTCCTTGAGAAAAAGAAAGAATATGACGTTATTATTGTGGATTCTTCCGACCCCGTCGGACCGGGAGACGTCCTTTTTAAAAAGCCGTTTTATGAGGGGTTGAAAGCCGCCTTGAAACCGGGCGGGATTGTGGCAACCCAGGGAGAATCCATCTTTCTGCATCAGGAATGTGTCTTACGCCTTGCAAAAATCACAAAAGAACTCTTTATCAAACAAGGGTATTCCTGTATTATGATTCCCACGTATCCGGGCGGAAATATCGGTATCTGTCTCGGATCTTTGGGGCCTGATCTGAACAAACCGGCCGGACTTGTTCCGGATCAGATCCAGGATCAATTGAAATATTACACACCTGAGATTCACGAAGCGTCTTTTGTTCTGCCCCATTTTGCAAAAAAGATGCTTGAGAATCTATAGATTTTAAAGAGGGGGCCCCATGTCTGAAGCATTTTTAGGCCAAGTGACCGTTAAACCCATTATTTCCGCTTTGCCGGAGGATTTGAAAGATCTGTATACAGATGCAGCCTGGTGGGACCCTTCCTATGACCGGGACCCGGGGTTTTTAAATCATCTGGCAAAAGAGTCGGCTGTTTTTGTGGGCGCTTTTTATAAAAAAAAAATGATCGGTATGGGCCGGGCCCTTTCCGATCTTGTGAGTGATGCTTATATTCAGGACGTTACGGTTTTAAAGGAATATAGAGGAAAAGGAATAGGTAAAATTATCATTCGGACCCTGGTTGAAGAACTCAGAAAAAAGGGGGTGGACTGGATCGGGCTTGTTGCAGAACCCGGCACATCCGCTTTTTATAAGGAACTGGGCTTTGATGTGCTGAAAGACCATATTCCCCTGAAATATAAGGATTCATAGAATGTACATGCCTGAAACGCTTTTGAACACCCGCCAAAAAACACAATTTCCAAAATTCAACCGGTTTGAATTAAAAGACAAGGCTCTTATTCAGGCCTATGTTAAAAGATTCAATCCCGAGTCCTGCGAATATAATTTTTCCAACCTCTTTGCCTGGCAGGAGGTCTATGATCTTCGTTTTACCCTCTACCAGGGCAGGCTCCTGATTTATGACGGCATCAGTCAATGCGCCTTTATGCCTCTGGGAGAGGATCTTTTCCCCGAAGAACTGGTCGTTTTGGCGCTTCAACTCAAAAGCCTTGGGATTGAGGCTTCTTTTGGCCTGGTTACGCCGGCGTATCTGAAAAAATATCCTGACATTGAAGCCTATTTCATGGTCAAAGAAGAACGGGATTATGCAGAATATATCTATGAAGTGAAAAGCCTGTGCGATCTGACAGGGGAAAAACTGCATAAGAAAAAGAATCTGATATCCCAATTCAAGCGATCCTATCCGGATTACCAGGTTCACGGGATCAAAGGCGAATTCAGAACAAGATGTTATTCCTTTGCAAAGGAACTTCTGAACAGCCATGAAAAAACATCCGAAGATCTTGTTGAGGAGCTTTCGGCCATAGAGACATCTTTCCGGTATTTTGACGAGCTGGGTCTGGAAGGGCTTGCCGTCACCGTGGGGGAAAGGCTGGCTGCATTTTCCGTTTTCAGTAGATTGAATGCCACAACTTACGATATTCAGTTTGAAAAATTCGATCTCGGCTTTAAGGGTGCGGCCCAGGTCATCAACCATGAAACGGCAAACTATCTCCGGGATGTCTGTCCATACGTCAACCGGGAGCAGGATCTCGGCATCCGTGGACTGCGGCAGGCCAAACTGTCCTATGAGCCCCTGCGGTTATTTACCCCCCACAGCCTTGTTTTAAATCCTGCCAATTAATGGAAAACCAGGAACTGATAAACAGGCTTTCCAGTATCAAAAGCCTTCCCACGCTTCCGGTGGTGGCGGACAATGTCATCAAACTGACCCAGAATCCGGACAGCACGGCCTTTGAAATTGCCGAGGCCATTTCCCTGGATCAATCTCTGGCCTCCAAGGTGTTGAAAACCGCCAATTCCGCCTATTACGGATTTCCGAGAAAGATTACCACCATTAATTATGCCATTGTGGTCCTGGGTCTCAACAATATTAAAAATATTGTTCTTTCAACCTCCATCAAGGGGCAGTTCCCGAAAAAAAATCAGAACCTGCTGTTTGACCGGAAGGATTTCTGGAAACATTCTCTTTTGTGCGGGATCATTGCCAAAAAAATTTCAGAGCACATGGGAATTAAGAATTCAGAAGAAATGTTCATGTGCGGTCTTTTACATGATTTCGGCAAACTGATTCTGGATACTTTTTTCCAGGAAGAATTCGTCTGCGCCCTTCAGATGGCCGAAAAGAACCAGTTGACGCTGATGGAAGCCGAAAACCGGGTCTTCGGGTTCAACCATTCCGGGGTTGGGGCCTTATTGCTTCGGAAATGGAGCCTTCCGTCCTCCCTGGTAAAATCCGTTGAATTTCATCACAATCCCGAAGAAACGCCCAATGTGTTCCGTACCGCCTCCATTGTCCATGTATCGGATTACCTGTGTCAACGAATCGGCATCGGAAATTCAGGGGGAACGGTCCTGCCGGAACTCAATAAAAAATCATTCAAGCTTGTGGATCTGACCTCGGACCAGATCAAAGAATTAACGCTTCAGATTATAAAAGAATTTAAAACCGCAACGGAATTCCTTTATGAGGAAGAAACGGATGATGACAAAACCCCTTGAAAAGGACCACCAGTTTTTAACCCGCACCATTTCAAGCCTGACCGATCAGGTGGATCTGTTTGAGACCTTCCAGGATTTGTCCTTGAAAATCATCTCCCAGTTTGATCTGAATGCCATTTTCAACACTTTCTCCGGCATTGTCAAAGAGGTGGTACCCTATCAGTCCATAGCTGTTTATCTCTTTCATGAAGACGGGAAAAATTTTTCCAGGGTCTATCCTTTGGAACGTGTGACCCCAAACCCCCAGGAAGTTCTTCCCGATGACGGTATTATCCACTGGGTGATGGACCAGGGCCGGTGGACCGTGATAACGGATTTCCAGGATCAAAAGGCCACAGCTATTACCAGCATCCTTCCCATAAAAAGCCCCCGGCAGGCTGTGGGATTTCTGGTCATGACAACGGATGTTGATCCTTCTCTGTATAATCAGAAATTGACCTCGGTCTTGAATTTTTTGGCCTCCCAGACCGCCATCGCCATTGAAAACCAGAGTCTGGTGGCGCGGATAAACAATTCAAACGCCTATCTGACCAATATGCTGGAAAGCATCAGCAACGGTATCATGGCCGTCAATATGAAAGGGGAGGTGACCTTAATCAACAAGAATGTCACCGCCATTCTGGGGATCAAGACCAAAAAGGTCATCAACCGTCATTATCAGTCGTTTCTGAAAGGAAATCTGAGGCAGGAAATGGATCAACTGTTTGCCGGCATCCTGGATAAAGGGTTTGTCATGGAGTCCATGGTCCATCATTCGCCTTTCAAGGGGATCCATATCGTGATCGGAATCACAGCATCGCTTCTGGTTGATAAAAACAGGAACACCATCGGTATTATTTTTATCTTCAGGGATATGTCCGCTTCCAAGGAGATTGAGCGGCTCACGCGGCTCGATGAAATGAAATCCGAATTTGTTTCCAATGTTTCCCATGAATTGCGCACCCCTTTAAGCATTATCAAGGCATATTCCGAGGCCTTGCTGACCCAGGTCAAACCCCAGGATCATGACACCCGGGAACAATTTTTGTCCGTTATCGACAGTGAAACGGACCGGCTTTCGACCATTGTGTCCAATCTTCTGGACCTTTCCAGGATCGAAGCCGGAAAATTCAGACTGGACTATAGTGTTTTTTCTTTGAAAGACCTGGTTAATTCAGTTATTTCCGTCTTTAAAGCCAAACCTTCGAACATTGATATCTTAACCGATTTCCATGAGAATCTTCCGGAAATTGAGGCCGACCTGGAAAAAATCAGGGAGGTTTTGATTAACCTCATCGCCAACAGCATTAAATTTTCTCCCATGGGCGGAACCGTCAGCATCACGGTGGAACCCCAGGAAGGGTTTGTTTCCTGCAGCGTATCCGATACCGGCATCGGTATTCCAAAAGATAAAATCAAGCATATATTTAAAAAATTTTACAGGGTTGATAATTCGGATATCGCTGAAATTCCAGGCACCGGTCTAGGCTTGTCTATCGTGAAGCATGTTCTGGACGCCCATAGGGGGAGGATCGCAGTGGACAGCATTCTGGGAGAAGGTTCCGTTTTCACTTTTTTTCTGCCGATTTCAAGGAGTTGATGTGATATATAAAAAAAGCATACTCATTATTGATGATATGAAGCATATCCGGGATATTCTCTGGTTCAGCCTGAAACAGGAAGGGTACAGGCCCATACTGGCGGAAAACGGCCAGAGGGGGCTGGACTGTCTTTTTGATAAAGAAAACCGGGTGGATCTGGTGATTCTGGATGTGATGATGCCGAAGATGGATGGTTTCCAGGTGCTTGAAAAAATCAGGACTTCCAATGATCCGGCCTCCAAAACCCCTGTCATCATGTTAACGGCCAAGGCCCAGAAAGAAGCTGTGATCAAGGGATTAAGCATGGGCGCCAGCGACTATGTGCTCAAACCCTATAAATTTACCGAGCTTCTTTCAAAGGTTCAGAATCTGATCGGGAAAGGATGATGATATTTCATAAACTGAAATTCCGGAACAGGCTTTTTATCACCTTTCTGATGGTGTTTATTCCCTTGATTCTCCTGGGAAGCGCCTTTGTGTATTATCAGGTCAAAAAAATACTTCAAACCAGTATTGAAAAAGAATTGCAGGACTCCACCGAGGCATTATCCAATCTGATCCAGACCTCTGCCGCTGTGTCCATCAAAACAAGGCTCCACGGCATTGCCGAAAAAAATAAAGATATAGCCCAATATTTTTATGACCGTTACCGGTCCGGCCGTCTGACCAGGGAAGAAGCCCTTCAACGGATAGAAGAGATATTCCTGAGTCAGACCATCGGTGTCAGCGGTTATATCTATTGTCTGAACAGCAAGGGGGTGCTTGAACTTCATCCCAACAGTCAGGTGAAAAATACAAACGTTTCCGGTTTTGAGTTTGTCCGGAAGCAATTGGAGATGCGAAATGGATATCTGGAATACGAATGGAAAAACCCGGGGGAAGAGAGGGAAAGACCCAAAGCGCTTTATATGGTTTATTTTGAGCCCTTTGATTGGATCATTTCGGTTTCAACCTATCGTGAAGAATTTTATAACCTCGTGGATATCAATGATTTCAGGCAGAATATCCTTTCATATCGAACAGGCGCTACCGGATATGCCTATGTCCTTGCCGAAGACGGAACCATGCTGGTCCATCCCAGGATTCAGGGTTTGAACCTGTTTGACCAGACAGAGTATTCCAATGATTTTTTAAAACAAATGCTTCAGGAGAGGGCCGGGAAAATACAATATTTCTGGAAAAATCCGGGAGATCAAAAAGCCCGGGAAAAATTCGTCGTCTTCAAGCATCTGCCGGAATATAAATGGATTGTGGCCTCTTCCAGTTATGTAGAGGAAATGTACCTTCCTCTAAAAACCTTTCGAAATGTCCTGGCCTCTATTCTCATAGCCGTCGTGTTGTCCTCCATCGGCATCACCTATCTGATCAGTACCTCTGTGACCAAACCCCTGGCCTCTCTCATGAAAAAACTGGAACACGGCGCGGGCGGGGATTTGTCCGTTCGCATGGATGAGGGCGGATCAGATGAGCTGGGCCGGCTTGCCCGGCATTTTAATTCTTTTATGGAACAATTGGAACATGACCAGGAACAGATCCAGGCCGAGATCAGAAAAAATATCGATGTCCGGACCGCCCTGGTGGAAAATGATTTAAAGCTGAGAAGCTTGTTTAATCAATCCTTTCAATTTACGGGAATTCTATCTCCATCCGGCATCCTGGAGGAAATCAACCAGAGTATTCTTGAATTTTCCGGATGCCGGTCCGAAGACGTCATATACAAACCGTTTTGGCAAGCTCCCTGGTGGCGGCATGACCCCATGGTGCAGGAAGAATTGAAAGAGGCCATTCAGGCCGCCTTGGAAAAGGATTTTGTGCGGTACGAAACCACCAGCATTTCAAAAGACGATAAGGTCCGGGATATTGATATCTCCATTAAATCCATCCGGAACTCTTCCGGGGAAGTGGCGTTTATCATGACGGAGAGCCGGGATATTACCGAATCCAAACTGGCGGCCCTTGAACGCAAGACCCTGGCGGTCCAGATGGAAAAATCCCAGAAAATGGAAGCCATCGGAACCCTTGCCGGGGGCATTGCCCATGATTTTAACAATATCCTGTCCGGCATTCTGGGATATGCACAGTTGGCGGAATTGAATCTTGACAGTCCTGCAAAGGCCAGGGGGCATCTGGCCCAGATTATCAAGGGCGCCCAGAGAGCCGCCGAACTGACCCAGCAGATTCTGACCTTCAGCCGCCGGACGGAATTTGAAAAACAGCCCTTAAGCTTGCATCTTATCCTGAAGGAAGCCCTGAAACTATTGAGATCGTCCATTCCCACCACCATAGACATCACTGATGATATTACATCCAAAGCAAAAGTCCTTGCAGATCCGACCCAGATGCATCAGGTGATCATGAACCTCTGTACCAATGCCTATCATGCCATGGGTGAAAAGGGAGGCGTTCTGACGGTTCGGTTGACGGAAAAACATATTTTTGGCGGGAGGGACGTGTTTGATCAAACCATCAAACAGGGCTCCTATCTTGAACTTGAAGTGACGGATACGGGTCACGGTATGACCGATGAGATTCTGCTAAAGGCCTTTGACCCGTATTTTACAACAAAGGATATCGGAAAAGGAACAGGCTTTGGTTTAGCCCTGGTCCATGCCATTGTTGAAGAACACGGAGGCCATATTAAAGTCCAAAGCCGGGTGGGAAAAGGCTCTGGGTTTTTCATCTACCTGCCTGTGATTTCGGACCAGGATGCAGGGCGGTCCGGGAATATAAAAAATGAACAACAGTATAAAGGCGGATCGGAAAGGATCATGGTGGTGGATGATGAAGAAGATATCCGGGAAATTCTTCAGGAGTTTCTGACAACGGCCGGCTATAAGGTCAGCGTATTTGAAAACGGAGCCAGGGCCTTTGACGCCTTTCAAAAAGAACCGGACCAATTCGATCTTGTTGTAACGGATATGACAATGCCCCGGATGACGGGAGGGGAATTGGCCAAAAACATATTCAGTATCCGCAAAAATCTTCCGATTATCCTGTGCACCGGATACAGCGAGACCATTTCGGAAGCCCATGCGCTGGACATGGGAATCCGTCGATATCTTCAAAAACCGCTCTCCAACAAAAACCTTGCCGTATCCATCAGGGAAATCCTGGATGGGCCCAAATCAGACCCCTAAATGCTTTTCAAGCATCCGGGACAGATCCAAGATCGAAAAGGGTTTTTCAAGGGCGGCAGTAAACCCGAAGTCCTCAGGATTTGCAATGGCGGCATCTTCAGAATATCCACTGGCCACAAATACCGGAATCTCAGCATTTATTTTTCGAATTTCCCTTACCGTTTCCTTCCCGCCCATGGCTCCCGGAACGGTAAGATCAAGAATAATGGCCCGGACAGGCAGATGCTGATCCATAAGGGTCTTAAACATTTCCACGGCCTGCCTGCCGTCCCTGGTGATGGAAGTGGTGAACCCCATGCTTTCCAGCATTGCTGTGAGCATTTCCGTGATCATTTCTTCATCATCCATGATAAGGATCATTCCTGAGCTTTTATACTGCTTTTCCGGTGCAGCCTGTGCAATATTGATGGAGCCTGCGGCAGCCGGGATAAATGCATGAAAACAGGTCCCCCGGCCCGGCTCGGATTCCACCTCAATGATGCCGCCGTGGCGTTTGACAATGGAATAGCTGGTGGCCAGCCCCAACCCGCTGCCTTTCTGTTTGGTGGTAAAAAACGGATCAAAAATCCTGGAGAGATATCTTTCCGGAATACCGGCGCCGGTATCGGTTATGGATATTCTCACATATCTGCCCGGTTGAAGGCTGGAGAGAATGTTTTCCGAAATGGTCACATTCATGGCTTCGACATCGATATTCCCTCCTGAGGGCATAGCATGAACGGCATTAATCACTATATTTTCAATGACTTGCCCCATCTGGTTTTTGTCATAGTCGCACGTCCACAGGTCCGGGGCAAGATTGAAGCTGCATGACACATTGGAACCGCTCAAAGCAAACTGCGTGGTTTCCTGTAAAAAAGGGGTCAAGGGCTCAATTTTTTTGACAGGCTCCCCTCCCTTGGAAAAGGTCAGAAGCTGGCGGGTCAGATTTTTTGCCCTTTCCGATGAGTTCAAGGCCCGTTTGAGGTAGCTGGATATGTTCGGATCTGTTGTTTTCTTTTGGGCCAGATCCAGGTATCCATAGATGCCTGAAAGAAGATTATTGAAATCATGGGCAATCCCCCCTGCAAGGGTGCCGAGGGATTCCATTTTCTGAGCCTGTTCATACTGGGCTTCAAGGGCTTTGCGCTGGGTAATGTCCGACAGGTTGACCACCATGCCGGTGGGAAGGCCGTTATCGTCCTTGGTTACGGCGGCGCTTAAAAAAATATCCAGGGTACGGTTGTCTTTGGTATAGCGTTGGGTATTGATCCGTAAAGGTTTCCCATGGACATAGATTTCTTTGATTTTTTCAAAGGTATGGGTCTTCTGGTCCTCCGGTACAAAGGGAATCCGGCCTCCCTGAAGTTCATCCAGGGTCCAGCCGAACACTTCGGTAAAGGCCGGGTTCATAAATTGCGGTATCCCGGCTCTGTCATACATGACCATGGGGTCAGGGTTGGCATCCAGAATGGCCCGCATGAGCTGTTCATTTTTCTGTAAGGCGATTTCAGCCTTTTTCTGACGGGTAATATCGGTGTGAGCGCCCACAAGGCCTATCACTCGGCCGGTGGCATCTTTGATGGAATAGGCCCTGAGCAGTATACTGAGGCCGGCGCCATCCTTGCCGTGCATTTCCACTTCACCGGACCATTGCCCGCCTTCCATGATGGTCTTAAATATCTGCCGGCCCATGTTTTCATCCTTATAAAGGCTTGCCGGCGGGTCCTTTCCAATATCACCGAACAATTCGTCAAAGGTCTTGTTCTGATACCAGTGGCTACCTTTGGGGTCTGACATGCCGATGGCGTCAGACGAGTATTCCACCGCTGTTTTAAAATACTGAAGATGCTCCCTGGATTTTATTTCACGGGTCTTGAGCCGGTGCTGGTGAATAAACAAAAGGACCATTCCAAGGGTGATCATTAGTGTCAGCATAAACAGCAGGTTGATACTGGACAAAAGCCGGTTCAGCCGTTGGCGTTGATCATCAAGCCTGCCCTGGGCAATAAGACGGGATTCTTGACTCAAGGCCTTTGCTTTTTCATAAGCCGGTTTGATTCTGGATTGAATGATCCGGGTTGTTGTTGATGAACCGGGGCCATAGCCGGAGACACCTTCGGCCAGCCATATCTTGAGATCGGCAATGGCCGGAGCAACAACGGCATGAAAGGACGAAGCCTGGATCAGGTTGTCAAAGACATAGGACCGGCGGAGGGAATTGACACCTTCAAAAGCCGCGTTGACATTTTGGGTTAAGAGCCTTAAATTTTCAGGACTTGGATCAGCGGTAGTCATGTCAGATGCGGTAACCACTTCTGAAAGAAGCTCCAGAACCTGATCAAGGGATATCAATTCCTTGATCAGGGTGTCGGGAAGATTCTGCTCCACTGATCTGAGTGTGGTATTGGTGATAACAAGGGTCACTATCACGGCGGTGATGACAATGGCAATGGAGCAGAGAAGCAGGATTTGGGAAAATGACCAGGAATTTTTCATTAAGGTTTTATTTCCTTGGTTAAAATGCCCTTTTCTTTGTAAAAACGGCTCGCCCCTTTATGGAGGGGGATGGACAATCCAGTCAGGGCATTATCAATTCGAATGCTTTTGCCCTTTGGGTGGGCCTGCTCCAAAAGAGCCGTGGTTTCCCGGCTCCATAGGGAAGCGGTTACCTGGTATGCCAGTGCTTCATCCATGTCATTTCGAACCGCCAACAGAGCATGCACCTGAATGGTATGGGTTTCCGGAATACCTGGATACGTATCGCCCGGAATGATTCCCGGAACAAGATAAGGGTGGATTTGATGGATCTCATCAGCCATGTTTTTTTGCACAGGCACCAGGAAAATTCCGGTATTGAGGAGGTTTGTGACCGCTTCCATGGGAGCGCCCCCCATTATCGCAAATCCCTGGAGGTCTCCGTTCATTATTTGATTCTCGATAAACATGGGCTTTAGGTAGATGGGCGATAGATCTTTTTCAGCCATATCATGGGCTTTGAGAACAATTTGCATGACCGACAAGGTTCCCGAGCCTATCTCATCCAGGGAAATCCGCTTGCCTTTCAGGTCCATAATGGTTTTGATACCGGCATCCTTGCGGGTGATAATATGGAGCATTTCAGGATAGAGACTGGCCAGAGCCCGAATATCATTGAACTCATCTTTGCCCAGAAAAGTCCCTGATGAATGAAATGCCTGAGAAGCATCGTTGGCCTGGATAAAACCGGCATGGATTTCTCCGGATATCAGAGTGTTGATATTTTCAATGGAACCGGCTGAATTTTGGGCAACCCCGATTAATCCGGGGATACCTTTTCCTTTGTGATTCGAGTCGTCTTTTCCAGGATGCACTCCGGTCAGCCCCTGGGCGATTGATTTACCCAAAGGATAGTACGTGCCTGTTTTTCCACCCGTTCCAATGCGGAATAAGCTGGGTTCCCCGGCTAATCCCTCCGGCGTCTGGGTGAATAAAAAAATGAAAACCAAGAGGATGTAATTCAAATAACCTTTGTTTTGATCCATTTGACCCAATCCTTTCCATAGGTTTTGTAAAAGGTCGAAAACAAGGGCGATAGGATTTTATAAGACGATATCAGAATAGAAGAAAAGAAAGGCTAAATCAATACAAATTTTACAGCATCCGGGCACCGATACCTTTGGTTGTTATCTTGACTGAAGTCCAGCCGCCAACCGCTGTGCTTTTTTATCAAACCGTGAAATAAAATCGCATCGCCGGCACAAGGGTTCAGCGAGTTCTCCTCTATTAAAATGGAGGACCATGTTTTTCGCCCTCGGTAAGGCAAGGATGCGTTCAAGAGGAGTGACCAGACAATTGCCCAGCACCATCTCGCCATTGCCGTCCATACAGCAGGGGACAACATCTCCATTGGCCAAGATCCCGCAATGGCTGTTGAGGCCGTAGCAATACCCTTTTTCACTGCGGACCGGATGAGTCAGGCAAGGCCATTGAAATTGAGTGTCAAAATGCAAATAGATTCTGTTTTGAATGCGAAAGCTTTTTTTCCATTGGATCTCTATTCGATGATCATCAAAATCGAACAGAGATTTGAAAAACCGGAAAGCAGGGGAGTTGTCGAGCTCATGATAATTCCAGAATCGAAGATTGATATAGAGGTCCGGGCGGAGGATTTGGGCCTGGCTGCAAAAATCCCGGATACGGGTCAAGATGTCTTGGCAGTCCAGGGAAAAAGGAAGTGAATCCAGAGCATGGACCGATATATTGATCTGTTGGATTGAATTCGGTTCCAGGAGTTTTTTTTGCTTTTTATGGAGCAGGGTCGCATTGGTGGTGATCTGAACCGGAATGTTCCATAGGGTAAAAAGATCGCAGATCGCATCAAATTCCGGATGAAACAAAGGCTCCCCAAGCACATGCAGGCAGACCGAAGAGGCAAGCCGTTTGATCTGGGGGATAATTTGGAGGATTTGATCTTTTGCCATTGTCCGGGGAGGGCGCCGGGGTACAAGGCAAAAAGGGCAGGAAAGGTTGCAGATATTACCGATTTCAAGATAAATTTTTCCGAGCTTGGTCATGGGGCCTTCCAAAAAACAAAAGGCTCTTTGCATGAATGCCGAGAGCCTTGTCGCTGTGTGGTGCCCAGGGACAGAATTGAACTGCCGACACGGGGATTTTCAGTCCCCTGCTCTACCGACTGAGCTACCTGGGCCCAAACAACAGAAGGCTTTATATGCTTTTTGCCAATTGATGTCAAGGAAAAATATTTCGGGAGAAAATTGAATTCACATGTCCCCGAAAATATGTTGGATCAGGGTGCAGCTTGCAATGGAAGCGGTTTCAGCCCTGAGGATTCTGGGGCCCAGGGACCAGGAGACAAAGCCTTTTTGCTGAGCCAGCTCAATCTCATGGTCTGAAAATCCGCCTTCGGGTCCGATGAGGATAAAAATCCGGCCGGCATCGTCTTGTCTTTGCAAGGCGGCAAGCCTTGCAGACGCCTTTTCCCAGAAGGCCAGCTTTATATCGGAAGATCCGGTAAGGGTTAAAACCGTTTCAAAGTCCAGGGGCCGGCGGATCTCCGGAAGCCTGCTTCTCCGGCATTGCTTTAAAGATTCCCTGGCAATGGATTCCCAACGTTCCACCCGTTTTTCCATCCTTTTGGCGTCAGGGCTTGGAATGGACCGTTCGGAAAAAAAAGGGATCCATTCTCTGATCCCGAGCTGGGTCGCATATTTGATGACCAGATCCATTTTGTTGTCCTTGAGCATACCGGAACAAAGCGTGATATGAACGGAAGACTCCATTGCCGAACTCAATTCCTCAATAATCTCCAATTCGACCCGGTCAACGGAAGCGGCCGCTATTCTGGCTGAAAAATCTTTTCCCCGGCCGTTGGAGATTTCAAGGGCTGCTCCTTTTTTCAGGCGCAATACCTTGACCATATGTCTGGCATCCTGGCCGCTTATGGTTCCCTTTGAAGGGGCCTGAAAGATCTCTGGGAGGATAAATTTCTGCATACCCGACTGTTTAGAATAAACCTGCGTGCTTGTAAATCTTTTTTTGTGTAAATCCGCCAGGGGAGGGATCATCCTGATCCGACCCGTTTTTAAAAGGTTGACACTTTGATCCGGCTTTGATATTTTTTGATGTCTGTTTGAGCCGGAAAGGGTATTATGGTTAATATCTTAATAAAGTGAGGATGTTATGACGGATTGGGACAATGACGGGGCCAATGGTGATGCGTCCGGAGAAGAGATCATCGAATTGACGGATATGGTAATGGATGAACCGGATTTTCTTGCGGAAGACGAGATCATCGAATTGACCGACATTGTTAAAGATGAGGGCGCGGATCTCAATTTGGAGTTGCCTTCGTCCTTCGCCCCGACTTCGGAACAACTGGAAGCCGCTCTGGAAAAAGTGATTGAAAAACAATTTGCCGATAAAATTCAGACCATCCTTTTCCAGGTCGTGGAACGCGTCATTGAACGAGAAATCACAGAAATAAGGGAAAGTCTGCAAAAAGATCTCGATCAGATAGAAAATGCCTGAGATTAAAAAATATCAGGTCACTAAAAAGGTAATGGGGATTCAAAGATCCCCTTTTTCATTAATATGGGTTTAGGAGTTGTGTAATGGGTACTGATTCTCTTGATAAAGGATATGATCCGACAGATATTGAAAAAAAATGGTATCAATTCTGGCTTGATAAGGGGTTTTTCAAAGCAGCGGACAAGAGCGACAAAATTTCTTTTTCCATTGTCATTCCGCCGCCCAATGTCACGGGTGTGCTGCATATGGGCCATGCCCTGAATAATGTCATCCAGGATATCATGTGCCGGTATCACCGGCTTTTAGGCCATAATGTCCTCTGGATGCCGGGAACGGACCATGCCGGGATCGCCACTCAGAACGTGGTGGAAAGGCATCTGGCTGAAAAAGGCAGGACCAGGGACCAGCTCGGCCGGGAAGAATTTATCAAAGAGGTCTGGAAATGGCGTGAAAAATCAGGAGGGGCCATCATCCATCAGCTTAAACGGCTGGGAGCCTCCTGTGACTGGGACCGGGAACGGTTTACCATGGATGAAGGCCTTTCCGATGCGGTCCGGAAGGTATTTGTCCGGCTGTATAAGGAAGGATTGATCTACGAGGGCCAGTATATCATCAACTGGTGCCCCCGCTGCAAAACCGCCCTGGCCGATCTGGAAGTCGAGTATGAAGAAAAAGACGCCTACCTGTATTATATACGATACCCTTTTGCCAATAAAAAGCAGGGCCTCACCGTGGCCACCACCCGTCCTGAAACCATGTTCGGGGATGTGGCCGTTGCCGTAAATCCCAATGACGAAAGGTTTAAAGATCTTTCAGAGACCCTGGTGATGCTGCCGCTGACGGACCGGCTCATCCCCATTATCCGGGATGAATACGTGGATACCGGGTTCGGCACCGGGGTGTTAAAGGTCACGCCGGCCCATGACCCCAATGATTTCATGCTGGGGGAAAAACACGGGCTGGAACGGCTCAAGGTCATCGATGACGACGGCATTATGCTGGAAGGGGCCGGAGAATATCAGGGCCTGGACCGGTTCGAATGCCGGGAAGAGGCGGTAAAGGCCTTGAAGGAACAGGGCCTTCTGGTCAGGCAGGAGCCCTTAAAACACAGTGTCGGGAATTGTTACCGGTGTCGGACTGTTGTCGAGCCCTCTCTTTCCAAACAATGGTTTGTCAAGGTGGGACCGCTGGCTGAAAAGGCGTCTGAGGCGGTTCGCAGCGGAAGAACCCGGATTATCCCGGATACCTGGTCCAAGACCTATTTTGACTGGATGGACAATATCCGGGACTGGTGTATCTCAAGGCAGATCTGGTGGGGACACCGGATACCGGTCTGGAAATGTCCGGACTGCAAGGCCGTCATTGTTGAAGAAACCGATCCCACAGCCTGCCCGTCCTGCGGGTCCGTTCATATCCTTCAGGAGACCGATGTCCTGGATACCTGGTTCTCCAGCGCACTCTGGCCTTTTTCCACCATGGGGTGGCCCGAGAACACGGATTTGCTGAAAACCTTTTATCCGACCCATGTTCTCGTGACCGGGTTTGATATTCTTTTTTTCTGGGTGGCCAGAATGATGATGATGGGCATTCATTTCATGGAAGAAGTGCCTTTTAACGATGTCTATATCCATGCCCTGGTCAGGGATGAACACGGTAAAAAGATGAGCAAATCCAAAGGCAATGTCATTGATCCCTTAAAGGTCATTGATGAATACGGGGCAGACGCTTTCAGGTTTACCCTGGCCGCCTTTGCCGCCCAGGGACGGGATGTCCGGATGTCCGAATCCAGGGTGGAGGGGTACCGCCATTTTGTCAACAAACTCTGGAATGCCTCCCGTTTCACCCTCATGCATGTGACGCAAAAAGATACAAAGCTTAATTACACCAAACTTGGATTGGCTGAAAAATGGATTCTGTCACGATGTGCAAAAACTTCCCTGGCCGTCAAGGAGGGCATTGAAACCTACCGGTTTAATGAAGCCGCTTCCGCTATTTACCAGTTTGTCTGGCATGAATTCTGTGACTGGTATCTGGAAACCGTCAAACCGGCCCTATATGAAAAGGAAGGGGCCCAGAAACGGGACAATGCCAGAAGTGTTCTGTCCAGGGTGCTGAAAGATATCCTGATCATGCTTCATCCCTTCATGCCCTTTGTTACGGAAGAGATTTTTCATATCCTCCCCTCGGCAGAGGGCTCCATCATGGCCGCTTCCTATCCCTACAACGAAAAAGAATATGAAAGCTTTTGCAATGAAGGAGCGGAAAAAGATATGGAATTCATATCCGGCCTCATTTCAGGGATACGGAATGTCAGAAGCGAGATGAATATCCAGCCGTCTACAAAAATAAAGGTCCTGGCCTGTACCGAGGATGAAAAGGAAAAACTTATCATTGCGGAAAACAAAGGCATCATTGTCAATCTTGCCATGCTGGACAGCTTTTATTTTTGCGACAAGGAGAAGATTCCCAGATCCAGTGCTTCGTCCGTGACGGGAAATACCACCTGTTTTGTGTCCCTTGAAGGAGTCATTGATTTTGACAAGGAAATCAAACGGATTGAAAAAGAACTGGATAAAAATACAAAAGAACTTCTGACCGTTCAAAAACGGCTTCATAACGAAAGCTTCCTTGAAAAAGCCCCGGAAGAAGTCAGGCAGAAAGTCAAGGACCAGTATGCGGAGCTTGAAGAGAAAAATAACAAGCTCAAGGGAAATCTTGAAAGAATACAAAAACTGAGATGATATGAACACAACGGAAGAGATTATTCAATTAGCCCTTTTTGAAGATTCCGGATTCGGGGATATCACAACGGAATCCATCCTTTTGGAGCCTTTTTCCGGAAACGGGATCATTGTTGCAAAAGAATCTTTTATCCTGGCCGGAACAGGGGTCGCAAAACGAGTCTTCAAACTCCTGGATAAAAATTGTGAAATTTTTTGCCCTTATTCCGACGGAGACTGCATCAAAACCGGGGACATTATTTTTAAGATCCGGGGAGATTTGTGCGCCCTTTTAAAAGGGGAGAGGGTGGCTTTGAATTTTCTGCAGCGCCTGTCCGGGATCGCAACCCTGACCCGCACCTATGTGGAGGAACTTAAATTCCCCCAGGTCCGGCTGACCGATACCCGGAAAACAACGCCGGGCCTTCGAAATCTGGAAAAGGAAGCCGTCAGGGCCGGCGGGGCCTGTAACCACCGCTTGTCCCTATGCGACGGCATCCTGATCAAGGACAATCATATAGCGGTGGCAGGGACCCTCACCAAGGCCGTGGCCGCCGTCAAAAACAGGGTATCCCATCTCATGAAGATAGAGGTTGAGGTCTCGGATCTGGATCAGGTCAAAGAAGCCGTTGCCGCCGGAGCGGATGTGATCATGCTGGACAATATGAATTATGCCATGATGAAAAAAGCGGTTCAGGTTATCAACGGCCGGGCCCTTGTGGAAGCGTCCGGCAATGTTTCCCTGAAGACCTTGAATAAAATAGCGGCCACGGGTGTGGATGTCATCTCCTGCGGAGCCCTTACCCATCAGGCCAGATCTGTAGACCTGAGCATGCGGATCAATACGGATTAGTCGGGAAGAATATAGGTTAATTTATTCCGGCCGGAATCCTTGGATTTATATAAGGCCTTGTCCGTCCGGTTGATAAAGGATTTGAAATCTTCCCCTTCTTTGAGTTCCGTTGCGCCGATGCTGACCGTAACGGATTTTTTAATTCCCGGCTCCGGCTCAAAGAGTTTTGAGCTGATATTGTCTTTTATCCTTGCCCCCACCACGCAGGCCTTCTGAAGCCGGGTTTCCGGCAGGAGAATGGCAAATTCCTCACCTCCGTAGCGATAGGCCGTATCCATGGATCTCATGCAGGAATGAATGACTTCTCCGATGCCCATGAGAACCTTGTCGCCCTCCAGGTGACCCCAGGTATCATTGTATTGTTTGAAAAAATCAATATCCAGAAAGAGGAGGGAAAGTGCCCTGGAATATCGGTCATAGCGTTTGATCTCTGTTTTAAGCTGGGAAAAGAAATGGCGCGAATTATAAAGCCCGGTCAACGCATCGGTAATGGCGAGTTTTTCAAGTTCCTTTAAGAGCAGGCTGCGGTCTTTCTGGAGTTCAGCTTCTCGTAAAACCCGTTTGATTCTCAGATCCAGCTCTTCAAACCGGAAGGGCTTGAAAATAAAATCTCCGGCTCCCGCCTGAATGGCTTCTTCATAGGAATAGGCCGCACTGTAACCGGTCATGACAATCACATCGGTGTCATAGGCGGTTTTTATTTTTCGGGTGAGTTCAAGACCGTCCATGCCCTGCATCATGATATCCGTCAGGACAATATCGGGTTTGAATGATTCAAGGATTTTTAAGGCTTCATCCGCACTGGAAGCGCTTTTAACCTCATATTTCAGGATGGTGAGATATTCTTCAACCGCTTCCATAATGGCGATGTCGTCATCAACAATCAGAATGGAGTGAATCATCAGCTTTTCTCCAAGGGGGTTAGGTGTCGCGAGCTTATCTTGACACTTTACGACTCAATTGATAAATAGTTAAATTAAAAATTTATCGGGATACAGGCCTTTTGTCAATATATTAGTTGGGAGTGAATTTGAAGTTAAATAAAAAGAATATCAGAAATTTCAGCATAATTGCCCATATCGATCATGGGAAATCCACCTTGTCGGACAGATTGATTCAGCTTGCCGGTATTATTCCGGACAGGGATATGAAAGAGCAGATCCTGGATTCCATGGACATTGAAAGGGAGCGGGGAATCACCATTAAAAGCCAGACCGTGACCCTGCCGTATCGGGCAAAGGACGGAGAACTTTATAGCCTCAACCTCATCGACACCCCGGGCCATGTGGATTTTTCCTATGAGGTCTCAAGGGCCCTTGCCTCCTGCGAAGGGGCGCTGATCCTGGTGGATGCCAGCCAGGGGGTGGAAGCCCAGACCCTGGCAAATCTTTATATTGCCATGGAGCATAATCTGGAGATTATTCCCGTGATCAATAAAATTGATCTGCCTTCCGCCGAGATTGACCGGGTTAAAAGCCAAATAGAGGAGGATCTGGGCCTTGATACAGAAGATATCCTTCTGGTTTCCGCCAAAACCGGAGTCGGGGTGGACCGGATATTTGAAGCGGTTGTTAAAAAAATCCCGGCGCCTGTGGTGGATCAGGATGTCAATTTTAAAGCCCTGGTTTTTGATTCTCATTATGATCCCTTCCGGGGCATTATTGTTCATTTCAGGATTTTTGAAGGCGGGATCAAAAGGGGGGACAGGATCCAATTCATGTCCAATGACGCCCAGTACAAGGTGGAGGAAGTGGGCCTGTTCCAGATTGTCCGGCAACCTCAGGACGAATTGGTGGCCGGGCAGGTGGGATATTTTATTGCCGGTATTAAAAATATCAGTGATGTAAAAATCGGGGATACGGTCACCATGCCGGACCGGCGGTGCGATAAACCCAAGAGCGGATTCCGGGAACCCACCCCCGTGGTTTTTTCATCCATGTATCCGGTGGCTGCCGATGATTATCCGGAATTGACCGAGGCCCTGGAAAAATTGAAATTGAACGATGCCGCCCTGATCTATGAAAAAGACAGTTCCGCCGCCCTCGGGTTTGGATACCGGTGCGGATTTCTGGGACTCCTTCATCTTGAAGTGGTCCAGGAACGGCTTGAAAGAGAATACGATGTGTCTTTGATTCTCACATCTCCGTCGGTCCAGTATGAAATCACCTATACCGACGGCACAGTGAAAATTATTGACAATCCGGTGCAGTATCCTGATCCTTCGGAAATTTTAAAAGTCAGGGAACCTGTGATCGATGCCTCCATTATCGTGCCGGATAAATATATGGGCAATGTCATGCAGCTCTGCCATGAATTCAGGGGGGTCAACAAAAATTACCAGTATCTCACCAGTAACCGCATGGAGATGAAATTTGAGCTGCCCCTGGCGGAAGTCGTGTACGAGTTTTATGACCGCCTGAAGAGCGTGACCCAGGGATACGGTTCCTTTGATTATGTTGTGGCCGGATACCAGGAAACCAACCTGGTCAAACTGGATTTTCTCATTAACGGGGAACGGGTGGATGCCTTATCCCAGCTCATCCACCGGGATAAGGCCGAAACAAGGGCCAGAGTCGCCTGCAAAAAATTGAGGGAGGAAATCCCGCGGCAGCAATTTAAGATCCCCATTCAAGGCGCCATCGGCGGTAAGATTATTTCCAGGGAGACCATTTCCGCCTTTAGAAAAGATGTGACGGCCAAATGTTACGGCGGTGATATTTCAAGAAAAAGAAAGCTCCTGGAAAAACAGAAAAAAGGGAAAAAGCGGATGAAGATGGTGGGCTCCGTTGAAATCCCCCAGTCGGCTTTTCTTTCCGTCCTGAAAAATGAATGATGTGAAAAGAACTCAGTGATTAAGACGCAGGTAAACGTGTCTGAAGCTCGATATCAAAGCACCGCTTTTATGCGCCGGGGATGGCGGTATAAAAGCGGTGCTGTTAATTTTCCGACAATTTTTTTTATTTCAGATTTTGGTGCCCAGGCGGCCGATTAGACATCAGCGCCATTGAACCGGCAAACTGAATTATTCAACCCTTTGCCAGGTCTGGGTTCTGTAGAAAAAGGCAATATATCCCCTGAGCATGAGTTTTCCATCTTCTATCCACATTTTACAGGTGTAAATTTTGCCTTCCTTGGGGTCAAGGATGGTGCCGCCGCTGTATTCCCCATTGTTTTTAACCAATTCCTGGACAATGACCATTCCCTTGGTCGGCTGGTCTTTCCGGGGGTCATCGGCCGGGCATTTATCGCAGGTCGGATCAGGATTATCCCCTTCTTTGATAAAAAGCTCTTTGATCTGGCCGTAAAATTTCCCGTTTTTTTCATAGATTTCAACAATGGATTTGGGTTCGCCTGTCTTATCGTCAATGGTTTTCCATTTTCCGACAATGGATGTGTCATCGGCAAGCAGCAGACCGGCGGATAAAAAGCAGAAAACAACAGAGAAAACACAAAGCTTGAGGACTTTTTTCATGATGGATCTCCAATGATTAAAATTAAAAGAAAAAAACACTGTTAATCTTCTTATCCCCAAGCTTTTTCAGAGTCAAGAAAAATCAGATGGCCCTAATCATAAGCAGGGTACAAAATCAGGGATTTTCCGGTATAGGCTTAGGATTACAGATTTTCATGTTTGGCCACCGGATGCTTCTTCAGATATTCCAGCCGGTTCAGGCCGTTGATATAGGCCAGGGCGCTGGCGGTAATGATGTCGGAGTCAGACCCTTTCCCCAGAGCCATGATACCGTCTTCCTCCAGGCGAACCGTCACCTCACCCTGGGCATCGGTGCCTTCCGTCAGGGCGGAAATGGTGAACCGTAAGAGTTTGGATTTTGTGCCGGTGAGCTTAGAAATAATATTGTAAACCGCATCAATGGGTCCGGTTCCTTCGGTGGCACCCTGAACCGGCCGTCCTTCAATATTCAATTGGACACTGGCCGTCGGGAAAACCGTATTGCCGGACAGGACATGGATATACTCGAGGCAGATCACCTCCGAACTTCTTAATACGCCTTCATTGATGAGGGCTTCGATGTCTTCATCCTGGATGGTTTTTTTCTTGTCGGCCAGGCGTTTGAATTTTTCAAAAACTTTGTCCAGTTCCTCCTTGGAGAGGTTATAGCCCAGTTTTTGAACATGGTCGTTCAGGGCGTGACGGCCCGAATGTTTTCCCAGCACCAGATTGTTCTTGTTCAGACCTATGGTTTCAGGATTCATGATTTCATAGGTCATGGGATTTTTCAATACCCCGTCCTGGTGGATACCGGCTTCATGGGCAAAGGCATTGGCGCCTACGATGGCCCGGTTGGGCTGGACCAGAATACCGGTAATCATGCTGACCAGACGGCTGGTGGGATAAATTCTTCGTGTATCAATGGTCGTGGTATGGGGAAAATAATTGGGCCGGGTATGAAGCGACATGACTACTTCTTCTAAAGAAGTGTTTCCGGCTCTTTCCCCAATGCCGTTGACTGTAACCTCCACCTGCCGCGCCCCGGCCTTGATGGCGGCCAGGGTATTGGAGGTGGCCAGCCCGAGATCGTTGTGGCAGTGGACGCTTAATACAGCCCTATGCATATTGGGCGTGTGTTCCATGACATAGGTGACCAGTTGTGCATATTCTTCGGGAATCGCATAGCCAACGGTATCGGGCAGATTCACCGTGGTGGCCCCGGCATCAATGACCGCCTCAAAGACCTTGCACAGAAAATCCCGGTCCGACCGGGACCCGTCTTCGGCCGAGAATTCCACATTATCGGTATAGGAGGCCGCCAGTTTCACCGATTTGATTGCCTGCTCCAGCACCTTTTCCGGGTCCATCTGGAGTTTATATTTCATGTGCAGTTCTGAAGTGGCGATGAAGGTGTGGATTCGGGGATGGACCGCATCCTTAATGGCTTCCCAACCTCTTTTGATATCTTCTTCGTTGGCCCGGCACAGGGCTGCCACTTGGGCTGTTTTCAGGGTTTCGGCAATGATTTTGACGGCCTCAAAATCCCCTTCCGAGGCGGCAGGGAATCCTGCCTCAATGACATTCACCCCGAGTTTTTCCAACTGGGTGGCGATCCTGAGTTTTTCCGCCTGGTTCATGCTGGCGCCGGGGGATTGCTCACCGTCTCTTAACGTCGTGTCAAAAATGATGATCTGGTTATTGCTTGTCATAATGATATCACCTTATCTGGATTGTCTAATGAGAGTTTATATTGAAAACTGTCGGCTAGGGCCTGCCAGCTTGCTTCGATAATGTCTTCGGAAACCCCGATGGTTGAAAAAATGCTGTTTTCATCCCGGGATTCAATGAGAACCCGAACTTTTGCAGCAGTACCGTCCATGCCGTCGATGACGCGGACCTTGAAATCTACCAGGTGCATGGTATTGATTTGGGGATAAATGGTGGTCAGGGCTTTTCGAAGTGCATTGTCCAGGGCGCTGACCGGACCGTCGCCTTCGGCGGATGTGATTTCCGTGGTATTGCCCACCCGGATTTTGATCATGGCATGGGAATAGCAGGGCCTCTCCTTGTCTTTTTCCACCACCACCCGGAAGGATTCCAGCTCAAAACGGGGGGTGAACTGATCCGTGAGTTTTTCCATGATGAGTTTCAGGGAGCCTTCGGCGGCATCAAATTCATAACCGTAATCTTCGAGGTCCTTGATGCTGGAAACGATCTGATGGCCGTTGATTCCGTTTTCACCCAGGTCCACCCCCAGTTCCCTGGCCTTAAACTCGATATTGCTCCTGCCGGACTGTTCGGAAACAATCACCCGGCGCTTATTGCCCACCAGTTCCGGGGCCATATGCTCGTAAGCCCTGGGGTTTTTCATGATGGCGCTGACATGGACCCCGCCCTTATGGGCAAAGGCGCTTTTCCCCACAAAGGGCCTGGAATTCACCGGCGGTACATTGGCGGTTTCAGAGATAAACCGGGACAGGTTCAGGAGTTTTTCAAGATTTTCATGGGAGATGCAGTCACAGTTCATTTTCAGGGCAAGGATGGGGATGATGGCGGTCAGGTCTGCATTCCCGCATCTCTCCCCATAGCCGTTGATGGTTCCCTGGACCATGGCGGCGCCGGCATGGACCGCAGTGATTGAATTGGCCACGGCCATGGCGCAGTCATTGTGGGTATGGATACCGAAAATGACATCGGGATGGGATTTGAACCGGTCCACCATGGCCCTTGTAAAGGTTTCAATCTCACAGGGCATGGACCCGCCGTTGGTATCACAGAGGACCAGGCATTTTGCCCCGCCTTTCACGGCCGCTTCAAGGGTTAGGGTAGCATAGTCCGGGTTGGCCTTATATCCGTCAAAAAAATGTTCGGCATCATAGATGACTTCCCGGCCATGGCTGATGAGATAGGAGACACTGTCTTGAATCATGGCCAGGTTCTCTTCCTTTGTATTCTGCATGATGGCTTCCACATGCAGATCCCAGGATTTGCCGAAAATGGTGACCACCGGGGCCCGGCTTTTAATGAGGGCCTGGATATTAGCGTCCTGGTCGCAGGTTTTGTCGGGCCGCCGGGTGGAGCCAAAGGCGGCAATTTTGGCGTTTTTCAACTGGATATGGTGGATTTCTTCAAAAAAATGCTCGGCCCCGGGGTTTGATCCGGGCCACCCGCCTTCAATATAATGAATACCCGCATCGTCCAGACGTTTTGCAATTTTGATCTTGTCTTCGGTGGAAAAAAATATGTTTTCCCCCTGCATGCCGTCTCTGAGCGTGGTGTCGTAAAAAAATGCTTTTTTCATGGTATGTCCTGTTTTTGCGGATAATAAACCTGATTATTTTCCGTTCTCCCTGGCAAGGGCAATGGCCCCGGTGGAAGCGATTTCAATGATTCCCATGGGCTTTAAAAGGGAGATGATGGCATCGTGTTTTTCCGTGTCTCCCGACACCTCGATGGTATAATGGGCGAGCCCCACATCTACGATTTTGCAGCGGAAAATATCGACAATTCTCAGGATTTCCGCCTTTTTATCGGGCTGGGCATTGACCTTGATGAGGGCGAGCTGGCGCTGGACATATTTTTTATCGGTAAGGTCATTGACCGTGATGACATTGATGAGCTTGTGAAGCTGTTTTTTGATTTGTTCAATGATCTGGGGTTCACATTTGGTCACCATGGTGATCCTTGACACATTGGGCTCTGCCGTGCTGGCCACGCTCAGGCTGTCGATATTGAATCCCCGGCCTGAAAAAAGTCCTGCTATCCTTGAAAGAACGCCTGGTTCATCATCTACGAGGATTGACAATACATATCGGTTTGTTTTCATCATGAGTATCCTTATATATTAAACCAGAAGCATTTCCGTAATGGATCCGCCCGAGGGAACCATGGGATAGACAGACTCTTCCCGGTCCACGGTAAAATCCATGACAACGGTTCCTTTGGTGTTGAGGCCCTGGGTCAGAACGGCAGATACCTGGTCCGGCGTTGTGCATCGAAGACCTGTGGCGCCATAGGCCTCAGCCAGTTTTACAAAGTCCGGGGCATTTTCCATATTGGTGGAAGAATAGACCTTTTCATAAAAAAATTCCTGCCATTGCCTGACCATGCCCAGATACCGGTTGTTGAGGATGACGATCTTCACATCAATATTGGATTCTACAGCCGTCATCAATTCCTGGATATTCATCTGGATGGACCCGTCTCCGGCAATATCCACCACGATTTTATCGGGCCGGGCCGCCTTGGCCCCGATGGCGGCGGGTAGGCCGAAGCCCATGACACCGAGTCCGCCTGAGGTGATAAAATGATTGGGCTGGTCAAAATGATAATACTGGGCCGCCCACATCTGGTTCTGGCCGACTTCCGTGGTGATGATGGCTTTGCCTTGGGTCAGTTCATAGAGCTTTTCGATGACATACTGGGGTTTGATCACATCATGGCTTTGTTTATATTTCAGTGGAACGGCATTTCCCCATTCCCTGATCCGGGATAGCCATTCCGGCCTTCCTTCGGCAATACCCTTTGGGTCTTTTTCTTCCATGAGACGGATGATTTCAGCTAATGTGGCCTTGCAATCCCCTACAATGGGGATCTGGACCTCAATATTCTTATGGATGGAGGTGGGATCAATATCGATCTGGACAATGGTGGCGCCGGGGGCAAATTTTTCAATATTGCCTGTGACCCGGTCATCAAAACGGACCCCGGCCGCAAGCATGAGGTCACAATGGCCGATGCTCATATTGGCCCGGTAGGTGCCGTGCATGCCCAGCATGCCGAGCCACAGGGGATCGGAACCGGGAAAGGCGCCAAGGCCCATGAGGGAGGCAGTCACCGGGATATTGGCCATCCGGGCCAGCCGGGTCAGTTCTTCCGACGCCTGGGACAGAATGACACCGCCGCCGGCAAAAATAACCGGTCTTTCAGCCTTACGGATCAGGTCCACAACCTTATTAAGCTGTTTTTTATTGGGCTTGTAAGTGGGTTTATAGGATTTTAAGGAAATCTCGCCGGGTTCTTCAAATTCCACAAAGGTCTGGACAATGTCTTTGGGCAAATCCACCAGGACCGGCCCCGGTCTTCCAGAGCGGGCCAGGTAAAAGGCCTCCTTAATGATAAATGCAAGTTTATCCACGCTTTTGACCAGATAATTGTGTTTGGTGCAGGGCCTGGTGATGCCCACAATATCCACTTCCTGGAAGGCATCATTGCCGATGAGGCCGGTGGGGACCTGGCCGGTAAACACCACCAGCGGGATGGAATCGCAATGGGCCGATGCAATCCCGGTAACGGTATTGGTGGCGCCGGGTCCCGAGGTCACAAGGGCCACCCCTACGGACCGGTTGGCCCGGGCATAGGCATCGGCCGCATGGACGGCCCCCTGCTCGTGACGTACCAGAATGTGCCGGAGTCCATTCTGTTTGGCAAGGGCATCATAGATGTCAATGACGGCACCGCCCGGATAACCGAAAATAGTATCAACGCCTTCCGACTTAATCATCTTGATCAAAATTTGGGCACCATTCAGTTTCATGATTTCTCCTATGGTATATCTTTAAATACGGCGCCATTGCCGGCCGAACTGACCATCCGGCTGTACCGGGCCATATATCCTGTTTTAATCTTGGGCTCAGGTTTTTTCCATCCTGAAAACCGTGTCCGGATCGCTTCTTCGGAAACGAGCAATTCAATGGTTTTGGCCGGGATGTCAATCCGGATTTGATCGCCTTCCTTTACAACGGCAATCAACCCGCCGTCGGCGGCTTCCGGGGAAACATGGCCTATGGAAGCCCCTTTGGTGCCGCCGGAAAATCTTCCGTCCGTGATGAGGGCAACGCTTCCATCCAGCCCCATGCCGGCAATGGCAGAGGTCGGGGTCAACATTTCCCGCATTCCGGGTCCTCCTGCCGGTCCTTCATAACGGATGACGATAACATCCCCTTTATTGATCCGGTTTCCGAGAATGGCTTCGGTTGCTTCTTCCTCGGAATTGAACACCCTTGCAAGACCCTGGTGTCTCAACATTTTTTCAAGAACGGCAGATTGTTTGACCACACAGCCGTCCGGGGCAAGATTGCCGAAGAGGACGGCCAGGCCTCCTTCCTTATGATAGGGGGTTTCAATGGGCCGGATAACCTCACGATCCTTAACAACAACGGTTTCAAGGTTTTCACCCAGTGTTTGGCCAGTGGCGGTCAGGCAGGACAAATCCAGCATGCGATGGTCGGCCAGTTCTTTCATCACGGCCGGGATACCGCCGGCAGCATTCAGGTCTTCAATCCGGTCTTCTCCGCCGGGGCTCAGGGAACATAAATGGGGTGTTTTTTTACTGACCTCATTGATGAGGTTCAGATTGACGTCCACATGGGCCTCATGGGCAATGGCTTTTAAATGAAGGACGGTATTGGTGGAACAGCCCAGGGCCATATCCACTGCCAAGGCGTTTTCAAAGGCCTTTTGGGTCAGGATCTTGTCCGGTGTAATATTCTTTTGTAAAAGGGTCATGATTTTCATCCCGGTTTCCTTGGCCAGCCGGATTCTTTCGGACATGGGTTCCGGGATGGTGCCATTGCCGGGAAGAGCCATGCCGATGGCTTCGGTCAGGCAATTCATGGAATTGGCCGTAAACATACCGGCACAGGAGCCGCAGGTGGGACAGGCTGAGTTCTCAATCTCCAAAAGTTCTATCTCGGTCATCCTTCCGGATTGGACCGCGCCCACGGCCTCGAAAACCGTGATCAGATCGATTTTTTTATTCTTATGCTTTGGATGCCTGCCGGACAGCATGGGGCCTCCGCTGATGACAATGGCCGGGATATTGAGCCTTGCCGCCGCCATGAGCATGCCGGGAATGATCTTGTCACAATTGGGCACCAGGACCAGGGCGTCAAAGGGATGGGCCATGGCCGTCACCTCAATGGAGTCAGCGATCAGTTCCCTGGACGCCAGGGAATAGTGCATACCCTTGTGGTTCATGGCAATCCCGTCACAGATGCCGATGGTTGAAAATTCCATGGGAGTTCCCCCGGCCATGCTGATGCCGGATTTGACGGCCTTGACGATATTGTCAAGGTGCATGTGGCCGGGAATCAGTTCATTGGCTGAGTTCGCAATACCGATCAGAGGCCGGGCAATTTCATGATCCGTATAGCCCATGGCCTTCATCAGGCTTCTATGGGGGGCTCTGGCAATTCCTTTTGTTGCAATGTGGCTTCTCATATTCAGTTGTCTCCAAATTAAAAAAGCCGTTATCTGCCTTTTGGGGCTGATAACGGCTTTTTTGTCTTTTCAGGCTTATGCCACTACGTGCCCCTTCTCCCGGAGGTGTTAATAATCACCTCCACGATAATAAGGACAGATAGTATGTTTGTCAGATTTATCATCATAATTTTTACTTTATTTAAATAAGATTTATTATATATTAATTTAAACGGTGTCAAGAAAAAAAATCAGACATAAGAATTTTTTACTGAAAATTAGATTTGACAATCAAGTTTCTGTTTCTATATAGTTTAACCTGTCATGAAGTTTCACCATACAGGCAGAATTTATAATTTATCCTGTAGTTCGGTTAAATTAACCCGCACGATGATAAAGTGAATTCAATGATACAAGATTCAAATATGTTCAGAAATTTCTCACTCTTTTTTTCCGGATTGATTCTGGTTCATTCCATCCTGTTTCTTCGATTAGGCACACCAGGACTTTTCCTGTTCTGTGGACTTATTTTTCTGCTTATCCTGATCAATGTCCTTTATATTCAAAAATACAGTGAAATTGCGGCCAACCATGTATTGAATGCAAGCTATCTTTTTTATGCGGCCGGACTCTGCCGTCAAACAGGCGGATTTCACAGTACCCTGATATTTATGCTGTTTTTCATGCCTCTGCTTTCTGCTGTATTTTCAGATAAAAAAGAAAAAATAGGATATATAGGCCTATCTCTTGGCGTTCTTTTGATTTTTTCTTTTGGGCAAGGTTTCTCTTTTATTACTGTCATGCCTGAAGAAATTGTGAATTTAAGCTATTTCAGATTTGTTCATTTTTTTGCCCTGTTTGTTTTTTTTAGTGCATCCATCCTGGCCTTTATATCAGAGAAAGAACGGATTCATAGGGCTCTGATTCAGTCTAATGAGGAAAGGCGACAAACAGAAGAAAATGCCAAAAAGGCCATGAAAATCAAGGATGATTTTTTGGCGAATGTGAGCCATGAGATCAGAAATCCCATGAACGGCATTATCGGAATGATGCATGTCCTTTTAGACTCCGATCTGAACGAGGATCAGAAAAAATATTCTCAGATTGTTTATAACAGCGCAAGGGCTTTATTGACAATTGTTAATGATATTCTTGATTTGTCAAAAATTCAGGCAGGTAAACTTGAACTGGATATTCGGGATTTTGATCTGGAGATCGCCATAAAAGATATTATCGCCTTACCGGAACTTCAGGCAAGACAGAAAGGGATTGATTTTTTATATTCCATTGATCCGAATGTCCCTTGCCTTTTGCAGGGAGATATCGGCCGGATTCGGCAGGTGATTAACAACCTCGCAGGGAATGCCGTCAAATTTACGGACCAGGGCCACGTATCCCTTACCATCACCTTGGAATCCGATGACCCTTCTTTTGCAACCCTTCACTTCCGTGTGGAAGACACCGGCATCGGCATTAAAGAGGACAAGATATCCACCCTTTTTGAATCTTTCACCCAGGCGGATATGTCCATTACCAAGAAATATGGGGGCACAGGACTGGGACTTGCCATCTCCAAACTCTTTATTGAAAAAATGAATGGGCGGGTCGGGATTGAAAGCGTTGAAATGGTGGGTTCCACCTTTTGGTTTACCCTGCCGTTAAAAAAGCAGGGAGAAAAAAAAGATAATTTTTCCTTTCCAATTCAAAGCCGGGAAGGGATAAGAGTATTGGTGGTTACGGACGGAACGGATCTGGGGAAAACCCTTAAAAACCATCTGAATGAGCTTAAAATTGATTATGAGCAGGCCTTGAATGAGACACGGGCCATGGAAGCGCTGATCCGGTCCTTTGAAGAAAACAGGCCCTTTGCCTTGGTCATCATGGAAGTCAAAGAATCCAATACCCTGGCTGAGAATTTAGGGCGGAAAATAAAACAGGACAAAGGGCTAAAACAAACCAGGCTTATTCTCTTGACCTCCATAGGCAATCAAGGAGATGCCAGGCGGTTTGAAGAAATCGGATTTTCCGCCTTTCTCGGTAAACCGATTGAAAAAGAGCTTTTTCTGGACTGCATAAAAGTAGTATTGTCAAGGCCTTCTGATAGTGTGGCCCCGTTGCTTCCCATTATCACCAGTTACAGTATTATCGAAACAAAGAAGCATATTAGGCGGGTATTGATTGTTGAGGATATGGAAACCAATCGATTAACCGCCAAGGCCTTGATCGGAAAACAGGGATATAAAACCGATGAAGCAAAAAACGGGTTTGAAGCTCTTGAGAAATATCAGAAAAATCATTATGATCTGATCCTGATGGATTGCCGGATGCCGGGGATGGACGGATTTGAAGCAACCCAACGGATCAGGGAGTACGAAAAAAAACATAATCTGAACCCTGTCTCCATCATTGCCATGACGGGAAATGCCTTTGACAGTGACAGACAGAAATGTTTTGAAGCAGGGATGGATGATTTTATGCCCAAACCGGTTGAACCTGACCTCCTGGCCAGGAAGATCAGCTTAAATCTGTCGGGTATCAAAGTTATGAAGCGCGATTATCCTGAAGGCCATGATGACCAAAAGAGTTTCTATAAAGCGGAAGATGAACAAAAAAGGCCGGGAGGGGGGGATTTAAACCTTGAACCCGCCCTGTGTTTTAACAGAGAAAAGCTTTGGGAAAGGTTTGGGGGGGACGAAGAAATTGTTAAAGATATTTTGGAGTCCTTTTTTCAGGAAGCACCTGAATTTTTGGAAAAAATCAAGGAAGCCATCCATAATCAAGATATGGAAGATATCGAATCCATTTCCCATGCTTTAAAAGGCACTGCCGCCAATGTGAATGCAGATGCGTTGAGAAAAGCGGTCCTGGAATTAGAAATTCAGGTAAAGAAAGGCCATTCGGGCGCTTTTCTTGAACAGTATAAAATAATAATGAATGAATACCAACGGTTTATGAAGGAAGCAAAATTATGATCAATCCTGAAACCATGTCCATCCTAATTGTCGATGATATGAAAAGCATGCGGCTCACCATGAGAAAAATGCTGCAGAATTTAAAAATCGGGAAGACCTTAAGGTTTGCGGAAAATGGTAAAGAGGGGCTTGAAATTCTTCATACTGCAAGATGTGATATTGCTATCATAGATTGGAATATGCCTGTTATGAACGGAATTGAGATGCTTGAGACCATCCGGAATGACAAGGCCCTCAGAGACCTGCCCGTGATCATGGTGACGGCTGAAGCCGAGCGGGATATCGTTGCCGAAGTGGCGGAAACGGAAATTGACGGATATCTCTTAAAACCTTTAACCCTTTCCTCCCTGGATAATAAGATTAAATTTGTTGTGGAAAAAGCCAATAACCCTGACCCTGCCACAAGACACCGCATCAAGGCAAGAGAGCTTGAGGAAAATGGGAATTTTGATGAAGCCATTGAACAGATCCGGATCGCGCTTGTTCACAAGCCATCCGCATCAAGGCTCCTTCGCCAGCTTGGATTGCTGCATTTCAATGTCGGGAAACCCGATATAGCCGAAAAATGTCTTTTAAAGGCAGCATCGGTCAACCGACAGGACACTATAACCAGAGCCCGGCTGGCCGAGTATTATATCAGTAAAAATGAACTGGAAAAAGCAGGCCGGTATTATCTTGAACTCATGACTTTGAGCATGCGGTATTTTGATCAAGCTCTGGATCTGGCTGAAAAACTTCTGAAAAAGGGATCAAAGAAGATTTCAATAGAGCTCTTTTCTAAAATTATTGCTCTCTCTAGGAAATATATTTTAATACGGGAAAAAGTGATTGACATCTGCATGGCCAATGATGAGATCGAATTTCCCCTGCAATTGCTGGAACAGAGCATAAAGGAAAACCCATCCAATTATGATATTGTCTACAAAGCAGGGGAGATCTATCTTGAAATCGGGAATTCGGAAAAAGCCCTTGAGTATTTCCTATACGTGGACCGCCATGTCAGGGGCCATGAGGATGCCAAATTCAATATTGCAAAGATATATTTTGCAGACCAAAAACTGCTTCAGGCAGATGATTATCTGAATCAGATTATCAGGATTAATCCTAAACATAAGGCAGCCATCGACCTGAGAAAAGAAATCTGACAGCAGGGGATCTTCTACTTTAATCGCCAGGAGAAGTATGACCGGAAAAAAAGAGGCCAAAGCCCTCTGTCAGAGAATCGAGGGCCTTGAAGAGGAGATACGCCGGCTTAAATATAAGGAGCAGATAAACCAGACTCTTTTAGAAATCACCAATGCAGTCACCACAACCCCCAATCTCTATGATTTATACCGTTCCATCCATCAATCCCTTGATCGTCTGATCCATATTCCCAATATTTATATCTCGATTTACAATAAGGAAAAAGGGGTGTTGTATTTTCCTTATTCAAAGGACGAATGTGATTCCGATTCCTATCAGGAGATCAGATCGTTTATGGAAAATTCGCTCACAGGGGAAGTGATTCTGACAAAAAAACCGCTTTTTCTGGATGAGACGGCCCTTAAAAATAGGGAAAGAGAGAACAAGATTGTGGGTGCGGTTCCGAAAATATGGCTGGGTGTCCCATTGCTGCTGGACGATATGGTCATTGGCGTTCTTGCGATTCAGCACTATACTGACCCGGATGCCTATGCAAAAAAAGATTTGGACCTTCTGGTCTCTGTTTCCCGGCAGATTGCAACGGCCATTGATCGTAAACGGCTCAATGAAACCCTCAAGGAAAATGAAGAACGATACCGAACCCTTTCCGAGAATTCCCATGATATCATCATGCGGTTTGATAAAGGGTTGCGGCATCTGTATGTAAATCCGGCTGTTGCCCGAATCGGATTTTCTCCTGACCAGTTCATCGGAAAAACCCACAGGGAACTTGGGTTTTCAGAAGATATAATTGAATTATGGGAAAAAACCCTTCGATCCGTATTTCAAACCGGTGCGCCGAAACGGATTGAATTCAATCTTCCGGAAGGAATATGGATTGACTGGCTCCTGTGTCCTGAGTTTGATGGGGAAGGAACCGTCAGGACCGTCATTACCTTTGCAAGGGATATTACACAAAAAAAACAGGTGGAATTTCAGAGCCTCTGCTATGACCGGATCAATAAGATCATTATCAATTCGGAAGATATGGAAAAGATGCTGAACGATATCCTGGATTCCATGTTGGATATTTTTAACTGTGACCGGGCCTGGATTCTTTTCCCCTGTGATCCCGAGGCCGAGTCTTATTCCCTTCCTTTCATGCGGCACAGGCCGGACTGGCCCCAGAAAGTGGGATATTCGGTCAAGATAACAGAGGAAGCCCGAGAGCTTTTAAAGGAGATTCTCACATCCGAAGACCCCATTGTTTATGATCCTTTGAGCCAAAAAAAAGTCAGGAAATACATTCGAGAGACCTATTTTGTGAAGTCCCAGATGGTGGCGGCCCTGCTTCCAAAAATCGGAAAAGCTTGGGAAGTCGGCCTGCATCAATGTTCCCGGGAAAGGATATGGACAACGGCAGACCAATTGTTGTTCAAAGGAATCTGCCGGAGAATGGCGGACGGCCTGAGCAGTATGCTGTTGTTCAGGGAATTGAGCCGGGCCAAACATTATATTGAGAACGTCATTGACTCCATGCCTTCCGTCCTTTTGGGAGTTGATGTCCACGGCCGGATTACCCAATGGAATTTAAAAGCGGAGCGAGAAACCGGGGTTATGGCAAAAGAGGCCATCGGACAGGAATTTTATCGGTTATTTCCCCATCTTGGACAATTGTCCAATAAAATCAAAGCTGCCATTGAAGATGCACAAATTATCGAGGAAACAAAAATCCAAAGGGTAGTGGATGGAAAATCTATATTTGAAAATATTACCATTTTCCCTTTAAAAGAGATCAGCGCAAAGGAAGCGGTTATCCGCATCGATGACATCACTGATAAGCGGAAGATCGAGGAAATGATGGTCCAATCCGAGAAAATGCTTTCCATTGGCGGGCTTGCAGCAGGCATGGCCCATGAAATCAACAATCCTCTGGCCGGTATGATGCAGAATGCACAACTTGTATTCAACCGGCTTTCCCGGAACCTGCCGGAAAACGAAAAAATCGCCAAGGAAGCCGGTACGACAATAGAGGCCATTAAATATTATATGGAGAAAAGAAAAATATTGGCCCAGCTTGGGTATATCAACGAATCGGGCAAGCAGGCCGCAAAAATTGTCCAGAACATGCTCTCCTTTGCTAAAAAGGCTGAAGAAGGGAGAACGTATGAACAGTTGCCCCGATTAATGGACAGAACCCTTGAACTTGCACAAAATGACTATGATTTGAAAAAAAGATTTAATTTCAAGCAGATTAGAATTATCAGGACGGAAGCAAAAGATTTTCCCCTGGTCAGGTGTGAGCCCGGAAAAATTCAGCAGGCTTTCTTTAATATCATCAAAAACGGCGCAGAAGCCATGCAAGGCGTCTCGGAACAGGCGGAATTCGATATCCGCTTTTTTGTTGAAGACCGGATGGCCGTCATTGAGATCCGGGATAACGGGCCGGGGATTGCAGAAGATTTAAAAAAAAGAATATTTGAGCCGTTTTTCACCACCAAATCTCCGGACAAAGGATCGGGCCTGGGCCTGTCCGTTGCTTTTTTTATAATTGTGGAAGATCATAAAGGAAAATTCAGCGTTGAATCATCGCCCGGAGCAGGGGCAAATTTTATCGTCAGACTGCCGCTATATGATTGATGGAGGAAGCCATGAAGCCTGCGCCAAACCCGTTATCAATATTCACCACGGCAATATTGGAACTGCATGAATTCAGCATCCCGAGAAGTGCTGCCATGCCTCCTAAGCCCGTACCGTAACCGATACTGGTGGGAACGGCGATGACGGGTGATTTCACCATTCCCGCCACCACACTGGGAAGAGCCCCTTCCATTCCCGCCACCACAATGATAACACAGGCGCCCATGATTTTTTCATGATAGGAAAAAAGACGGTGGATACCGGCCACACCCACATCAAAGATGGAGTCCACCTCATTTCCCATGGCTTTGGCCGTCAGCAGGGCTTCTCTAGCAACCGGGATATCCGAAGTGCCGGCGGAAACGATCAGGATTTTGCCGAAACCGGTGATGACGGGGTCTTGTTTTTTGATCCATAAAAGTCTTGCATCTTCAAAGTATTCGGCATTTTTGAACACGGGTTTGATAAGGTCTGCTTTTTCTTTTTCAAGCCGGGTGACAAGGATGATATTTTCGGAAAGGTTCATTCTCTGAAGAATACCAATAATTTGGTCCGGGGTTTTGCCTTGCCCGAAGACGACCTCCGGAAATCCTTTTCTCAGGGATCTGTGGTGATCAATCTGGGCAAATTCAATATTCTCAAAATCCAGATGCAGGAGTTGCTGTTCCGCCGTTTCAATATCCAGTTCTCCGGAAGCAATTTCGGAGAGAATGCGTTTGAGATGGTCTCTGTTCATGTCGGCCCCGGGTTCAACTCTGACGGCGAAGCCAGGAAAGTCCTTTGGCGGGTTTGTCTGTTTCGGCATCCTCCGGTTGAGGATTGTGGGGAGTTTCATTATTCTCCCCCCGTCCGGCAGGTTTAATTTTTTCTTCAGCGGTTTGTTCTGAAATAAATTTGGGATATCCCCATTTGTAACGGCCGAATTTGCAATAGCCCTGGACATTGTTAAACCGGGCGTCAATATTCTTTGGAATGGGGATGATATTGCCCTCTATGCCCGACATCAGGTATTCGGCAAGCTCCACACTTCCACCGCCGGAAAGGATAATGGAATCGATATCCCAGTCATTTTCCCAAAGGCGGTTCAGATCCGATACAATCGCTGCGGCGGCATGGGTATAAACCCGTTTTTTCAGATTGGAAATATTGTATTCCTTTCCTTTGATCTTGATCATTCCGGATTCGATAAATTTAAACATCCTGAAGAGTTCAACATTGATATTGCTTTCCTGACGCAGTTTGCCGGCAATGACGGAAAAACATTTTGAAATACCGGTATCCATGGTGGATGACCCTCTTTCGATGTATTGAAGATGATCAAAAATGCTGAAATCCGTGGTTTTAAAACCAATGTCCACCACACCGAGCTTCTGGCCCGCCAGGGCTTTGTCGATAATTCTTCCCTGCTCATCAAAAATGAGATTGAAAATCGATCCGATGGGTTGGGGTATCACCTGGATTTTATCGATGTGGATTTTTTTAATGACATCTTTTCCATCAGGATGGTGAAAGGTGATAAGATGAACGCCGGTGATTATTTCCTTTAATCTTTTGCTGTCCCTTTTCAGATAGCCCACCGGGAGGCCGGTCACAATCTGAATGGGTGCTGCTGTGTCGGTACAGAGTCCGGCAGCCGTGACGGCAAGGATTTTAAAAAAATTTTCCAGCAATTTTTCCTGGTCAAGGGTAAATTCCCGGATACTGGACTGGAGTTCGGCATAGCTGCCGAGAAAATAGGGCTTATCATCAAGGGTGATATGCAGATTGGATGTGGAGGAGTCCTCTCCCAGAACGGAATGAAACTGGATATCGGTTGCATCACCGATGATGGATTTGAATATAACGGAATTCTTTCCGTTATAGGCTTTTGTGAAACCAAACCCGACATCGATTCCAACAATTTCCATGGTGTTCTCCTTTAGAAGGTTAATGTGGCGTTCATCGGATCCATTGGAGTCTTGGTGTCATCTTAGATATCATCATGAATCCTCCCGAGTCAAGGGATAATCAAGCATGGAAAACAGCGGCTGTCTTGCACTTCTATCCAAAATGGGATAAAGAGAGTAAAATTTTGATTGCAATGGAATACCAAATGGAAAAAGACAGAATATTTGCCGGGAAAAAAGGAAAGCCGGAACCCTTTCAATTCAACAGGGAAGTGGCCCGGGTGTTCGATGATATGCTGAACCGCTCCGTGCCGCTGTATGGGGAAAGTATCCGGCGCCAGGCGGAAATTACATCCGCCTATTATCAGGAGAAGAGCCGTATCTATGACCTTGGGTGTTCCAACGGCAATCTCGGCCTTTTGATCCTGGATCAGATGAAAGGGAGGGAATTCAGCCTGATAGGGGTTGACAGTTCCTTTCCCATGATTGAAAAATATAACAGACAGCTTGTGCATAAAACCGAAGCCTCCTCTGTCTGCATTATTTGCGGGTTTCTTGAAGACATTCGGATTAAAAATGCCTCGGTTGTTCTCATTAATCTTACCCTCCAGTTTATTGCGCCTCAAAAAAGGGATGCAGTCATAGCCTCTGTTTTCAATGGGCTGAATTCCGGCGGAATCCTTCTGTTAACGGAAAAAACAGTTCATAGGGATAAGGTTCTGAGCGATCTTGAAATTCGTTTTTATAAAAAATTTAAACTTGAAAACGGGTATTCGGAACTTGAGATCAGCCGAAAAAGGGAGGCCCTTGAAAAGGTTCTGGTTCCGGATACCATTGAAACCCATCGGAAAAGACTGGAGCGGGCCGGCTTCAAAACCATGGATGTTTGGCTTAAATGGTTTAATTTTGCCTCCTTTATCGCCGTTAAACCATAGCCTATGGAAAAATTTCTCGAGCATATTGAAAAATTTAAACTCCGGCATTGTCATGCCGAATTTGAAGCCTTGATTCATACAAAAAGAGAATTTTTGAATCAGGCCAAGGGAAATCTTCTAAAATTCAGGCAGGTCTTTGAAAAAATTCAAGACCATATTCCTTCGGTTATTGATTTTAAAAATTGGGTAGTGACCATCGGCACCCCGGAGGATCTTAGCCCTGAAGAGTCAAAGCAGCTTTATCAGGGCCTTGATCAGCTCTGTCCCTGGCGCAAGGGACCTTTTGAGCTTTTCGGGATCAGGATTGATTCCGAGTGGCAGTCCTGGATGAAATGGGAGAGGCTTTTGCCCCACATCAAAAACCTGAAGGGCCGCAGGATTATGGATATCGGGTCCAGCAACGGATATTATATGTTCAGGGCAGCAGCCCACGCGCCTCTGATGGTAATGGGTCTTGAACCTCAGAGCTATTTTTATTTTCAGTATCTTGTCATACAAAAATTTTTAAACCAGGACAACGTCTTCTGTCTTCCCATTTCCCATGATGAATGGCCGAAAACAGCCCGGTATTTTGACACGGTTTTTTGCATGGGTGTTCTTTATCACAGGCCGTCTCCGGTTGAAATGCTGAGATCCATCCACGAGTCCATGAAAAAGGGAGGGGAGCTGGTGCTTGAAAATCTTGTTCTGGAAACCCGGCAGAACCTATGCCTTTTCCCGGAAGACCGGTATGCAAAAATGAGAAATGTGTATTTTATCCCTGATCTTCTGGTCATGGAATCCTGGCTTTACCGGGCCGGGTTTAAGAATATCCAGTGTGTGGATGTGACACGCACCTCCATGGAAGAACAGAGGAAAACAAGGTGGATTCAGACCGAATCATTGAAGGATTTTCTTGATCCCGATGATCCGGACAAGACCGTGGAAGGATACCCTGGACCGGTCCGGGCTATTTTCCTGGCCGAAGCAGGCTGATCCTGATCTTTTGGGTTTCAGGGGGATGAGAGGGTTATGGGATGCCTGTGGTGAGTTGCGTTTGATGAATATGCGAAGGCGACGTTCTGGTTTTAAAGCCGCTCAAATACCAGGGTGCGGATTTATATTGCAATTGGTTTAACCCCTTGTTTTCAAGGGAATTGATGGCAAGTTGAAGCGTGTGATAATCAATTTCAATATCATCCCAGCCCAGATATTTAAGCCTTTCGTTTGCCTGACCATGTGACATCTCCGGGTCGATAAGATATGCATTGACCAAGCTTCGGATAAATCCCGGGATTAAGCAAGGTTCAACCCCGTTTTCAATCAGTTTATGAATTAGTTTTTTATCCACCAGTGTTGCCATATCATACTCTCATTCTTAGCTGAAAAGATTAAAATCTTTTGGGTTATATGGGTGCATAAATACAATAGTCGTCAATCATATCTGAGTCAATCCGGGTTTCCCTCATGTTTTTTGACTTAAGGATTCTACGGTTGCTGAAGAACATGGTTTTTATGAGGGCCTCTGAATTTAAAAAATAAAAAAGCTTCAAATTCCGTTTTATTTTATTGAATCCCTTTAAATATTCTTTTGAATATGAACTATACGGTTCCGGCAAAGGGTTTTGCCGATATTCGAAAAATGGTATCTGTTTTATTTTTTTCGCCAATGGTATGATAGTGCAAAATTTTGCTTTTGATGGAGGGGAGAGATGGGAAAGAAAATATCTGAAGATGAAGGCAGACTTTTGTTAAAATTGGCCAGAAAAAGCATCGTTCAGGAGTTTGACAACAACAAGAATGAGCTTTTTTCAAATATTCCGGAGTCATCTCAAGATTTTTTGAATGAAAAACGAGGCGTTTTTGTAACTTTACACCAAAGAGGGGAGCTTCGAGGATGCATCGGAATTATCGAACCCTTGAAATCCTTATATGAAGGGGTTATTGATAATGCAAAACATGCTGCTTTCCACGATACTCGATTCAGGCCCTTATCTTTTGAAGAACTTAAGGATATAAAAATTGAAGTCAGTGTCCTATCCTGCCCGGAAAAACTTGAATACAAAGAGGGGAGGGACCTGATCAGCAAAATCCGGCCTGATCTTGATGGTGTGATCATCCGAAAAAATTCTTCCTCTGCGACTTTTTTGCCCCAGGTCTGGAAACAATTGAAACATCCGGAAGGATTTTTCCGGCAGTTGTGCATGAAAGCAGGGCTTCCGCCCGATGAATGGAAAACGGGAGACCTCATTGTTTCAACATATCAGGTTCAATTCTTTGAAGAAGATTAGATCGTTTTTTATAGAAAGGGAAAAGGACATGGCACCTATTGATCCGGAATTATTGGATATCATTTTAAAAATAGATAATGTTGACGATTTAACCCATTTTTTTGAAGACATATTTACCCCTGCAGAACTCGATGACCTCTCTTTGAGATGGAAACTTCTTAAAGATCTTCATAAGGGCATGGCCCAAAGAAAAATTGCAGACAAATACGGCATCAGCTTGTGTAAAATTACGCGGGGCTCAAAAATCTTGAAAAGAAAAGATTCAACGGTTCTAAAACTATTGAGTGCCCGGCCCTAGGATAAAAGCTCAAGGGCCAGAGACGACCATAATTCCATATTGAATTTGGAAAGGGATACGGTTTCAGACCAGGCAAACTGAAACAGCTCGGAACCTGCCAGATATTTTTCCGGGTGTTCCGTCAGGATTCTGAAAACGGCCCCAAGATGGACTTTCCCCACGTCTGTGATGTCTTCGCTGATGATTCCCATAAAACCAGGTAGATCATCCGAAGGCCTTTTATCAAGTTCTTCATTTAATTCTCTTTCCATACCGGCCATGAGAATTTTTCGGAAAGAAGCGTTTTCCTCCTCCCTGTCGATGGGATTGATATGACCGCCGATTCCGACAGACCATAGATCGTGAAGCCTTTTTTCACTTCCCTGCCGGTTATACAGGGCGGTTTTTTTCATATCCCTGGTTTGAAGAACAATATAGGGAATGATCTGTTTGTATTCAGGATTATTTTCAGCCGCTTTCCGATTTAAAAATTCAAATCCGGATAAGGAACAGGTTTCAATAAAAGCATCCAGACCCAGAGAGACAATACTTCTGGGTTGCACCCAGGTGTCGGGTAGTAATTTTCTCTGAATGCATAATACGGTTTCGATAGCCATCATGGTTTCCCCTTGTGCAGTGAATGAGAATACAATTGCCGTCTTTTATCACGTCCGATCAAAAAATTGAACTATGAATCTTTTAAGTTTTTTGAGATTATTTTCCTTTTGTGGTATGGGATATGGAAAAATTACTCAAAACAGGGGAAGCTTATGTTATTTTTAAATAAATCCGAAATACAAAAATTGGATCAGAATATGATTCAAGCATCTATCGAAAAAGCATACAATATCATGTTGAGCAAGGACTATCATATGCCCGACAGAGTGCATGTGTCGGACGGCCGGAATTCACTTTTATTGATGCCCTGCTTTTCCGGGCAATATTTTTCAACCAAACTGGTTTCGGTTTTTCCCGAGGCTGTGAAACACGGTCAGCCGGCTGTAAACGGAGTGATGGTGCTGTCTGATAATATATCCGGGAAACCTTTGGCCATCATGGATGGGGCAGCTCTTACCGCCCAAAGAACGGGTGCCGTGGGCGGTTTGGCTGTAAAATTCCTGACGCCTGAGAAAATCAAAACAGCAGGCGTTCTGGGGGCAGGAGTCCAGGGTTTCAGCCAGGCCCGTTATCTCCTGTTTAACCGCAAAATCGAGACGCTTTATCTTTATGATGTGAACCTGGAAATGGCAGGGCAAATGATGGAAAAACTGAAGCAGGAGTTTTTTACGGTAGATTATGTGATCACAAAGACCGCGGCAGAACTGGTTGAAAAATCCAGACTGATTATTGCCGCCACAACCAGCCACACCCCTCTATTTAATGTTGACTCTGAAGATATCAGAGGAAAAACTTTTATTTCGATCGGTTCATATCGGCCGGATATGCAGGAATTTCCGGATAAGGTGATTGAACTTGCCGACACGGTTTTTGTGGATACTTTATTTGCCATGGAGGAATCCGGTGATATTGCAGCTCCGTTAAAAAAGCAGCCGGCAATGAGAGAAAAGATCAAAGAATTCTCAAGTCTTTTTGAAAAAAGCACCTATGTTGAAAAAAGCACGATTTTCTTCAAATCCGTAGGGATGGGTCTGTTCGATTTAGCCGTATCCTCAGCCGTATACAATCTGGCCTTGGATAAAAAGATCGGACAAATTCTTGATTTTTAGGTGATAAAGATGGAGCGGGAAACGGGATTTGAACCCGCGACTTCGACCTTGGCAAGGTCGCACTCTACCACTGAGTTATTCCCGCTCAATGAAATTTTTATTTTTTTACTGGATGAGATGGGTTTTGTCAAGAAAAGATTCTTGCCGGCACTCGGAACTTTTTAGGAAGATTGTGCCGGTACGTTAAATTCAGCTAAAACCTTATCCATGATCATTTGCATCGGATCCGGGAAAATCAGATTGATATTGAGGAACAGATATGTGATAAAAATGAGAAGACGGATTTTTATAATCTTTTTTTGGTCATCGGAGAAAAATCATTTCAGGACGTAACCCTTATTTGAATGCAATAAAAAAAGGAAGACCCATATGAATTCTCCCTTTGATGAAAAAATAGCTGACCTTCAGGGCCTGGTAAAAAAACTTCAGTCCCAGAAAAATACTCTATTAAAGGAATTGGACACGGTCGAAGAACGATTTGAAAAAATGAACCAGATGTATCGAAAATCTTTTCCCATCATTATTGATTCGGTCGCAACTGGAGAGGATGTGTTTTCCAATACCTGTAGGGATCTTAGCCAGGCCCTGAAAAAAGGAGAGTCTGAGGGCAGGATTGCCTATATCCTGGATCAATTGAAGACTGCTATTCTCAAAGAAGAATTTGTTCTGCCCGGAGGGAAACAGAAAAAAGGGCTATTGTCCATTTTTAAAAAAAAAGACCCTTTTTCTTTTATTGATGATTACAAACAGAGCTATCATGAAGTCGTCAACACCCTTCGCTCCAATCTGGATGAAAAATATACCGGGAAACTGGATCATATTACGGCCGGAATTAAAACAGCAGAAAACCCCTCAGATATCAGTGAAATCCGTGAAACTGTCTTCAGCCTGATTTTTGGTTATATTTCAGACACCAACCAGGACCGGGCAAAGGTCAATGCCTTTGTTCAGGAAGTGGTCGGAAAAATTCTGGACATAGAATCCAATCTTGATGTCGGTTATCAGCATACGGACACCCTGCTTCAAAGCAGCGACCATTTTGAATCTGTTCTGGAATCTGAATTGAAGCGGCTGAAACAGACATCCGACATGGCATCAAATCTGGACTTACTGAAAATACAAGTTGCAGAGAGACTTGCCGTCATTGAAAATGCCCTTCAGAAAAAACAGGCCAAGGATAAGGCCATAAGGGAGTATATCGAAAAGGAAAGGCAGCTTTTCAAATCCGGTTTCACGAAATTGAAACAGGACCTGGATGAGGCCACCCGTTATTCGGAAGAGTTGGAAAAAAAATTAAACCTGGACCAGTTGACCGGTGCCTTTAACCGGCGGGCCTATGACAAAAAAATTGAAGACGAAATGGCAAGATTCTTTAGGTATGGTACTGGTTTTTCACTTCTCCTGATGGATGCGGATCGGTTTAAATCCATCAATGACCAATATGGCCATGCCATTGGTGACAAATGTCTTCAGGAAATTATAAAGCGGACCCTGCCTTTATTAAGGCAGAATGATATGTTGTCCAGGTACGGCGGGGAAGAATTTGTGGTTGTTATGCCGGAAACCGATCTGAACGGCGGTAGAGAGGTTGCGGAAAAAATCCGGCAGACCATAGAGAAATTAGAATTTATTTATAAGAAAGAGAAGGTCAAGGTGACTGTCAGTATCGGCGTTTCCCAAGCACGAGAAGGGGATAAACACCCTAAAGAGGTTTTTGAACGCGCGGATATTGCGGTTTACCAGGCCAAGGCAAACGGAAGAAACCAGGTTATTGTAAATTGAACGATTGAAGACAGGAGCTGATATGTCGTCCTTGAAGTTGAATCCCCTTGAATCTTTGTTGAATCACCCCAAAACAACCCATGTGACTTCTGATGTGAATACAGAAACCATTGAAAGAAGAGCTTTTCCCCCAAAGAAAATAAAAATTTTTTCGAGCCGGTATACCCGTCTTAAAGAGGCTCCCGAGTTCCGGTTCGGTTTAAACATGGAAGCAGAGCGGGCACTGCCGGATATCAGTAACAATCAGGTTCAGTTTCTTGTTCCGGGTGAGGATAAATCCGAGAGTGAAAAGACGGACTTTTCCAGGCGCCGTAATATCGGTGTTTTTTTTTCAGGCGGGCCTGCTCCCGGAGGACATAATGTCATTGCAGGGATGTTTGATGAAATGAAAAAACATAACCCTGACTCCAGGCTCTATGGATTTCTTTTCGGCCCGGACGGGCTCCTGGATTCCAAATACGTTGAAATCACCAGCAGTCTTGTGGACACCTACAGAAACATGGGGGGGTTCTCCATGATCAGGACCGGAAGAACCAAGATCGATTCCAAGCAGAAAATGGAGGCCGCCCTGAAAACCTGCACGGAATTGGAACTGGACGCCCTGGTGGTGATTGGCGGAGACGATTCCAATACCAATGCCGCCTTTCTTGCCCAGTATTTCAAAGGCAGCGGGATTAAGGTCATCGGCGTTCCAAAAACCATAGACGGGGATATTCAGGTGAAAACCAATGACGGAGAGATGCTCTGCGCCATATCTTTTGGATTTCATTCGGCGGCCAGGGCCTTTTCACAGAATATCAGCAATTTGACCACGGATGCGGATTCCAACATCAAATACTGGCATATCTGCAAGGTCATGGGCAGGGTGGCAAGCCATTTGACCCTGGAATGCGCCTTTCAGACCCATGCCAACCTTTCCCTTATTGGTGAGGAGCTTGCAGATTATATTGATCAGAAGAGAATTGAAAAAGCAAATAAAACCGGAACGATCGATTATAATGCATATGGCATGACCCTTCGGCATTTATCCCGGCTCGTCTGTGACACCATTGTCCGACGGGCGGCCTGTGGAAAAAATTACGGGGTCATTATCATCCCCGAAGGAATTCTTGAATTTATCAATGAAATCCAGGTTTTCATTATCAAACTTAATAAGATCATCGCAGACTATAATTATATCCATGATAATAATTTTCATTCCTCGTTCCCGACCTTGACGGACAAGCTGGAATATTTGAGACGGTTGGCCCGGGGAATGGCGGATAAAGGCCAATTTCCCATCTGGAACCTGAGGGACGATGACCTTTTCAGCCAACTGCCCTCATTTTTCCAGGAAGGGCTCCTGGTAGAGCGGGATACCCACGGCAATTTTCAGTTTTCCCAGGTCAAAACAGAAAAAATCGTCATGGATATGGTCAAGGAATATTTAAATACGCTCAAGGAGCAGGGCAAATATAAAATCGGAATTGAGCGGTCCTATTTCAACTTCCTCATGGAAAAAGCAAATATGATGCCGGATCAATATGCCAAAGCCATATTTAAAAATCCGGAGGAGTCCTATCTGCTCATCAAAGAATCCATCATTTCCCTTAAAACGCTGAAACAGGCCCTGGTCGGCAATGAATTAATTTCGCCGGAAGAACCTTTACCGGCGCCTATTCTTACGATATATAAAAAGTCAGAAGCCAGGTTCAAAACCCAGACCCATTTTTATGGATATGACGGCCGGGGCTCAGACCCTACCCATTTTGACTGCAATTACAGTTATAATCTTGGAATGATCGCATTTCACCTCATTGCCAATGGCGCTACCGGTCAGATGGCTGCCGTCAAAAATCTGGAAAAAAAATTCGACAAATGGGAGCCCATCGGGATTCCCATTGCAAAATTGATGCATCTTGAGGAAAGAAACGGAAAGATGCAATTGGTTATTGAAAAGGCCCTTGTCGATTCAAATTCCAATGCCTTCAGGGTGTTCAAAGCCTTAAGAGAGGAATGGCTGGCAGCCGGATCCAACCCGGACAAATACAGACGCCCGGGACCGGTGAGGTTCACAGGGAATTCAGAAGAGGACAGACCCATTACCCTGATGCTCAATTCCATTTAATCCGGCTATTTGCTGAAAAGTTTGTTGGCACTGAGTTGGTCTCGCCTTTCAATGCCGTTCCACGAATCAGGGGGCAAAGATTTCATGAACCCCGAGATTCTATCCATATAGGATTGATAAAGCAGACAGGGAAGGTTTTTATTCAGCAGCGTCATGATATGGTCGGCTTTTTCAAAATCCATGGTCTGGTAGGCATTGATTCCTTTTTCAAATAGTTTAACCTCCTTATACAATTCTTCCGGAGGACGGCCTTCCACCAAGGGTTCATACAGGTCAACCGGCTCTTCACGTCCTTTTACCTGGACTTTATCAATATACCTGCAAAAAACAACATCTTTTATTTGATCCTTTGTGGCTGTTGAAATCAGAATGGAAGTCCCGTAATTCTTGTTTGCTCCTTCAAGCCGTGATGCAAGATTCACATTGTCGCCCATGACGGTATAATCAAATCTTTCTTTGCTGCCGAAGTTTCCGACACTCATGATCCCGGTATTGATTCCTATCCCGACTGAGATTTCCGGTAAATTCATTTTTTGATAGGCATCTTGCAGAGACTTGAGTTCGCTGACCAGTTTGAGTGCCGTAGAAACGGCTTTGAGGGCATGGCCGGGTTCGCTATGGGGCGCACCCCAGAAGGCCATGATGGCATCTCCGATAAATTTGTCCACAGTTCCCTTATTTTCCATGATGATCCGGCTCATGGCGGACAAATAATGGTTCATGAAATTTCCAAGGTCACGGGAATTCATTCTTTCAGATATGGTAGTGAACCCCCTGATATCACAGAAAAGAACCGTTAATTCCTTTTCTTCTCCCGTAAGGGAGAGACCCTTAGGGTTTTTTAAAAGCTGGGACACGACATCCGGAGCCACATAGCGGGAAAAAGCTTTCTGGATAAAGCTCTTTGTTTTGCCTTCCCTGAAGGCGTTAAAAATACTGATGATCAATAATAGGATCACCCAGGTAAGGATAGGATAAGTAATTCCCACATGGCGGCAGTTCAGGAAAAAATAATAATAATTCCAGATGATACCGGCTGAAAAGAAAATCAGGGCACTGATTCCTCCGACCACCGGACCAAGAAGGGACAGAATCAGCGATAAAAGAAACCCTCCCACAACAATAAAAGTGTAATTTAACCCTATTTCTGTAAAGATATCGTATTCAAATGAATCGGATTGGAGAAGGTTGTCAATAATATTGGCCTGGATTTCAATACCGGGAACTGCCGTGGAAAAAGGTGTGGCTTTCAGATCAAAAAGGCCTGTCGATGAGGTTCCGATCAGAACGAATTTATCTTTAAGAATCGGTAAAGAGGGCTGTTCCAGCACATCTACGGCAGAAATATAGGTGTAACTGTATGCCGGCCCCCTGTAATTGATGAAGATTTCTCCAAAACCGTCCGTGGGAATAAACCGATCGTTCATCTGTATTCCTAAAATCAATGCCTTGGGGGTTTGGATCTGATCGGATACGTGGAGGGTCACATGGGAAATTCCCATACCGATACGGAAAACTTCCAGGGCCAGGGAAGGATAAGGAATATTATCCAATGTCATAAACAAGGGGACCTGTCGGGTAGTCCCGGATTCATCGGTTCCCATATTGATAAACCCTTCACTTTGAGCCATGGCAACGGTAGGATAATTTGGTATGGTACGATAGGCAGGAATAAGAGGAGTGTTGGAAAATTTTTGACCTTCAGGTTTAAGGCTAATGGTTCCGGAGGGGAAGGGCGTCTGAACCGCTGTTTTCAGACCGTCATCCTTTAATTGGAAAGCATAGCCCAAAACAGTGGGGCCTAGAGAAAGGGCCTGCCCGAAGACGGCATCATAGTCGAACCGATTACTTTCTAATACATCGGAAAGAATATCAAGGGGAAGTTTACGGGCGATGGAAGTATCCAAGTGTTTAAAATAATATGCAGGAGAGGTCCTGTCCTGTTCTGCAAATACGATATCAAATCCAATGGCTCTGGCCTGGCTTGCATATAAACGGTGGGTTAAATCCGCAAGGATGTTTCTGGACCAGGGCCACTGACCGAGGATGTTCAGACTTTTTTCATCAATATCAACAATGATGATGTCTTCGGAAACCGGCTGGGGGCCTCTGATATTGAACATCATATCCATGATACGATTGTCGATGGTTTCCAAAAGAGCTGGTTTTTGGCTACCGAAGCCATATTGAATCAGACAGGACAGGAAGATGAGAAAACATCCTAAACAAAAGGATGGCAGGTTAAAATGAGTCAAAAGGTGATCACGCATATGCAAAGCCACCTCATAGGCTCATGGTTAACGGTTGCCTGCGAAAATGCCGTGATATTGTTTGCCGTCGGACATTGTGGCTGAAAAATTTCCTGCTGCAGCTTCAGCATCGGGGCCGTAAAAGGTCCCGTTTACAGCACTTGAGACGGCACTGGATATGGTGGCGGAAAAACCGGAGGTGCTGCTGACCGGAGTCGAACTGGTGACGGGCAGGTTGACCTCGGTAAATGAAATATTCCCTGTAACGGGTGTGGATGCGGCAGAATCAAAATTAATGGCCAAATTTGTGGTTCCATTGGTCATTCTTGTCATCTGGCTTGTATTATCAAACATGACCCCCTCTGCTTTGCCGGTATAGATGCCGGTAAATAAAGTCCCGATCAGGTTGGAGATGGTGGCTGGAAGGGTTGGATTGCCTGCGATCCATAAGGAGCCCGGTACATGAATATGATAATTTTTTCCGGTTACCGGCTCTGAATAGGCCGCTTCCCAGTAACCCCAGGTGGTATAGGTGGAAAGGGGGGCATCATCGGATGTCACCATGAAATTGCCATAGGGTTTCACTCCCCCAAGATTGCCGTTGATGCTTATGACAGAGGAGCTACCACTAAGGGAGGCGCCCATGATCTTATCGGTGATATAGACCGAATCACTGTCACCCCCGCCGATGGTTAATCCCGTAATCTGATTCGCAGCATTTAAAAAATCCTCTCCGGATAAAGACCCACTCAATGTGCCAGCGTCCTTATTGATGGTCAAAGCAAAATCACCAGCACTGTCGTTGGTGAAGATTCGCCTGTTGACATTGGGTGAGGCCATATCTTCGGCAATGCCGGTAAAAAAACCTTTCCAGGATTCAGTTCCCGAATTCGTATTGACGGTTTTACTGCTGACGACGGCTGCTGAAATGTCCTTCCAGAAGAGTTGATTGGCTGGATTCTGCAGATTGATATCATACCCTTCCATGGCAAGGCCCAGACCTGACTGATCCGCACCGTAAAAATGGCCAAACGTTTCATTTCCGGTCATAGCTCTTATGATTCCGGATCCGTCAGCCCCGTCGGAGCCTAAAATCCGGAGTCCTGAAATTGTTCCTGAGGAGGAAATACTCCCAAAGCCGAATCCGGTATCGATCTTTCTCGTTCCTGCGCTAATTTCTTCAAGTCCTATGATCCGTCCATTATCCCAGTTTACAATGAATTTCATATTTTGAAGGGATTCGCTGGTGATCATATTCTTCATTTTACCGGAATAAACCCAAATTCCGGTTGAGGGGACGAAAGAAGATTGGGTTAAGGAACCGGTATATCCAAGATCAAGCAATATGGACAACATTTCTTGTTCTGCTCCGGTGGGAGCCAAGGTTGTATTAAGAGTTGCCTGGGTGGAGGCCAAAACCGTTTCAGTTATATCAGATATCTCATTTGTTGAAAACAAACCGAGAGGGGCGCCGTCAGGTGATGAGTCTGATGATAATGCTTCTGTTTCGGTAAGGCTGTCGGCGGGTTGAGTCCCGGAGGATTCGGATGACGATTCCGGCGTCTCTGATGCCGTTGTATCCGATGCCGGGTCTGAAGGGGTATTTTCCGGATTTGCCGCCAATACGGTTTCAAATACACGCAGTTCCTCCTGGGTCATTTTTCGCGGCGGTTCAGGCGCCTGGTCTGGACTTTTCACCTGGGTCCCGAATCCCGGCTCAGTGATGGCGACAAGACCCATATCATTTTTTATATAAATACCCCGGCCTCCTTGGAAAATAACAGAAAGGCTTGTTCCTTTTACCATTCCTGCATACATGGATCCTCGGATGCCGATGGTGCCTGCGGGGGTATGGGTCTTAAAATTATCAGGTGCAATGCGGGTGATGGCACCCCCCATTATTCTGAAACTGCCTTCCTCGATGCGGGTTTCCATGGCAGACTCTTTGTCTTCCGGTTTCCATGAGTATTTCGTCAGCTTTATTTCAGTATTGTTGCCCAGCGTCATCAACGTGTTGTCGTTGAATATGAGTTGGATTCGTCCCTTCCGGGTTTTAATGGTGTCGTTCAGAAAGACGGACGCATTTATAGACAGTACCCTTTGGATCGAATCCGTATTTTCAGCAAGAATTTCTCCCCTAATGGCCACGACTTTCCCGATGGACATATTCTGGTCGGCAAAACCAGTTAAAGCTGTAAAAAGGAAAATAACAATAATGGTAAATTGTTTGATACTGATTTTATAAGGCTTCATGGCACCCATCATTAAAAAGCATACAGAAGAAAAAATTGGACAAGATCCTGTTCATATTCATAGAGTTCAATATTGGAAAATGCCCAGATATGCTGGTAATTCAAATTTAATGAAGCAGTCCGACCCGGGTTGTCCAAAGACTGCCACAATATTTTTTTAAGACCGGCGCCGGCTGAATGCTGGTGATCTTCACGGCTTTTATTGAAAAGGGACCCCGGCTCTGAATAGGTGGAGAACTGATATGCATACCCGGCAGAGCCGGTCATATCGAATAGCAATTCTCGGGAAATGGATATGTTGGAACCATATCGTTTATAGCTGTTTTCATCGTCATCGGCATTTTCCCGTTCTGCTTTGAGTCCGACAGTGATCCAGTTATGTTTAAACAAATAATTGATATCATGGCTTAACGATATATTTTTTGCATCTTTTCCAGGGTTATTGGGGAAATCCTTTTCTTCTATTTTCAGGGCGGTACGGCTTTGAAAATAGGCGTTAAAACTATGATCCAACAGGAGCTTAAATCCGAGGCTGTCTTGGTATTCCGTATTGCCGAGGTCGATATGGTTGAACAAGAATCTGAATCCCCATCGGTCTTTGCCGGAAACAAATTCAGGGCCGGTATTGGCCCCAATGTATTGGATATCAAGGTCACTGGTTTTGTCATAGAAGGCATTATAAAGAGTTGCCTCTGTCTTCCAGAAATGGCCGGACAAAGGGAGGCGATAGGCATGTTGAATTCCAAGGCTTGAATTATAAATCCAGTCCCTGGTTTTTTGTGAGGAAGCGCCTGTTAAATCGATATTTCCGATAATGGTATTGATGGTGCCGACGGAGGGGGAAGCCCAGATATTATCGTTCCAGTCAATACCGGCCGACAACTGCCCATTCAAAAAATGTGTCTGTTCTGTTTTTTTGATGTGGGCTATAAAAGACTGAATATTATTTTTTACAGCCTCAGGAGGATTGGTTGCGAGAACTTCAAGACAGTATTGGATGGCAGTGTTATTTGCCCCAAGTTTTTGAAAAGCCCTTGCCATTTCAAGCTTTACACGGTTTTCACGGGGTGAAGAAATCAGGATTCTTTCAAAGGCCATGATGGCCATTTCATAGTGTCCGATCTCAAAGGCAGCCCTGCCAAGATAAAAATTGAGGTCGAGATTTTCCGGTTGATGCTCAAATGCTTTTAAGAGTCGATCATAGGATGCTTGAAATTGACCGGCATTAAATAACGCTACCCCGTCTGAAAAGAAATTTTCGTCGGCAAAGGACGAGACGCTGCCTGATCCAAAATCAATAAGGATGAGAATAAAAATGACTTTAAGAAAGGACATTCTTCTTTTCATTATTCAGCAGATGTCTATAATTTTTAAGATTGAAACTGTTTAGGGAAAGTAGCAAACCTTAAAAAAATAGTCAACACGGCTTTTTTCTGCCTTTTTATGGAAAAAGAAGGTTTTTTATCCCTGTTTCCCGGATTTGTTTTTTTCAGGCTGGTATGAACACAAGGGTTCTTCCGCAAGATAGTTGCCGGTGGCCTCATAGGCCCTTGCCCGGCAACCGCCGCAAACCCTTTTATACTCGCAGATACCGCATTTGCCTTCTAAATGGTCAAGATCCCTGAGCCGATTGAAGACCGGGGAGTTTTCCCAGACATCCTTAAAACTTTGAGTCTTAATATTACCGCATTCCACATCCAGAAACCCGCAGGTCTGGACCCGGCCCACATGGGAAATAAAACAAAACCCGGTTCCGGCCAGGCAGCCCCTTGTAACGGCATCCAGCCCATGGGTTTCAAAGCTTACTTTTTTGCCTTCCTGCCGGGATCGCTGCCGCAGAATCCTGTAATAATGGGGAGCGCAGGTGGCCTTAAGCTGAAGCTTGACTTTTTCTCTCTGGTCATAAAACCAGTTCAGGGTCTCTTCGTATTCCACAGCATTGATCTCACCGTCCAGAATGTATTTTCCCCGTCCCGTGGGGACCAGCAGAAAAATATGGTGGGCTGCTGCGCCCAGGGATTCAGCCAGCTTCAGAATTTTCGGGATCTCGCTGAGATTGGTTTTTGTAATGGTGGTGTTGATCTGGAATTCAATGCCGGCCTCCTTGGCGAATTGGATGCCCTGAAGGGCTCGTTCAAAGGCCTGGGGAATCCCTCGAAAGGCGTCATGGGTTTCCGGGGTTGACCCGTCGAGGCTGATGCTGATTCTTTTTATGCCGGATTCTTTCATCTTTCCGGCACTCTCTTTTGTAATCAGAGTGCCGTTGGGCGCCATGACCATTCGCAGGCCTATTTTTGTCCCAAAGGCGGCGATGTCAAAGATATCATGACGAAGCAGCGGTTCACCACCGGTCAGAATGATGATGGGTTCTCCGACCTCCCGGATCTGTTGGAGCAATTTAAAAGAAGCTTTTGTATCCAGCTCATTGTCATAGGGATGGTCTTCGGCCACAGCCCGGCAGTGTTTGCAGGCAAGATTGCACCGCCTTGTGGTTTCCCAGGCGACCAGACGAAGGGTATTGGCGGAATGGGATGCCTGTCCATGGGGGGGATGATTCATCAGTCTTTCAACTCCCTGGCCACATCAAGGGCGGAATAGGTCAGGATCAGATCGGCCCCGGCTCTTTTGATGGACAAAAGGGTTTCCATGATCAAATCTTTGGCATTGACCCAGCCCATCATTTCCCCGGCTTTCATGATGGAGTATTCTCCGCTCACATTATAAGCGGCAATGGGAAGATCAATTTCCGTCTTCAATCGATAAATAATATCCAGATAGGACAAGGCCGGTTTGACCATGATGATGTCTGCACCTTCTTCAATGTCCATGGTGGCTTCCCGGATGGCCTCATTGGAATTGGCCGGGTCCATCTGGTAGGTTCTTCTGTCCCCGAATTGGGGTGCGGATTCGGCGGCCTGCCGGAAGGGCCCGTAAAAAGCGGAACTGTATTTCACGGCATAGGACATGATGGGGATATGGGAGAACCCTTCCTCATCAAGGGTTTGCCGGATTTCCGCCACCCTGCCGTCCATCATATCCGAAGGCGCCACCATGTCTGCTCCTGCCTTCACATGGGACAGGGCGGTCTTGGCCAGAAGATCAAGGGAGGCATCATTGTCGATGATGCCGTTCTCTACAAACCCGCAATGGCCATGATCGGTATACGCGCACAGGCACACATCGGTGATGACGGAAATCTCAGGAACCTTTGCTTTAATTTCCTGAACCGCTTTCTGGACAATGGCGTCGGAAGCATAGGCCCGGGTGGCCAGGGGATTTTTTTTATCCGGAATCCCAAACAGAATAATGGCCGGTATGCCCGCATCACAGGCATCTTTTGCCAGGCTGACAATATGGTCGCAGGAAAGCTGGAAATGCCCGGGCATGGATTCAATGGGTTTTTTAACGGATTTCCCTTCTATGGCAAACATCGGAAGAATCAGGTCATCCCGGGAAAGTTTTGTTTCCCGGATCATCCTTCGAAAATTATGGGTAGCCCTTAAACGGCGTCCGCGGTAATCGGGAAACAGCATTAAGATTCCTCCTTTTGTATTTCTTCATCGGTCAGATAACAGGCTGGGTCGCTATCCCAGGGGTCATTGGCAACGGATTCAGCCCTGGCCCTGAAATTTCCGGCACAGATATCAAGCCACCGGCACCCTGCGCACCGGCCTTTTACATATTTCTTTTTATCTTTCAGCTTCATGAGAAATTCATTGTCCGTATTTGTCCAGATTTCTGAAAAGGGCTTATCCGTGATATTGCCAAGGCTTTTTTCCCTCCAGAACTGATCGGGATAGACCTCCCCGTCCCATGAAATACAACCGATCCCCCGGCCTGAATTATTGCCCTCATTCATTTCCAAAAGTTCCAGAACTTCGGCAGCCCTTTCCGGATTCTCATGTAAAAGCCGCTGATAGACATAGGGTCCGTCCGCATGATTATCCACCGTCAGGATTTCTTTGGGCAGAAGCCGGTCATGGAGATCCCGGGTCCGGTCCATAATCAAATCCAGCACTTTTCTGGTTTCCTCATGGGAAAGGTCTTCCTTGGCGATTTCCGAGCCCCGCCCGGAATAGACCAGGTGATAGAAGCAGGCCCTGGGAATATTTTTTTCTTCAAGAAGGTCAAAAATGCCGGGGATGTCTTTTACATTTCTTTTGTTGATGGTGAACCGGAGTCCCACTTTGATGCCGGCTTCCTTGCAGTTTTCAATGGCGGCCATGGCCTTTTTAAAAGAACCCTTGACCCCCCTGAACAGATCATGGGTTTCTTCAAGGCCGTCCAGGCTGATGCCGACATAGGATAAGCCGATCTCTTTCAAGGTTTTGGCTTTTTCTTTGGTAATCAGGGTGCCGTTGGTGGAAATCACGGCCCTCATTCCCTTTTTGACGGCATATTGTGCATATTCCACAAGCCTCGGATGGGTCAGGGGTTCACCTCCGGAAAAAAGAAGCACCGGAACGCCGAAACCGGCAAGATCATCGATCATGGCGATGCTTTGCTCGTGGGTCAGTTCATTATCATAGGACAGATCTTCAGACCTGGCATAACAGTGGACGCATTTGAGATTGCAGCGTTGGGTCATATTCCAGACCACAACCGGTTTTTTGTCCTTTGAAAATTGCAGGAGGTGAGAGGGCAGTTGCCCTGAATCCCTTGAGTATCGTAATGCATCAGAGGGTTCTACAGTGGCGCAATAAAGTTTTGAAATTCCAATCATTTTATCTCTTTTCGGATTAGATCGTTGAGATAGGTCTCATGATCTGTTAATGCGTTTTTTGACAGAAAGAACCTGTTTTTACCTGTTTTTTCCCGGATAAGATTGAATCCGTCGTAATAGGTGGAATAAATATTTGATAATATTTCCTCACTGGTGGCATTATGGTTGATGAATTGTTCGATGAGAAAATCAATGGCGTCTTCTTCAAAAACAATATTCAGGTTATAGGTTTTGGACACTTCAAGCTCAATTTCTTTTACCGAGTCATGGAACCCTTTGATTTTTTTAACGGCATCTTCAATTTCCATGACATTGTTGCAAAAATACAAGGCTGCCATCCGGCACCGGACTTCTGAAAGCGTCAGCCCGTATTTGAGGGAAAAGGTTTTCCAATGGTCTGTCAGATAGGACAGAATATCGTTTTGATGATCCAGAAACACCCGTTCATATTCCAAATTCCAATGGGTTTCATTCTTTTTTGACAACAGATCCAGGACATTTTTTTTCGGGTCCGTCAACAGTTCTCCGGTAACGGCAAACTGTGGAATGTCCCGGGAAGGAAGCTTTTCTTCAAAATCCAGTAAGGCTTCTTCAACAACACTGACAAGTCCCCGGGCGCCCGTGTTTTCCTTATACGCCTTATGGGCAAATACCCGTAAGGCCTCGTCACTGAACACAATTTGTATGCCATAGGCGCTGAAATCAAGGCGTTTGCTCAAGATAACCGGATTATTGGGCATTCTCAGAATCGCATAGAGATCTTCTTCACTCAAGGGATCCAGGACACACCGGACGGGAAGCCGGCCGATAAATTCCGACTCAAATCCGAATTCTACGAGATCCTCGGCCTTGGTCTGCCTGAGAAGGTCTTCATCCTTCTGGGATTTGATGAGATTGGAACCAAAACCGATGGTCTGTTTGGAAAGCCTCCGCCGGATGACTTCGGAGAGCCCTGAAAAGGCGCCGCTGACAATAAAAAGAATATTTGCGGTATTGACCTTCCGCCGGTTTCTTTTGCCGGTTCTCTGATAGGCTTCCAGTTCCTGCATCATGGAAACCGGGTCATGGGGAACCTTCAGGTCCACATCGGTTTCTTCCATGGGTTTTAAAAGGGCTCTCTGCACTCCGGTTCTGGATACCTGGGCACCGATGACATTGGGGCTTGCAGCAATTTTATCAATCTCATCAATATAAACGATTCCGCATTCGGCCAGTTCAATATCATCATTGGCCTCTTTGACCAGATCCCGGATCAAATCCTCAACATCACCGCCCACATACCCGGTTTCCGAAAATTTGGTGGCGTCGGCCTTTACAAAAGGGACCCCTATTTTTTTGGCAATCAATTTAATCAGATAGGTTTTACCGATCCCGGTGGGTCCCAGCATCAAAATATTGGATTTGATATTGCCCGTAATTTTGGATACGCCTTCTCCGGTAACCTGCGAATGCCTTATCCGGTTGAAATGAGTGCATATTTTCGTCGCCAGAACCGATTTGGCCGTGTCCTGACGGACCACATATTGATCCAGGTAGGCAATCAACTCCGTCGGTTTCAGATTAAAATTGAGGAGGGCCTTCTTTCCTCTGAATGCAGGGGTTCCCGACATTGAATCCTGTTGCGGAAGGGCAGAAGGAGAAATAATTTTTACGGTTCCGCCAAATTTCTTATTCAGGAACTCACCCAGTTCTTTTTCTATTTTTTTTGGATCTTGCGATCGGATATCATTGTCTTCTTTCATAATCGTTTAATATAAACAAGGAAATAAATAATTCAAGGTGAATCCGGCAGCCTGGGCTTTTTTTCTTTATAAAAGGCACAGGGTTTCCCCGATGACTGAAAAACAACGACACTGGGCAATAATTTGCTTTTAAACCCCATGGCCTTACAGCCATTAGGGTGCTGTGAATTCCAGGTGATATAGAAGAATTCACATTTAAAGCAATTTCTTCTGTCGTCTTTACTCATCTTATCCTGTTTATCCTGATCAATTAAAAAAGGCCACGAACGTGAACTGTCCGTGGCCTTTATAATTTATGGTGCCGAAGGGGAGATTTGAACTCCCACGAGTTGCCCCACACGCCCCTCAAGCGTGCGTGTCTACCAATTCCACCACTTCGGCATTGGATCTATTCAATATGGGTTATTCAGTCTTTTGTTCAATCGGTGCAGCCGCTTTTTCCATCACGGAAGTCTCTGATTGGTGACCGGACAAATACGCCAGCGTCAGAGAGGTTATCATAAATATAACAGCCACGACGGTTGTTATCTTAGTCAGAATGGTTGCCGGGCCTGTGGCCCCGAAAAGCGTCTGACCGGCACCGCCACCCAGAGTAGCCCCCATTGTTGCACCCTTGCCGCTTTGTAACAATACAATCAGTATCAAGAGGATACAGACGGTAACATGGATAGTGACGATTAAGGCTGTCATATTCCCTACAAATAATATTTGATAATTTTAATGAACGTATCCGGATCAAGACTGGCACCGCCGACCAGTGCACCATCCACATCCTTGATGTTCATCAGTTCTTTTACATTCTCAGGCTTAACCGAACCACCGTATAAGATTCTTATCCGGCCGGAAAAATCTGCTGAGAACAATCTGCTCAATAAAGACCTCAAATACTGATGGACTTCGTCCACCTGCCGGGTATTTGCCGTCTTTCCGGTTCCAATGGCCCATACAGGCTCATAGGCCAAAACCAGATCTTTAAGTTCATCAAGACCAAAGCCTTTTAACCCATCCGACACCTGTTTGTCAAGTACCAAAAAGGTTTTTTCTTGATCTCTTTCAGCCTCTGTTTCTCCGACGCACAGAATCGGTTTTAATCCCGTCTGAATGGCGGCCCTCACCTTTTTACAGACGGTCTCGTCGGTTTCACCGAAATATTGCCGTCTTTCAGAATGACCGATAATGGCATATTCCGATCCTGCCGCCCGGATCATAGCAGCGGAAACTTCACCTGTGAAAGCGCCTTCCTTTTCAAAATAAAGGTTCTGGGCTCCGGTTTTTATGCGGCTTCCCTGAACACAGTCGGAAACCAGGGCAAGAGAAAGAAAGGTCGGCGCAATCATGACTTCCACCTTCTCTACATCGGTACAGAGGTTAACAAGTCTTTTGGCAGTTTCTACGGCTTCAGGACCGGTTTTATACATTTTCCAATTGCCGGCAATGAAAGGAATTCTATTCATTTTGATCCTCCTGTTTGAGGTTACAGGGATTTCCCGACCATGACGGCAAGATCGACCATCCGGGTGGAATAGCCTGCTTCATTGTCATACCAGGAAAAGATTTTGATCATATTGCCGTTGATAACATCGGTGCAATCCGCATCCACAATAGAGGAAAGGGGATTTGAATTAAAATCAATGGAAACAAGGGGGACATCACAATATCCCAGGATTCCCTTGAGGTTTTCTTTGGATGCTTTTTCCAGGGCTTGGTTGATATTTTCTTTGGTAAGACCGGTTTTTTCCGTAATTGCCACAAAATCAACCAAAGACACATTGGGGGTCGGCACCCGGACCGACAACCCGTTCAGTTTGCCTTTGAGTTCCGGCAATACCAGGGCGACAGCCTTGGCTGCCCCTGTTGTGGTGGGAATCATGGATAGTCCGGCAGCCCTTGCCCGTCTTAAGTCCTTGTGGGGAAAATCAAGAATCCGCTGGTCGCCGGTATAGGAATGAATGGTGGTCATCATTCCGGAAACAATACCAAAATTTTCAAGGATGACCTTTGCAACCGGTGCAAGGCAATTGGTCGTGCAGGAGGCGTTTGAAATAATATGGTGGGCGGCGGGATCATACATACCCTGGTTGACACCCATGACAATGGTGATGTCCGGATTGGTCGCCGGAGCCGATATCAATACTTTTTTGGCTCCTCCGGTAAAATGTTTTGAAGCGCCGTCCCGGTCCCGGAAAATTCCCGTGCATTCACACACAATATCAACATTGGCATCCTTCCATGGAATTTGCCCCGGATCCTTAAGAGCGGTGACTTTTGTGACTTTATTGTCGACGGTAATGGAATCAGCCGTTGAGGTTATTTTTTTATTGAACAAACCATGAACAGAATCGTATTCAAGCAAATGGGCAATGGTTTTGGTATCCGTAAGATCATTAATGGCCGTCACTTCAAGGTCAGGGTTGTTAAATGCTGCACGAAAGACCATTCTACCGATTCTGCCGAATCCGTTGATGCCTATTTTTATCGTCATTTGTGGCCTCCTTGGTTATAGTTATGCTCTTTTTGTGCCTTTTAAAATATCACTGGCAAGGGAAATGCTCTTTTTACCGTGTTCAACAAGAACGGATGTCAATGCTTCCATCTTCATTTTGGATCTGGAATTGACCGCTCTAAATAGAATGGGAAGATTTACCCCGGAGATCACCTCGACCCGGCCTTCTTCCAGAAATGAATAACTCAGGTTGGATGGGGTTCCGCCAAACATATCCGTTAGAATAAGGACCCCGTTATCTGTTTTGACATCCGAAATGGCTTTTTTAATTTTTTTTCTGAGGGTTTCCGGATCCTCCTGGATATTAATCGAAACCGCAGAGAGGTTCGTCTCTTTTTTCTCTGAAATGAATTCCAGGGTTTCAATCAAGGCTTGTCCTAAATTTGCATGGGTGACCAATAGTATCCCGATCATATTCATTTTAAATCCCGGTCTATATCTCGGTGGATCAGACCCGGATTCAATCCCTTTTTATTTAGATGTTCAAAGATATGTCTTGCAATGACCACACTTCTATGTCTTCCCCCTGTGCAGCCGACGGCAAGAGTGAGATATGCCTTGTTTTCCCTTTTATACAGGGGAATTAAATAGTCCAGAAGATCGATGTACTTTTCCAGAAATGTCATGGTTTCAGGATTGGATAAAAGAAAACTCCGAATTGCTTCGGATTCTCCATCCAGAGGCTTAAGTTCCGGAATAAAATACGGATTTGACAGAAATCTCATATCGACCATAAGATCCGCATCGCTTGGAATTCCGTATTTGAATCCAAAGGAAACCACATTTATTTTAGTCAGGCAAGAGGCTGTGCACCCGTCGTTGATCAAATCCAGTATTCTGGATTTAAGCTGGTGCACATTCAATCCGGTTGTATTAATGATATGATGTGCCGTCTGCTTGATGGGCAGCATCATATTTTTTTCACGTTTGATGCTGTCAAGCAGGCTTTTTTCGTTTGTGACCGGGTGCTGGCGCCGGGTTTCGCTGTATCTTTTATACAAGGTATTTTCATCTGCTTCCAGAAAAATAATTCTGGGTGAAATTCCCAGATCTTCAAGGGAGCATATACCGGGCCCGTAATTAGAAATAAAGTCTTTGCTTCGCAGATCCATTACAAAAACAAAACCCTTGATATCAGGATGTTCCTTTATAGGAAGATCGAGAAATTTAGGCAACAGCTCAATGGGCATATTGTCGACGCAGTAAAACGAAGCATCTTCAAAAGCCTGGATAGCGGTTGTTTTTCCGGACCCGGAAAGGCCGGTGATGATATAGACTTTTTGCATAAAATTTAAAAATCTTCATCCTGTTCAATGATGATGTCATAAATGGCATCCACCGATTCTGCGGTCATCAGTTTTTTCTTAAATTGATCCATTTTCAGCATTTTGGAAATCTGGGCAAGGACTTTCAGATGACCGCCGGCTGAATTTTCGGGCGTCAGCAAAAGGAAAAAAAGGTGGACAGGCTTATTATCCAGGGAGTCGTATTCGACTCCTTTTCTGCTGAGACCGAATCCGATACGGATGGATTTTACCGCATCAAGCTTGCCGTGGGGGATGGCGATACCGCCGCCGATTCCAGTACTGCCGAGTTGTTCCCGTTCCATGAGAACCATTGCAATATCTTTTGCAGATGCAGCGGTCGTTGTTGAGACGGCCACGGACAATTCGTCAATGGCCCCTTTTTTGTCCGAGGCACCAAGATCTGCAATGATGGCTTTTTTATCGAGAAGCTGGCTGATTTTCATTGAATGAATTATCCTCTGGGCTGGATTAATCCAAGCTTTCCATTGTTGTGTTTATAAAGGACATTCACCCGCTCGGTTCTGGCATTGTTGAAAACAAAAAAAGGCTGTTTGCCTGAATTTAATTCAACAACGGCATCTTCAATGTCCATGGGTTTATAGTCAATTGATTCCAGGACAATCTGATAATCAGGAATATCCTTTACAGGGTCAGGGCCAAGGGGGATCTCATCGGCGGGTTCATTTTTAATACTCTGCTTTTTACCGGACATATGTCGTTTTATTTTTTCCTTGTTTTTTTTGATCTGAATCCGGATTTTATCCATTAAGGCATCAATGGATGAATACATGCTCTCAGATTCTTCCGCAGCATGGATTTTTACTTTATCACAGACTAAGGTAATTTCTGCAATATGTCTGATTTTTTCCACAGAAAGAACAACATAAGCTTCAGCCGGACTTTCAAGCATTTTATCAAATTTATCCAGTTTTTTTTGGACATAGGATTTTAAGGAACTTGAGGGGTCTATCTGTTTAAATGTAACCGTTGTTTGCATAAAAGCCTCCCTAAAGTTGTTTGCGTTTGTTGGAGGGAAGAATATTCAATACCTTCCTGTATTTGGCAACCGTTCTCCGGGCAATCTGGAGATCCGAATCCTGGAGAATCAGCGCTATTTTGTCATCGCTTAAAGGATTTTCAGGGTCTTCATTTTCGATTAAAATTTTAATTTTATCTTTTACACTGGCAGAGGCCATGGAATCTCCGCCTGTCCGTTCAATGGAAGAATTAAAAAAGTATTTGAGCTCAAAAAGGCCCTGGGGAGTATAGGCGTATTTATTGGTGGTGACACGGCTGATGGTGGATTCGTGCATTTCAATATCTTCGGCGATATCTTTTAAAATCAATGGTCTTAAATAGGCGATGCCTTTTTCAAAAAACTCCCGCTGGAATTTTAAAATGCTTTCCATGACCAGGTATATGGTTTTTTGCCGTTGTTGAATACTTTTTATGAGCCAGGAGGCAGACTGCATTTTTTCATTAAGATAGTTTTTAGTATCTTTTGAGATTTTGCGGCCGTCGGCGATGGCATTTTTATAGAACCGGTTGATTCTTAATTTGGGCAGGCCGTCGTCATTCATGACGATTTTAAACTCATCCCCGAATTTGTAAACATAGATATCCGGGGTGATATAAGATGGTTCGTCGGTAGAAAAAGCCCGGCCGGGTTTGGGTTCAAGATATTGAATGATTTTTACGGCGGCCCGGACGTCCTCGACGGATATTTTTAAGGCCTTGGCTATTTTTTTGCTGTTTCTGTTTTCAAGGTTTTTGAGGTGGTGCAGGATGATAGAGGTAATGATGGGATTGTCTATACCCAGCAGTTTTACCTGGATCAGCAGGGTTTCGCAAAGATCCCTGGCACAGACGCCGGGAGGATCAAAGGTCTGGAGTATGGAAAGCACTTTTTCCGCAAGGGTGATATCTGCATTGCAAGCCAGGGCAATTTCTTCCAGGTCACTGCACAGATACCCGTCCCTGTTTAAATTTCCAATGATCATATGGCCTATTTTTTCTTCAAGTTCTGAAAAACCATAAAGCCTGAGCTGCCACTGAAGATGGTCTTCCAGGGTCTTTTTTTCAGTGGTAAAAGCCTCATAATTGGGGGCGTCTTTATTTTCCGATTCAATATACAGTTTTCCTGTGGAATTATATTCATTGATATAATTTTCCCAGTCTGTGTCGGATCTGACCTTTTCTTCAATGGTGATTTCTTTTACCCGTATTTCTTTTTCAGGAGCAAGGGGTTCCGTTTCCAGATCCGGCAGTTTCCTGTCGGAAATTTCATCCAGCCCGGCTTCTTCCAGCGCCGGATTCTGCTCTATTTCCTGTTGAATCATCTCGGCAAGCTCAAGGCGGGACAATTGAAGCAGCTTAATGGCCTGTTGAAGCTGCGGGGTCATGACAAGCTGCTGGCTTAATATTAGATTTTGTTGTAATCCAATTTCCATCTTAGAGTTTAAAATTTTCTCCCAAATAGATTTTTTTTGCTATGTCGCTAGAAATGATTTTATCGGGGTGCCCGGATTCTATGATCTTTCCCTGCCCCATGATATAGGCATTGTCACAGACTCCCAGGGTTTCCCTGACATTATGATCAGATATTAAAACGCCTATTCCTTTTTTAGTCAACTGATAAATAATTTGCTGGATGTCAATCACGGCTAAGGGATCTATCCCTGCAAAGGGTTCGTCCAGGAGGATGAATAAGGGGTCCGTGGCAAGAACCCTTGAAATTTCAAGCCGACGCCTCTCTCCACCGGATAGGGAATCGGCTTTCTGGTGGGCCAGTTTACTGATCCCCAGTTCTTTCATAAGGTCCATGGCTTTTTGTTCCAGGTTAAACCCGTTTTTGGGTAAAACTTCAAGTATGGCCGTGATATTCTCTTTGACCGTCAGTTTTCTGAAAATACTGGACTCCTGGGGAAGATATCCGATTCCTTTCCGGGCCCGAATATACATGGGGCACCGGGTGATATCCTCGTGGTCAAGGGATACGGATCCGCTGTCGGGTTTGATCATACCAACGGTCATATAAAAGGTTGTGGTTTTTCCTGCCCCATTGGGCCCCAGAAGGCCGGTGACCTGTCCTTGCTTTACTGAAAGGCTCACGTCATCCACAACCTTTTTGCCGTTATAGAGTTTGATCAGATTTTTTAATACAAGCCGGGCCATCATTCTTTTTTATCAGGTTTGTCTTCAGGGTTAAGAAGGGCTTCAACTCTTTTTTGACCGTCACTTTCAACGATAACCTTGTCCTGTTTCCGATAGAGGGTGATTTTTTTTCCGGTTACAAAGCTTGTCCCTGTAACCAGTTTCGGTGCCTTTCCCTTTAACACCAGGACATCATCAACGGTTGTATAAACGGCTTCATCGGCAAAGGCCTTGCGTTCTCCGGCCGTATATCGGACGTTTCCGGTGGAAACGATCTTTGTGATATTGCTTTGGGCCTGATTTTTCTTTTTTTTGTCCGTCACAAAATAAACCTTCATGGAATCCGCAAGAAGGACGGAATCCAGTTGCGTGGCTTCCACATTGCCTATGAACTCCACCATTGAAGACCCTTTTTCTGCGACCATGCTGTCTGATGTGATATGGATGGGGTCTTGGCCAAGCTCTTTATTTTCTTCGGAATAGGCAAGGTTAAGATTTAAAAGAACGGATAGATGGATGGGGAAAAAAAGAATGATAAGCGTGAGGATGAGTTTATTGAAATTGAATATTGAAATTTTCATTGAAAGATCCCTGGACATGCCCTTTAAAAATTATCCGATTGTTATTCAAATGGATTACCATCGAATCCGCTTCAATGAAAGAGCCATTTTTTTCAAGCCGTACGCGATCATCGGAGCTTATTATATGTTCTTTTTTGTCATAATGCAACTTATCAGTTTTCAGGAAGGCCGTTACATAGGCGACCACGACATTACCGGAAAAAGTCATGTCGTGGGTTTTTGTATTCAGGGTACCGGCATCTGATGTCAGCTCCACCTTTTTCTGTTCTTTTGTAAAGAAAAAAACCGTTACCTCATCAAGAATGGCTTTGTCCTCATTTTTCAGGAGACTGGCGGATTTGGCCGATAGTTCCCATTCCGTAATCCCGTTTTTTTTGGATATTTGTTTCAAAAGATTCAATTTCAAGGCAGCCGTCGAATCTATTTTAATGCCTTTGATTTTGGTCGTTCCGGATAAGAATTGATCGAATACCAGGAATCCGGATACTGCAAGGATCATAATGATCAGCAGCCCCGCCAAAAGATAGGTGATGATTTTTTTGACCGATTGTTTCATGGCAAATACTGATCCATGATCTGTCCCCAAAGCCCCTTGGCTTTGAGGATGCTTTCGCAGACTTCCCTCACGGCGCCCTGTCCGCCCTTGCTGCCGGTTATCCTTTTGGAATGCTGTTTGACCTCTTCGGGAGCGTCTGCGACACAAAAAGAAAATCCCACTTTGGTCATAACGGGAAGGTCGGGGAGGTCATCGCCGACAAAGGCAATATTTTCAGCGGGGATACCGGTTTCAAGGATAATTTTTTCAAGTGCTGCGGATTTATCTTTCACACCGTCAAACAGTAAAGTGATGCCGAGATCTTTGCACCGGTACCCCAGGGCCTTTGATACCCGCCCGGTGATGATGCCGACGTTGATCCCGGAATCCATTAAAAGCCTTAACCCTAATCCGTCCCTTGAATTAAAGGTTTTAATCTGTTCTCCCGAGTCGGAATAGGTAATACTGCCGTCGGTTAAAACACCATCCACATCCAGCAATAATAAATGAATATCGGTGAGTCCAGAAGCCATGGGCTTATCCAACGGCTTTTTTTATGGAAAGAAGGGTGGATAAAAGCGTTTCCATATCATTGAGCGGAAAGGAATTGGGGCCGTCGCAAAGTGCTTTTTCCGGATCAGGATGGGTTTCCATAAATATCCCGTCAGCCCCTGCGGCAATGGCGGATTTGGCAAGAACAGGAACATATTGTCTTTCTCCGGATGAAGCTTCTGTGGCGCCACCCGGCAGTTGGACACTGTGGGTGGCATCAAAAATGACGGGAACCCCCATAAGTTTGATGATGGGAATGGACCGGAAATCCACCACAAGATTGTTATATCCAAAGGATGATCCCCGTTCAGTGATAGAAATATGGGGATTGCCGGTTTGTTTGGCTTTATTGAGAATATTGCGGCAGTCATGGGGGGCCAGAAACTGGCCTTTTTTAATGTTTACCGGCAGACCCGTCCGGCAGGCCGCCAGGATCAAATCCGTTTGCCTGCATAAAAAGGCGGGGATTTGAATCACATCAAGAATTTGTGCTGCTTTTTCCGCCTGATCGGGCAAATGAATATCTGAAATCACGGGGATATTCAGTTTTTTTTTGATTTCATCCAGAATGCTCAATCCTTTTTCAAAGCCGGGTCCCCGGTAAGATTGGATGGATGTCCGGTTTGCCTTGTCAAAGGAGGCCTTGAAAATCAATGGAATATTAAGACGGTCGGTAACCGTTTTCAGAGTATGGGCGATCTGATAGGTAATATCATAGCTCTCAATGACGCAGGGACCGGCAATAAGAAAAAAAACAGGGTCGGGTCGATCCGTCAGACTATGGAAATAATTCTTCATAAATAAGCCCCAAATTAAGGTTTGTGGGGCCAAGGTATCTTTAAGGACTCAAAAAGTCAAGAATGGAAAATTGCTTGATAAGTTGAGGCAGAGCTGCTATTTTACTGTAATTTTACTTAAAATTTACTAACCCACTGAAAAAATAGGTATTCTTAATGAAAAAAACTCTTGCCTCGGTTCTGATTTTGATCACGGCAAGTGTCGTTGTCTACGCCCTTTTTTATCTTTTTGAAGGTAAAGCCCCGGTTGTGGATACGGCATTGCCTTCCGGGTATTTGAAAAAAGAACAGGAACTGTCCTTTACCCTGCATGATCCTAAAACAGGCCTTCAACAGGTTATGGTAACCATTTCTCAGCAAGGGAAGGAAACCGTTCTGATCGATAAACAATACGAATCTTCAGGCTTTCTCAATATCTTTTCCGGCTCCAAAACCCTGACGGATTCTTTTAATGTTCCCATTGACGCCTTGAAATATGGAATAACCGACGGTGAGGTTACCATAGCAATAACAGCATCGGACAATTCGCTGTGGGGATGGGGCAAGGGCAATATTTCCCATATTGAAAAACAACTGATGTATGATTCAAAACCACCGGAAATTCATGTTTTATCCGAACAGCACAATATCGAAAGAGGCGGCTCAGGCCTCGTCCTTTATAAGATCTTTGAAGAAAACATAAAAACCGGGGTTCAGGTGGGAGATGATTTTTTTCCAGGCCATCCAGGTCTTATTGAAAATAAAAGCATATATGCCTGTTTTTTTGCCCTGAGCTATCTTCAGGGTCCGGGTACAAAAATCAGCCTGGTTGCCGAAGACATGGCCGGCAATATCACCCGGAAAAGCTTTTATCATCATATCAGAGACAAGCAGTATAAAACGGATATTCTCAATATTTCAGATGCATTTCTGGAACAAAAGATGCCTGAATTTGACCTGGGTGCGAGGGAAGGCGAGTTTCAGGGCCAGGAAAATCCCCTGGTAAAAAAATTTTTATATATCAATGGGGATCTTCGAAAAGAGAATGAAGTTCAGGTCTTCAGCCTTACCTCGGCTTCAGAACCCACAAAATACTGGGACGGCATATTTCTGAGGCTTGCGGGTTCGGAAAGAAAGGCCGGGTTTGCAGATCACAGGATCTATCAGTATAACGGCAGTGAGATCGACAGGGCCGTTCACCTAGGGATTGATCTTGCATCCACGGCCCGGTCCCCTGTTTATGCCGCCAACAAAGGAAAGGTCCTGTCAACGCAACCCATCGGGATTTACGGCAATACAGTGATCGTTGATCATGGATTCGGGCTTTGCAGCCTTTATTCTCATCTGAGCGAGATAACGGTCCAGGAAGGCGACAGGGTTGAAAAACAGACTCAAATCGGTCTTACCGGGCTAACCGGAATGGCGGCCGGAGACCATCTTCATTTTTCGATGATGGTGGGATCTGTTTTTGTCAATCCCATTGAATGGTGGGATGATGCCTGGATCAAAAATAATATTATATCAAAAATAGACGCAATCAAACAAAGGCCTGATATATAAAGGCAAGGGTTTATGATGAATGATTATAAAGTAAACAGAACAATAGAACAGATCAACAAAAAAATTGCCGCCGGAGAAGCAGTCGTGGTGACGGCGGAAGAGATTATTGATATTGCACGAAGAGAAGGGGTTGTGGAAGCGGCCAAAAAAGTGGATGTGGTGACGACCGGCACCTTTTCCCCCATGTGTTCGTCGGGTGCCTTTATCAATATCGGCCAGTCCAAACCCCTGATCCGGACCACCAAAACCTGGTTTAACAATGTATTTGCCTATTCGGGCGTGGCTGCCGTGGACTGCTATCTGGGGGTGACCCAGACCTGCGAGGATGATCCTTTGAACAAACGCCATCCCGGGGAGTTTAATTACGGAGGAGGGCATGTCATCCAGGATCTGGTGGCCGGCAAACAAGTCCATTTAAGGGCGGAAAGCTATGGCACGGATTGTTATCCCAACCGGAAAATAGAGAAGCTTGTGACCTTGAAAGATCTTCCCAATGCCATGCTGTGCAATCCCAGGAACGCCTATCAGAATTATAACTGCGCCGTCAACCGGTCCGAGAAAATCAAATATACGTATATGGGCACCTTAAAGCCGGACATGGGCAATGCCAATTATTCCACATCCGGGGAACTGAGTCCCCTGATGAATGATCCGTATTTAAAAACCATTGGGCTGGGCACCCGTATTTTTTTGGGCGGTGCCCAGGGATATGTGACCTGGACAGGGACCCAGCATAAAAAAGAGGTGGAAAGAGGGTTGAACGGGGTTCCGGTCAAACCCGCCGGCACCCTTTCGGTTATCGGGGATTTAAAGGAAATGTCTCCGGAATGGCTTGTGGGGCAGAGTATCAGGGGATACGGGTGTTCACTGTCCATAGGGCTTGGCATCCCCATTCCGATTTTGAATGAAGAAATTTTAAAATACACCTCGGTTTCTGACGAGGAATTGTTCACCCAGGTGGTCGATTATGGATTTGACTACCCGGAAGGCATTTCAAAATCCTATGGTCAGGTCAGTTATGCAGAGCTGAAAAGCGGGACAATCACCCTGAAGGGCAGGAAAATTCCAACGGTTCCCTTGTCCAGCATGGTGAAGGCACGAAAAATAGCCGATATCTTGAAAAAATCCATACTCAAGGCAAAGTTCTTTCTCACTCAACCTCAACATATGTTCTTTTAGATAAGGAAAAAAAATGGCAGAAAAAAAGAAAAGTGCTTTGCGTGAAAATATTGAAGCCATCGTTATTGCCGTAATTATTGCCATGTTCATTCGCACCTTTATTATTCAGGCCTTTAAGATCCCGTCGGGCTCCATGCTGGAAACCCTCCAGATCGGAGACCAGATCCTGGTGAATAAATTTATATACGGGGTCAAAATTCCATTTACCGACGGCAAAACCCTTATTTCCTTTAAAACACCGGAAAAAGGGGATATCGTGGTGTTTAAATACCCTGAAGATCCGTCCAAGGATTTTATCAAGCGGGTGGTTGCCACGGCAGGGGACACGGTGGAGATCGATCATAAAAAACTTTATGTCAATGGAAAGCTTATTGAAAAAGAACCCTATGCCCAATATAAGGAAAACATCATATACCCGCCGGATTTTCCGGACCGGGCCAGGGCCAGAAGAGACAATATTCCGAAATTCACTGTCCCGGAGAACAAACTGTTTGTCATGGGGGACAACAGGGACAACAGCCATGACAGCAGATTCTGGGGATTTGTGGATTTAAAGGATGTCCGGGGAAAGGCATTGATCATATACTGGTCCTGGGACAAGGAGGATTTCGGAGTTCGATGGAAAAGAATCGGTGATCTATTAAAATAAGGTAAGCGCCATGCGGTTTGAAAAAAAGGATATTCTTGACATTGAATCCCTGGAGCCCTGGGAAATTTCCATGATTCTGGATACGGCCCAGGGCATGAAGGAAATCTCAGAACGGCCGGTAAAAAAAGTGCCTACCCTCAGGGGAAAAACCATTGTTCTTTTTTTCCAGGAACCTTCCACAAGAACCAAGCTTTCTTTTGATACAGCAGCCAAACGGCTTTCTGCAGACACCCATTCCATATCTGCCGGCACATCCAGTATCGTTAAAGGCGAGACCCTCATCGATACGGCCAAAAACCTTGAAGCCATGAAACCGGATGTCATCGTGCTGCGCCATCCTTCTTCCGGGGCCCCCCATCTCATTGCAAAACGGGTGAAAGCTTCCGTCATCAATGCCGGGGACGGCATCCATGCCCATCCTTCCCAGGCCCTGCTGGACATGATGAGTGTCAGGGAAAAAAAAGGGAAGATAGCGGGACTCAAAATATCCATCATCGGGGATATTTCCCATTCCCGGGTGGCACGATCCGACATCACCGGATTTTCAAAAATGGGGGCCACGGTTTCCATCTGCGCACCCCGGACCATGATCCCCAAAGGGATAGAAAAATTGGGATGCACGGTGTCCCCCAATATGGAGGCCTGCATTGAAGGGTCGGACGTGGTTATGATGCTCAGGATTCAAAAGGAAAGGCAGGGGAGCATCCTTTTTCCTACGGAAAGAGAATATTCCACCCTGTTCGGATTAAACCGGGACCGCCTGAAGCTTGCGCAGAAAGATGTCCTTGTCATGCACCCCGGCCCCATGAACAGGGGGGTTGAAATATCCAGCGATGTGGCCGATTCCGACTGTTCCATCATCCTGGAGCAGGTCACAAACGGGGTAGCCCTGCGCATGGCGTTGTTTTACCTGGTTGCGGGAGGGAGCAGACATGCTGATTCGCATTAAAGGGGCAAGAATAATTGACCCCCCCTATATGGATGCCAAAAAAGATATCATTATTAAAGATCATCTGATCCATGCCATAGTAGATCCGGAATATGTTGACCCGGAATATAAGGATGCGGACCCGAATATCCATATCATTGATGCCGCAGGGAAGATCCTTGTTCCGGGATTGATCGACATTCATGTCCATTTACGGGAGCCGGGTCAGGAGTATAAGGAAACCATTGAAACCGGCCTTGCGGCAGCCGCAAGGGGCGGGTTTACAACCGTTTGCTGCATGCCCAACACAAACCCGGTGAATGACAACAGCCAGGTCACCCGATTTATCATCCAAAGGGGAAGGGAGGTCGGACTTTCCAGGGTATATCCGGTGGGTGCCATCACCCGGGGCTTGAAGGGCGAGACCCTTGCTGAAATCCATGATATGAAACAGGCCGGGATCGTGGCCGTCACAGACGATGGAAAGCCTGTCCTCAATTCCAATCTGATGCGCCGGGCCCTTGAATATTGCAGGGGATTGAATATCCCCGTTTTTGTGCATGCCGAAGACACCTGTCTTGCGGATAGCGGTTCCATGAATGAAGGGTCTTTTTCCACCTTCTGGGGAATCAAAGGCATTCCCAATGCCGCTGAGAGTGTAATGGTGGTGAGAGACATTGCCCTGTCGGAATTGACCGATGCGCCGGTTCATTTCTGCCATATCAGCACCAAGGAATCCATAGAAGCCATCCGGCAGGCTAAAAAAAGAGGGGCGAAAATCACCTGTGAAACCGCCCCCCATTATTTTACCCTGACGGATGAAGACGTTAAGGAGTATGATACAAACTTCAAGATGAACCCGCCCTTGCGCTCAAAGGAAGACAGGCAGGCCGTCATCGAAGGCCTTTCAGACGGCACCATTGATTTGATTGCCTCGGACCATGCCCCCCACAGTGTCGTTGAAAAGGATGTGGAATTTGACCGGGCCGCCTTTGGCATTGTCGGGCTGGAGACCTCCCTGTCCCTGGCTTTGAAACTGGTCCATGACGGAAATTTAACCTTGCCCGAATTGATCCATAAGATGGCCAAACAACCGGCTAAGATCCTCGGCATTAATAATGATATCAAAGAAGGGAGCAGGGCCGATCTGACCCTCATCGACCCGGACCATGAATATGTGATTGACCCTTCCACATTCAGATCCAAGAGCCGCAATACACCCTTTGCCGGCATGAAGGTCAAAGGCGACGCCTTTTTGACCATGGGGGGCGGAAAAGTCGTTTATCAAAGGGATGGGCAGAGCGGGGGCCACGGGGATCATCCATGATAGGCAAGGCGCACTCTATTCTGGTTGTCGATGATGAACTCAGCATGAGGGAATTCCTTGACGTCTTATTGTCCAAGGAAGGCTATCGGGTGGCTGTTGCCAAAAACGGGAAACAGGCCGTGACCATGATTGAGAAAAATGAATACGACCTTGTCCTTACAGATATCCGTTTAGGTGATATCACCGGTCTCGAAGTCCTGAAGGAAGCCAAAAAAAAGAACCCGGATACGGTCATCATCATGATATCGGCCTATTCAACCACTGAAATAGCGGTTGAAGCCATGAACCACGGGGCCTATGATTTTGTTCCCAAGCCCTTTGACAACATCGAATTAAAACAGACCATACGAAAGGCCCTGGAATTAAAGACCCTTGATCAGGAAAAAGAAAAGGCTTCATCGGAACTCAAAGATCATCTGCATTTTAACCGGATTATCGGTAAAAGTCCGGGAATGCAGGCTATTTACAAAAGAATCGAGCAGGTGGCTTCGACCAAGACCAATGTTCTTATTACCGGCGAGAGCGGCACCGGAAAAGAATTGATTGCAAGGGCCATCCACGAAAATTCCGACCGTCGGGACAATCCCTTTGTGGTGGTCAATTGCGGTGGAATCCCGGACACCCTTATTGAAAGTGAATTTTTCGGTCATGTCAGAGGTTCTTTTACAGGGGCGGTGGTGGATAAAAAAGGATTGTTTGAGGCTGCCAATCTGGGGACCATTTTCCTGGATGAGATCGGTGAATTGTCACCCATCCTCCAGGTCAAACTCCTCCGGGCCGTTCAGGAGACCTCTTTCAAACCCGTTGGCGGTACAAAGGAAATCGAGGTGGATGTCAGGATCATTTCCGCCACCAATAAAAAGCTTGAAGAGGAAGTCATCGAGGGTAAATTCAGGGAAGATCTATTTTTCCGCCTCAATGTCATCCCCATCAAAGTGCCCCCGCTAAGGGACCGCAAAGGGGATGTGGCCCTTCTGGCCCAGCATTTTGCCGAAAAATATTCTCAAAAAATGGGCAAGGACATTGCCAAGCTGTCTTCCTATGCCATTGATTTTTTGAACAAATACAGCTTTCCGGGCAATGTCCGGGAGCTTGAAAACCTCATCGAGCGAAGCGTTGCCCTTTCGTCCACCAATATCATTCTGCCGGAAAGCCTGACCATTTCCATGCACAAAAAGCGCCGCTGGGTGGAAGGCATTGAGGGCCGCAGGTTTGATCTCAATGAAGTCGAGCAGGGCGTTGATCTGGATGAGATCATGAACACCATCGAGCAGGCCTATCTGAAAAAGGCCATGGAACTTGCCGGCGGCAACAAAAGCAAAGCTGCGGAATATCTGAACCTGAGCCTTCGGTCCATGCGTTACCGTCTGGATAAGGGATCTTTAGAAGAGAGCAATTGATAAAGCCCGTGATTGTTTTTAGAAAATAGCAGTTTTGTGTTTACATCCATAAAGTCCTGGATCCTTTTTTTCTCCTCCGCGTTAAAGCTTGCATTCACCCATGAATTAAATGCCGGATAATTAACTATCAGATTTGAATAGTGAAATTTTTTAAGATCTTGAAAGATTTCGTCACTGTTTTTCGAGTTCTGGATGGCGGATTTAAATTTGGAATGATTAAAACTGATGTCATGGTCTGAATAATATCTTCGGTTGCCCAGAAAAAGGGCAAGAATCTTTGTTCCTTGGGCAAGATCCTGATTCGCAAATTGGAGAACCGGATATTCCGATCTGAACTTTTCAATATATTCCGATCGCGTAACCTTATGGGTGATATAGGAAAGGGGTTCGATCTTCCTGAACAATTGAAAAACATAAACCGCATTTAATCCTGCCATGAAAATCAAAAGGAGAACAGGAATGGTCCTTAATACGGATGTATAAATTTTCCCCTGTGCGGATGACATGATGGAGATATTGAATTCAAACAGGTTCTTCAAGCCAAAGGCGGATAATATGACCAAGGGCGGAATGGCGGGGCCTATCCATCGAATTCGCATGTCCTGCTGAAAAAATACAATCAAGATATAGAGAATGGAAAACAGGAGCAGAATTTTTTTATGGCCATCTTTCTCATCCGCATGGCGGTTTCTTTTGAAAGGCAGGAAGGCGCATATCGGCAGAAAAAAAAGAAGTGGGTTTAATTTCCCATCAAAACGTTTTGGATCATCATCCTCCCCCTGAAAGAAGATTCTTAGGGGTATACTGATTGTTTCCAGCAGAGTTTCCTGATAAATTAATTTCCGGATAAGAAAATGATTCATGGTCGGTTCTGATGGTTCATCATCTGAAAGGGTATTTATTTCAGGGTTAAAATAATTGTTGTAAAGGGGATAAACAGGGTTTTGGGTCCAGATATAATTTTTAATCATCCAGGGTGAAAAAATTGCCAGGGTGATCAGAAAAAAGCTGATGCAATATCCCAGGGATCTGATTTGAGCTGATATTTTTTTTTGGTCCGGGCGGTATTCACATTTTTTTAGATAAATAAACGGAACAAATGTCGTCAGCAAAAAACAGGTAATCAAACCATTGTATTTTGTGCTCAAGGCAAAACCACAGCAGACGGCGGAGCAAACCAGCCATTTAAACCGGAATTGATCTTCCTGCCATTTCAAAAGGCTGATTAACGAGGCCGTTGAAAAAAAGATAAGTCCCAGATCCACGTAAGCAGTAACAGACAATTTAATAATCACCGGCAAAGAAAGAAAAAAGAGAACGCCTGCCAAACCGTAAAAATGATTCAAATTCTTTTTCAGATAAAGAAAGAGAAGAAGAGCGGTTAAAAGGGCAAAGGAAAAATGGATATATTTGGGAATAATATCGGCGTCAAATATTAGAGGAATGCAGTAGATCAAATCCAATAATTGGGGATAGTATGACGGTATAATTTCAGGCAATTCATGAATAGCTCCTTCTTGCACATAAAGCTTGGGAACCGCAAGATGATGGGTGAGGGCATCCCGGCTGACCGGCGGCACGGAGGCCATTAGGATAATGCTTGATAACAGTGCGGATAACAGCAGAATGGGGATGGATTTCTTTGTGAACAGTCCCATCATTCTAGAGATTTCAGAATTTCAGGTGGGATTTGTCCGGCATACAACTTTTTATCGATGATATAGGAAGGTGTGCCGATGATGTTCGCCTTCATTCCGGACAGGATGTCTTTTTTCAGTTTTTTAATTATTTCCGGAGCATGGATACCTGTTTTCAAATGATCAAGATGCAGACCTGAGCCCTCTGCAATCTGCCGAAGATAGATCGCCTTGTTGACGGAATAGTCATATAAATAATCGTTAACTGCCCAGAATTTGTTCTCCCTTGCTGCATAAACGGCAATGAGGGAAAGAACGCCTGAGCCGGGATGAAGGTCTTCCTTTAAAACAGGATTATATTTTTGGTCCATGGGGTAATGCCTGTGGACCAACCGGATTTTATTCGGATATCTTGTGATCAGGTTTCTTAAAAAAAAATGCATTTTTTTACATTGAAAGCACATATAATCGGAATATTCGATGATGGTCAGCTCAGGGGTTTCAGCGCCGATCCAGGGATCTCCGTCTTCAGTGATCCCTGTTTTAATGTCCTGTCTGCCGGAATCAGTCGCTGTTATATTCCAATAATCAGGAAGAAAAACGATGAGCAGTAGGATAATCAATATGATGGGCGAATAGAACCTGAATGCCTTGTTTCTATTCTGTTTCCAGAACACAAAATTTTCTTTTGCCAGGGCACCCCAGGTTTTTTTTTCAAATCTTTGTTTGATAAGCCAGATCATATACAGGAGTATAAAATTGATAGCGTAGGTAACCACACACATAAGACAATAGGAATGGATTTTAAAAGCCGAGACAGCTCCCAGAAATATGCTCATGGCGCTGAAAACCATTGCCGTCATAAAAAGCGTGGGTAAATTAGAGATCTTTTGAGATTTGGGATTAAAAGATAGAAACAAAGTTACAAGCAGAAGGATATATCCAAGAATACCCCAGATGGACACTGGAATGCCGATAAATATGGAATAGGGACTTTGGGAAACCGTATCACAATTAATGGCCTTTGATATGGCGCAAAAGCTTGAATAACCGATATCCGTATAAACTCTATAGTGGGAAACAAAAAGGTAAATGGAAACAAGAATCCCGCAGACGGCTAAAATCCCAACAGCAGTCAGATATACCTTTATTGGAAATGGTTTTATTTTGTCCGGGGTCTTGGAAAACAATTTTTTGCGTCTGATAATCAATTCCAGATATTATTTTAAGTCGGGATTTATTTTTGAAAATACTATCCGGTCAGTAAAATTGTGTCAATATGCAGAGGATTAAAAAAATCAGAACAAGGCAATGACATATTTTGGCATTCCATAACAATTAATGTAAATGACAGGCGGCTTTATTCATAAAATTATACGAACTGATTTTTATTGCATTGAAAAAAGATTAAATTTTAAATAGTTATAATTTTTAGGGAAGATGTGAGAGAAAATGGCATGATATCTGCTTTGATGGAGAATCAGAGAAAAGCTTTTTCAGCTTATTTTAGATGTAAACAAAAAACAACAAAGAGGGGGTATCATGCTTAAAAACGTTAAACTAAACACCAACAAAGGGTTTACCTTAATCGAATTGATGATTGTTATTGCAATCATTGGTATTCTTGCGGCTATTGCAGTACCGAATTTTATTGCCTATCGTAACAAAGCGTTCTGTTCGGCTGCTGAATCTGATGCTAATAATATTGCAGCTTCTATCGCTGATTATTTTTCGATTCCAACCCATACAGCGATTGATGATGCAACATATAAGGCATCTGCCACTACTTTTAAACCAACTGTGAATTCATACACAGTTAGTGCTGCTGTGCCCAACACTGCTATTACAATAACTGTAACAGATCTATCAGGGCGCTGTCCCGCTGATTATACAGGTGCCAATATAGTAAATGCAAAAGGCGATGGCTGGAATGGTTTAGTGTATCAGAAAGTTGTAACAAACTAAGGTCTTAAGGTTTTATTGGTGGGAGAGAAAATTCTCTCCCACCATTTTATTTTTTTTTAATATGCCAACTTTTGAAACGACGAATCATACCAATTCAAACTGCCGCATCTTTATTTTTTTCTTTTTCATTATTCTTTTTGCTTACAGCAATTCATTCCAGGCATCCTGGCAGCTTGACGACAAGCCCAATATTCTTAAAAATCCGAGGATTCAACTCTCTCAATTCTCTACAGACTCAATTCTTCAAACAGCATTCGCCAAACCAGGTTCAGGGGGATTTTATCGTCCGGTTGCCTGCATGACCCTGGCCTTGAACTGGTATTTTGGGCAGGATGATGTGTTTGGCTATCATCTGGTCAATTTTTTGATCCATTGTTTAACGGCCTGGTTTCTTTTTTTAACGATTAGGACTTTATTTTCCACCCCTCGATTAAGGGGTCACTATAATTCCGGTCAAATTGAGTTTATTGCTGTCATGGCAACACTTCTATGGGCCTTGAACCCCATCCAGGTTCAGGCTGTAACCTATATTGTCCAGCGCATGACCTCAATGGCGGCCATGTTTTCAATTCTTGTCGTATTCTTTTATTTGAAAGCAAGGTTAAACGAAGATAATAAAAAACGCAGTTTTTTTCTTGTTTTTGCAGCCTTTAATTATGTGTTGGCTCTTTTATCAAAAGAAAATGCCATAACTGTTATTTTGCTTCTTCCAATTTTTGAGATTCTTTTTTTTGAACACCGATTGGGCCGTTCTTTTGTTTCTAAAACTGCAGCGGGAATTTTATTAGGGGGTTTAATTTCCCTTTTGGCTGGGATGGCCTTACATCCGGAACTTTTTGATTTTGTAATAACTTATTATAATAACAGGCCTTTTACCATGATGGAAAGGCTCTTAACTGAGCAGCGGGTAGTCTTATTTTACATTTCTCAACTTTTTTTCCCTTCGCCAGGACGTCTTTCCATTGAGCATGACATCATCCTTTCAACCTCTCTTCTCAATCCATGGACGACGATTGCAGCAATTGTCGTAAATTTTTTATTGATCCTGCTGGCAATTAAATTGTATAAAAAACAACCCTTGGTATCCTTAGCGATTCTATTTTTCTTTTTAAACCATGTTGTTGAATCAACCATTGTGCCTTTGGAATTGGTTTTTGAGCATCGAAACTATTTGCCTTCCATGTTTCTTTTTCTGCCCTTGGCCCAGGGGTTCAACCGGGTTCTCACCAAGGTCCGGCACAATAGATTGAAATTAATAGTATGTATTGGTTTTCTTTCACTGATATTGGCCACGGAAGGATATGCCGTCTATATCCGTAATAAAGCATGGCAGACTGAAGAAACCTTATGGTTGGACGCTGTCGCAAAGGCGCCCAATTCTTCCCGGCCATTGGCAACGCTTGCCATTAAACTTGCCTGGGGGCCTAATCCCAGTAAGGAAAAATACCGAAGAGCTTTAAGCTTAATGGAACGGACGCTCTCAATGAGGATGTCTCGAAAATTACTGGATGCTGCGCAGCTTGGGAATATGGCCAGTATTCACAGCAAATTGAGCGACCACAAGAAGGCAATTTTATATTATGAAAATGCCTTACAGATTTCTCCACAAGACGCAAGCATCCGTTATAATTTAAGCAAAACTTTTATTATGGCAGGTAATTTATCCCGAGCCGAAGAAGAATTGAAAAAAATCATAGACAATGGATTTGTCCATGCGGATTATTATAACACGCTCGGTTTTATAAAACTTTGGTCAGACAAGCCTGAGGAGGCCTTACCATTCATTCAACAGGCCTTAAAGTATGCACCGGAACGTTCAGATATTCTTTTGACGTTTGGTAAATGCCTTTCCCTGTTGGGCTATCATGATAAGGCGAAATGGTATTATTCTCTTGCAAAGCAAAAGGGCAGAAATGATGCCGTTATTTCACTATGCATCATTGAAAATGCAATTATTGGGGGAAATTCAGTTGAGGCGCAGAATGAATTTATATACATGGTTGCACAATTTCCTCTTGCCCGGTTCCTTCAAGTCTTTAACCGACCTGATGATGAACGATACCGGGAGGTTCCGCTTAATGCCAATGTCCTCATTCCCTATATCCAATCAGAGCTGAGCAAAACAACAAGCCAAATGCTTTTGATAAAAAATGAATCAACTGAATAGGGAACCGTCTTATCGTGGTGTGTATAATTTGGAAAATTTAAAAATAAACAAGGTCAGGAAAGGTGTATAAAGAAAAATATATCAATTCCAATATTATCGCAAAAGGGCTGTTAAAAAACTTTTTCAAGAAAATTGAAAAAATTTCGTATCCCATCAGAAATGAATTACATAATATTCTGGAGATCGGTTGCGGACACGGATATTCGACATATGAACTTTGCAAGATATTCGATAAGTCACTTTTGGAAGCATCGGATGTCGATTTCGAGCTTGTTCAGGACGCACAAGTAAAGAATCCGACCATCAAAATATCAACGGAATCAATCTATCAGTTGAACCGGGAGGATGAAAGTTTTGATTTGGTCATTCTGCTGGAGGTGTTGGAACATTTATCCGACCCTGATCAAGCGCTGAGGGAATTGTATCGGGTATCAAAAAAGTATTGTATTATCAGCGTGCCGGATGAACCCTTATGGAGAATATTAAATATGGTCAGAGGTTCCTATTGGGGTGATTTGGGCAATACGCCGGGTCATGTCAACCATTGGTCGAAAAGCAGGATAGAAAGATTGGCAGGAGCGTATTTTAAAATTATAACGATAGTAAGATCAACCCCTTGGATACTTTTACTGGTCAAAAAATACTAGTATGCCCCTTCAAATGATCAAATATGGGATGGTTACGCTGTTGAACTATTTGCTTATTTTATCCGGAACCTATCTCCTAACGGAAAAAATGGGCATCATGCCTAATTTATCGTATTTGTTTATACTTACCCTTGCATATTTGCTTCAATATATTTTGAATACAAAATTTGTATTTTCTGTGAAATTTACGAGAAAATCAGCATTCATGTATGTATATTTTTTGATTTTCTTTTGGGTGTTTAATAATATTGCTTATAATTTTTTAATTGAATTTTTTAAGATTCAATATTTGATTGCCATTGGAATCAATATTGTTTTTTTTGGGCTTTTAAGGTTTTTCATTCAAAAAAAATATATATTTACTCATTCAAATTTGTAAAGATGGACTCATCTGTTATTGGTTCAAGGGCTTTTGGCTATTGGGCGTGAACAATTAGAGCAGGAAGGTGTCAGATTTATAAAAATCAATCGATATGTATTGTCATCCCGGCTCATGATGAAGAGAGCCAGATTCTTAAGGTTATTAAAACCATTCCGGAATATGTTGATAAAATTATTATAGTTGATGATTTAAGCAGTGATGGAACGGTTAAGGCCGTAGAATCCGTCATGGGAAATGCGGATAAGATTGTTCTCATCAAGCATACAATAAATCAGGGCTGCGGCGGGGCCCTTGCCACTGGGTACAAATGGGCTCGGGATAATGATTTCGATCTGGCGGTAAGGATGGATGGTGACGGCCAGATGAATCCCGCCGATCTTCCGGCTCTTCTTGATCCGGTGGCCGACGGTTTGGCGGATTATGCCAAAGGGAACAGGCTCTTTACCGGGGAAGCATTCCAAAAAATACCCACCATTCGCTATTTTGGAAATGGATTTTTATCGCTTTTTACAAAGATCGCTTCGGGATATTGGAATATTGCCGATTCCCAGTCCGGGTATACTGTGATCAATAAAAAGGCGTTGGCGGCCATTGACTGGGATCGGATGTACAAGCGGTACGGGCAGCCGAATGATATCTTGGTCCGGCTGAATGTGGAAAATTTCAAGGTCACGGATGTGCCGGTAGAACCGGTCTATAATATTGGTGAAAAGTCAGGTATCCGGATTCATAAGGTCATTTTTACCATAGGGTGGCTTCTGATCAAGCTTTTTTTCTGGCGGATGAAGGAAAAATACATCATTCGGGATTTTCACCCTCTTGTTTTTTTCTATTTCCTGGGCTTTGTTTTTGCCCTATCCACCCTTGTTCTATTTTTAAGGGTTTTCATTGTTTGGTATCTCACTGGGCATATCCCTGCCGTTAATGCCCTGGCCGCAATGTTTTCGTTCATGAGTTCAAGCCAGTTTTCATTGTTTGCCATGTGGTTTGATATGGAAGCCAATAAATATCTGAAGGTATGATATTTCATTTGATTTGGTGATATTTAATCAAAAAGGTGCTCTGCATCCTTATTCCTTCTTTGGATGACAACATGATTTTATGCCTTGCAACCTTGTATTTCGAATGTTTTTAGTATAATTCTTAATCATATTGCACCATTCTTGCAAGGAACATGAATATGAAATTCAGGGTTAGAAATAAAAATTCAGGGTTTACACTGGTGGAATTGATGGTTGTCATCGCCATCATTGGAATTATGGCGGGTATCGCAATTCCCAATTTTTTTTCGTTTTTGCCGAAAAGCAGGCTTCGAAGCGCGACCAGGGACATTATCTCATGTCTCCAGGAAATGAAACTCAGGGCCATCAAGGAAAATGCAACCACCGTGATTGTATTTGACCTGGCCAATGATCGATATACCGCTTTTGTGGACAACGGTCCCGGCGTAGCAGCAGGGAATAGCACCTTAGATGCTTCCGAATCCATTATCAAGCAAGAGACTTTGCCTTCTGATCTGGACATGTACAATACCAGTTTTGTTGCCAATACCGGCGGGTTTACCGCCCGGGGCCTTCCGAGAAATGCGGGGACCGTATTTATCAGCTACGGCAATACGGATTACCGGAGTGTTATCGTGAATCTGGCCGGTAATATCCGGATTGAAATGAGCACTGATGGTGTAAACTGGAATTAATGATGATGCAGGGGTTTCAATTACATAAAAACAACAAAGCCTTCACCCTGATTGAGCTTCTTGTCGCCATGGCCATATTCGGCATTATTGTCGGCCTTATCGTCAATCAATATTCCAGCCAGCAGGACTCGCAGTTGACACAGAATCAGGTGGTTGAGATGCAGCAGAACATCAGGAATGCCTTGATCATAATGACAAGGGATATTCAGATGGCCGGGTTTGATCCTGAAATTTCAAAGACCCTGGGTATTGTCAATGCAGGCGACGGTTCCAATGGAAATCCGTTGACCTTTACCTATTCCGTGGCCGATGACGGCCTGGATAATGACGGCGATGGAACCATAGATGAATCCGATGAATTTCAAACCATTCGATATTCCTTATTTGATAGTTTAGGTGACGGCAATATGGACATCGGACGGGCCGTCGGCGCCGGCGGCAACCAGGCAATAGCGGAAAACATCCAAACCCTCCTGTTTACCTATCTTGACGGAAACGGTAATCCAACGGTAGTTGTGGGCGATATACGGGCGGTTCGGGTTGTGATTACAGCCACCACAGATATCGGAGAACTCAGAAGGGCGGCGGATAACAGAACGGTTACAGCCGTTATCAAATTTCGAAATATTTTTTAATATAATAAATCAGGAAAAGGTCATGAAACGGGCAGTAATCAATAATAACCGGTCCTTTGAAAAAGAACGGAGACTAAATGGGTCTGCTGGTTTTACCCTCATCGAAATTCTCATTGCCATGGCTATTTTTTCCATTGGTATTCTGGGCGTCGCAACCATGCAGGTCTCTTCGGTAAACGGCAATGCCAATGCCAGAAAACATTTAGAAGCTTCCGCCTTTGCCCAGGGCCAGCTTGAGTCAACACTCCTGACCCCGTTTAACAACGTGGCCGACAGCGATATCGTGAATGCGGACGGCTACCGGGTTCAGATGACCATACAGAACCAATCTGATCTGGATGCAGACGGAACCAATGATGTCATGACGGTCCTGGTCCAGGTCTTTGACCCTTCCGGTGTTGAAAGAAGCAGGATTTCATTTTTAAAATCGAGAAATATATAGAACCATAAACGAATATGGAGCCGGTATGAAAACGATTATCAACCCTTTGAATAATGAAAACGGTTCCGCTATTGTTCTGGCGTTGGTCATCCTGGCGGTCCTCACTATCATAGGCATCTCTGCCTCCACTACCAGTACGGTTGAACTTAAAATCGTCCGTAATGAAAAAATCCACAACCAGAATTTTTATTATGCCGAAGCAGGCGTTTATGAAGGCGCACAGCGGATAGAACAGGAATCAAATCCTGAGGTTCAGCTCATTGCCGGTACAACCGGATATGATTGGCTGAACGATAATTCCATTGATTTTTCAACGCCGGCCAATTGGCAGGATTTGGGCCCGGCCAGCGGGAATGTCAATGACAATTCCGATCCTGCCGTTGTTGATCCAACCGCTTCCATTGCCGCCAATGCCAAAGGAGTCAGGCCCGGAAGCTCCTTGGATATGGGATCCACACGGCTCTATGAATATTCAGTATTCGGCCTGTCCCAATGGAATGGGGGACGGTCTATTATTGAGATAGGCTATTTAAAAAGATTTTAGGAGGAATCATGAATGTGATTGCAAGAACTTGGTGTACCTGTGATATTATTATTTTTAGATCAAGATATCTTGCCTGTGTCCTGATTCTTCTCTTTGTCCTGATCCGGAATGCCCAGAGCGCCTGTATTGTGGATATCAGCGATGTGCCCATGGAAACCAAGGCCCAGTCGGCGCCTTCCAATATCATGTTTGTCCTGGACAATTCGGGCAGCATGGACTGGGAGTTCATGACCACTGAAGGTGATGGGCTATATAAAGGAAAATATTATTTATATCCGGATTCAGCTTATATCAATGGAAACGACAGGGTATATGCCAGCGGTTATGAACTTGATTCAACCAAAAGACGGGAGTGGAAATCTCAGTGGTCTGGTTATAATAAAATTTTTTACAATCCCAATGCCCATTATGCTCCCTGGCCCAATAAGACCGATGCAAACGTTGATGAACCGTGGTCTAACCCCAACAATACCACGGCCACCAGCTCAAAATTCAATATGGATGGGGAATATTTTTTTATTTCCAAACATGACACCGTTGACATTGTTGTTGACAACAATAATGCCAACAATGCCGCAGGAAATGTTTTTTCCTTAAACACGCCTGCTGCCTGGAACCTGACCAGCGGAAACGGGTACCCTTATTATTCGACGGATTATTACCATACCACAGCCACGAACGATGCAGTAGATGACTGGGTCAGATGGACCCCGACGATTACTTCTCCCGGAAAATACAAGGTTGCCGTCTGGTGGACATCCAACACCAGCCGTGATACCACGGTCTATTACAAAGTGAATCATAACGACGGGGTCACCACGGTGGGGCCATTTAACATGCAGAATAGTGCAGGTCAATGGAATGTTTTGGGTGAATTCAGTTTTGCTCTCGGCAACTCAGGATATGTCCAGCTCGATCCGGATATTCCGGGCATGAGCACATACAGCGCTGATGCGGTTCGGTTTTATACCGAAACCATCAGCATCAAAAATGCCCACTATTTTATGATCAATGATTTAAACGGTAACGGCCTAAAAGATGCCGGAGAAGATATTTACCTGGTGAATTTTGTGGATACGGACAGTGACGGTCACCTTGATAAAAGGGACTATTACCGCTTCGATGATAATGACTCGGATAATTATATTGATGGGCCTGGAGAATTATTTCTTGTAAGTGCTGCATCAGTTCCAAACGGGGTAAAGGCCGGCAAATATGATGAAAACGGAAGTCTGGTCGGATACGCCACTGATGCGGAAGACCTTCAGAATTTTGCCAACTGGTTTTCCTTTTACCGGAAAAGAGAGCTGACCGCCAAAGCAGCCGTTGCCGGGGCCATTGACGATCTTTCCTGGGTTTATGTGGGATTTTATTCCATTAATACGGGGTTAAGACAACCGGTTCTGCCCATTCAGGTGGAAACCGACAGTATCATTATCGACAATAAGGATTCAAGATATCAGGAAACAGGCTCCTGGGGCGAATCCAGCGCAAGCAATGAATACGAAAGCAGCTCCCGGTATACCGGCAATTCAGGAAGTTACGCTACCTGGAGGCCGGATATTCCGGCAACAGAAAATTATAAGGTTTATGTCTGGTATACCTATGTCAGCACCCGGGATACTAATGCCAAGTATACGGTTCACCATTCAGGCGGAGATTCAATTTTCAGGCTGAACCAGAAAGTCAATTACAGCCAGTGGGTTGAACTGGGTGAATTTAATTTCACCGCCGGTACCGCCGGTTATGTCAGGGTGACCCGGGATGCTTCCAGCACCCAGAACTCCACCAGCGCAGATGCTGTAAAATTTGTTTCCACCAGCGGGACCGGCGTTGAGGTGGATGAAACGAATAACCTTTTATCCATGCTCTATGCCATGGATTCCAGCGGCAACACTCCCTTACGGCTGGCCCTGGATAATGTGGGAAAATATTTTGATGTGGATGACGGGAATACCGGGGGCCTCGGGGCCTCTCCCTATGCTGCGGCAGATGATGGCGGCGGATGCCAGCAATCCTTTGCCGTTGTCATGACCGATGGGTACTGGAACGGATCCGATCCTTCCGTGGGCAACCAGGATGCCGATACTGCCTCTCCCTTTGACGGTCCTCCCTTTGCAGATGCCTATTCCAATACTTTGGCCGATGTGGCGATGAAATATTATAAGAACGATATTGCAGACTCCCTTGATAATATTGTTCCGACCAATTCTTGTGACCCTGCAAACCATCAGCATATGGTGACCTATACGGTTTCTTTTGGCGTTACCGGGACCCTTACCCCGGGCAATTACCATTCCTGCCTTTTAGACGGCAGCACCCCTCCCTGGCCCAACCCCTGGGCCGGTGACCAGCAGAAGATCGATGATCTCTATCATGCCGCCATCAACGGCCGGGGTCTTTTCTTCAGTGCCTCGGATCCCCAGGAGCTTGTTACAGCCCTGGTGGATGTCACCTCTAATATCGCTTCCAGAATGTCATCCGGAGCATCGGTGTCTGTGAATGGGGATGAACTGAATACAGGTACGGTCCTTTATCAGGCCAGTTATGTTTCCGGTTCTTGGATCGGTGACGTCACGGCCTATCCGGTTGATGCCGTAACAGGGGAAATAAAAAAAGACGAAACCGATATTCTCTGGCATGCATCGGATAAATTGCAGCTCATAGATTGGGCCGACAGAAATATCGTCACCTATGATCCGGTGGCAGACATCGGGATAGCCTTTGATTATACCTCGCTGAATGCAGCACAACAGGCATTGTTAAATTCAGACGCCAATGTAGTGGATTATATCAAAGGAAAAGAGATTACCGGATTTCGATCCCGAACCAAAAAACTGGGAGATATTGTTCATTCCGCACCCCTTTTGCTTGGGAATACCATCTATTCCGGCGGGAACGACGGGATGCTCCACGCCTTCAATGCGTCAACCGGAGAAGAAAGATTTGCCTACGTCCCGAACCTGATCCTGGATAATTTTCATAATGACAGTGATCCCACCCGGAGTTTTTATAAGTCTGCATATGAACATTTATTCTTTGTCGATTTGACACCCTTTGCCAGAAAAAATGTGGACGTGGACGGGGAAGCCGGCAGCAATATTACCCTGCTTGTGGGAGGTCTGGGCAAGGGCGGGAAAGGATATTATGGTCTTGATATTACGAACGCCGATACCAAAACATATAATTCAGATATAGATGATATCAAAAGCATGGTCAAATGGGAATATCCCGTTGTTGCAGACGATGACATGGGATATTCCTACAGCATGCCGATTATTGTCAAATCCAATGCCACAGCCGTTGAAGATGTGACCAAGAAAAAATGGGTGGTTATCTTTGGCAACGGTTATGGATCTACAAACGATAAAAGCGTGCTGTATATTTTGAATGCCGATGGAAGTCTGCTCAGGAAAATCGATACGTGGGCGGCCGGTTGCAACGGGCTTTCAACCCCTTCCGTGGTGGATGTGGATTTTGATCTCATTGCAGACTATGTTTATGCCGGTGATCTCAAAGGCAACCTCTGGAAATTCGATATCAGGGATGCGAACCCGGCCAACTGGGAGGTCGCTTATAAAGATTCCGGTAGTAACCCTGTCCCGTTGTTTTCCGTGCCGGGGAAGCCGATTACATCCAAACCCGATGTCATGCAGCATTGCAATTCCGGCTACGAAAATAATACCCTGACCTGTGCAGGCCACAAGGAAACTAAGGGATATATGGTCTTTTTCGGGACGGGAAAATATCTTGAAGAGAATGACCGGACTTCCACAGACAGTCAGTATGTTTTCGGAATCTGGGATTTTGGCGATGATGTGGACGATTCCGAATATCTTGGGATATTTACGGAAGGTGGAACCCCTCAGCTTTCCAATTTGAGTCAGGATGTTAAATTGCTCGAACAGACTGAAATTTTTGGAGCCTATGTACTGGGAGACTTCCTGAGAGTTTTAAGCGACAATACACCGGATTGGACAGTAGCCTGTGATATCACAGCAGGTCAGGAGCCGGACCCTGATCCGACGGTTTATCCCCCTAAGACCACGGCTGCCAATGCGGGCTGGTATTTTAAGCTGCCCATTGCAGGAGAAAGAATTATTAAAGATGTCATTGTGCGGGACAGAAAGCTGATATATATCACTTTTACGCCCGATACCTCCCCCTGTTCCGGCGGCGGAAATTCCATCATCCATGAGGTGGATGCCTGTTCAGGCGCTCGGCTCGCTTCGGCCCAATTTGATATTACAAAGGACAGACTGATCGATACCAATGATTTGATTGATATCGGGCTGGTTGACGGCAGCGGGAATCCGATTCTTGTTGCGCCAAGCGGTATCAGGCGATCCGGAATGCTTCACAGTCCTGTCTTTGTCAGATTCCCGGACCGGCCGGTGGAAATGAAGATTTTTTCAAGCTCTGCCGGAACCACTGAAACGATTTTTGAAACCATTGAACCCAGGGGTATGTTTTACTGGAGGAACGATCAATGAAGGGGTTAAAAATGAAAAAATATATTATCTGCTTTGTTTTTCTGACAGTGATGCCGTCCGTTATGGTTTTTGCCGAGGAGCCGGTTTTAGAGAGCATTACGGAAATTCCGGGAATCAGTGAAATTAGAAAAAAACAATCCGTCCATATCGGGGAATATAACGGCAGCGGGGTGATTGATGACGTCCATGAAAAGGAAATCATTTTGAATGACGCTTCCCTGGACCTTTCTTCATCTGTTGAAATAATGGATCTGAATGGGAACCGGATTTCCATAAAACTTGATAAAGGTCAGTATATTTATTATTTTTTGAATGAGAAGAATCAAATCATCAAAATTTTTGTTGAATAATGATCGTTTACAACAGGTGGACATATGAGAACTAAAATATGGTATCTTTGTATATTCTTTTTGGGATCGATTTTGATAGCCCCTGACGGAGGGGCACAATTTTATCAGTATAAAGATCAAAACGGAGCCTTGGTTTATACGGATGATTTATCCAAAATTCCTGTGGACCAGAGAGAATCAGCCAAGAGATATAATTCCTCTCAAAACAAAAATTCTTCCGAAGAAAAAACAAAGGCTGCTCCTCCCGGTGAAATAAAAACGTTGAACCCTGATCCTGCCTCGGAAGATTTTGACGCCCGGAGAGAGGTGCTTTATAAAGAAAATGAAGCGCTTACCAAGGAAAAAGATCAGTTGTTGAGGGAAAGGAAGTTGATTAACAGCCCTGCAACTCAGGATGCCTATAATCAAAAGGTAAATCAATTAAACGAACGGATTGAGGATTATAAATTACGGGTAAAAGAATTTAATATCAAAGCCGGTCAATAATAATTTCAATAAGAAAAGCATTCTTTTTCTTCGGTAAACGCTCTGATTTGACATTTCGTATAAATAAGTTTATCTGATTACATCATGGAGCTTGAAAATAAGCATATTCTTCTCGGGGTTACGGGAGGCATCGCCGCATACAAGGCGGTTGAACTCTTAAGGCTTTTAAAAAAGGCCGGGGCCGATGTCACCGTCATCATGACGGAAAGTGCAAAGAAATTTGTGGGTATCACCACCTTTGAGGTCTTGTCGGAAAACCCGGTGTTGTCCGATCTTTATTTTGATACGGACGCTTCCGTAAAGCATATAGCACTTGCCCAAAAGGCGGATCTATCCGTGATCGCACCGGCAACGGCCAATACCGTTGCCAAGCTTGCGGCCGGCCTTGCCGACAATGCCCTGACCACCACCCTTTTGGCCGTCACCTGCCCGGTCATGGTCTGCCCGTCCATGAATACGGATATGTACCAGAATATCCGGGTCCAGAGAAATCTGGATAAGCTTGAAAAGGACGGTTGGCACATCCTTGATCCGGATAGCGGGGTCCTGGCCTGTAAAACCACGGGGGCCGGGCGACTGCCGGAGCCCTGGTTCATCTTTGACCGGATGGAGGCCCTGCTGACAAAAAAGGACCTGAAAGGCAAGCGGGTTCTGATTTCCGCAGGCCCGACAGTTGAAGCCATTGATCCGGTCCGCTATATCAGCAATCATTCTTCCGGCAAGATGGGATATGCCGTTGCCAAAGCTGCCGAAAAAAGAGGGGCATCGGTTACCCTTGTGTCGGGGCCGGTCCATTTGGAAGCGCCTGTGGGTGTGACCCGGATCAGCGTAGAAAGCTGTGATGAAATGGCTGCTCAGATGATGGCAAATTTGCCTGATGCCGATATTATTATCAAAGTGGCGGCTGTGGCGGATTATAAGCCCATTGATCCCAAAGCCGGGAAAATCAAGAAAAAAGAGGGTCATACCGGACTCACCCTGAATATGGCTGAAACCCAGGATATTTTAAAGCTCATCGGTGAAAAGAAAACCAAAAACCAGTTTCTTGTGGGGTTTGCCGCAGAGACGGAAGATCTTGAAAAGAATGCGCTTCTGAAAATAAAGAAAAAAAACCTGGATATGATCGCGGCCAACCTGGTCGGGAGTGAAGATTCAGGGTTTAAAGCCGATACCAACAAGGTAAAATTGATTTTCAGGGACGGTTCATCATCGGATCTTCCTCTCATGAAAAAAGAGCAGGTGGCGGACCTTCTCATCACCCATATCCTTGATAAAATGAGATAATACCGCCATGAACGCTTTTCATTCGACTCCTCCCGGTTCGATCAGGGCGGAATTTATCCGGATTATAAATTCCTTTTCAACCTATCTGTGTTCCCGGAAAGACTCTAAAATTAGTTTTCCCGGAATTTCCGAAGCCTCGGAAACCATTATTCAAGGCTGGGGAAAAGAAGCGCCGATCCAGGCTGCTTTTTTTTTTGAAGGCCCTGAAAACGCCCCTGTTTTTATCATAGACAGCGGGACTTCTTTTTTCAAAGGGGAGACCGGAGCATTGTTATCCCGGATCATTGCCGCCATGGGATTGTCCGCCGAAAAGGTATTCATCTGCAACAGCGGGGCCCCAAGGGCGGTGGCCGAGAAAATCCGGCAGGTCTCTCCAAAAATCATCATTACCCTTGGCCAAGAGGCAGGCCGGGTAATCCTGGGGTCTGAATTTTCCCTGGAAGCAATGCGTGGAAAATTCCATGAATTTGAGGGAACCCGTGTCATGCCGACCCTTCATCCTTCCTTCCTGTTAGAACAGCCCCAATATAAACGCCAGGTCTGGGAAGACATGAAACTGGTCATGGAATACGCAGGGCTTTAAATGGGTCTCAATGAATTCATTGATACGTTGAATGCTGAAAAAGGATATTCCCCACATACCTGCCGGGCCTACAGGATCGATATTTCAGAATTTATCGAATTTACCGCAGGGGAGGGCATTTCAAAAAAAAGGGATGCTGAAAAACGGTTTCTCAAACAACTGGCCACCATTGATAAACATTCCATCCGAACCTATCTTGCCCATCTTGTAAAAAACAAAAAATCCAAGCGGACCATTTCAAGAAAGCTCTCATCCCTCAAGGCGTTTTTCAATTATCTGGTCAAATCCAACCGCCTGACCGCAAATCCTGCTGATACGATTCCTTTTCCAAAACTTGAAAAAACCATTCCCAGATTTTTAAGCATTGATGATGTGTTTCGCCTTCTGGATTCCATCAAAACCGATACCTGGTTTGACAAGCGGAATCTGGCTATGTTTGAAACCTTTTATTCAACGGGTATGCGGGTCTCGGAAATCGAAGGCATGGATATGGATGACATTGACTTCCAAAATCAAATGATTAGAGTCCTTGGGAAAGGTTCCAAAGAACGGATGGTGCCGGTGGGAAAAAGAGCCTTGAATACCATAAAAGAATACAGGATGTCTTTGAAAGAATATTATATACCGGTTTTTGTGAATAAGCGGTTTTCAAGATTGGGATCCCGGTCCATCCGGCGGATTCTGGATCAGATTGTGAACGCCTGCGGTTTGAATGTACCGGTTTCTCCCCATACCCTGAGGCATTCCTTTGCCACCCATATGCTGGATTCCGGTGCGGATTTGAGGGGAATCCAGGAAATCCTGGGTCATCAAAGCCTTTCCACAACCCAGGTCTATACCCATGTGAGCATGGACAGATTAATGCAGGTCTATGATAAGGCACACCCCAGAAAATAAAAAAGGTTAAACACATGAGCGCAGAAAATTTTCACGGAACCACCATTCTTGCCGTAAAGCACAAGAATTCGGTTGTTGTGGCCGGTGACGGGCAGGTCACCCTGGGCAGTATCGTCACCAAGCATAGGGCCAAAAAGGTCCGAAGAATCTATAATGGCAAAATCATTACCGGATTTGCAGGGGCCACGGCCGATGCCTTGACCCTGTCTGAAAAACTTGAAGAAAAACTGGAAAGATATAACGGAAGCCTGACCCGGGCCTGTGTGGAACTTGCACGGGAATGGCGCACCGATAAATATCTGAGACGGCTGGAAGCCATGATGATTGCGGCAGACAAGGATATCATGTATCTTTTGTCCGGCAACGGGGACGTGATTGAGCCCGACAGAGGGGTCATCAGTATCGGTTCGGGAAGTACTGCGGCCCAGTCCGCCGCCGTGGCCCTCATTGAAAATACGGATCTGGAACCCCGGATTATTGTGGAAAAAGCCATGAAAATAGCTGCTGATCTTTGTATTTACACCAATCATCACATCACGGTGGAGGAATTTAACAACCTGAGTATAGAAGATAAAAAAGAGAGCCCAACCCTATGAAAGATTTAAAACCAGGAGAAATTGTCAAAGAGCTGGACAAATATATTATCGGACAGAAAAATGCAAAAAAATCCGTGGCCATTGCCCTCAGGAACCGATGGCGGCGGCAGCAGGTGGATAAGGACCTTCAGGATGAAATAGCCCCCAAAAACATCATTCTCATCGGACCGACGGGCGTGGGAAAGACGGAAATTGCCAGAAGGCTTGCCAATCTGACGGATTCCCCGTTTTATAAGGTGGAGGCTTCCAAATTTACGGAAGTGGGCTATGTGGGCCGGGATGTGGAATCCATGATCCGGGATCTGGTGGAATTGACGGTAACTCATTTAAAGGCCAGACAACAGGAAGCGGTAAGGGAAAAAGCCGTCCGGATCGCCGAAGAAAGAATCCTGGACATCCTTTTGCCGCCCGTTTCGTCGGGCAGCCGGCCAGCCCTATCCAACAGCATTGATATTGTTGCAACCGGAGAAGGAGACAAGGAATCCGAAGCTGCTTCCTCCACCCGGGAAAAATTAAGGATGATGCTTCAAGACGGAAAGCTGGATTCCCGGCAGATCGATCTTGAAGTGGCGGATAAATCCTCCCCCATGGTGGAGATTTTTTCAAATGCCGGCATTGAGGAAATGGGCATCAATATCCGGGACATGCTGGGGAACCTGATGCCGAAAAATACCAAGCGCAGAAAGGTCAAAATCAAAGAGGCCTTGAAACTGGTGGCCCAGGAAGAAGCGGCCCATCTGGTGGACATGGACCAGGTCAAGACAGAGGCCATTGCCTTGGTGGAACAGTCCGGGATCATTTTTATTGACGAGATCGATAAAATTGCCGGTAAAGACAAAAGCCATGGACCGGACGTGTCAAAGGAAGGGGTTCAAAGGGATTTGCTGCCCATTGTGGAAGGCAGTAGTGTCCCCACAAAATACGGTATCGTTAAAACCGATCACATCCTGTTTATTGCCTCGGGTGCCTTCCATGTGTCCAAACCCTCGGACCTGATACCGGAACTCCAGGGACGATTTCCCATCAGAGTTGAACTGAATTCTCTGGGAGCCGATGATTTTGTAAGAATTTTAACGGAACCTAAAAATGCGCTTGTGTTGCAATATATAGCTTTGCTAAGAACAGAAGGGATAGAAATTGCATTTACCGAGGATGCGGTTGAAAAAATAGCCGCCCTGGCCGTTGAGGTCAATTCATCAACGGAAAATATCGGCGCCAGGAGGCTTCATACCCTCATGGAAAAGCTTCTGGAAGATATTTTATTTGAGGCCCCGGACGTTGAGGAAAAAAAGATTGTGATTGACGCGGGTTTTGTTGAAAAACAATTGACGAATATTGTGGGCAATGAGGATTTGACGAGGTTTATTTTATGAACAACACTGTGGCGGACATCTTAATAGAAGCCTTGCCCTATATCAGGAATTTTTCCGGCAAAACCATTGTGATCAAATATGGGGGCCATGCCATGGTGGACGAAGACCTGAAAAGGGATTTTGCCAACGACATCATCCTGTTAAAATATATCGGGGTGAACCCGGTGATTGTTCACGGCGGCGGCCCCCAGATCAATAAAGTTTTAAGCGCCATGGGCATTACCTCCAGGTTCATCCGGGGCATGCGCTATACCGACGATGAAACCATGGATGTGGTGGAGATGGTCCTCGGCGGTAAAATCAACAAGGATATCGTGGCAAGGATCAACCGCCAGGGCGGAAAGGCCGTGGGGTTGACCGGCAAAGACGGTATGTTGATCACAGCCGTCAAAATGACCATTTACCACCAGGCGGATGAAAATCATCCACCCGAGATCATTGATCCGGGCATGGTAGGGGACGTGGAACACATTAACCCGGATATTATCCATACCCTTACCTCCCAGGGATTTATCCCCGTCATTGCACCCATCGGGTTTGGAAAGAACGGTGAAACCTATAATATCAATGCCGATGTGGTGGCGTCAAAAATTGCTTCAGCCCTGAATGCCGAGCGTTTGATCCTGGTCACGGATGTGGACGGGGTTTTGGATAAGAACCAGGAACTCATTTCCTCCTTGAGCGCATCGATCATCAAGGATATGATTCTTTCCGGGGAGATTAAAGGCGGTATGATTCCCAAAGTGGAATGTGCCCTGGACACATTGAAAAACAAGGTGAGAAAAGCCCATATCATCAATGGGAAGCTTCCCCATGCGGTTTTGCTGGAACTGTTCACCGATTCCGGCATCGGTACCCAGGTTTTCCTGGATAATGATTAATATATGAGGTTAGCAGTGGATTCAGTTCAAAAAACAGATCAGTTTATTTTTCAAACGTATCAGCGCCAGGGAAAAGCCCTGGTTAAGGGTGAGGGCGTCTTTCTCTGGGATGAAGACGGGAAAAAATACACGGACTTTTTAGCCGGTATTGCAGTTTGCGGTCTTGGCCATTGCCATCCGAAAATCACCGAGGCCATATGCAGACAGGCTTCAACCCTGGTTCATGTGTCCAATTTGTTTTATACCCTGCCCCAGGCAGAGCTTGCTGCACGATTATGTGAAAAGAGTTTTGCCGACCGGGTCTTTTTTGCCAATTCAGGCGCAGAAGCCAATGAAGCGGCCATAAAACTGGCCAGAAGATATTTCCAGAAAAAAGGAGAAAAAAACCGGTTCAGGATCATTACCATGCTCCAGTCCTTTCATGGACGAACCATGGCTACCTTGACCGCAACGGGTCAGGACAAGGTCAAGGACGGATTCTATCCCCTTCTGGAAGGGTTTTCCTATGTGCCTTTTAATGATTTGAAAGCCTTGGAAGACCAGATAGACGACACGGTCTGCGCCGTCATGCTGGAACCTGTCCAGGGAGAAGGCGGGATTGTTCCGGCCGATACCGGGTATCTGAAGGCTGTCCGTGAGCTGTGCACCAAAAAGGGGATATTGCTGATTTTTGATGAAATCCAGTGTGGAATGGGACGGTGCGGTCGGCTTTTTGCCCATCAGTTGTACGATATTTTTCCGGATATCATGACCCTGGCAAAGGCCCTTGGCAACGGTCTTCCCATCGGGGCCATGCTGGCCACTCAGGAAGCCGGCACCGGCTTTGATGTCGGCAGCCATGCCACCACATTTGGCGGCACCCCGCTTGTGACCGCCGCCGCCCTGGAGGTGCTCAATATCATCGGCACCGACGCTTTCCTGGATCAAGTCCGTCAAAAGGGCCGATACTTTAAAGAAAAACTGGTGGAATTGAAGGAAAAACATTCAAGGATTGTTGCGGTTCGGGGCGAAGGCCTTTTGATCGGTTTGGAAATTGATCGGGACGCTGCTTTTTTTGTCGGGAAATTATTGGAAAAAGGCTTTATTATTAATGGAATTCAGGATAAGGTCCTGCGGTTTGCGCCCCCGCTCATCGTTGAAAAAACAGACATAGACAGGCTTGTAAGCGCATTAGACAGCCTTTTTTAAATTGGGAGAGTATTTTGAAGAAAGATTTATTATCACTGCTGGACCTGGAAAAAGAAGATTTTGAAACTCTGTTCAAACGCGCTGGTCAATTAAAAGAACGATATGCCAAGGGCATTTTGGATAAATTATTAACCGGTAAAACCCTGGGCCTGATTTTTGACAAGAAATCCACCCGGACACGGGTGGCCTTTGAAACAGCCATGATTCAACTGGGCGGGCATCCCATTTATATGAGCACTCAGGACACTCAGATCTCCAGAAATGAGCCGGCCAAGGATACGGCCAGGGTTCTGTCCCGGTATATGGATTGCCTTGCCATGCGCACCTTTGATCATTCCCTTGTGGAAGAATTTGCAAACGCTTCCACCATCCCGGTCATCAATGCCTTGACCGACTCTTTTCATCCCTGCCAGATTTTGAGTGATCTCATGACCATCATCGAACATAAAGGCGGATATGAGGGAGTCAAAATCGTCTGGGTGGGGGACGGCAATAATGTGGCCAATTCATGGGTGAATGCCGCCGGCGTGCTGGATCTTGACCTGACCGTGGCCTGTCCGGACGGATACGGCATTGATCCGGATATTATTAAAGCCGCATCGGCGGATAAAAACCCCCGTATCCGGTTTACCAATGATCCCAAAGAGGCTGTGAGACATGCCGATGTGGTTTACACCGATGTCTGGGCCAGTATGGGCAATGAAGATGAATTGTCCGGCCGTATCAAAGTCTTTCAGGACTTTCAGGTGAATAAATCCCTTTTATCCCTTGCCGCAAAAGACGCCCTGGTCATGCATTGCCTGCCGGCCCACCGGGGGGAAGAAATTTCAGAAGAGGTGCTGGAAGACAAAAACGCAGTGTTCTGGGATCAGGCGGAAAATAAACGGCATATGCATAAGGCCATATTGGAAAAACTGATCCTGAAAAATTAACGGCATCTATGAGCCATAGATGCCACAAAGGAAGATCCATTAACGATGAATGAAAAACTTTGGGGTGGCCGATTTTCCCAGAAAACCGATGAACTGGTTGAAAAATTCAATGCTTCCATAGATGTGGACAAGCGCCTCTATGAAAGCGACATTGAAGGAAGTATTGCGCATTTGAAAATGATGGCCAAAGAGTCCATTATTACCCAAATGGAAGCCAAGATCCTCGTTGAAGGTCTTTTAAAGGTAAAAGAGAAAATTGAAAACAATGAAATTATATTTTCTGCGAGCCTTGAAGACATCCACATGCATGTGGAAGATGAATTGGGAAAGGTGGCCGGTGATATTGCAAGAAAGCTTCATACCGGGCGGTCCCGAAATGACCAGATCGCTCTGGATATAAGGATATATTTGAAAAAAGAGACCGGACTCATCATGGATCTTTTGGTTGAATTTCAAAAATCCCTTGTCCGGTTGGCCCAGAAATATTCAGATGTGATCATGCCGGGGTATACGCATCTTCAAAGGGCTCAACCCGTATTGTTTTCCCATCATATGCTGGCTTATTATGAAATGTTTAAAAGGGATATTCAGCGGTTTGAAGACTGTTTCAAGAGAATGGACGTCATGCCCCTGGGTGCGGCAGCCCTTGCCGGGACCACTTACCCGCTGAACAGGGAATACACGAGGGAGATCCTGTCTTTTGCAAAAGTATCGGACAACAGTATTGATTCGGTATCGGACAGGGATTTTATCATGGAATTCATCTCCCATGCCTCCATCTGTATGATTCATTTTTCAAGGCTTTCAGAAGAGCTGATCCTCTGGTCTTCTTCTGAATTTTCCTTTATCACTATTTCAGATTCTTTTACCACCGGGTCCAGTATCATGCCCCAGAAGAAAAATCCGGACGTGGCAGAGCTTGTCAGGGGAAAGACCGGCAGGGTTGTCGGAAATCTTGTGGCTATTCTTACGGTCATGAAATCCTTGCCTCTGGCTTATAATAAAGACATGCAGGAAGATAAGGAACCCTTGTTTGATACGGTGGATACCCTTAAAACCTGCACGGATGTTTATAGCCGGATGCTTGAACATATCGAAGTTCATCCGAAAAGAATGTATGAAGCCTGTAAACAGGGCTTTTTAAATGCCACCGATCTGGCCGATTATCTGGTTTCCAAAGGAATGCCCTTTCGCCATGCCCATGCCGTTGCGGGAAGGGCAGTGGCCTTTGCCCTGAATCAGGGCAAGGAATTGAATGATCTCAGCCTGGATGAATTTAAGGAATTAAGTGATTTAATTTTGCCCGATGTGTATGATTTCATAGCCATTGATAAAACCATTGCCAGGCGGATTTCCTATGGCGGAACAGGATTTGAAAACGTAAAACAGGCGGTTGCAAAAGCCGCAGGAGAACTTGGCCTATGAGGTTCGGAAAAAATACATTTATTCTGTTTTTGATCGTCATGACGGGTCTTTTGGGGTTTGCCGGGTGTGGGAAAAAAGGGCCTCCCGTACTGCCGCTTGTAAAAGGGGAGAAAATCGCAGCTCCCTTTGATCTGAAATATGTGAATGCGGGAGAAAAGATCGAACTGACGTGGAACCATAGGGTAGATGAAAAGGAAGCCTTTGTAAAGCCCGTGGGGTTTGATGTTTATCTTGCCAAACAGACTTTTGAATCCTGCCAGGGGTGTCCCTTTAAATTTGAAAAAATCGGATTTGTGTCCATGCCTTTCATGAGATTTGCCATGGGGATTGAAAGAGGATATAAATATTATTTCAGGATTCAGGCAACGGGTAAAAATAAAATGGTCAGCGAATTTTCCGAATCGGTGTTGCTTGAATATAAATAAGGAGGAACATCAGGCCTATTTGAGCATCGGCTCCAATAGGGGAGATAAACGAAAAAATCTGGATGAAGCCGTAAATAGACTGGCCGGCCATGAACGAATCAAGGTGATGTCCATTTCTTCCTTCTATATGACGGAACCCCAGAATTTTAAAGATCAGGACTGGTTTTTAAATGCAGCCTTGAAAATAAAAACAGAACTGGGTCCTGAAGATCTGCTCGTTGTTTTAAAACAATTGGAAAAATCCCTTGACAAGGACGGCAAGGCCTTTAGGTTTGGGCCCAGGACCATTGATCTGGATATTATTTACTATGACAGCCTTGTCTTAAAAACCGGGGCCCTTGAAATTCCACATCCGAGAATGCACGAAAGATGTTTTGTACTGGTACCGCTCTGTGATATAGGACCTCAGGAAATTCATCCGGTTCTGAAATTAAGCTCCGATGAGTTATTAAAAAAAATAGAATTACAGGAAACTCAGAAGGTGATGCTTCTGAAGGAAGGGGAGTAAAATGAAATTTTTTATTGATACGGCTAATATCGACCAGATTAAAGATGCCAATGATATGGGTATGGTGGATGGGGTTACCACTAATCCTTCTTTGATTGCCAAGGAAAAAGGTGAATTCAAACAGATTATTGCCGACATCTGCAAAATAGTAAAGGGCCCGGTGAGTGCGGAAGTTATCAGCCTTGAATATGAAGGCATGGTCAAAGAAGCACGGGAACTGGCAAAAATTGCAGACAATATTACCGTGAAGATTCCCATGACGGTGGAAGGATTGAAGGCGGTCAAAACCCTTTCCGGCGAAGGCATAAAGACCAATGTGACACTTGTTTTTTCAGCGCTTCAGGCCCTCATGGCAGCCAAGGCCGGGGCCACCTTTGTCAGCCCCTTTGTCGGAAGGCTGGACGATCTTGCCGAAGTAGGCATGGATCTGGTGGAAGAGATCGCCCAGATATATGCCAATTATGATTTTGATACTGAAATTATTGTGGCCAGCGTCAGAAATCCCCTCCATGTTCTGGAGTCGGCCCTGATCGGGGCCGATATTGCCACTATTCCCTACGGCGTTTTAAAGAAGCTGGCCTCCCATCACATGACGGATAAAGGAATAGAAGCCTTTCTTTCCGACTGGAATAAAAAAAAAGGATAACCTGAATGGTTTTTTCGGAAAAAGTAAAAAAGATTGTTCTGACCCCTAATTTTATGACCATCTCCAGGATCGTTTCCGTTCCCGTGATTGTTATCCTCCTGATGTATGAAACAAGGGTCACAACCTTTATTTCCGCTTTGATTTTTTCAATTGCTTCCATTACCGACTATTTTGACGGATATCTGGCCAGAACCAGGGGACTCATGACAAAACTCGGCAAGATCCTTGATCCTCTGGCGGATAAACTTCTGGTGGCCTCAACCCTTGTCATGCTGGTAGATCTGCATTTCATCCAGGCATGGATTGCCTGTGTCATCATCGGAAGGGAGCTTGCCGTTACCGGATTAAGGTGTGTATTGATTGAAAACGGACAGGATGTCGCCGCTTCATGGCTTGGGAAATATAAAACCGGATTTCAGATTGCCGCCATTATACCATTGACCCTTCACTACAGCTATTTCGGGATTAATTTTGACTTTATCGGACAGTTCTTCCTTTATGGTGCGCTGATCTATACCATCTGGTCGGGGCTGGATTATTTTATCCATTCCAGGAAATATTTAACCTTTTAAATTTGTCATTGACAAAAGGGGTGTCCAAGTATATAAAACACCCTTGTTTGTTGAGCGGGAATAACTCAGTGGTAGAGTGCGACCTTGCCAAGGTCGAAGTCGCGGGTTCAAATCCCGTTTCCCGCTCCACACGCATGGCGGCTTGGCCAAGTGGTAAGGCGACGGCCTGCAAAGCCGTTATTCTCCAGTTCAAATCTGGAAGCCGCCTCCAAAATGAAATAAAGGGTCTTGAAATATTTTCAAGACCCTTTTGTTTTTCATACCCAAGCCTTAAAAAAAATGTTAAAAAATCATATTTTACGGGTAAGAGCCAATTTGTCTTAAAATAAATTCAGAGGAGGCATGATGAAGATTCTGGTGGGATATAAAGGGACCAATGTGGGGAAAGATTTGATGGACATAGCCGTAAAACATGCCAAAGCCTTTAACGGCATGATATATATTGTGACATCCTTGATTGGCGGAGACAAAACCGACCAGCAGGAAATCATTGATGCGGAAAAAAATCTTGAAACGGCAAAGGCTTATTTTGACGGTCTGGGCGTAAAAAACGAAATCCATCTTCTGATCCGGGGATTTGAGCCTGGCGAGGATATTGTAAATTTTGCCCGGGAAAACAAGGTTGATGAAATCATGATCGGCGTCCGGAGCCGATCAAAGGTTGGGAAATTGATCTTTGGATCAACGGCCCAGGCCGTTATTCTCGGTGCACACTGTCCTGTGATGACGGTTAAATAAACGGACAAGGGGAAGTTGGTATGAAATTACGGTATTTCTCACATTCCTCTTTTTTAATTACCCTTGACACCGGTACAAAGATTCTGATGGATCCTTTTTTGAACGGGAATCCCACGTCTCCGGTTTCTGCAGATCAAATCAGTGCCGATTATATTCTGGTTTCCCATGGGCACGGGGATCATTTAGGAGACGCCATAAGCATTGCCGAAAGATGTAATGCCCTATGCATATGTGAAAACGAACTTGCAACCTATCTGTCGGTCAAAGGGGTCAGGTCCCATGCCATGCACATCGGCGGAACCCGAGCCTTTGATTTTGGAAAGGTCAAACTGACCCAGGCCCTTCACAGTTCCGTAACTCCGGACAAAGAATGCATTGGGACGGCCACCGGGATGATCCTTTTTGTTCAGGATAAGATCATTTATCATACCGGTGATACAGGGTTGTTTCTGGACATGAAACTCATTGGTGAATTGTATGCCGTGGATTATCTTCTGGCTCCCATCGGGGATAATTTCACCATGGGAATCGAGGATGCCGTCAGGGCCTGCACGTTTATAAAACCCAAATGGGTGATTCCCATGCATTATAATACCTTTGATGCCATCAAGGCCGATCCGGAAAAATTTAAACAAAAGGTTGAAGCCGGCGGAATAAGGTGCCGGGTTCTTGAATTCGGACAGGAAATCGAATTATGATCAGGATGTTAAAAGCCGGGTTAAAATGGAATTGATCAAATGTTTCAAGGCCCTATCCGATAAAACCCGCCTCCGGCTGTTATATATCCTGCGCCGGTATGAACTCAATGTAAATGAAATCGTTCTGGTGGTTGAAATGATTCAATCAGGGGTGTCCCGGCATTTGAAAATTTTGCTTGAATCAGGACTGCTCACATCCCGAAAAGACGGCAGTTTTACCTATTATGCAGCAGCCCGGAATGATTTTATCAATGCTTTTATGGGCCTGACGGACAACAGCGATGAAATGGAAGAAATCCGCAATGATCTTCAAAAAGCCGGTGAAATGATCAAAATCCGGCAGAATATGACGCGGCGTTTTTTTAAAACCGTAGCGCCCCACTGGGATCAATTGAAAAAACAGGTGCTCGGTAGCTTTGATTTAAATTCCATGATCATCAAACGAATATCTTTTCAGGGGAGCATATCGGATTTGGGATGCGGGACCGGAGAATTGCTTGAAAAATTGTCGGAACAGACCCGGGTCAGGCTCATCGGCATTGACAGCTCCCCTGAAATGCTTGAGCAGGCAAGATTAAGACTCCTGGGAAAAGACAATGCCGAATTAAGACTGGGTGAGCTTGAACATCTTCCCATGAAAAACAAAGAAACCCACACCGCCATTATGAATATGGTCCTGCATCATATTTCACAACCGGAATTACCTTTTCTGGAAGCCTTCCGAACCCTTATCCCCGGAGGGACCCTTATTTTGTCTGATTTTGATCTTCACGATCAGGTCAAGATCAGAGAACTCATGGGCGGTGCATGGTCTGGTTTTGAAAAGGGAAAAATTAAAACCTGGTTGACGGAAACAGGCTTTAAGCTTCATAAAATCGAATCATTCCCCGTCAATCAGGGATTGAATATTAATATTTTCACGGCGGAAAAACCAAACGCATAGGAGACCCTTCATGATTGTTCCAGTCATTCTGGCCGGCGGATCAGGTACAAGACTCTGGCCCTTGTCCCGGGAGCTTTTCCCAAAGCAGCTCATTTCTATTGAAAACAGCCATACCATGCTGCAGAACACCCTTTTAAGGCTTGACGGTGTCAAAGCGGTCGGCTCACCCATTGTCGTCTGCAATGAAGCGCACCGGTTTATGACGGCCGAACAATTAAGGCAGATACAAATCGAACCTGAAGCCATTGTTCTGGAACCTGTGGGGAAAAATACAGCCCCGGCCATTGCCGTTGCCGCATTAAAGGTCATGGAACAAACCAATGATCCTGTTCTTCTGGTCCTGCCGGCAGACCATGTCATTGAAAATATTCCCCGGTTTCATGCCGTTATCAATTCAGGTTATGAATATGCGAAAAAGGATAAACTCATCACTTTCGGCATCGTGCCGGATTCACCGGAAACCGGGTACGGTTATATTAAAAAAGGAAGCTTGCTGGATGCAAACACCGGAGCTTCCTGCATCGATTCCTTTGTTGAAAAACCAGATTTTGAAAAAGCTGTGAAATACCTTGATTCAGGAGACTATTGCTGGAATTCGGGAATGTTCATGTTTAAAGCATCCGTCATCTTGGGCGAACTTGAAAAATATGCAGAAGGCATTCTGAGACCGTGTCGAGAAGCAATCGCCACCGGCGTCCGGGATCTTGATTTTTTAAGGCTCAATAAAGCCATATTTAGCCGCATCCCCTCGGATTCAATCGATTATGCAGTCATGGAAAAAACCCTGAATGGTATTGTCATCCCGTTTGACGGGGGCTGGAACGATCTTGGATCCTTTGATGCCTTGTGGCAGGCAGGCAAAAAGGATGAAAATCAAAATGTCATTAAGGGAGACGTTTTGTTGAATGATGTCAAGGATTCCTATATTTCTTCCGAAAGCAGCCTTGTCGCAGCCGTGGGTATTGAAAAATTTGTGATTGTCGAAACCAAGGACGCTATCCTGGTATGCCCCCGGGACCGGGTTCAGGATGTCAAGAAGATCGTCCTGAAGCTTAAGGGTCAGAGTAGAAGCGAATCCGTGAGCCATAGAAAGGTTTACAGACCCTGGGGCAGCTACGAGACCATGGACAACGAACAAAGATTCCAGGTTAAACGGATTACCGTAAAACCGGGGGGCAAGCTTTCGCTTCAGAAACATTTCCACCGGGCCGAGCATTGGACAGTGGTCTCCGGCACAGCCATTATTACAAGAGGAGAAGAAGAGGTGATGCTGAAAGAGGATGAATCCACCTATATCCCACTGGGTACCCCGCATCGGCTTGAAAATCCCGGGAAAATACCCCTGGAACTGATTGAGGTTCAATCGGGGTCCTATCTGGGTGAGGATGATATTGTCCGGTTTGATGATGTCTATGGCAGAAAGGAAGAGAATTGAATGGGCAGTCATTGTTCCGTTAATGATAAAATTCTTGCAAATCAGATCAAAATATTTCAAACTGATCGCTCGTAACGATACGAAAACACAAAGTGGAACACCATAATGGAGCTGGTTCATGAACGATGAAATTTCACAAAGCATGAAGGGAAGATTTCTCCTTGCCATTCCCGGACTTCCTGATCCCAATTTTGCCCAGACCCTTACCTGTATCTGTGAACATAATGAATCCGGCGCCCTTGGATTCATTATCAATAAAGTGCATCCGCTCCTGACAGGCAGGGAATTGTTTGAGGATTTGAAGATTGAGTGTGATCCGATTGTTGATAAAATCGAAATCTATCTGGGCGGTCCGGTCCAGCCCAGCGGGGTGTTTGTTCTGCACGGCCCTCCCTTTGACTGGCAAGAAAGCCTTAAGGTGGAGGATTGGCTTGCGTTAAGCAATTCACGGGACATTCTTGAGGCCATTGCCGTTCAAAAAGGTCCGGAATATTTTATGATCCTGCTCGGATGCGCCGGGTGGGGACCGATGCAATTGGACAATGAATTAAATGATTCAGCCTGGCTGACCTGTCCGATTTCAAGGGAAATCATTTTCTCGACCAATACGGAATTGAGATATGAAAAAGCAATGATGATGATATAAATGTTTATCCCGCCGGTATGACAACCATCCAAACCCCACACCATACTATTGAAGAAATCCTGGCTGAAGCCGGTTCGGTTTTTGAAACTGCGCAGACTATTCCGGGGTTGCTCGAACCTTCTTCTCAATATCGATCTTTTCTTGAAAAGATTTCTGACGCCATGGCCTCGGACAAACTGAAAATAGCGGTTGTCGGTGTTATTAAATCCGGCAAAAGCACATTTGTGAATGCATTCCTGGGAAAAGAACTTGTAAAAAGAGGGTCAGGCGTTGTCACTTCCATTACCACAAGAATACAAAAAGGGAAAAAGAACCAGGCGCGGATTCGTTTGAAATCGTGGGATGAGATCAATGCCGGATTACGAAAATTCCTTCTATCGGCCCCGGATGAGGTCATCAAAGGCCAATGCTCAAGAGATTTTGATATCCGTCGGACGAATGACAGAAAATTGCTTGAAAAGATGTATCAGACGCTTACCCGGTCCTTTGCCCCGGATCATGGGGCCGCTGCCCCTGAAATCTTTTCCATCCGCCATGCCCTTCAAGGCTTTGATGCCTTAAAAGATCTGGTAAAATCCGATGAAACCGTCGTCTGTTTTGAATCCCGGGAATTCGAAAGGGTTAAGGACTATACCAGTGATCCTGATAAGGCCTTTTATATCAAGGATGTTTGTCTTTTTGTACCCGTGAAAGACCTCGACCCCCATATTGAAATAGCCGATTGCCAGGGAGCGGATTCAACCGATCCTTCCCAGCTTTCAAGAATATTGGCCTATCTGGAGTTTTCCAACCTGATGGTTTACTGTATCAGCTCCAGGACCGGATTAAGAGAATCAGACATGGTATTTTTGAAACGGATTAAACATATGGGATTGCTGGAGAATATTTTTTTTATCAATAATTGTGATCTGACCGAGCATGAAACCCTTGAAGATGTGTTGAAAATTGAAGGCAATATCCGCCAAGACTTGTGCTTGCTGGGAATAGAGCCGGAACTCTTTTCTTTTTCGCTTTTGTTGAACCATTTTTCAAATATACCATCGAAAATTTCCAAAAAGGATAGATTACGGTTGGAATCCTGGCAAAAAGAAAAGAAGATGGTCCAGTACTGTGATCTGAAAAGCCGTGAATTCAAGCTTCGATTTAAGGACAGGATTGACGGTCACCATGATCTTTTAATCTTTAATCCCATGAAACGGCTTTCGGTTTTTCTGAACGATTTAACCCTTCGGATTCATATTTTCGTTGATCTTCTTTCTTCCGAGTCGGCAAAGGAAGAAAGGGCAAAACAGGCGATCTCGAATTTTCATCAGAATGCACACCGTCTTGAGACCCTGGTTCACGATTCCCTTGAAAATGCGGTTCAGGGCTTGCAAAAAGAGATTCAGACCCATGTCCATCAAATGTTTTTTCAGGATAAAGACGGTGTTTTAAAGGATATCCAGGAATATCTTTCTTTGGTTTCATTCGACATTGAATCCGTTAAAGATCAAGGAGGGGAAACCGGTTTTAACGGGATCTTGTTCCTCATATTCAAGGAATTCCAAAGAAGGGTGGACCTGTATGTTCTTGAGGCGGTTAAGCCTTTATTGAAAAATTTTATAAATCAACAGGAAGAAAGGATCATATCTTTTTTTCAATCCCTGTTTGAGTCCTATCAGGTCAATCTGTTGCCGGTAGATGAGTATTCCGGCCTTAAGGCCGGGATTTTATCAGAAGATCAAGAACCGGCCGGGTTTTATGCCCCGAACCTGGGTGATATAAAAAAAATACTGGGGGTTCAATTACCGGCCGGCCTATTTGAAGCCCAATATACATCTAAAATAAAAACCAGAGTCATGGCGGGCTTTGGTTTGAAAACCCTGTCTCAGTTTTTATTTTCCCTTCTTGATAAACGATCAACGGTTTCCTTTACTCCGGCCCTGAAAAAGGCAGCCCGGAAAATCAAAACCGAAAATCAAAAAATTTTTAAGAAACAATTTGAACAATTTGGGACTGATTTAAACACCCATTATTTTTATCCGCTCATTGATGCAACCGCAAGGGATTTTAAGGAAAAAACAAAGGAACGATTTGAACAGTATGCGGTTTTAAACGCAAAAACAGAGCGATTTTTTGCTCTTAAACAGTCTGAAAAAGAAGAGTGGAAAACCCTGGTATTATCGCTTCAACAAAGGATTGAAAGGCTTATGGAGCTTATTGATCCCTTTGTCTCAATTCCAATAAATAAGAAATAAAAGAGTTGATCTATTCAGTATATGTGATATTACTGATAGAGTTTTTTTATGGGGATTGACTTTCAAAAGAAGAAGAGATGAAACGATTCGGCTCGGTACATCAAAAGATGAATGAGATGGATGAAAAAGAGATTTTTCTGATGCATCTTCACCTTATGATCGTTATGATCAAAGCATCCCTAAAAGGATATCCCGCCGGAGAGTTTCGAAAAGCAGCAGCCTTGGATACAGCCTCAATTGTCCATAAACTTATTTCAAATATTGATTTATCCTTTCTCGGATTAAAAACATCATCCCACCTGTTCCGGGAGCGTGTGAAACTTTTAAGCGTCATGGCGGCAGCCATTGTCAGCGAAGATTATCCTCTGGGCATCCACAGAAGAGAAGCAGTCCGGGATAACATCGAGATCATTACGGAATATGCGTTTCCCAATAAACAGATTGAACTGTTCCATGAGGTATTAAGGGTCGCCTGATCATTTCTCAAGGAGGTTTTGTCATAATTAACAATGTCAAAATACTGGTTGTTGATGATGATCCACTGATCAAGAATCTGACCGTAACGGCGTTGACCTATTGCGTCAACCGTGAGGTCAAATCCTTTGATAACGGGAGGCTGGCCTGGGAATACATCCATACGGGCGGAGAAGTGGATATCGTTATTTCCGATGCGGATATGCCGGAAATGAACGGATTCGAGTTAATGGAAAAATTCAAAGAAAAATATCCGGACAAAACTTTTATCCTTATGTCCGGAGTTTCCGACGATGAAAGAAAATCTCAGATTGCCGGGGCAGATGCATTTCTGGCAAAGCCTTTTGAGATCAATGATCTTTTCGCCATTGTTCAATGTTTTGTGGTGGATTGAATTAAGGATAATCCGTCCTTTTTATCTGATTTACAATATGAGCCGATAATTGGTCCGGTGAGAAATCGAGATGGGAAAAGATCTTATTTTCCAGGTTCAACGTATTTTGACTCATGATTCGGATACGGCTTTTAAATTCAGCGGTTTTACAATATCTTACCCTGATATAGTCAAGCCTCTCAGCCAGGGAAACCACCCTGTCATGCAAGACCCTTTTATCGGAATAATTGACAATTTCCTGCTCTGAAACCGGAGAATCGGCGGCATAGGAATCCAAAATCACGTGCTGACGAATAATGCTCCCCACTTCAGGATATCCCATGTCCGTTAATAAGCACCCTCCTGTTTCGGAATGGTTTTCCCTGGTGGAAAAACTCCGGGTTTTGGTAATATCATGAAGCAGTGCGGCAGAAACGGCAAGTTCAGCGTTGATCTGAGCCGAGTTTTTTTTGAGTTCATGACATAAAAAAAGGGTAACATTGGATACCATGACCGAGTGGTCAATAATATGATCCATCATATCCATGGTTTTGATGAGCTTAAAACATTCGGTTCTGGAAAGGATATTCATAGACGACGATTTTCTTATTCAACAAAAATTGTTATTGAACTTATACCCCTTGTTGTTATTATAGAAAAGGAATGGATTAAAGACAAGTGATACGATTGTGATGCTAAAAAAAATAGTTTCAGGCGGACAGACGGGAGCAGACAGGGCAGCCCTTGATGTTGCCGTCAAATTCAATATAGACCATGGCGGATGGATTCCAAAGGGACGAAGAGCAGAGGATGGACCCTTAAAGGAGAAATACAGGCTCGCTGAAACCGGGAGTGAGGATTACAGAGAAAGAACAAAACTCAATGTCATCGACTCCGATGGGACAGTGATCCTTTCCCGGGGTGATCTTACGGGTGGATCAAAGTTTACCCGGACATTTGCAAAACTGATGGGAAGGCCCAACTGTTATATTGATCTATTGCAGTCTGAAGAATTTGAGGCAGCCGTTATTTTAAAATCTTTTATTTTGGAGAATCAGATCCGGGTTTTGAATGTGGCCGGTCCCCGACAGAGCACCATGCCGGGTATATATGCCGATGTCAAAACCATTCTTGAAGTTTTGCTTTACCTTTTGTTTCTGGATACCCGCAAGGATAGGGAGACCCGCGCTTATATTCCTTCAGAGCCTTTCAGGGAAGAGTTTCCGCAGGATCTGAATGCCTGTATGGACCTGTTGTACCAGGGCATTCCCTTAAAGACCCGGACCTTTATTGCAAGACTTAAACCGACGGATATTCCTGTTTTATATTTTACATTTCTGGACTATATCCGGCACAGGGTCGGATTTGATACGGAAAACAAATCGCTTTTTCAGGACTGTGCCGAATCCATGGATGATACGGGTTGCAGCATAGAAGATGCCGTCATGGTGATTCTGAAACAATTCAAACGTGAGCTTGAAAAAGATCATATTTTAAGGGTGATTCAATGATACCCATCCGTGATAACCAGCCGTCTTACAGCCTTCCTGTTGTGACCTATTTTCTGATGGCCGTTAATCTTCTTGTTTTTATTGTCCAGATTCAGATCGGATTTGATAACCAGGCTTTTTTTTATACCTATGGACTTGTACCGGCCAAGTATACCGTCCCTGAGATGTCGAAGTATTTTTCCGTAGCCAATAAATTCATATCCGTCTTCTCCTATATGTTTCTCCATGGCGGGCTCCTTCATTTTATGGGTAATATGTGGAGCCTGTATATTTTTGGGGATAATGTGGAAGAGCATTTCGGATCCCTGCGGTTTCTTGGGTTTTATCTCATCTGCGGGGCCATTTCCGGACTTTTTCATTTTTTGACAAACCCGGCTTCCTCCATGCCGACCATCGGTGCCAGCGGCGCCGTCGCCGGTGTTATGGGAGCCTATTTTCTATTGTTTCCAAAATCAAAGATACTGACCCTCATTCCCATTATCATCATTCCATGGTTTGTGGAGATTCCGGCATTTATTTTCCTTGGGATCTGGTTTTTTATGCAGGTCTTAAACGCTACCGGAAGCGGCGCAGGTGCCGGTATTGCCTGGTGGGCACATATAGGGGGGTTTGCTGCCGGATTTCTAATGGTAAAATTAAATACAAGGGTTCCGGAAACCGGTTTGAAACAGAAGATCGGTCAATATACGGCCAGAAAACACACCCCTAAACTGCAGATGATTACCCCATTAAATGAAACCGGCAGCCTGGATCTTTCCGGAAACATTGAAGTGACCACCATAGAATCCATCACCGGGGCCCATAAACTGGTCACGATTCCATGGGGATTTTATAAGCCTCTATACAAGGTTAAAATTCCGCCGGGTGTAAAACAGGGAACAAGGCTGAAATTAAAAGGGATGGGAAAATCCACCGCCACCGGAATAAAAGGAGATATGTATCTTACGGTGAATATAAAAAATGCAATTTAAAACATTCATCAGAACCGCTCTTCTTATTCTCCTCGGCATTTTCATCCTTGTTTTTTTTCTTTTCACAAATCTTCCGTTGATCCTTGAATCGCAGATACAAAAAAATCTTCCGGATTTTTTAAAAACAGCAGACCTTGATTTTTCCATCCAAAAAATCGGGGTTTCCAATGCCTTTATTTCAAAGATCAGACTGAGTCAGGATCTCTCCATTGATTCCATCCGTCTCGATTATTCCATAGGACCCTTTAAAGGGATTGTAATGGATAACGTGGCCATTTCAGGTATAAATCTTAAAGCAGCTCTGGATCAAAATAATCATATTCATATCCAGGGGTTTTCTTTTCCCGACGCCTCAACTCCGGAAAACCGATTCGATGGGTCGGCTTCTTTAAGGTTTCTGCCCCAAAAAATTCTCGTAGAAAACAGCAAAATTCTCATTACGGCATTGGATGATGAATTCCTGATTCCTTTTGAACTGATGTCCAGTCTGGGTCGGGAAGAAAACAAAATGAGGATTCAGGCAAAGATTCATCCCTTTGGAGAAACCATCATCTCACATCTGACCTATGATTTTACAAAAGGAATTGAATTTGTGAGGGTTGAGGCCTCATCCGTTCATATGGATCATTTTGCTCCCTATATCCGAAAAAATATGAATGAGGTGCCGTTCAACGGTACCGTCGACTTCACCCTGGAATCTTTTGCGCCGGGAAACGAATGGGATCTTCAGGTTTCCCGGATCGACCTCATCAAACCGGTGGATATAGCCTTAAAAGAATTCACAGCAAAAATTTCAAGGGCTGGCCATCTCATCAATGCCGCCGGTACCTTTAGCGTCGCTCATCCCCTGCTGTCTGAAAATGAAATGAAATATGATGTTAAAATGGATACAACCCAAGGACTGAACGCTGAATTTTTCATCCATACGGGGCCTGTTTCATTCATAGATGAGGTCATGAGCGGATCCTTCCCGGATATAGAGATTTCCGGGAGCTTTTTCATGGATGATAATAAGATTCCCAACACATGGATACGGATCGCGTCATCCCAGGGGAAAATTCAATCCACCCGATATAGAACCCTGGCATCGGGGATGTCTTTTGATGTCCCCATCCGGTTTCCGGCCTCAACGGAAAATCCGGAAGGAAAATTTTCAGTTTCATCCATAACATATAACGATCAATATCATTTCAGTACAACCGGCCAAATTTTTCAAACCCATGCAGGACGGTTCAAGATTGACGGCCGGATTTTATCTAATACCCTTCCTGATATTTCCGTTCAGCTCAAGACGGAATTTGACCTTGAAAAAGAACTCAAGGCCGTTGTCAATTATGAGACAAAGCCGCTTAAATTGAATTTTGCCGATATCCAAAAAATAACCCCTGGAAAACAAAAGCCGTTTGAGCTGGATCTTTCCGGTTCTGCCCAAGGATCTCTGGAATACGCCTATGGCCGGTTGAATACCCGGATGCAGGTGAATATAAGCGATACCAGGCTCCGCTTTCCGGAATTGGATGTAACACTGAACGGCATCAATGCCCGGGTTGATTTCAATGACCTTCTAGTTCCTGAAACCGTTCCCGGGCAGACAATGACGATTCAATCTGTTGACATCAAAAAAATCAGAATCAGTGAGGCAAAAATACAATTCAGCCTCGAAGACGCCAAATCACTCTTGATTGAAAATATCCGGTTCAAGTGGTGTAATGGGATTGTTTCAACGGAATCCATCCGGTTTCCACAGGAAAACAAGGAACACCACCTCACTCTTTTCTGCGATCGTCTGGAACTGACCGAGCTTTTAAAGCAGATGGGGGCCTTTCATGCAGAAGGGGACGGTACGCTAAGCGGCAGAATTCCTTTGGTTTATAAGGACGGGCAGATTTCATTTAATAATGGATTCTTATTTTCTACACCCGGCAGCCGAGGGAAAGTCGTGATTGAAAATACGGACAAAATTATTGCCGGTATCCCCATGGATAGCCCTGAGTTTTCTCAGCTTGATGTGGCAAGAGAGGCGTTAAAGAATTTTGATTATGAATGGGCCAAATTGACATTAAATACCCAGGGAGATACTCTGGTTGTTAATATGGAATTGGACGGCAAACCCGCAGGACTTTTACCCTTTGAGTATAAAAAAGAATTCGGCGGTTTTATAAGGGTGGATGCTTCCAGTCCGGGATCACATTTTCAGGGCATAAAGCTGGATGTAAATTTAAAACTTCCCTTTAACGATGTCATGAAATTTGGTAATCAGTTAAAATCAATATTCAAATAAAAAAGGAGCGCCCATGAACAGAAATCGGATGTTAGCAGCGTTATTCCTGATTCTTTATGTTTTTCCAGGCTGTCAGTCAACCCATCAGGTAGAAGTCAAGCCCGTTGAAATTAAGCCCATTCATATTACCATTGATGTGAATGTCCGGGTTGAAAAAGCCCTGGACAGCTATTTTGATGATCTTGAAGCTGCTGAAAATAAAATTAAAAATGATTAGGAGGCCTTATGAACGGACGTAATTTATGGAAAATGATTCCTTTGCTCATGCTTTTTCTCTTGCTGCTGTCCCCCTGTGCTTTGGCGGATGCCGTAAAAGACAGAATGCTCCAGCGACTTCCGGCCATTGCCGACCTTAAGATAAAAGGAATCATTGGAGAGGGTAACCGGGGATATCTAGGATATGTGACCGGAAACCGGGTCATGGAAGACGTCATCGCTGCAGAAAATGCCGACAGAAAAACCGTGTATGAGATTTTTGCAAAACAGCAAAATACCAGTTTGGATGTGGTTGAAACCGTACAGGGAGCAAGAAAAGCGGAAAAGACAAATCCCGGTGAATTTTACCAAAACCGGGAAGGACAATGGGTCAAAAAATAAAAATCAGGCTTTGGGCAGAATAGCAGCCAGCTCTTTTTGGATGCAGAAATAGATATCTTCGTCACTGCCGAAGATATCTATGACATCCTTGTGGTGGATGAGTTTTTCGACAATAAAGGCTGTCAGGTAAAGACTTGCAACATTGGGATTCGGTACAATGGTCCGCAAAGGCGCAATCATATAATCAATATCAAAATCTTCGGCTTTGCACAGGGTGTCCAGGCATCTTGCAATCTGGTTCTCGATGCTGGATTTGGAAACCGTTTCAACCAGTCCTTTTTCAATCAATTTCATGGCAACCTTATTGGAAAAAGCATCGACATTATCCCGGATGGTACTGATGGTTCTGATTCTTTCGCGTTCCTTGGATGTTTCAATTTTTGAAAGAAGTTTTGCTTCCCTGTTCCCGGTATAAAATAATTTTGCCATTGAATTATCCTTAATTTTACTTCCAATAATTATATCTCAACACAGATGTATATAATAAATGTCATATATTTATCAAGGAAAAAATCTAAAGATCTTCGATAATTATTTGAACGGTGTTGGTTCTGAATTTGTTGATTTTGATTTTAAAAGCAATTTTTGGATAATAAACCGGAAGGTTGGCGAGGTCGGTGATATTAAAATGAAAGGCTTCGATGGGATGATTGGAGACACCGGATCGCTCAAGGGTCATTTTTCGATGGGAATTGCCGATGATACAAGACGAAGCTACATTGAGATTTTTACACAGAAAAACAGGTTCGGGATTTTCAGTGCCAAAGGGTCTGAGCCGGTCTATTTCCCTTGCCATATGAATGTCAATATCCTGGGGATCAAGAACGGCATCAATGGTCAAAAATTTTTGAAAATCTTTTTGGGAATATGAGGTTTCAATATGGGTCAGCAATTTTTGATGTAAGCGGTTTAAATTGTCTTTTTTGACTGTCAGGCCCGAGGCCATGGCATGTCCGCCGAATTTGACCAGCAAGGGTTCACATTCCGTAAGGGCCTGATGGATATTAATCCGATTAATGCTTCTGCAGGAGCCGACGGCATCCCCATTTCCGGTGGAGAGTAAAACCACAGGACAGAAATATTTTTTTGACAGCTTTGAGGCGGCTATGCCGAGAACACTCGGATCCCATCTATCATCCCATAAGAATAAAAGCTTTGAATTTAACAGATGTGGGGTTTTAACCAGTCTTTTTTCGATGTCTTCAACGATCTCCTGTTCGATTTTCCGGCGTTTGGTGTTTAATTGGTCCAAAAGGGCCGCCGTTTTTTCTATCCTTCCCCGATCCGAGTCCGTGAGCTGGGAAACGCAGATCCTTGCGTGGGAAACCCGGCCTGCCGCATTAATTCTAGGAACAATTTTATAGGAAATATCGTCGGAATCAATTTTGGTGATATCCAACCTTGAGATATCGGCCAGTGATCTCAGTCCTGGGCGGAGGCCCTGCCGGATGCGTTTAAAACCGGCAATACAGAGGGACCGGTTGATATGAACCAGAGGCACCATATCACCGATGGTCCCGATGGTAAACAGATCCAGGCTGTCCAACAGATTGGGTTCAGTGAGATTTTCCCAGAATCCCTTCTCCCTTAGAAATTTCCGCAGGGCCATGACAAGAAAGAAGGCAACACCGACACCTGCAAGATAGGTCAGACGGGACCCGCAGTCTTCACGTTTCGGATTGATCACGGCAAGGGCATCGGGCAGTTTAGGACCTGGTTCATGATGGTCCGTGATAATGACGTCAATGTCTTCCAGACCTGCATCTCTCACCGCCTCAAGGCTGGTAACCCCGCAGTCGACCGTAATGATCAGGTCCACATCCTGATCCCTTGCCATCAGAATATGATCGGCCTGAAGACCATAGCCTTCTTTTATCCTGTGGGGGATATACCACGAAATATCGGCGTGGCAGTATTCCAGAAAATCAATGAGAAGTGCCGTGGCTGTAATACCGTCGGCGTCAAAATCGCCGAATACAAGGATTTTTTCCCTGTTTTCAAGGGCTTCATAAATTCTTTTTACGGCCAGGTCCATGTCTTTTAATAAAAACGGGTCAGGCAGATTTTTAAGGTTTGGATTCAAAAACGATTCAGCATCCCGGGCGGTCAGTATATTTCTTGCCGATAGGAGTTTTGCCAGGAGAGGATGACAATTCAATCTTTCAATTAAGAGGTCGACAGCAGCCTTATCAGGTTCAGAATATGTGAGTATTGTATCCATGCTAATGTGATATTTTATATAAGCAAACGGTTATAATGTCAAATCGTGCTGCCGACTTTGACCCTATTCTTTTATTGACTTGGAACTCTTTTAAATGGATACTGGGAACATTTTTGGGATTTTATGAATCAATAACCGGACGGCATGATTTGAGAAAGGAAATCGCAAATGGAATTTGATGAATTGGTAAAAAAAAGACGCAGTTGCAGGGCATTTAAACCGGTTCCCGTTACCGAAGATCAATTACAGGCCATTGTAGCGGCAGGGCAGTGGGCCCCAAGTCCTCTGAATGAGCAACCCTTTGAATTTATATCGGTGACTGATCCCGCAGTCAAGGCCCAGATCCAGAAAACAGGGATTGAAGCCAAACAGACCATTGAGGACAATAACGGACCTGCCTGGGCAAAAAAATATCCCATGAATTTTATCGGAGAGGCTCCCCTGATCCTGGTGGTTGTCTATAACCCCAATAAAGGCGGACTGGGAAATTATTTCGGGCAACCCCACGGCGCCCTTCAGTCCACTTCCGCCTGTATCCAGAATATGCTGCTGAAGGCTACGGATCTTGGCCTTGATTCTTTATGGTTTACTTTTTTCAATCCCGCTTCATTGAAAACCGTTCTTGATATTCCTGCAGAGCTGGATGTGGCCGGTGCTGTTTTGATTGGAACTCCTGCCATGGAGGCCAAGGCCCCGCCCAGAAGAACACCCAAAATTCACAGAGACCGTTTCAGTAAGGAAAAATAGATAAATTCATGGACATGGCGTATAAAGAATACCGGGTGGATAAAACAAAAATCGGTTTTATTAAATTTATTTTTGAAGCCCATGAAGGAGTTGCCGTTGCCACCACCCTTGATGCAAAAACAGGTCATATCCGGCTTGCCATAGCACCGGACAGGATAGAAACGGCTATGCTGGTGGTTGAGGATTTAAAAAAGGATTTTTTGTTTGATGAAATCTAGCAGATATGCCTTTATTTACACCATTGGCTGCCAGATGAATGTCTATGATTCCGAGAAGCTCGCATCCATTCTGAATTCCTGCGGGTTTGAAAAAACCGATGATATGGACAAAGCCGATGTGGTGGTCTGCAATACCTGTTCGATCCGGCACAAGGCTGAGGAAAAAGCCTATAGTTTTTTGGGCCGGTTCAGCCGGATTAAAAAAACCAAGCCGCATCTGATTATGGTGATGGCCGGATGCGTGGCCCAGCAGGAAGGAGAGAAAGCCTTTGAGAGGGTTCCGCATCTGGATATTGTCTTGGGAACCCGGGCTTTTTCTCGGTTCAACCGGCATATCCAGGCGGTTCAATCCGGCAGCTCCAGAATAGTGGATATTGAAGACTCGCCCGCGATCTATGAATCTCTTCCGGATTCCGGCAGTTTTGAAGAAAACAAGGTTTCAAAATTTGTCACCATCATGCAGGGATGTGAGAATTTTTGCACTTATTGTGTGGTTCCCTATGTCCGTGGAAAAGAAAGAAGCCGAAAGCCTGGGCATATCATAGAAGAAATCACGCTTCTGGCAGGTTCCGGTGTGAAGGAGGTGACCCTTTTGGGGCAGAATGTCAATTCCTACGGAAAAAAAGAAGGCGAGATTTCATTTCCCGAACTCTTGAAAAAAATCAATCAGATTAGCGGGCTCCATCGCATCCGCTTTGCCACATCTCATCCCAAAGACCTTTCCATGGATCTGATGCATGCCATCCGGGATCTTGAAAAAGTCTGCAACCATCTTCATCTTCCGGTTCAATCAGGGTCTGATCATATTTTAAAAAAGATGAACCGGGGATATACAAGACAGCAGTACCTTGATAGGATTTTTGAATTAAAAAGACAATGCCCTGATATCTCACTCTCCACGGATATCATTGTCGGGTTTCCCTCGGAAACGGTTGAGGATTTTAATGATACCCTGGATCTCATCCGGGCGGTGGAGTTTGATTCCATATTTGCTTTTGCGTATTCCAACAGGTCCTCTGCTCCTGCGGCAAAATTTTCAGCCCAACTGGATGAAAAAGAAAAACTTGACAGGCTGAATCTTTTATTACAATTACAGGAAGCTTATACCGAGAAGAAGAACAAAGATCAGGTCGGCAAGACCCTGGAAGTTTTGATTGAAGGAAGAAGCAATAAGAAACACGATGGGTTTGAGTTTTTTGAAAAAAACATGGAACAGATGACCGGGAGAAGTGAATCCAATAAAATTGTGCATTTCCCATCCAGCCGTTTCAAGATCGGGGATATGGTCAGGATCAGAATTGAAAATGCATATCCTCATTCCCTGTGGGGACATCCGGAGTTGAATTGAAGATGAAAAACAGATCGGTGAAAATCGGGCGCAATGATTTATGCCCGTGTGGTAGCGGAATAAAATACAAAAACTGCTGTCGAAATTTGAAGATAGAAATGAATATCAAGGAAGAATATAAGAAAAAATATGACATCCGTTTAAAGGAACCCCACGAAATTGAAGGTATCCGGAAATGCGGAACGCTTTTAATGTCTATTCTGAACCAGGTGGAATTGATGATACAGCCGGGTCTCAAGACCGAGGACATCAATACCTTTGTTCATGAACAGACCATCCGGGCCGGGGCAGTGCCGGCCCCTTTGCATTACCGGGGATTCCCCAAAAGTGTCTGTGTTTCCGTAAACGAGGTGATCTGCCACGGCATTCCCGGAGACCGGGTGCTCAAGGACGGGGATATCGTAAATGTGGATATTACCCCCATTATGAATGGATATTATGCCGATGCCAGCAAAACCTTTTTTGTCGGGACTCCCACGGAAAAAGGACGTAAAATAGTCAGCGTGGCTGCCGAATCCTTGAAAAGGGGGATAGGGGCCGTCACCCCCGGGGCAACCCTCGGAGATATCGGTTATGCCATTCAAAGCTATGCAGAATCACAGGGCTGTTCCGTAGTCCGGGAATTCGTCGGACACGGGGTGGGAACAGATTTCCATGAACAGCCCCAGGTCCTTCATTTCGGCACCAAAGGAAAGGGGATCGTCCTTGTACCGGGTATGGTGTTTACCATTGAACCCATGGTCAACCTGGGGAAAAAAGAGCTTCATGTGCTTGAGGACCGATGGACGGCCGTTACCAATGACGGATCACTGTCAGCCCAGTTTGAGCAGACGATTCTTGTAACGGAAAACGGATGGGAAAGCCTGACCCCTTATGAGCTTTAAGAGCGTTGGAAAGATTTTTTTTTCATATGCTTATATCGCATTTATAGGGCTGAGTTCGGCTGTTCTGTTTTTTATTGCCCTTTTCATCCGTTTTTTTACCCATTTTTTTGATAAACGCCTCATCCTCCTGAATCTTTTTTCATCTTTCTGGGCATCCCTGTATATCTGGTGCATGCCCATATGGTCGGTAAAAATTATGGACCGCCATAAAATGAATATGAAAAAATCCTATGTCATTGTTTCCAATCACCAATCCCAGCTTGATATCCTGGTCGTCTACCGTCTTTTTTTTCCTTTCAGATGGGTTTCGAAAGCTGAGGTTTTCATGCTGCCGTTTATTGGCTGGAATATGTTTTTAAACGGATATATCAAGCTGAAAAGGGGAGACAAACACAGTATACTGAACATGATGAATCAGTGTGAGAAGCTCTTAGGACAGAATATTTCCATCATGCTGTTTCCGGAAGGGACCCGGTCAACAGACGGTATTGTCAAACCCTTTAAACCAGGTGCTTTCATTCTTGCCAAAAAGATGAAAAAACCCATTCTGCCCTTGGTCATCAACAATACCAAGGATGCTCTGCCCAAACACTCCCTTGTTCTTACGGGAAAACATGAAATGCAGATCCGGGTTCTGGATGAGATTCCCTATGAGACCTTTAAGGATATGGAAACCGATGAAATCGCTTCCATGGTGCGCAACAGGATCTGCTCCCACGTCAAGGAGCATCTTATTTGATCCCCTTGATCTCAATGGTTTTCAACTCTTTGATACATTTTTTTACCAGGCGGTCATCCGATAGATGGGCATAGACCTGCCCCATATCGGTTACCCCCCTGATTTTTCCATCGTACAGGAGCCATTGCAAAAGTTTTCGGGATACCGTTTCCCTGTTGATCACCGGGAGGGTTGAAACATCAGGGAAGATTTCAGGCTCAGGTATTTTTCCAGAACCATCCACAAGATATTTCATAAAATTGATGATTCTTGAAAGCCTTAACAAGGTGACGGCTTCTATTCTTGATGTGGAATCATCAAAGGGAAGGGCACTGGATCGCATAAGACTCGATGAACCGGGCAGCATGCCCTGATCCCTTAGGGTCTGAAAATCCAGACTTCCGGGAGAAGGATAATAAATGGACAAGCCCACAAGGGTTCGTTTTCCGGCAAGGTAAAGAAGATCCTTCAGGGAGCTGTCCGCTGTCTGCCCCGGTGCTGCGGCAATGATATAGGACACACATTCAAGATCGTTATCCCGGGCCAGGTTCAGGGCTTTTTCATAGGCATTGATCACATCCTGCCGTTTAAACCGTTTTAATTGATCTTTTGAGGTTGATCCGATGGAAAGGTTCAGGGCCTTAAACCCAAGGGCCTTCATGGCAAAGACAATATCGTTGTCAATGGAAGGGGGGTAAAGTCCGTTCATGGCTCTGATTTCAATATCTCTTCCTTCGAGAAGCGGTTGAAGCCTGTTGCACAGATCCAGAAACCAGGATTTACGGAGGCAGAGGTTTTCGTCTTCAAAGTCAATGAAGCCGATATCACGGCATTCAATTTGCGTTTTTATTTCCTTGACGATATCTTTAACGGGCCGTTGCCGGAATGGCGCATAGGCAGATGATGCCGACACCGAACAGTATGAACATTGCATGGGACAGCCCCGGCTGGAAACCACAAGGGTGGAATGTCGTTTGTGTCTTTTGTAAAACTCCTGGTTCACAAGATCCATGGCGGGAAAGGAAAATTCATCCGGATTTTCAACCCATGACGGGTCCGAAATATGAAGTGACCCGTCTCTTTCGAATGCGATCCCTGGAATATCTGCCGGATTAGCGCCTGTTTTTAAGGCTTCACAGAGCAGGGCCATGGTTTTTTCCCCTTCTCCCCGAAGCACAAAATCAACGGCATTGCAGTCCAGTACTTTTTCAGGAAAAAATGTCGGGTGGTGCCCCCCCATGACAATGAGGCATTGGGGATAAAATTTTTTGATGATCATTGCCGTTTTTAAGGCTTCATCGCTATAGGCGGTAAACAAAGAGGATATGCCGACCAGAAAGGGTTGGATTTCCCTGATTTTTGTTCCGATATATTCAAAACTGTATCCAAAATGCCTGAATTCATGGAAAAGGGAAAAATTCGAGATGTCCTTTCGAGGGTAGAAAGATTTCAGATAAGAAAATTCTGCCGGATAATCAATGATTCCGGATTTCTCGGTTGAAAGGCCATCCAGTATTTCAACGTCAAAGCCGTTGGCTCTCACACAGGTGGCAATGCAGGCCAGTCCATAGGGAATGGTCCTTTTCTTTGTCAGGTAAAAATCTTCTATGGGGGGTTGAACCAGAACAACCTTTGATCTATTCATAATTTTCTTTACACTATTTTCAAATTCTTTTGAAAGGAAATTCCAAAGACCTTAGTATTTCAGGTAAAAGATCAAAGAAAAAATCCTATTCATTGACTGAAAAGGCTTGCATGTCGTATCATCTTTTCATTAGTCTTATCGCTTTTCGGATGAAAAATATGGTGATGCATTATTTTCAGACAGATATAATTTTGCCCTTTAAGCAGTTTTTTAAAGTCATTGTTTCTGCGGTTAAAGAATTCAAGAAGAACCGCTATGATCTTCAAGCGTCGTCATTGACCTTGTTGACCCTTTTATCCATTGTCCCGATTATGGCCATGGCCTTTGGTATTGCCAAGGGATTCGGGTTTAAGGAATTCCTTGAACACCGGATTCTTGAGTTATTTGCCGGTCAAGAGCAGGTGATCCAGAATATCCTTTTCTTTTCAAATACTCTCCTGGAAAGAACAAAAGGCGGTTTGATGGCTATTTTCGGTGTTATCCTGCTCTTTTACGTATTGATTAAACTCATAGGGCATATTGAAACGGCGTTTAATAAAATCTGGTGTGTCACGGATGACCGGCCCCTGATCCGAAAAATTACGGATTATGCCGCCATTTCAGTTGCCGCCGGTATTTTGATTATCTTTTCAAGCAGCGCCAATATTTTTATTACTGCCTATCTGACAAGGTTTTTATCCTATATCTATCTGCCTGACAATTTTGAACGGTTAATTTCACTGGGGTTTAATATCTTTGCTTTTTTCACGATCTGGCTGCTGTTTATCTTTTTCTTTTTTTTTATACCCAATAAAAAAGTCAATATCGCCTCCGCAGTCATTGGCGGATTAATTTCCGGTACCATCTATCAGATTGTCCAGATGGCCTATTTTAAATTTCAGGCCGGTGTCTCAAATTATAATGCAATTTATGGCAGTTTTGCAGCCCTTCCCTTGTTTTTGATTTGGATTCAGACATCCTGGATAATTTTTTTATTCGGAGCTGAAATCGCATTCTTATGGGAGAATGCAGATGCTTTGGGATTTTCTGATAGCGATTATGATGACATCAGCATTCGTTTGGAAAAACTCATTGCATTGCGAATTGTCCATCTCTGTATAATCCGGTTTGCAAATAAAAAAACTCCGGCTTCGGATCTTGACATTGCCTCTGAAATAAAAATGCCTTTGAAAACGGTGAAGATCTTGCTGGGAAAACTGTTAGAATGTAATCTTCTGCTTGAAGTCAACATGAAAAAAAAGACCGGTTATGTCCCTGCCCGGGGTATTGAATCTCTTACAGTTTTTAATGTCTTATCAGAAATTGAAAAAAGAGGTGAGGACAGACTTGAGACCGGTGAATCAACAGAGTATAAAATCCTGGAGCAAAGCCTTGATGAGTTTGCCAAAGCTTGCAAAGCCTCACCTGGTGAACGACAATTGAAGAATATAGGATGATATTATTCGTTCGATGGAAATTTCAGAATAAAGATTAAACTGACGAGGGGTACAAAGGCGGAATAGAAAAGAACCGTTTCAAGACCGTAAATATCGGCCAGCTTTCCCACCAAGGGAGACACGGCTCCTCCCAATCCATAGGCAAACCCCATCATCAGACTGGAGACCATAGATCTGGATTTGGGGGCGAGTTTCTGGGCCATGATCACGCCCAGCGGAAGCGAGGCAAGGGCCATGAACCCGGCAAGAAATGCACCCAGATAAACAAAGGAGCCGGGAAGATATAAAAATAAAAGCAGGGCAGGGGTCATCAATCCATGAAAGATAAAAAACAGCTTTTTAAACTCTGTTCTGTCTGCCAGCCAGCCGGCCAGAAGGCCGCTCAGGGTGCCGGCCAGAGTAAAAAATGACACGATAAACCCCACTGAGACAAGCGTATGGCCGTTTTTCACCAGGTGTATGGGCATAAAGGTCATAAAGGTTTGAGAGGCAATGGCTCGAAGCACCATTACCAACCAGATCAGGAAAATGGATTTATACACCTTGCCGAGCATTTCTTTCAGGGACCCTAAAAATCCAAGATGAGAAAGGTTTTCACTCACCGGAAGGGGAAGGTATCTCAGGCAGAAGATAAAAACAAGGGCGCCTAAAAGCATTGTATAGGGCATGTTTTCCAGGCCGAATGTTGCCACATACCAGGTGATGAATATCGGGCCCAGGGCAAAGGCAAGGGTTCCGCCGGTGTTAAAAACTGAAAGGCTTAATCCGGTCCGGTTTCCTGAATATAAGGCCACCATCCCGGTGGTGGCCGGGTGAAACATGGATGATCCAAGGGAGCCAAGGCATAGAGCGATCATGAGGGTCCAGAAATTCGGTGCAATTCCGGAAAAGGGAATAAAGAAAAGGGTAAAAAAAAGACCAGACAAAACAAAGGCCCTTGATTCATATCGGTCAGCCAGATAGCCCACCGCAGGCTGAACAATAAAGGCCAATAATCTTGTGGCCCCGGTCAGTAATCCGACCTCGGTAAGGGTCAGGCTGAGTTTGTCGACAAATTCAGGCAATAAGGGAATAAAAAATGAAGAATAAAAATCTCCCGTAAAATGCACCAGGGTAAGAATGAAAATCAGAAAAATATTCAAGACGGTCTTTTACATGTTCTCGCGGAGGAGGGAAATGGTTTTCTGATAGTCATCGGTATGGAAAATGGCTGATCCGGCCACAAAAGAAGAGGCCCCTGCCTCAGAAACCGCTTTAATAGTGTCTTTGTTGATCCCGCCGTCCACCTGAATGAGGGTCTTGAGATTTCTTTCCTTTAATTGATTCGATAAAAGCCTTATTTTATCAATGCTGGAGCTTATGAATTTCTGTCCGCCAAATCCCGGGTTAACACTCATGATGAGGATAAAATCCAGTTGATCCATCACATATTCGATGGAGGACAGGGGGGTTGCCGGGTTCAAGGCGACTCCTGATTTAACGCCTAAGCTTTTGATGAGTTGAAGGCTTCGATGGAGGTGGATGCAGGCTTCGGCATGAACGGAAATATAGTCGGCCCCTGCCTTAGCAAAGTCCGGGATGATAAGATCGGGTTTTTCAATCATGAGGTGAACATCCAGCACCAGGTTGGAGGCTCGCTTGCAGGCTTCAACCATGATGGGTCCATAGGTGATATTGGGGACAAAATGTCCGTCCATCACATCAATATGGATCCAGTCGGCGCCTGCTTGTTCAATAGCCTTTAATTCCTCGCCAAGTCTTGTAAAATCTGCCGACAATATGGAAGGGGCGATGATTCCCATAAAGGTTCTCCTGTATATTGGGTTTGTTATTTATTTTTTCTTATTAACCGGGCCGCAAAAAATCCATCCATGTTCTTTGTATCCGGATAGGTTTTTAAAAACCTCTCATGGGTTATCAATAAAGCATATTTATCAGAATGAAAATCTTTATCAATTGAAAAATCCTTCCGCTTATCCAAAAAGGAATGAATTACATCCTCATTTTCTTCTTTTTCACAGGAACAAACGGCATAGACCAGAATTCCGCCGGGTTTAACAAGATTGGCAGCAGCATTGATCATTTTTTTCTGTTTACCCGAGAGCCGCTGGATATCTTTTGGAAAACGTTTCCATTTTGTGTCTGGATTGCGTTGCAAAACCCCCAGTCCTGTGCAAGGAGCATCAACAAGGACACGGTCAAAATAACTATCAAAGTCTTTGATGGAAGCCTTTAAAAGATTTATGGATTTGGTTTGAACATTATGAATGCCAAGCCTTTTTGCATCCAGTTGAAGGGTTTCCAGTTTTTCAGATTCAAGATCCGTTGCGATCACAAGGCCTTGATTGTCCATGAGTTGAGCCATATGAAAGGCTTTTCCGCCAAAGCCAGCGCAGGAATCCAGAATTCTTTCACCCGGTGCAGGACCAAGGTATTCGGTAACGATCTGGGCAGCTTCATCCTGAACATGGAACAAACCAAGTTGAAAGGCTTCTAATTCCTGAACCGGTAACGCCGGGTTCGAAAAAGAAATGCCGTGGGAAGCATAATCGGTTATTTGAACATTTTTTGCGTATGCCTGGAGCTGTTCTGAAAGGGAGTGCCGGTTTGTTTTTAATCTATTGCAGCAGATTGTGATGGAGGGGATCGTATTAATCTGGCCACATAATTTTTCTGCTTTTTCAAAGCCAAAGGCGTGAATCCATTTTTTAGACAGCCACAGGGGAAAGGAATAATTTACGGATAAAAATTTATCCGGTTCTGTTTTTTTATCCGGCAAAGAAAGGGCGATATTATTTTCAGCCGCCTTTCTCAGAACGGCATTGATGAATCCCGCCGTTTTTTTGCCCGACAAGACTTTAGAAATCTCAACAGCCGTATCAATGGCTGCAAAGACCGGAATTTTGTCCATATGCAGGATCTGGAACAGGGCAATTCTTAAAATATATAAGGATGTTACATCCATTTTTTCAAAGGATGTATTGGAAAATGAACGAATGGTCCAATCCATGCTTTCCCTTTGGCGCAAAACCCCAAAGAGGATGGCATTACAAAGGCTTCTATCGTTTTTGGGAAGATTTGAGATATCTTCTGAATACAGATCAAGGCTCTGATCAAGGGTCCGGGGTTTTTTATGCCAGTCCAACAGGACTTTCAGGGCAAGATAACGGGGGTCCTTCATCGTTTAGACATCAAATTTGACAGGGGGAACAATGGGATGGCCGCATAAAAACGCCTCGGCGTTTAAACGCTTTCCTGAAGCCCCCATGAGTTCTTGAACGACCAGGCTTCCCTGTCCTGTTGCAACATGGATACCATCCCGGTCACAAAGGAAAATCGTCCCGGCTTCAACGGGGCTGGGGAACTCCTCGGCTACAGCCTTGAAGATCTTGAGAGGCTTGCCGAAAAGAGAAGAAAAAGAACCGGGCCAGGGCGTCATGGCATTGACATGGGCCTGAATCCGTCGGGCGGAAAGATTCCAGTCGATTCTGCCGTCGCTTTTTTTCAACATTTTGACATAAGTCGCCTGGGAATGATCCTGGGGTTTGGGAAGACATTCTTTTTTAAGAACGGCACGGAGGGTATCCACAATTAGGTCGGCACCGATTTCCCCCAAGCGTTTATAAAGTTCCTCGGCAGTATCCTTTTCTGATACGGGCGTACTTTTGGATAGCAGAATATCCCCTTTGTCCATTTCTTTTTCCATCACCATGGTGGTGACGCCTGTAAGGTCATCCATATTGAGAATAGCGGCCTGGATAGGGGATGCGCCCCTATATCTGGGCAAAAGGGAGGCATGGATATTAATGGGATAAATCTTCGGAATATCTAAAATGGTTTGGGATAGGATCTGGCCAAAAGCGGCAACCACTAAAAAATCCGGTTCAAGGGAGGATAGTTTTGCCTCTGCGTCAATGGTATTGATTTTTTCCGGCTGAAATACTTCAATACCGAGTCTAAGAGCCGCCTGCTTCACCGGTGAAGGCATGAGCTTTTTGCCTCTTCCCTTGGGACGGTCCGGTTGGGTCACAACGAGGCATACGTGGAAATCATCCTGCAAAGCCAGTCGTTGTATGGCCGGGACACTGAATTCCGGTGTTCCCATATAAATGATTCGAGATTTTTTTTTCAATTGGTTTTCAGTTCTTTTGCCAGTTTTTTCTTGTACAGGGTCCGTTTTAAGACACTGATGCGGTATATGAATAAAATGCCGTCCAAATGATCGATTTCGTGCTGCATAATGACGGAAAGGATACCCTCCGCCTTGAATTCCAGGGGGTTACCGTCAATATCAAGAGCTTTAACCACTACGGTTTCATAGCGCTTCACATCTGCACTGAAATCAACCACACTTAAACAGGCTTCTTTTTCCGAGATGATGCTGCCCGAGGCGTCAATGATTTCAGGATTGATCAAGGCTTTGAATTCATGGGTCAGGCCGTCATCATTCGGATCTCCGGCATGGAGATCATACACGATAACCCGTTTGTTTACTCCCACCTGGGGGGCAGCCAGCCCTACGCCAGGGGCATCAAACATGGTTTCTCCCATGTCGGTGATCAAGGTTCTGATTTCCTCATCTATGGATTCAACCTTAGCCGATGGCTGCATCAGGGATTTTTCCGGATAGGTTAAAATATTACGAATGGCCATTTTTTTCAAAAACTTCCTTTGCAATTTCAATATCTTTTTTAATCTGGTCGGAAAGCTCCCGGATTCCGGCAAATTTTTTTTCATCTCTCAGTCTTTTGATCATATTTATCCTGATCCTGGTATCATATATATCCTGATTGAAATCAAGGATATGGACTTCTATGGTAAACTGATGATCATCAAAGGTCGGGGAAAATCCGATATTTGCTACTCCTCGGAAATTCCCTTTTACGGTTTCCACAGTCACCGCATAAACACCGAGTTTTGGACATAATTCATCATGGAGCTTGATGTTGGCGGTGGGAAACCCAAGCTGACTTCCGCCCCGATGCCTTCCTTTTATAACTTTTCCACGGATCTGGTAATGGCGGCCAAGATATTTATAGGCCTGGTTCACTTTCCCTTCCATCACGATTTCCCGTATTCGGGTGGAGCTGATTCTTTCATTTTGAGAGCCGGCTACATGTTCCCATTTGGAAACAATGGTTTCAAACCCGAGCCGGGTGCCTTCCTTTTTTAACAGATCTGCATTGCCCAGCCGGTCCTTTCCAAAATAATAGTCCCCGCCTATAATGATGGCTTTCATACCGATTTTATTCACGAGAATATCTTCGATAAAATCATGGGCGGGAATGGAGGCAAATTCCATATTAAAGGGGATACACAGGAGCACATCAATTCCGCATTTTTCAATCAGCTCAAGTTTTTGATCCCTTCTTGTAATCAGCGGAGGCCCTGAAATTCCAAGCGCCTTTAAGGGGTGGGGATCAAAGGTCATGGTGACGGAAGTTCCCTTGATTTGTTTTGCTTTATCGATAATCTGTTGAAAAAGGCGCTGATGTCCTTTGTGAACACCATCAAAATTACCAATGGTAAGTACTGCATTTTTGAACGGGGTTTGTATCTGGTCTAAATTTTCAAATAACTGCATGATACCCTTTTATGTTAACAACAATAATCTTGACAAAGTTTATAAGGACGTATATATAGCCTAACTGTTGTTTTTAAGCAATCTTTTATTGCCCGTCTGAGGGTTGATGGATAAAGCTTAATGCCGAAGTGGCGGAATTGGTAGACGCACCAGTTTCAGGGACTGGCGAGCG